>WNFL01219078.1_pt1 | contig 13325 bp, 14 predicted proteins | sample 5400361 | NCBI WGS metagenome assembly WNFL01 (sample SAMN13153351, study PRJNA577476) | soil metagenome | isolation source: 40 cm soil on Douglas fir-dominated hillslope | place: USA:California | collected 2013-09-17
GGAAAGTCATAAGAAGCGAAATCTGTGCCAAGCTTTCCTAGCGATGGCTTAGCAGCTTGGGTATCAACGAGTTATGTATCGACCTGCGCGTCGTCGAGAAGCGGATCTCTCGCAATATGCGAGAATGGCCCGTATTTCAGGTCGCGTGATACGAGACTTTATTCCGCTTGCGATTGTACGGTAGGACGTTGTTGATGTTGCTAAGCAATGTCGGAAGGGGCCGGGCTGACCTTGATTTCAAACGTGGGAGTTCTCAAGCTGCTTTTGGCTTGAGAGAAGGTCACGGGGGCCAGGCCCCCGAAGGATCGCGTCACTTCTTTTCGGATGCTTCGCCGGGCTGCAGCGACAAAAGTGGAACACTACCAGTGCCTTCGAGCAAGGTCTGCGGTAACGCACCATTCCAACGGTCTGCTTTCGCCAGATCGACCACCAGGGGGCTCGTTTTCAGAATATCCGCATTCATGCGGAGAACTGCTGCACGCGATTCACCCTCAAGCCGTATTCCTTCGGCCCTGCCCTGAGCGCTCAAAATTGCCGATTGACGGTCGGCATCAGCCAATTTGAGTTTCGCTTCCGCCTCGCCATTCGCCCGTTCGACTGCTTGCTGGGCTTCGAATCGGATTCGATTCACCGTATTTTCGGCTGCAACCGCCTCATTCTTTGCCTTGACTGCAGCCTCAACCGAAGCACGGAAACTGTCTGAATAGAGAATGCCGGCAATCTGAAAATCAACGACTTCTATGTGGTAGAGAGTCCCGAGATCACTCGATAGAAGGGATTTCAGTGCGTTTAAAATTTGGTCGCGGTTTTCACTGATTCGAGTGGTATTCTGCTGAGCAAAAATTTTGGCGGTTCGATCCGCAACGATGCGCTCGAAATTCTCTGTAATATCAAAATTACCCGCGCGGCCAACCTCATAGAGAAGCGGCAGAACTGCCGCTGGAGGAATGCGATAGGTAAGACCGACAGTCACGGCGATCGGCTGGTTATCGATCGTGTTAACGGTAAGCTTGTCAAGCTTGAAAGTGTCCAGAGACACTTGTAGCCGATCGACCTGGTCGATGAACGGCAACTTGAAATGCGGGCCGGGCCCGAGGGGCTTCGTAGTAATGACTTGCCCGAGGCGCCGGACACCCGCCATCTCCGTGGGTTCGACAACGAAGTACGAATCGACGGCGAAGAGAGCAACGAGGATCACAGCCACGATGCCAACAATCACGCTAAACAGCCATGATGGTCGAATGATCGGCGGCCCCTGGCGCTGCAAAATTATTTCTGGTGATGATCGATCGCTCATATCAAACTATTTTGGCGCTCCATATCGTTTCCAAAGTTCCAAGTTTACTTCCAGCACGTTAACAAACTTCTCAGCGGTCAACCCTCCAGACGGGGCCGAACCATTCCGGCCGGATCAGAGTCACGAATAGGTAGATAAACAACGGCAGTGCAACTACGGAAGTTAGATACATCATTGTCAAACCTGGATTAGATTTTTTCGCAGGCCTCCATGAACAGAAGACATAGACCCATGCATATAAGGCCTAGGAAAAACAGGCATGGCAGCCAAAATCATTGCCACACTTGGTTCAGAGCTTTACTCGTGCCAAACTAATTTGCTTTTCCATAAAAACCATTTTGCGAGCGCCCGCGGCAGATTACATCAACAGCAACTAATGTAAGCATTCGTAGAATGTAAGGTTCGCTCAGGATTACTCTCGCGCATAGACCGAGTATAATCCGATCCAACAAAAAGGATATAGGTCAGAGTAAGCCCAAGTAATATCTGTTACTTCAACAGCGTAGAAGGAAGCCGACAATAACCCATTAGAAAAAAGAACTCGCAGATTGCTAGTATTTCGGTAGTCGAAAATCGCGATATGCGAATTTGTTCGCGCTATTTGGGTTAGTAGCTTTGGGTTAACTCGCGGAAAACCAGATTCCCGTGAGAAACTACCCGGTCTGGCATGCGGTTAGCTTGGGTTTTTTGTTTCGACCAAAAACCAGCATGCTCGATCATGGGCCGTACCCCCAAAGAATAACCAGGCATTTTTGGAAGGCTTCTTCCACATTCCGGGCACCGCAGACTCGACGGGCGTGGGACTTGGATTCGCAGCCCGTAGAGAGATTGTCGTTTGGCACGGAGGGAGCATCGCCTCCACAGAGTACGCGGGGAACGGGGAGCGAGTTCTATTTTGATCTTCCAACGACCGATAACGGAGTGAAGGCATGAATGAACGACTTCTCATTGTCGATGACGAAACGAATGTGCGTCTGAACTTTCGGATGACGCTTGAAACGGAAGGCTACGAAATTTTTGAGGCCCGTTCAGGGGAGCAGGCGGTACAGTTGCTTGCCACGCATTCATTTGCCCTTGCGATCCTCGACGTGCGGATGCCAGGGATGGACGGATTGGAATTGCTCGCCAAGATGCGCGAAAGCGGAATTAAAGTCCCGGCGATGATCGTTACGGCGTACAGCGATGTACCCCATGCGGTCACGGCGATGAAACTCGGCGCAATTGATTTCCTGCAAAAACCGCTTCGCCCCGACGATTTCCGAAACATTGTGGCTGAAATTATAAAACGGCATGCTCGACCGGACGACCCGCCGGCCGACACTTTCAGCGCCCACATAGTCGCGGCGAAGCGCTGCATCAATCTGCGCGCGTTTGCCAAGGCTCGGCTGCACTTGGCGAAGGCGCTGGAGTTGAACGCAAAGTCAGTCGATGCACTCAATCTAGCCGGCGTCTTGGCTGAGTTGCTCGAGGACTACGACAAAGCGAAAAAGTATTACGGGCGGGCGATCAAGCTCGACAAAAGTTACGAACCCGCCCAACAAAACATGCGGCGTCTGTTTGAGGTAGACCAGTTCGGTTCAAGTAAGGAACCCGTTAATCTTGGTGACAAATGAGAGGACGGTACAGGTCCAGGAACTCGCTCGCCAAACCGTCTAGCGATCGGCTATCGGCTATTGGCTATTGGCTATTCGACTAAGCGTCGTCTCCCGTTGCGCTTACCTCCAGCCTGAGACACGTTGCCACTATGTCGCTTACCCCTTCCAATATGGTGGAACTGGGATCCGGCGCCCCGGATTTCTCGCTTCCGAATCCGCTCACCGGTAAGATCGTCCGGCGCGACGATTTCTCGGACGCAACCACGCTCCTGGTGATTTTTATGTGCGCGCATTGCCCATATGTAATCCACGTGAAACCGGAACTGGTCCGGTTAGGGAATGATTACCGCTCAGGTGGGGTTGGCATAGTCGGGATCAGTGCGAACGACCCGGCAGCATACCCGGCAGACGCGCCGCCGAAACTCGCGAAATTCAGCCGCGACCTTCCGTTTCCGCTCTTGTTTGATGAAACCCAAGAGGTCGCCAAAGCCTATGACGCAGCCTGCACGCCCGACTTCTTTCTTTTCGATCAAGAGCGGAGATTAGTTTACCGCGGCCAACTTGATGACAGCCGCCCCGGGAACGGAAGATCGCTGACTGGAAAAGACCTGCGCGCGGCTTTGGATGCAGTGTTGAGCGGCAAACCAGTATCTCCCGATCAAAAAGCGAGTATCGGCTGCAATATCAAATGGAAGCAGAAGTAGAGGTTGCGAGTTGCGGGTTGTAGCGTTCACGGAACCCGCAACCCGCAACCTCTAGAGCTTTTTCTTCCGCCGATAGAGAGTTGCCGGATCGATGCCAAGGGTATGAGCGGCTTCCTCGATGGTTCGCGAATTGGCTAACACACGGCGGATATGCTCGTTCTCCAGATCGGCCAAAGTGGCCGGGCCGCCGATGCGAGGTTCCTGGCTAGCATCGGCAAGATCGGCGAGATCACCAGGTTGGATCCAATCACCTTCGGCGAGAATGGTCGCGCGTTCGATCACGTTGCGCAGTTCGCGGAGATTTCCCGGCCAAGAATATTGTTGCAGAGCGGACATTGCTTCGGGCGAGAATTGCAGCGAATTTCTCGCCGATCGTGCGCCGAAAAAAAGAAGTTGTTTGTTCGCAATGCGAGGCAAATCAACGAGTCGATCACGTAATGGCGGCAGGGTAATCGTGATCACGTTAAGACGATAGTACAGATCCTCGCGAAATTGACCGTTTGCCACCGCTTCCGACAGAGAACGATTGGTGGCAGCAATAACTCGGACATCGGCTTTCCGTGCACGGGCATCTCCGACTCGCTCGTACTCGCGCTCCTGGAGCAAGCGCAGTAGCTTAGCTTGCACCTCCGGCGGTAAGTCGCCGATTTCATCCAAAAACAGGGTCCCACCTTCCGCGGCGGCTATTTTGCCAATCGCATCGGCGTGAGCGCCGGTAAATGCTCCCTTCACATGTCCAAATAATTCGCTTTCGAGCAGGTCGCGCGAAAGGCTGGGGGAACTCACGGTAATAAAGGCGCCCTGCCCTCGCCGGCTGTGTTCGTGCATGGCGCGAGCTAACACGCTCTTACCGGTTCCGCTTTCTCCAAGGAGCAAGACCGTTGCTTCGCTAGTGGCTGCTTTGTTCGCGATCGCTAACGCCTTCTGCATGAGAGGAGCATCCGATTCTAGATCAAATTCAGCCGTTTCAGCCCGTAATCGGCTCTCCAGCTCAACCACCCGATTTTCCAATTGCCGAGTCCGTGCAATTCGATTCAGGACCTGACGTACTTGATCGGGAGTACAGGGTTTCGCCAGGAAGTCGTAGGCGCCGCGACGCATCGCTTCCACTGCAGTCTCGATAGAGGCGTAGGCCGTAACCATCACGACCGAAACGCTAGGATCGCGACGAAGAATCTCGCCGAGCAAATCCATGCCGCTTCCCTGCTGCAATTTCAAATCGAGCAAAATCACCTGAAAAGCCTCCGCTTCCATTCGGCGGAGCGCCTCCTCGCCGGTAGAAACGGTCACCGCCTCATGATCCATTGACTCCAGGGCAGTCCCCATCGTCTGGCGAATATTCCTCTCGTCATCAACAACCAGCACGCGCATAACAGACAAAGCTTGCTTTAACAAGAGCGGCATTCGGATTGCGAAAAACTCGCGACCTGAAACCGTAAGTCTTCCTGAAAGCCGAGCAGATTAGCATAACCTATCCAGAGGAGCGAGCGTCGTTCGACCGTGCGAAAGATCTGGACAGGACCTCCGGGCGAATATCAAATTTGGTGGCGCAGCCATATTGCGCTCGATAACAGGTCAATTGAGCGCGGAGCAGACGCTCTTCAATCAAAACAGAGCGACCAGCGGCCAACCTCAATTTTCGACAGGTAGCAGAAAGAAAATTATGAGCATCCCCCGAACTGTTTCTTCCGGTATCCAAAGCAAGCTGTTGTGGGCAAGCGTTGTCATCCTGGGCGCCGTTGCGCTCGGTATTATTGCGTTAAGTCGCGGTGAATCGGTTAACGCCGCATGGCTAGTCATTGCCGCGATATGCACCTATTTCATCGCCTATCGTTTCTACTCTCTTTACGTCACTAACAAGGTCTTGCGCGTCGATCCGACCCGCTCAACCCCCGCCCATCGCCATAACGACGGTCTGGATTACGTGCCGACCAATCGATACGTGCTGTTTGGCCACCATTTCGCCGCAATCGCGGGCGCGGGTCCTTTGGTTGGTCCGGTGCTGGCCGCGCAGATGGGCTATTTGCCCGGCACCCTTTGGATTCTGGCCGGAGTCGTGTTTGCGGGAGCGGTCCAGGACCTCACCGTGCTATTCCTGTCCACCCGGCGCGACGGTAAGTCCTTGGGCGAGATGGTCCGGTCTGAGATGGGACCTGTTGCCGGTGCGATCGCGCTGATCGGAGTGATGCTGATTATGGTGATCCTGCTCGCGGTTCTCGCGCTTGTCGTGGTTAAGGCTTTGGCCGCCAGTCCCTGGGGAACGTTCACCGTGTTTTGCACCATCCCGATCGCGCTGCTGATGGGCGTTTACGGCCGCTTTCTTCGGCCCGGCCGCATTGCTGAGATGTCGCTGATCGGATTGGTCCTCCTCCTGGCAGCCCTCTTATTTGGCCGGACAGTATCGGAGAGTCCCTCCCTTGCGCCGCTTTTTAACTTCCGCGGCGATACCTTGGCGCTGATGATCATTGGTTACGGGTTCTGCGCCTCGGTACTACCGATCTGGCTACTGCTCGCTCCGCGAGATTATCTTTCGACCTTCCTTAAGGTCGGAACGATCGTTTTGCTCGCTGTCAGCATCGTTTTGGTCCGGCCCGACCTAAAGATGCCAGCGATCACTCGTTTCATTGACGGCACCGGCCCCGTGTTTTCGGGTACGCTGTTCCCTTTCTTATTCATCACCATCGCTTGCGGCGCAGTATCGGGTTTCCATGCACTCATTTCTTCCGGGACAACCCCGAAGTTGATTGAAAACGAGACCCAAACCCGCTTTATCGGCTACGGCGCTATGCTGATGGAATCCTTCGTCGCGATTATGGCGATGATCGGCGCTACGGTGATTGAGCCTGGGGTCTATTTTGCGATGAACAGCCCCGCCGGCCTGATTGGTACTACGGCCGCGCAAGCTTCTCAGGCGATCTCCGGTTGGGGATTCACCATTACCCCGGACGCGATCAATCAAATCGCACATGATGTCGGCGAAAGCAGCATACTTTCCCGCACCGGCGGCGCGCCCACTCTGGCGGTTGGAATGGCCACAATTTTGTCGAACCTGTTCGGCGGCCGCGCGCTAATCGGAATTTGGTATCATTTCGCAATCCTGTTCGAGGCTCTATTTATTTTGACCACCGTTGACGCTGGTACGCGCGTCCTTCGGTTCATGATCCAAGACCTGGTCGGCAGCGTTGTCCCCGCTTTCAGAGAAACCAAGTCGTGGGCCAACAACTTGATCGGCTCGGCGATCGCGGTGATGGCCTGGGGTTATTTCCTTTATCAGGGCGTCATCGATCCGCTTGGGGGAATCAATGAGTTGTGGCCGCTGTTTGGTATCTCAAACCAGATGCTGGCCGGAATCGCGCTTACTCTTTGCACGGTCATCCTGTTCAAGATGAAACGACAACAGTACGCCTGGGTAACTATTCTGCCGACCGTCTGGCTACTGGTATGCACGCTTACAGCCGGTTTGCAGAAAGTGATCAGCGATAATCCAGCCATCGGGTTCGTCTCCCACGCATGGAAGTTCGGTGGCGCGTTGTCAAGCGGTAAAGTCCTGGCACCGGCGAAGAGCATCGCCGAAATGCAGAGGATCATCTTCAACGACTACGTGGACGCGACCTTAGCGATTCTGTTTGTCGCGGTCGTGGTAACGGTCGTTGTCTATGGTCTAATCAGCATTCGTAAGGCGTTCGCTAATCCGGACGTGACCGCAATTGAGATTGGAGCTGCGGCGCCTGCCGTGGAACGTGTTCATGCCTAGTGTTCGATCCATTTTCAGTGTGGCAGCACAGACCGCTCGTCTCATGGTCGGAGTTCCCGACTATGAGACCTACGTGGAACATCGACGCGCATACCATCCCGGAAAACCAATTATGACCTACGAAGAATTTTTCCGGGAACGCCAGAACGCTCGCTACGCGGTGGGTAAAGGCAAATTTCGCGGATGCTGTTGAGGGCGACACTGAGCTGTAATCGGTAAGCGGTATCGGTAACCAGTGATTGGTGATCGGTTACGGTGATGGCGTTCATAGGGCCGTTATGCTCCGATCACGGATGCGACTGGCTCTAAAGTATCCGGTCATAAGCTTGACACGTTAGTTTGATGACTGTTAACTCAACTAGATCCCCCAACTGTTCAAACCCCCAATGAACTATCGACAACCCTCTAACAGGTGCGTTCTGCCCAAATCTTTCCTGGCAGCGGCTGCTGCATTTTTGTTGCCTGCTACGCTGCAGGCTGCCGGTGTTACGATCCATTTTGCCGGCGACTCCGATGTCGGTGAGGGAGGGCGGTGGACGAAAGCGCTCTCAGAAGAATGGGCGAAAAAGACCGGAAACACACTCGAATACATTAGCCGCCCTAACGACGCTTCGGCCACTTTGCAGCAGTACCAACAATATTGGGCCGCCAAAAGTGGAGACGTAGATGTCTACATGATTGACGTCATTTGGCCCGGAATTGCTGCTCCCCATGCCGTTGACTTAAAAAAATACTTCAAAGAAGACGAAATCAAAGCGCATTTCCCCCGAATCATCGAGAACAACACGGTGGGCGGCAAGCTGGTCGGATGGCCATTTTTTACCGATGCCGGCGTCCTTTATTATCGGACTGACCTTTTGGAGAAATATGGTTACAAGGAGCCGCCGAAGACTTGGGAAGAATTGACGGAGATGGCAAAGAAGATCCAGGACGGTGAAAGAAAAGATGGTAAAGCTGACTTTCAAGGATTCGTTTTCGAAGGAAAGGCCAGCGAAAGCGTGACCTGTAACGCAATCGAATGGGTGTACAGCTATGGTGGCGGCACGATCATCGATCCGGACAAGAAGGTCACCATTAACAATCCGAACGCCATCAAGGCGCTTGAGACCGCGAAAAGCTGGGTCGGAACGATCTCTCCGCAGGGTGTCGTGAGCTACGGCGAAGAAGAGGCTCGAAACATCTGGCAGAACGGCGGCGCCGCCTTCATGCGCAACTGGCCATATGCCTACGCATTAAGTGCCGATCCGAAGAGCCCAATATCCGGAAAATTCGATGCGACAGTTCTGCCGAAAGGCGGTGCGAATGGAAAAAATGCGGCGTGCCTGGGTGGCTGGCAATTGATGGTCTCCGCGTACTCCAAGAATCCCGAGGTGGCTGCCGACCTGGTGCGGTATCTTTGCTCGCCGGAGGCTCAGAAAAAACGCGCGATCGACTTGAGTCAGTTGCCAACGCGCCCGGAGGTTTACAAAGACCCGGATGTGTTGGCAAAAAACAAGTGGTTTGAGAATGCACTGGCGATCTTGAATAACGCGATAGCCCGCCCCTCAACGGTCACCAAGGCAGATTATAATCAAGTCTCGACCTCCTTTTTCCAAAGCGTGAACAAGGTTCTGAGTGGGGGTGAATCGGCTCAACAAGCTGTCGCTGATGTCGAACGAGTAGCAAAGCGGATCGTCAGATAACGGCAGTCAACCGGACACTCAAGCGGTGGCCAAACAAATCGAAATCGATCTCTACGCACGGCAAAAGCGCTTAGCGTGGTTTTTGATCACGCCATCGGTCTTTGTCGTGCTGTTGATTATCGCATACCCCACGATCCAGGTTTTTATCTATTCGTTTATGAAATACAAGCTCGACGGGGTAACCCCGCCGAGCTTCGCCGGGCTTGATAACTATGCGTTTGTCTTTTCCGACCCCGACTGGTGGCACGCGGTCTGGATCACGCTAATTTTTACTATCGTTTCTGTCATCCTGGAGAGCGTCTTAGGTCTGGTTATCGCGATGGTGGCAAACTCGAAGTTCAAAGGCCGCACCTTCCTACGCGTGGCCATCCTGGTTCCGTGGGCAATTCCGACGGTTGTTTCCTCGCAGATCTGGAGATGGATGGTCAACGATATCTACGGAGTCGTGAATATCATTCTAACCAACCTGCACCTGATCCCGCAAAAAATCGCCTGGCTGGCAACACCGGCGACGGCGGTGCCAGTCATTATTGCGGTAGACGTTTGGAAAGCGACGCCTTTTATGGCGCTTCTGTTGTTGGCTGGCTTACAATTAATTCCAAAAGACCTGTACGAGGCTGGATCGATCGATGGCGCCACCAAGATTCGACAATTCTGGGCAATTACACTTCCACTGGTAACACCGACTCTGCTCGTCGCCCTGATCTTCCGAACACTCGATGCTTTGCGAGTGTTCGATATTTTTTATGTGATGGTTGGGGGTCAAGGCAATATGGCGACGATGGCTGTCTATAATCAGCAACAGCTAATTTCCTTCCTGGACGCCGGCGTAGGTTCAGCGACGTCGGTCGTCATCCTGGTTATCATTATGTTGTTTGTCGTCCTTTACACTCGATTTAGCCGGACCAGCTTCGAATGAGCACTACCAAAGGGATCGATACCAAAGTCGTGGCCGCAGCGGTTAGCAGCGCCACTAAAGAGACCGATACCAAGACCGTTGTCCTTCGGGTCCTTTTCTATTTGTTGGTCGTCGTCATTATCGTTTTTAATCTATTCCCATTTGTGTGGGCGCTTCTTTCCTCCTTCCGGCCAAGCAGCGAGTTGTTCTCAACGAAGCTTCTGCCAACCCAATTGACGCTTGCTCATTTCCAGGCGGTATTTAAAGACGCTCGTTTTGTGGCGGGTCTCATCAACTCCATCATCGTAGCTGGTTGTACCGTCCTGATCGCACTCGGACTTGGCAGTTTATGTGCTTACGCGCTGGGTCGCCTTCCTTTTCGTTTTAAGGGGCCAGTGCTTTATCTCGTCTTAACGATGACCATGTTCCCGACGATCTCAGTGCTCTCGGGCCTGTTCGTGATGCTCAAGACCCTGAATCTTTTCAACACGCGCCAGGGCCTTATCGTCACTTATCTGATCTTCACGATGCCGTTCACCATCTGGGTAATGACGCAGTATTTCCGTAGCTTACCCAAGGAGTTGGAGGAGGGTGCTTACGTTGACGGAGCATCCCCGTTGAAAGTGTTCTGGGACATATTGCTTCCATTAACCCTGCCGGGCTTGGTCTCCACCGGTCTGCTCGCCTTTATCGCTGCCTGGAACGAATTCTTGTTCGCCCTTACCTTCACCGTAACGGACACGATGAAGACGGTCCCGGTCGTCATTTCGCAATTCAGCGGCTCCAGTTCTTTTGAGCAGCCTTGGGGATCGATTATGGCGGGCTCAATGGTTGTCACTATACCGCTCGTGATCCTGGTCATGGTTTTCCAATAGTTAAACTCGAGCTGGAGGCGAGAATGGAAGTCTCCACCTTCAATTGATGATTTGGTAATTTTCATGGACGTTTTGGTGATCAGTTCGGCACGATCCCCGCTTCGCTCAATCGTAGCCGCCGTTTCACGTGACAAATTGAACCTAGCAATATTCACTAAATATGATGAAGACCTCTATTTTTATTCGGTCCCTTCGGATGGCCACCCTCAGTCTAGCAACCGCGTTTTCGGTTTTTACATTTAGCGCCCGCGCGTTGGCCGACGATTTGCCCACCTTCAGCGATCCGGACGTTAATACTTTCGTCAAGACCTACGCTCAGTTCGTGGACGACTACATCACGGCGATAAAGGCGGCGAAAACCGGGGACAATTCGAAGTTGGCTGACGTCCAAACCAAAGCGGGAACACTCCAGAGCCAAGCGACTCAGGCAGCCGGAAAACTCAAACCAGATGAGTCCGACAAGTTTCAGAAGTTTGTCGCCACTTGTTCCCAAAAGATCACCGACGCGGCGAAGTAGACCCATCACTTCGAGAAAGGACCGCTGGGATCCCGATCGAAATGAGTGCGGCAGCGACCATCCTTAAGATCCGATCAATGCAAACTTTAGCTAACTAAGATGGGCGCGGGACGGGCGGCCGCCTTGACGTGGGTTGCTGCTTTTTCTGCTTTCGGACTGCCCGGTCACGCGTTCGCTGATGGACCACCCACCTTTAGCGATCCGGTAGTGAACACCTTCGTGAAGAGCTACTCCCAATTTGTGGATAGCTATGTTGACGCGGCCAAGACCGGAGACACGGCCAAGCTGGCCGGCATCCAAGCAAAAGAATCGGAACTGCAGCAGCAACTCGCTCAGCTCACTCAGCCAAATGGAAAAGTGAAACAAGACGAGGGCGCAAGTTTTCAGACTTTTCTCGCCACCTACAAAGAGAAGATGCTGCCGTATTACAAATATAGCGTCGCGGATGTTAATACCTTCGTTACGAAATATGCTCAATTTGTAGACAGCTATGTAGCGGCAGCAAAGGCGGGCGACGCCGCTAAGCTAGCCGGCACCAAGGCCAAAGAGGAGAAGGAATTTCAGCAGCAAGCCATTCAGGCGGCCGGAAAATTGAAAAAGGTCGATGGCAAACTGTTTCGGGAGGACGCCCTGTTTCCGGAATTTCTTACGACCTACACACAAAAGATCGCGTCTTCTATCGCGTTATCCTACAAATACACCGACGAGAGCATTAACACATTCGTCGAAAAATACTCGAAGTTTGCCGATGACTACGTTGCGGCCTTAAAGGCAGCGCAAGCTGGTGACACTTCCGATCTGACCAGCATTCAAAGCCGCGCGACCGAGATCCAAGCCGAAGCTGTCCCGACAGCCAACAAGGTTAAGGCTGGCGAAAGCACAATTTTTCAGAGTTTCATTGCGCAAGAAGTCGCGAAAATCAACGACGCCTCTAAATAGATCGGTCAATTCGAGAGAGGACGATCAAAATGGCTGCTTTAATGGCTGGCCGGTAGCATATTTCCACGACACCGTGCACTGATATGCCGTTCCAGATAGAGGCAGAAGAGACTCTGCGCGAAGCGATTCTTCGGACGCGCAATGAACGCCTGGATAAAGCTATCGCGGCATTGCAAGGAAAACCGCAACCTTCAGCCGAGGCGATTCACGATGCGCGCCGGGAGTTCAAACGATTGCGCTCCCTGGTGCGGCTGGTTCGTGGATCGATGGATAAACCGGTTAGAGTTCGCGAAGACCAGGCATTGGGAAACGTCGGACGCGCGCTGGCCCAGAGTCGTGATGCCGCGGCTTTGCTGGAAACCGTTGAAAAGGTGTTTGGAACATTGATGCCGGAGGATCGGAAAAGCCGTCGTATTTCCGCGGAGGGCCAGAAACTACTTCAACAGGTTCGCGAAGAGTTGCGCGATCATGCGGAACGAGGGCTGGACCCATTGGAAATGAAAGCAACCGTGAAACTCCTTCGCGATATGAAGCGGCGGGTTTGGTTGCCAAGTTCAACTGCACCCGAGGATTGGTCCGTGACAGTCGGCAAAGGTCTTTGGCGCACATATCGACAAGGCCGAGAGTTATTCGCCGTATCCAATTCAGTCGGACTCCTCAACGCAAGTGACGAGCTCTGGCACGAATCTCGTAAAAGGGCTAAAACCCTTGGGTATCAACTGCGCTTCCTACGGAAAATCTGGCCGGGGACATTAAACGCGATCGCGGAGCAACTGGAAGAACTATCGGAGCGGTTGGGAGAGGATCACGATCTCGCGCTGATTCGGCTTCGACTGACTCAGGTGGCGTTACCGGAGACAAACTTCGAGCAGTTTTCTGCCGCTCGACTCAATCTGATTCGAACAATCGATCGACGTAGACACAGGTTGCAGAATGAAGCCCTACGAAGAAGCCGCCTGGTCTATCTGGAACAACCGCGCCGATTTCTCAAACGCATGCATTGCTACTGGGATTGTTGGCGCAGCCAACAGACCCGTGCCCCTACCCCTTCACCGGTTCAACCG
>WNFL01083208.1_pt1 | contig 13323 bp, 12 predicted proteins | sample 5400361 | NCBI WGS metagenome assembly WNFL01 (sample SAMN13153351, study PRJNA577476) | soil metagenome | isolation source: 40 cm soil on Douglas fir-dominated hillslope | place: USA:California | collected 2013-09-17
ATCGAATCAGACAGGCAAAATGGCAACTATCGCCCCACCGGTATCCATCTGCATTCCAACCTATAACTATCGGCACTATTTGTCGGACGCACTCGACTCGGCATTGGCTCAGGACTTTCCGGATATCGAAATCGTGGTCGTCGACAATTGTTCGGACGACGGTACGCCTGAGCTCGTCGAGGCATACAGCCGCCGGGACAGCAGGGTCATATTTCACCGAAATTCGCGCAATCTTGGCATGACTGCGAATTTCAATCGGTCCATGGCGCTCGCGCGAGGCAAGTATGTGAAATTCCTCTGCGCCGACGACATGTTGACAAAGGATTGCGTGGGCAAGATGGTTGCCGTGCTTGAAGCTGATCCCGATGTCACGCTCGTCGGTTGTCGCCGCTCCGTCTTCGACAGGAACAAACGCGTGATTGGCTCCTTGGGGTATGCCAACACGCCATTCTTACGGAGCGGACATCAGGTGATTCGCGATTGCTATTTCAAGGGAAATCTTATCGGAGAACCGACCGCAGTCCTGTTTCGCAAAGCAGATGTCGTTGCGGGATTCGACGAGGCCTACTACCAGGCGCTGGATATGGAATTATGGTTTCGGCTTCTCGAGAACGGAAAATTTGTTTTCCTCGCCGATACCCTGTGCGGGGTAAGGGAGCACGATTCCAGGGGCACTGCGAACAATCTGCGCGCCGGAAAAATTACGGCTGATAAAGTGCGATTGTTCGCGAAATATGCCAGCCGCCCCTATCTGGGCGGGACAATAGCCGAACGCATCCGTTGGGATGCCCGAATGGCTTCTAGCGTGACCAGAGAAGTCGCTGCCGGAGCGGCGGAAAGTCCGGAGACCGTGAAAAAAGCATTCTATTTCCCGCGTTTTTCCATGTCGGTTTTGACCCCGATCGCTTCCGTCCTGACCAGGATCCGGCGCAAGACTGGAATAATCTAGTGCAACGAATCCATACTGAGTGTAGTCACCTCCGCCTGCGATCGGCCCATGCATATCTCGATCATCACAGTCTGTCTTAACTCGGCGGGCACCATCGCAGACGCCCTCGAATCGGTCGGGAAACAAACCTTCCGCGAGATCGAGCATATTGTCGTCGATGGTGTTTCGACCGACGGCACCCAGGAAATTGTGTGCGGCTTCACGCCGAAAGTGGCGCGGTTGATCTCGGAACCCGATCGCGGGCTTTACGACGCGATGAACAAGGGATTGGCCGCCGCAACCGGAGACATCGTTGGCTACCTCAACAGCGACGATGTCTATGCCGACGATGACGTGCTGCAAAAGGTGGCCCGAGCTTTCGCCGACGGGAGCATCGATGCCTGCTATGGTGATCTGGTATATGTACGGCAGGACGACATGTCGCGCGTGGTGCGCTACTGGCGCTCGCGCCCGTATTCTCCCGGCCTGGTCGAACGCGGCTGGATGCCCGCGCATCCGACGTTTTTCGTGAGGAGGTCGATTCTTCAGAAGCTCGGCGGATTCGATATTCGCTATCGCTACCAATCGGACTACGAACTGATGGTGCGGTTGTTTCTGATAGAACGCATCTCGGCTGTTCATATTCCCGAGGTACTGGTTCGCATGCGCACCGGCGGCCATACGAATCGGTCCGTTCGGAACATCGTCAAGGGGAATCTCGAGGCGTACCGTGCGTGCCGGGAGAACGGGATAAAAGTATCGCCGCTTTTCATCCTGCAGAAGGTGGCATCGAGACTGCCCCAGTACTTTCTGCGCCCACCGTTGCGGATATCGGTTCCAAAATCGCGATGAGGTTGCTGGTCACCGGTGCCACGGGGTTCATCGGCAAACCGCTTGTCCACCACCTCAGCGGCCTTGGGTGGACTGTGATCCGCGGTGTCCGTTTCCCGGGAAACGGCGACTACGCGGCGGAGCCGCAAGTGCATACCGTCCGATTGGATCAGGAAACGGGGCACTTCGATATCTCCGGTCGGGTCGACGGAGTGATTCACCTGGCTGGAATCGCCCACGTTCATGGTGTCGACGCGGAAGATTATCGCAACGCAAACGCGCTCTGGACCCAAAAACTCGCGCGCCGCGCCGCCGCATTGCGAATCCCGAGATTCATCTTTGTCAGTACGGTGAAGGTGGCAGGGGATTCGCATCCGGGTCCGATAGATGAAAACACGCCTTTCGATCCGGGTGACTTCTACGCCGGGTCGAAGGCGACCGCCGAGGCGATGCTCGAGGAAGTCGGCCGGGAGACTGAGCTTCGAATCATCACGATCAGGCCGCCACTGGTTTACGGACCGGACGTGCGAGCGAACTTCCTCAGCCTGCTCCGAATCGTCGATACGGGTTGGCCGCTGCCCCTCGCCTCGGTCAACAATCGGCGCAGCCTGATCTATGTCGGCAATCTGGTCAGCGCTATCGAGGCTTGTTTGAGCTATCCAGCCCCTGTCAATCGCACGTTCTTTGTCAGCGACGATTACGATGTCTCGATGCCGCAGCTGATCGAAGCCATTGCGGCAGCACTCGGAAAGCGTCCCAGACTGTTTCCGTTTCCGCCCCGGCTGCTGCAAGGCATCGGCCGCATGGCGGGGCGGGAAGAGCAGGTGGCCCGCCTGACCGAGTCCCTGCAAGTGAATATCTCGCGAATCAAGGCCGAGATCGGCTGGCAGCCGCCATTCTCGTTGCAGCAGGGATTGGCGCAGACTGCGTCCTGGTATCGTTCCCTGCGCCGCTGACGCAAGGCCATCTCCGGAATTGAACCACGGAATTACTGATGGGATTGAACCACGGAGGACACGGAGGACACGGAGGGGGAAAAACGGAGAATACTAAGATTGGAGTTAAACGGGTGATTGTTCGGACCTGCGTGGCCAACTTTCACTGCGATGGATCATCGGCAAACGAACAGAATTAACACGAGAATGTTTTTTGCTCTTGCCTTTCCTCCGTGTCCACCGTGTCCTCCGTGGTTCATGAATCAGTCAGATTGCCGGAATGCAGGCGCGGCGTGCTGCCTGATGAACGTAGTAGAACCAAGGACACGGGGGAAAATCGATGACAGATGATGAACTTGGAACCCATCTGATTTCCTGTGCATTGCGGGTTCATAGTGAACTTGGTCCCGGTCTTCTGGAAAGTGTCTACGAAGTCTGCCTGGTTCATGAATTGAAAAAAGCCGGAATTCATGCGGAGCGTCAGGTCATTGTGCCAATCACCTACGATGGACTTACATTCGAGGAAGGATTCAAGGTGGATATCCTGGTTTCCAGGCGCGTAGTCGCGGAATTGAAATCGGTAGACAAATTGCTTCCTATCCACAGCGCCCAGTTACTTACCTGAAGTTAAACGGACTTCGTGTCGGCTACCTGCTGAACTTTAACGTGGTGCACATGCGTGAAGGCGGAATCAAGCGGATGGTGAACAGATAACCAATAGTTTCTGAATGGCCCTTCCCTCCGTGTCCACCGTGTCCTCCGTGGTTCAATAATTTTCCCAATGCAGAACCACTTTCTCGTCTGCGAATGCAGAGCCCATCTTATATAATCGCCGCGATGGAAACCGGCGTCTCCGCATTCATGCTTGCCCCGCTGCTCGCCGGAATTGTCTCGATCGTGACAATGGTCGTGCTGATGAGAAGTCGCAGCCTTCCACTCGACAAGCCGAACGAACGCTCCCTGCACGTCGTGCCGGTGCCGCGCACCGGCGGCATCGCAATCATCGCGGGGTTGATCGCCGCCGCCTTGTGGCTTCAGGCCAGCCCCAGCCTCTGGGTTCCGGCAGTAGCGCTGGCCATTGCTTCCTATTTCGACGATCGGCATGCCCTGCCTGCCGCGGTGCGATTGGCGATGCATCTGGTCGTTGCGGGCATTTTTCTGTGGCTGGCCGCGGGATCCTCCACGGCAGCTTTGCTTTTGGTGCTTTGGCTCGCCATTGCCTGGATAACGAACCTCTACAATTTCATGGACGGCTCGGATGGCCTTGCAGGTGGTATGGCCGTCATCGGTTTCGGGACTTACGCATTGGCGGCATGGATTGGAGGGAACGTTGAGTTCGAGTTGCTGGCCTGGTCGATCGCGGCAGCGGCGGCGGGGTTCCTGATTTTCAATTTTCCGCCGGCGAAGATTTTCATGGGCGATGTCGGTTCGATTCCACTCGGGTTTCTCGCCGGAGCGCTGGGCATGGCCGGCTGGCAGCGCGAGCTCTGGCCGCTTTGGTTTCCGCTGGTCGTGTTCGCACCGTTCATCGTCGATGCCAGCGTGACCCTCGTGCGCCGGGTGTTGCGCGGCGAACGTGTCTGGGAGGCGCACCGCCAGCATTACTACCAGCGATTGATCCTGTCCGGCTGGAGTCATCGGCGTACTGCGGTTTCGGAATACGGGTTGATGCTCCTGTGCGGCGCGGCAGCGCTCACCGGTCTGCAGCAGCCGCCCGCAGGACAGTTCGCGCTTGCTTTCGCGCTTGCGCTGGCCATTGTGGCGGCGATGTGGGCCGTCGACAGGCGCTGGAAACGATTCTCCGGGACGGCGCATGGTTAGCCTGCCGGTCGTCAATCCGCGCTCCGCGCTCGCTTTCCTGCACGACATCGTGGTTGCGGGAATGGCGTGGCTTGCTGCCTTCTGGTTCCGCTTCAATTTCGACATCCAGCCGGAGTTCGTACCCATCATGTGGGTCACCGTCGGCTGGGTCATGGTGCTCGACGCCCTGTGCTTCTGGCTGTTCGGGCTGTATCGGGGACTGTGGCGCTACGCCAGCATCCATGACTTGCGACTCATCGTGATCGCGGTCGGCGTCGCGGCGATAGCCTTTCCGGCCCTGATGGTGCTGATCCAGCCGGCTTTCGTGGTGCCGCGCTCGGTCTACGTACTGCATCCGATGCTGCTTCTATTCTTCATGGGCGGAAGCCGTCTTCTGTATCGCGCCTGGAAGGAACGCAATATCGGCAAGCTCGGCGCGCTCTATGGCAAACCGGTCGTGATCCTCGGCGCCGGCGATGCCGCCGTGTCGCTGCTGAAGGATCTGGCGAGCAGTTCCGAGTGGCGCGTGATCGGACTGCTGGACGACGACGACACCAAGCGCAAACGTCAGATTCTCGGCGCCACCGTGCTTGGGCGCATCGCCGATCTGCCGGCCCTGGCCCCGCGCTTTGCCATCGAGCACGCAATCATCGCCATGCCCGATGCTACCCACGGCGCGCGCCGGCGCGTGATTGGTATCTGCCAGGCCGCCAGCATCAAGGTGATGACCGTGCCATCGTTCGAGGACCTGATGAGCGGCAAGGTCACCATTTCGCAGATCCGTAATGTCGAACTGGACGACTTGCTCGGTCGCGACCCGGTCACGCTCGACAGCGCCGGGCTGGCGGAGCTGCTGGAAGGCAAAACCGTCATGGTGACCGGCGCCGGCGGTTCCATCGGCGCGGAACTATGCCGTCAGATCGCCCGCTATAACCCGGCGCGGCTGGTGTTGTACGAAATGTCGGAGTTCGCGCTCTATCAGATCGAGCAGGAATTCAATGGCGCGCTGCGGCGCGTCCCGGTGGTCTGCATGGTCGGTGACGCCAAGAATCCGCAGCGCGTGGCGCAGGCGTTGGAAAAATATCGGCCTCAGGTTGTTTTCCACGCCGCGGCCTACAAGCATGTGCCATTGATGGAAGAGGAAAACGCCTGGGAGGCGGTGCGCAACAACGTTTACGGCACCTATGTCATGGCATCCGAGGCGATGCGCCACGGCGTGGAAAAGTTCGTCCTGATCTCAACCGACAAGGCGGTCAATCCGGCCAATGTCATGGGGGCGAGCAAGCGGCTTGCGGAAATGGTCTGCCAGTCCCTGCAGCGTCCGCAGGGCACGCGCTTCGTGATGGTTCGATTCGGCAACGTGCTCGGCAGCGCCGGCAGCGTCATTCCGAAATTCCGCGAACAGATCGCCGCGGGCGGCCCGGTGACGGTAACCCATCCCGACATCACCCGTTTCTTCATGTCCATTCCGGAGGCGGCGCAACTGGTGCTGCAGGCCGGCACCATGGGTACCGGCGGCGAGATTTTCGTGCTCGACATGGGCGAATCGGTGCGCATCGTCGATCTCGCGCGCGACATGGTCCGTCTCTCGGGGTTGGCGGAAGACGATATAAAAATCGTCTTCACGGGATTGCGTCCGGGAGAGAAACTCTTCGAGGAGGTGCTCGCCGATGGCGAGGAGACGCTTGCTACGCCACATCCGAAGTTGCGCATAGCGCAGGCCCGCAAAGTCGAGCCGGAGTGGTTGGCAGTGGTGCTGACCTGGTTGCAGGAATCCGGCTGCCCGGAGGATCGCGAGGTGCGCAGTGCACTAAAGCGCTGGGTGCCCGAGTATCGCGAGGGCGGCAACGCTTCGTTACGGCAAGCGCGCTCCGCTGGCCCGTTTGGAGGCACATAAGGACGGGAATTGAATCAGCCGGGGTTGCGACGCAGGCGATGTGCATAGCCCAGCATTATTCCGGTGAGGGCCCAGAACAAATAACCGTTTTGCCGAATCCAGAGATCCTCGGACTGCGACTTGACCAGAACGCCTATCACCATGGCTAGGCCGGCCACCCCGATCAGACTGACTTGCGGGTCATCGCATCGCCAGAGCTTCCAGAATTCGCGGAACAGGTTGAGTAGCAGAAACAGCAACGCCGCCACCCCGCCGATTCCCATCTGCACCGCGTAATTCAGAAACGGATTGTGAGCGTGCGAGTTGAGACGATCTTCCGGAAATTTTTCCAGGTATGAACCGTGCGCCGCGAAACGGCCGAATCCGACTCCGGTAACCGGGCGTTCCCGGATCAGGTCGAGGCTGAAGTCCCACAGGGCCCATCTGGGATCGCGTTCAAACGTCGCCTGAACCGTCGCGTCGACATTTTCCGTTCCGGCGCGCTGCTGAGCCACCGATAGGAGAAAAGCCGCGCTTGCCCCGGCAACAATAGCGGTCGCCAACATTAACATCGCCAAATGCCGCCGGCTTGAAACGTGACGCCGGATCAACATCAATGCCATCGTCAGACAACTGGCGTCAACCGCCAAAATAAAGTTCCGATTAAACGTGAAATAGCCGACACCTAACGCAGCGATTACGGCGAGGATGCCGACTGCCAGCGCGGGGATATTTCGCCGAAACTCGAACATGGCCGCGACCAGCAAGGGAAGCACCGTGACCAGGTGGGTGCAAATGGTCAGGACTCCCCCCAGGGGACTGTCCGTATCAAGATTCTGCGTGCGCGAGTAGAGCCATACGGCGATACCGGTCATCGTGGCCAATCCCGCCAGCAGGGCACCCCGGAAGGTGGTCCACTGCCAGCGTTCGCGGGTTAGCGCGAAGAATGCGACGAAATACACTATGTCGTAGCCGATTTCGGACCGGATCTCTCCGAATGAATAGGCAGGATCTCGCGCCCATGCGAGTGACAGCAGTGCCATGCCGATCCATAGTGCCAGCGGGAGCTTGAGCGGAATCGGCGGCCCGGGGTGCTTGCGCCACGCGTATGCCGCGGCTGCGACGGTGATCACCAGCGCGATCGACCGCAACGCCGTTACGTGGGCGAACAGCAGCAGAAAGAGCAGCACGGTCGGACCAGCATAGACCAGGGCGTGCCGGGATGAAATTTGCATTTCTGAATTCGCGGCTAGTTCAGCCGCATTTCGGATTTACCAGAAAACGTCTGAGCCAGATGGACGGGCGGCTGAATAACGTTGTCGATGTTCATGAGTACTGTTTCACGAAGATCCTTCATCAAACAGCTTTTCCAGACCCTTGAAGAATTCAATATTGTCCGGAGAATTATAGCTATAACTGATCCCCCCGATATGCAGCCAGTCCCGATCGACGAACTGCACCAATCGGGGATCATTGATTGATGGCACCTTCGTACTTACGTTTTCAAAGGTTGCGGTGCGCAGCTGCCGGCTATCGAGATCGCGGTATAGGCTGTTCCAATTCCGGCCACCTGTATCCAGATCTCGCGAAAAATCGTAAAGGAAATTGATCGACTTGCCTTCGGTCCCGGCATAGTCGAAGAAACAATATCCGGCCCAAAGAGACCAGAAGCCAAATCTATTCTGATTGAGCAGGCCGTAAACGGGTTGTCCGGCCATTTTATCCGCAATACTTACCTTGCGAACGGGTATCAAATCGTGATCGATAAATCCGAAAATGCGGGGCTTAATTGCACGCACCACATTGTGGTAAACCCAGGTCATTGCCATTCCATGCGAACGATTGACATGCCTGGTCGGATTGGCAGGCAATGCAAGGTAAGGGACGTTGTTCCGTTTGCAAACCTGTTCAATTTCAAGTCGTTTCGAATCGTTGCGTGAATTATCGAATACGAGAACCGCAGTATCCGAGAGATTTCGCGCCGCCCTCTGCAGCAACCAATTCAGAGCCCATGGCTGTTCAAACGCGATAACCAGAGCAATGTTTTTGTTTTCCAGATCCTTATGCTCCGCCAGAAACCGGCTAAATCTATCCGGACGAATATGCTTGTAGATGGCAAGCCAGGCATCATTGCGCACTTGCTTTAGTGCATGCTGGATCGGCAGCAGTTTCAGCCACTCCATTGCCGAAAACTCAGTTAAGTAGCGCATGGATTGCGGGACAGGTGATAGTCATGCTCTGTTGGTTTCTTCGTTTTGTTCGATGGTCCCACACTGTCCGGCCAGAGGAGTGCCCCAATAGGGCCGCCGGCGACATCCACGTCGGAATGGGTCAATTGATTTTCGATTGCTCCGGACCACGCACCTCTTTTTGCAGTTCACGGAATTTTTCGAGCGCCTCGACGACGGTGATGTCCGAGACGTCTTCCGATCGTGGCTGCATGAGTTGATACGGTACACCCCATGGATGCCACCGACCTGCATCCGAATTTCCGAAGAAGCACAGGATCGGCTTGTCGAGCGCGGCGGCCGCATGCATCGCTCCGCCGTCGCTGCAGATGACCTGTTCGCAAACGGCGAGTCCGGCGAACAGATCCGACAGCGCAATGGTCGGAAACGGCACGATCGGAAAATTGCCGAGTTGTTCCAGAATCTGGTGCGCCTTTGCGTCGTCACCCGGATGGGTTGGATTGTCCGATTCCCCGGGCGACCAGAACAGGACAAATGCAAGATCCCGCTGGCATTCCCGGAGCTTGAGCAGGAACTCGACAAACTTTTCGGCTGGCCAGCGCTGATTTACTTTTCGGGCACTGATGTGCACGCCGATCAGCGTGCCATTCCTGGGCAGCGCATTCGCGAATTGGCTGCGGGCGCTGGCTACCTCGCGCTCGTTGGCGAATACGGCGGTTCGGGGGGGCGCGCCGTCGATGCCAAAAAGCGGCGCGATGCGAAATGCTTCTTCGACCTCGTGCATTGGGCCGGCCGCACCAGCCGTCAGACCATAGCCGGGGCTGGTCGATTCGCCGAATCCGGCGATAGTCTTTGCCTTAATGCGGCGGGCGAACATTTGGGCCTTGGACGAGGCAGCCGGCGAGGCAAGAATCGCATAGTCGACGCGCAGCTTTCTGAGCCGAAATATCAGCCTGAACGTGGACCAATAGGCGGACCAGACACTTGCCGAGCCGCGGTGTTTGGCCTTCGTATAGACGAACACCTCGTCAAGGTCGGGGTTCGCCTCGAGTACTCTGGCGTTGTAGCTGTTTACCAGGGCGCCGATCCACGCTTCAGGGAAACGCCGGCGCAGCGCATGGATCAGAGGGGTGGTAAGGACGAGGTCGCCGATGTTGTCGCGGCGAATAACCAGGATTTTCGGTTTGGCCGGAACGGACAAAGAGTTCTTTGTTGGCATCAGTAGCCTTGCGTAAAAACCGAGAGCCGTAATTTATTTATTCGGAAAACGCTGTCTTGCTTCGTGCCTGGAACATGAACAGTCGTTTGCCGATGGTTCTTTTGACCCCGATCTCAAACTGCTCGCCGAGAAAGGCAAGCAATTCAAAGTCCCGATTGCCGTGCAGTTCTCCGTAGATCCATTTCACTTTACCGAGAAAATCACGACCGAGATTCGTCAATATGTCGTACTCCGAGCCCTCAGTATCGATCTTGATTACGTCCGCAGACTCTATCCCGATATCCCGCATCATCGATCTGGCCTCTCGGACCTCGACACTGATGCGTTTTTCGGCGTCGCTTCCCGCCTCGTGGAAGGAGTACCCGCCCATATTTTTATTCGAATCCGAGTGAAGCATTTCAAAAGAACCATTCTTTGCGCCGAGCGCCTTTTGAAATGGACGCACGTTGCCGAGGGATTCGACGTTCCTGGAAAGGAGCGCAAAATTGCCGGGCACCGGTTCGAAGGAAAATATCTTCGCCTTTGGAAACCTCCGCGAGAGATAATTGGACGCGATGCCGATGTTGGCTCCGATATCCAGGACGACCTTTGCATCGATATCATCGGGCAGCCAATATTCAGCTTTTCTGCCTGGCTTGAGGAAGATGTCGTAGATGAGCGACTGGTCGCTCGTGCCAGGACGATAGTTCAGGGTCGTTCCTTTCCAGACATACTCATGAGTCACAGCCATCAACGGCGGAGAGGCTCCATCTCTGACGAAGGCCAGGGAACCCGATCGCAAGAGCCACTTGAGAGATGTCTTGAGTTCCATTGTGCGATTTCCTATATCGAGGATGATCCTGTAAATCGACGCGACTATCCGTTCGAGCGGCCGCATCCCAAGGCAATCGCTGACCATGCTGCTACCGCAATGCTGCGCCCGAGGCGCCCAATCCGGCACGGACGATGACTTGAACAACGCGACCGCCGGATACCAAGACCGAGGCGATATACTACGGCACCGATTGGATCCACAGCAATCGGCCCGGTGCCCCCCAACGCGTCGAATTGCATTGCCCAGCAGGGCGCGTGGCATGGTGCCGATACATGCCGTTTTCATCGACCGCCTCTATCGAATTGTCCCCAAGCCCTCCTTGCTCGGCCCGGCTAACGGGCGTGTCGAGCGCATCGAGAAGGGCCGCATCACTGCAATTCCGCCCGAGTTGCACAGCCGCGACTCCAATGTGATGATGCGAACGAAGGCAGAACATAAGTGCGATTCATCATTCAAAACGTTCCCAGACCATGAAAGTACTTGTAACGGGTGCCGCCGGATTCATTGGCATGCACGTGGTTCAGGGGTTGCTCGCACGAGGCGACGAAGTGGTCGGCGTGGACAATCTCAATGCTTACTATGATGTGGCCCTCAAGGAGGCGCGTCTGAGCCGCGTGGCCCGGCATTCCGGATTTCGCTTCGTCAGGCTCGACATTGCCGACTCGGATGCTGTAGGAAAATTGTTTCGTCAGGAAGGATTCCAGCGTGTGGTGCATCTTGCGGCACAGGCCGGCGTGCGCTATTCGCTGGACAATCCGCAGGTCTACGTGCAAAGCAACCTGGCCGGTTTCGTCAACGTTCTCGAAGGCTGTCGCCATGGCACGGTTGAACACCTGGTGTATGCGAGCAGTTCGAGCGTCTATGGCGGCAATAAGAAGATGCCTTTCTCCGAGCACGACAATGTCGATCATCCGATCAGCCTCTACGCCGCCACCAAGAAATCCAATGAGCTGATGGCGCACACATACAGCCACTTGTTCGGATTGCCCACCACCGGCCTGCGTTTCTTCACCGTTTACGGGCCATGGGGCCGGCCGGACATGTCGTATTTCAAATTCACCAAGGCTATCCTGGAAGATCGTCCGATCGAGGTCTTCAATCACGGCAAGATGCAAAGAGATTTCACCTATGTCGACGATATAGCGGAGGGCGTGGTCCGCGTGCTGGACCGTCCGCCGCACGCACAGCCTGACTTCGACGCAATGAACCTGGACCCGGCCTCCAGCAGCGCACCATACCGGATCTACAACATCGGCAATCATCAGCCGGTCGACCTCATGACGTACATCAACGTGCTCGAGGCAGCGCTTGGACGGGAGGCGAAGAAGAAACTCCTTCCGTTGCAAGACGGCGACGTCGTGGCAACTTACGCGCAAACGGCGGCTTTGCAGGCAGCCATCGGATTTGTCCCTGCCACTTCGCTTAAGGAAGGTATCGGGCGCTTCGTCGACTGGTATCGTTCCTACTATCGCGTCGAACTGCAAAAATGAGCGTTGCCGTTGGCAGATTAAGGCCGGTGTAGGACTGCGATGAACCTATCCGCCATCGTCATCGCGAGGAACGAGGAAGCCGCGATCGGCGCATGCCTGGACTCGCTGGCCTGGTGCCATGAAATCATCGTGGTCGATTCGGGAAGCGAGGATCTCACGCGCGAACTGGCCGCGGCGCGGGGTGCGAGGGTTATCGATCACGATTGGGAGGGCTACGGCAGGCAGAAGAACTTTGCGGTCCGGCAGGCAGCGAACGACTGGGTGCTATGCATCGATGCAGACGAAGTCGTCGGCCCCACGCTTCGCGCCAGCATCGAGAAGGCGTTGACCGACCCCGCGTTCCGCGCCTTCGAGATGGCGCGTTGCAATCGCTTCATGGGCGCTTGGCTGCGCCATGGAGAAGGCTATCCGGACTGGATTCTCAGGCTGTTCGACCGTCGTACTGCACGCTGGTCCGATGACCCGGTTCATGAAAAAGTCGTGACGGCTGAACGGATCGGGCGTCTCGACGGCGATCTGCTGCATGAATCGGCCGAAACCCTGCATTCGTATCTGGAGAAGCAGAACCGCTACACCACCTTGCAGGCTGAATTGCTGTGCCGGAACGGCGTACGACCGAGCCGTTTCAAACTGGTGTTTTCACCGCTCGTGAGGTTCCTGAAGTTCTATCTTCTGCGGCGTGGCTTTCTCGATGGCGTTCCGGGGCTGGTTCATATCCTGATTGGCTGCAACAATACGCTGATGAAGAACGCCAAACTCATCGCTCTTTCCAACCGAAATGGCGACAACGATGCAACCGGCGGACAGTGAGCAAGCGGTGGTGGATGCGGACGTTCTACCGGCACGCTGCCGGCGCGGCGCCGCGCGGATTTCCGCCATGAGTGCAACTGGATGACGCAAACAAACCGCTGGTCGCCCAGACCCGACGATGCGCTGCAGCTCCAGAATGTGCGTCGCGCGCTCGTTGTCAAGCTGCGTCACCTCGGTGACGTCTTGCTGGCGTCGCCTGTCTTCTCCTGCCTTGCACGGCATGCGCCGCATATTGAGGTAGACGCATTGGTCTATCGCGACACCGCTGAGATGCTGAGCGGACACCCCGACATTGCGCAACTCTTCACCGTCGACCGCAAATGGAAGCACCTCGGACTGTTGGGGCAAATCCGTGCGGAAAGTTCGCTCATTTCCGCGCTGAAGGCGCGCGGCTATGACCTGATGATCACTCTTACCGAGCACAACAGGGG
>WNFL01285605.1_pt1 | contig 13323 bp, 14 predicted proteins | sample 5400361 | NCBI WGS metagenome assembly WNFL01 (sample SAMN13153351, study PRJNA577476) | soil metagenome | isolation source: 40 cm soil on Douglas fir-dominated hillslope | place: USA:California | collected 2013-09-17
GGGCGGAGCAGACGACCTGCGTCGCCCTCCGGCGGCAGCTCCTGGGCGAGCGGGAAGCGCAGATGTGCGCGCGGGGCGACTACGAGATCTGGGCGCCCGGAGGGTGGCGGAGATGCTGCTCGCGACGTTTCGGACGGCCCGGAAGGCCGCGGGGCGCGGGCTTTCGGCCGGCGAATGCTACGCGAAGGTGGCGGCGCACTTCGTGGAGACCTGGAAACCCGCCCTGACGCAGGCGAACACGGTCCAGAGGCGTGTTCTCGAGCGGGATCGCTGGTTGTGCCAGGTGCCGGGCTGCAGCCGCGCGGCCGCGCACGTCCACCACGTCGAGTTCCGCTCGGCCGGCGGCTCGGACGACCCGTCCAACCTGACCAGCATATGCGCCGCGCACCACCTGCGGGGCATCCACATGGGGCGGCTGCGGGTCACCGGGACGGCGCCTGACAACCTTCATTGGGAGGTCGTGTCACCGCCCGACGACGGTCCAGCTACTCAGTAGCGCTTTTGACCACACCCGCCGGGTTTAAGCTGCAATGGAAATTGTCGATTAACCAACCATGCTAACGCCTCTTCGAACCAGCGTGGGGGGCACGCAGTTCGGCGTCGCAGACCGCGGTTCAGCCAGGTCCGATCGCATGCACGCCCGGCAGCAGGCCATCGTCGCGGAGCTCGGGTTGCACGCGCTCGCGCCGACCAATCTCGACGATCTCTTCGCCGCCGTGCTTGCCAGCCTTTCGGAAGGCTCGGGCGCGGAGTGCTGCAGCATCCTCGAGCTGTTGCCCGGCGGCGACGAGCTGCGGGTGCGCGCAGGCGCTGGATGGCGCACCTCCTGCGCGATCACCGTTCCGGTGGGCGCGGACTCGCATGGCGGGTACGCCATGCTCTCGTCCGAGCCCGTGATGGTGGACGACTTCTCCACCGAGACCCGGTTCCGCGTGCCTGCCTACCTCACGAACGAAGCGGTCGTGAGCGGCGTCAACGTGGTCGTCCCCGGTCGGAGCCGCGTCTTCGGTACCCTGGGCGTCTACACCCGCGCTCCGCGCAAGTTCACCGCGGACGACGTCAACTTCCTCCAATCGGTCGCGAACGTCCTGGCGGCTGCCATCGAGCGCCGCTCGACCGACGAGGCGCTCCAGCGGTCGGAGAGAAACTTCCGTACCCTGATCGAGGCATCGCCGGACGGAGTGGTCGTGCATCGGCAGGGACGGGTCGTCTACGTCAATCCCGCGATCGTGTCGTCCCTCGGCCACGAGAAGGCCGCCGAGTTGTTGGACAAGCCTGTGCTCGAGCTGATCCATCCGGACGACCGGGCGATGGTCAGCCAGCGACTTGCGGCGCGAGAGGGCGGGACCGGCCCGGACCGTCGTCCCTCGGAGCGGCGGTTGCTGCGCAAGGACGGAAGCATGCTGGTGGTCGAAGTGGTCGGGCTGCCGGTCACGTTCGAGGGCGGGGAGGCCATCATGGCCATCACGCGCGACCTGACCGAGCGCATGCACATCCAGCAGCGGCTCCGCATCGCGGATCGGATGGCGTCCGTCGGAATGCTGGCGGCAGGGGTCGCCCACGAGATCAACAATCCGCTCGCCTACGTGACGGCCAACCTCGGCTATCTCGGCGAGGCGCTGAAGCGGCTGGACCCCGGGACGATCGACAATGCCGCGGAGCTCGGGGACGTGCTGGAGGAGGCGCACGAGGGGTGCGAGCGCATCCGCCAGATCGTGCGGGACTTGAAGATGTTCTCGCGGGAGGACGAGGCCCCCTCGCGGCCGGTCGAGCTGAAACGGGTGGTCGAGTCTTCGATCAACATGGCCTGGAACGAGATCCGCCACCGGGCACGCCTGGTGAAGGACTTCACGGAGGTCCCGCCGGTGCTGGCGAAGGAGTCGCGCCTCGGCCAGGTATTCCTCAACCTCCTCGTCAATGCGGCCCAGGCCATTCCCGAAGGAGGAGCCGACCGCAACGAGATCCGCGTCACCCTCCGCAGCGAGGCCGACCGGGTCCTCGTGGAAGTGCGGGACACCGGCTCGGGCATCCCGCCGGAGACGTTGCCGCGCATCTTCGACCCGCTGTTCACCACCAAGCCGGTGGGCATTGGAACGGGGCTGGGGCTCTCGATCAGCCACAGCATCGTCAGGGGCATGGGCGGCCAGATCACCGTCGACAGCGTGATTGGCAAGGGGACGACGTTCACCGTGTCCCTGCCTGCCTGCGAACGAACCTGAGGAGCTGATGCGCCGCCCACCCGACGACGCGCGGGCTTAGTGGCGCCGGATGTCTCCGCTCACCAGCGTGCCTGCCTTGGAGTACGCGAAGTTCGGGCCGGTCACGTCGATCGAGAACGTGTCCTTTCCGGTCCCGGCCGCGCCCAGGTCGCAGCCCGTCGCGCGGAACGTATACCCCGCCGAGCCGTTCACCTTGGCGTTGCCCTCCAAGGTGGCGCAGCTGCCCGCCAGGGTGAGCGAATTGATCCCGTTCGAGCTGCGGACCTCCACGCCGGCGGCGCGGTCGCGGTATCTCAGCGCGCCGTTCCGCGGGTGGTCCCGGCCGATCATGGAGAAGTGGTCGTCGCCGTTTTCGAGCTCGCCATCGCCCTCCACGTCCTCGAAGTCGTCGGGCGCCTGCGCGCACTGCCCGGTGGTGACGATGCCGGCCCTGGGCTGGAGCTGGTGCGTGAAGTTGGCCCGGATGAGGCGCCGTGTGCTCGGGTTGTCGGGGCCGTTGTCCGGACCCAGCGGATGGACCTTGTGGTCGTCGGAGAAGGCGACGTTGACGCGGTGGAGCGGGTCGAACGCGACCTGGAAGTAGTCACCCAGGTTGCGGTTCGCGGCGCCGCCCAGTCCGCCGACGGAAACGGTGCCGCGGTGGATGACGTGATCGCTCGCCACCGCCTGCGTGAAGACGGGTGCGCTGTCGTGCCCGTTCACCGTTTCGGCGACGTAGGTGTTCCAGTTGGTCCACTGCGCCATGCAGGTGGTGCTGCCCGAGGCGCAAGGCTCGTGGATGGCGGCGCTGTTCGAGTGGCCGGCCCGGTCGCTGCCGAACCAGACCACGGCCACGTGGCCGTTCGCGTCGGCGTCGACCCAGGGGAAGACGTTCGCGTTTCCCACGGTGGGGCCGGCGTTGATGCGCAAGGCGGGCGTCCAGGTCGTGCCGCGGTCAGTGGACGAGGAATAGAAGATGTTCACGTTGTCCGACCAGACGGCGTAGAGGTTGCCGAAGCCGTCCACCGCCAGCGCGGGAAAGATGTTGGCGAAGTTCGATCCGGGGGCGCCGGTGAAGACCTTTCGGTCGGTGAAGGTGAAGACCGGCAGGCCGAGCTTCACGTCGGATGAAACGCCGACGTAGACGGAGCGGAACGGCCCGCCGCTGGCGTTCTCGGCTGCGGTCTCGGGAGCGACGAAGATCTGGTACAGGTTGCCTTGGCTCGAGCAGCGGCTGCGGTCCACCCGGATGGGGCCCAGGAGGGTCGCCGTGTTGGTGGCCGGGACGCCGCCCGCGGCGGATCGATCGCTTCGCCGATCGCATCGGTGTAGGTCAGCCCGCCGTCGTTCGAGCGCTGGACCTCGATGTTGAAGGTGGCCACGTCGTGGTACGAGAGGTAGACGGTCTGCGCGCCGGTTGCGTCGTTCCACTGGCGGTCGTCGCCGGGGATGAGGGCCGCGACCGGGTTCGGATTCGCGAAGGTGTCGCCGCGATCCGTGGAATGGGTCGCGGTGATGCCGGGCGCGAGGGTGAGGCTCGTCAAGGCGAGGTTCGGCACGCCCAAGGCGGGGAAGTTCACCGCGATGTCGACGTCTCCGCCGCCCTCGGCGACGCCCACGGCGCTGCAGCCCGCGGCGAAGATGCCGCAGCCGTCCGGCCGGCCCTGGTACTTGAACGGATAGGTGCCGTTGGCCGCTGGCGCGCCGTCGATCGGCGCGAAGTAGCGATGCAGGTCCACCCCGGTGGGGACGCCGCGGATGCTCGAGACGTACACCGCGCCGTCCGGTCCCACGCGCAAGCTCGGCTCGAGCCCGCGCACGATGAAGGTGACCGGGAGCTGCCCCGCCGTGAGCGGAAGCGCTAGCTCCTGGTTGGGACTGTACTGGGCAGATGCCGGACCGGCGGAAATTGCAAGGGCGAGTGCCGGCAGGAGACGAGCTTTCATGAGGTCCTCCTGTTTTTTGCCTCGGGGCGGGTGCAGTACCGGCACCCGGCGGGAGCGGCAACTCGCTGGAGCGCGTTCTGTCGGCTCGAGGACGAGGCGAGGCGCCTCGCGTTGCGCAGTGGACTGACTTGAATTCGGAGGCCCCACCGGGAGCTGGTGTCACCGGCTTGACGAGCGGACCGGGTGCATCTAGATTTATCTTCGAAAGGGAAGAAAAACAATGGCACGCGCAACCCAGATCTCGGCGCCCATTTCCAAGGAGACCAAGGAACTGCTGGAACGGCAGGCCAGGGCAACTGGCGTCAAGAAGGGCCACCTCATCGAGTCCGCGCTCCGGTATCACCTTCGCGCTCTCCAGGAATTGCCCGCCGACGCCCTCGTCCCGCCACGCATCGTGCTGACGCGGCGCTCGTTCGAGCGGCTGGTGGAACGGCTCCGCTCGCCCGGTGAACCTTCGAAGGAGCTTCGGGACCTGATGCGTGGCAATCGAGATTAGGCCGCTCCGGGAGACCGACGATCGCACGGCCTTCCGGTCGGGCGACCCCGACCTCGACCGTTTCTTCGCGAGATACGCCGGGCAGAACCAGTTCCGTCATCACATCGGAACCACCTACCTTGCTCTGGAAGCCGGGCGCACGCTCGGCTATGCCACTGTCGCGCCCGGAAACCTGGAAGCCGACGCGCTCCCAATCACGGTCCGCCGCGCGCTGCCGCGCTATCCGCTTCCGGTGCTCCGACTTGCGCGCCTGGCCGTCGACGTGACCGCTCAGGGGCAGGGCGTAGGCAAGACCCTCCTGCGGCACGTCTTCCTCCTCGCCCTCCAGATGTCGCAGGAGTACGGGTGCGTCGGCGTGGTGGTCGACGCGAAGCGCGACGCCGTCGAATTCTACGCCCGGGTCGGATTCTCTCCGCTGGAGGTCACCGAGGGCGAGATCGAAGCACGGCCCAAGCCGGCTCCACTCTTCCTACCGATCGAGCTGGTTGCCGCGGCCCTGGTTCCGTAGACAGCTCATTCACCCGGTCCGCGATCCTCGTCCGGCCGCGCCACGGTGCGCAGCGGCACGCGGTAGGTCAGCACGTCGCTGGGATGCTCCACCGGGGGACCCTTCATCAGGGCCTCCTTGTCGAACACCGCCAGCGGCCGCGAGAGGACCGCGGGGGCGTGGGTGCCGGTGTCCATCCGGATGGCGTCCTTCGGGCAGGCCTCCACGCAGAAGCCGCAGACGATGCAGCGCAGCTCGTCGATCTCGAACCGGACCGGGTACTTCTCGATGGCCTGGTCCTCGTACTCGCCTGCCTCGATGTAGATGCACTGCGCCGGGCACGCGGTGGCGCACATGTAGCAGGCCACGCAGCGCGGGCGGCCGTCGGGGCGCACCGTCAGGCGGTGCATGCCGCGGTACCCCGGCGGGTACGGCTTGCGCTCCTCGGGATAGCTGATGGTGGAGACCAGGTTCACGCCCGGGCCGCGGCGCTCGAGCACCTCGGGGTTCGGGTCGCGGAAGCCGAACAGGTTGCGCCAGAAGTGGTGGGCGATGACGCCCATGCCCTTGATCGCCTCGCGCAGGTAGAAGCGCTCGCCGAACGAGAGGTCGCTCTCGGGGCCGGGGCTGCGGCGCTCGTCGTGCGCTGTCGTGTCGGGAAGATTTGCCATGTCAGTGCGCCGCCACGGTGCTGGAGTGCGTGCCCGGCTCCGCGCTTTCCTTCGCTCCCGCCGAGAGCGCCAGGTAGAAGAGCAGCGCCGCCCATTCCAGGATGCCCATCCAGGCCAGGCCCTCCCGGCCGGCCCAGAGCCAGATGCCCGCGGTGACCACCACGTTCGCCAGCGAGACGGGCAGCATCATCTTCCAGCCCAGCCGCATGATCTGGTCGAAGCGGAAGCGCGGGAACGCCCAGCGGGCCAGCATCTGCACCCAGATGAGCAGCAGCATCTTCACCAGGAAGGTGAAGACTTGCAGCACCGCGAGCCACGTGGTGCCCGGGATCCCGAGCAGGCCGTCGAAGGCGCGCACGAGCTGCGGCTCGATCCAGGGGATGTGGTAGCCGCCCAGGAAGATGGCGGCCACGATGCCGCTGACCACCACCACCTCGGCGAACTCGGCGATGAGGAACAGGCCGCTCTTCAGGCCCGAGTACTCGAGGAAGTAGCCGATGATCTCGCTCTCGCCTTCCGGTGTGTCGAAGGGCGCGCGCTTGATCTCCGCCATGGCGGCGACCAGGAAGAGCAACATGCCCAGCGGCTGGAAGAGGGCGCCCCACCCCGGCAGCCACCCGAAGACGAGCGAACCGTCCGGCGCGCCGGAGCGGATGGCCGAGCGCAGCATCGCTTCGGTGGGACCTTGCTGCAGGACCATCGAGTCCAGGCGCAGGGTGCCGAAGACGATGAACACGCCCACCAGCGTGAGCCCCAGCGTCACTTCGTACGAGACGAGCTGTGCGGAGGCGCGCAGGCCGCCCAGGAGCGCCAGCTTGTTGTTCGAGGTCCAGCCGGCGAGCGCGGTGCCGAACACCGCCAGCGAGGCGAGCGCGAACACGTAGAGGATGCCCCAGTCCACCCGCGCGACCTGCAGGGCCATGCGCTTGCCCCAGAAGGTCACCTCGGGCCCCACCGGGACCACCGCGAACAGGCAGAACGCGGGAGCGAAGGCGAGCAGCGGCGCCAGGTCGAAGAGGAACTTGTTCCCCGAGGCGCCCTTGGGGATGAAGTCCTCCTTGAAGAGCATCTTGAGCACGTCGGCCAGGATGTGCGGGATGCCCTTGAGCGGGCGCTCCGAGAGCCCCGGGATGGGCAAGCGCGCGCGGTTGGGACCGACCCGGTCCTGCATCAGCGCGCTCCACTTGCGCTCGGCCATGGTGAGCAGCGTCGCGGTCACCATGATCAGCACCAGGATGAGCGCGACGATGTTGCCGATCCCCTCGCCCAACCCGCCGGCGAGGTTGGGGCGGTCCTGGAAGATGGTCTTGGACAGCCAGACGATGAAGTACAGCACCCAGGAGACGACCAGCAGCGCGAAGGCGAATGCCGCCCAGCCGACCACCGTGCCCGCGAGCCACGCCCAGTACTGCGGCTTGGGCGGATACGACGACCCGAAATCCTTGGCGGCCAGCCGCGCGAGCGGCGTGGCCAGCGGCGGGATCGGCAGCTTCACCCCGGGCGGCGGAGGCGGCGGCTCCGGGTGCAGCCGGCTGTCCGGGGCGATCTGGTCCGGAAACGGGTGCGGCCGATGCGTGGCCATTACCGCGACCCTCCCGACGCTTCGTCGCCCACCTTGGTGCCCGGCGGTGTGGTCTGCGGCCCGCGCTGATGCGCCGGCGCCTGCGGCCGCGGAGCGCGCTCGGGCCACTCGGCAGGCAAGAGGCGCGGCAGCACCACGCCCTGCTCGGGGATCCGCGTAAGCGTCAGCTCGGCCAGTTCGGCGCTGCGCCCCGAGAGAAGCTCGAAGGCGGCGGAGGCGCTCTTCACCCCGTGCGTGAACCCGAGCCCTTCGAGGATGCGCGTAACCCACAGCCACCCGGGCGCCGTGTCGCCGCGCTGCGCGGGCACCGACGGCCAGATGCGCTGCAGCCGGCCGTACCAGTTCACCAGCGAGCCTTCCTGCTCGTAAACGGCCATGCACGGAAGAGTCACGTCCGCCGCGCGGGTCGCCTCGTCCTCGTTCTGCGCGGCCGTGACGAGGAGCTCCAGCCCCTCGGCGGAGGCGGCGGGCAATCCGTCGGTCCGCATCGCGAAGAGCGCCTTGACCCCTTCGGGCGGCCGCTCCTCGATGCGCACGCCGAACGCCTCGGCGGCGAGCTTCACGCCGCGCGTGTTGGGGTTCTTGTCGGCACGGATGAGGAACTCGTCCTCGTCGCACGCAGGCTTGCCGCCCAGGAAGTAGCGCTCGGCGCCCAGCTCCTTGCCCAGCAGCAGCGCGGCGGCGGCCTCCTCATTCGTGCTCTGCGCGGAGATGTAGATCCCGATGCTGCCCTTCCCCGCCACGGGCTTGAGAAGCTCGACCGCGCGCTCCACCGCCAGCCGCGGACCCACGCTCTCCGCCGCCTCGCCCCGCCCCTGGCGCGCCCACTCCACCCGGTTCTCGTTGACCGGGTGGTGCGTGAGCCGGCCGTCGTCGCACATCCAGACCTGGTTCACTTCCTCGTTGCGGCGGGGCAGCTCGCGATAGGCGACCGTGCCGCGGGACTCGACGTACACGTTGCAGCCGTTGGCGCAGCCGGTGCACACGCTGGGCGACTTGTTGAGGAACCACACCCGGCTCTGGAACCGGAAGTCGCGATTGAGGAGCGCGCCCACCGGGCAGATGTCCACCGTGTTCCCCGAGTACTTCGAGTCGAGCGGCTGCCCCGGGAAGGTGGCGATGAGCGAATAGGTCCCGCGCTCCACCACCGCGAGCTGCGGCTCCTGGGCGATCTCGTCCATGAAGCGCACGCAGCGCGTGCACATGATGCAGCGCTCGGCGTCGTAGACCACCAGCGGCCCGAAGATCTCGCGCTTGGGCTTGTTGAGCTTGTAGGTGCGGATCCGGGTGGGCTGGTGGTCGTACTCCATGTAGTAGTCCTGGAGCTTGCACTCGCCCGACTCGTCGCAGATGGCGCAGTCCACCGGGTGGTTGACGAGGTGGAACTCCATGCACCCGCGCTGGTTCTCCTTCACCGCCGGCGAAGTGGTGACGACCTTCAGGCCTTCCTTGACCCGCACCTGGCAGCCCGGCACCAGGCGGCCCGGCGCGTCGCTCGTCTCCACCAGGCACATCCGGCACTGGCCGGCGATGGAGAGGCGCGGGTGGTAGCAGAAGTACGGGATCTGCACCCCGATGCGGCGCGCCGCCTCGATCAAGTTGTCGCGCGAGTCCGCCTCGACCGGCCGGCCGTCCACCTCGACCCGCACCGTCTTCGGCGGCACCGGGATCGACGCCTGCCCCGCTCCCGCTCCGGGCTGTCCTCCGCCGGTGCTCACCGCGGCGGGCTGGGCGCCCGGGGGAGCCGGAGTCTTCCCGTCGCTCATTGCTCGACCTCGCCGCCGATCATGTTGATCGAGTCGAAGATGGGGATGATGTCCGCCACGGCGTGCCCTTTGATCAGCCGCGGCAGCGCGGAGAGGATCGGGAACCCCGGCGCGCGAACCTGGATGGCGTACGGCTTCCCCGTCCCGTTGGAGACGATGTGGAAGCCCAGCTCGCCGTTGGCGCCCTCCGAGTAGGTGTACACCTCGCCCGCCGGCACCTGGATGCCCTCCATGATCAGCTTGAAGTGCGCCATCACGCCCTCGATGGACCCGAAGACGTCGCGCTTGGGAGGCAGCGCGTAGCGCCAGTCGTCCACGATGATGGGGCCTGGCGGCATCTGCTCCAGGCACTGCTGGACGATGCGGTGCGACTGCCGGATCTCCTCCAGCCGCAGCACGTAGCGGTCGTAGGTGTCGCCGCGCGAGCCGAGCGGCACTTCGAAGTCCATCCGGTCGTACACCGAGTACGGGTGCGCCTTCCGCACGTCGTAGTTCACTCCGCAGGCGCGCAGGCAGGGTCCGGTGAAGCCCCAGTCGAGGGCCTCGTCGGCGCCGATCGCTCCGATGTCGCGCGTCCGATCGACGAAGATGCGGTTGCGGGTGAGCAGGACGTCGATCTCGTTGGTCAGCTCGACCACGCGCGGAAGGCACTCCTGCAGCTTCTCTACCCAGCCGGGCGGGATGTCGTTGGCGCAGCCGCCCACGCGCATCCAGCTCACCGTGACGCGCGCGCCGGACAGCTCGGCGATGCGGTCCCAGAGCAGCTCGCGCGCCTCCATGGCGTAGAGGAACACGGTGAAGGCGCCCAGCTCGAGCCCGATGGCGCCGATGCAGGTGAGGTGGTCGGTGATGCGGCTGATCTCCCCGGTCAGCACGCGGATGTACTCGGCGCGCTCGGGGACTTTCAGGCCGATCAGCTTCTCCACGCCCATCACGTAGGCGGTGTTGTTGAGGTACGGCGAGACGTAGTTCAGCCGGTCGGTGTACGGCAGCACCTGCGTCCAGGTGGAGTGCTCCGAAGACTTGCTGAAGCCGCGGTGCAAGAAGCCGATCTCCGGCACCGCGTCCACGATGGTCTCGCCGTCCAGCGTGACCACCAGGCGCACCGTGCCGTGCATGGCCGGGTGCGACGGCCCCAGGTTGACCGTCATCGGGCTGGAGGGCAGCTCCTGCTCCAGCGCGAGCGGATCCTGTTCCTGCGCCGCGTTGTCAGTCATAGGCGTCCGGATCGACGTTCGCGCGGCCGACGTGGGTCTGGCTCATCGGCACGCCCGCCCCGCCGGGGCCGGGCCCGGGGCCGCGCACCAGGTCGGGGAAATCCAGCTCGGGCACCAGCTCCTGCCGCTTGCGCACCGGATAGTCCTTGCGCAGCGGGAAGCCCTGGAACTCGGGGTACATCATGATCCGGGTCAGGTTCGGGTGCCCGACGAACTCCACCCCGAACATGTCGTAGACGTAGCGCTCCCACCAGTCGGCGGTCCGCCAGATGCCGGTCACGCTGGGGACCTTCACGTCGTCCGAGCGAAGCTCGACGCGCAGGCGGAGCCGGTGCTTCTTGGTGATGCTGCCCAGGTTGTAGGCGATCTGATAGCGGGGCTCGACGACCGGCTTGTGCTCGAGGTCGTAGCTCGGCACCTCGATCGACGCGAGGGCGCCGCCGCCGGTCGATTCCTTCGAATAGGTGAGCAGGTCGACGCCGGCGATCTGGGCCAGGAGCTTCAGATCGGCGCGCGGGTCCTCCTTGAGGAACCGGCACACAAGGGCCAATTGCTCGCGGCGCACCACCACGACCTCGTCGCCGCGGTGGCCCGGCGTCGAGACGATGGCGTCCGGATGGGTCTCCCGCAGGAGGTCGATCAGCGCTTGAGCCACTTCCCGAGGAACCTCTTTCTTTTTTCCTTGCCGTCGTCGTCCAGCTCGGGCGGCTTCTCCACGCTGTGGAGCTGGTGGCGCTGCGTCTGAATTTTCTCCTGCAGGATCTTGAGGCCGTCGAGCACCTGCTCCGGGCGCGGCGGGCAGCCCGGGACGTACACGTCCACCGGGATGACCCGGTCGGCCCCCTGCACGGTGGCGTAGTTGTCGTAGAAGCCGCCCGAGGAGGCGCAGACGCCGAAGGCCATCACCCACTTCGGCTCGGTCATCTGCTCGTACACGCGCTTGAGCACCGGCGATTGCTTCACGTTGATGGTGCCGACGATCATGAGGAGATCGGCCTGGCGCGGGGTGAAGCGGGGGAACTCGGCGCCAAAGCGGGCGATGTCGTAGCGGCCCGCCATCGCGCTCATGTACTCCATGCCGCAGCAGGCGGTGACGAACGGGTACTGGAACATGGAGTTGGCGCGCGCCCAGCCCAGCGCGCCGGAGAGCTTGCGCTCGAAGAAGCCCAGCGCCTCGTCGCTGCGGGTGAGCAGCACCGGCATCGAGTCCTCGGGAGGGAGGTGCTGGCTCTCCGGGACGTTCCCCTCGGGCTTCACGACGGGGAGCTTGCTCACGACCACTCCAGCGCGCCCTTGCGCCACACGTAGACCAGGCCTATTGCCAGGGTGGCCATGAAGGAGAGCATCTCGACGTAGGCGAACCAGCCCAGCCCTTCGGCGTGGAAGTCGCGCAGCAGAGAACCCCAGGGATAGATGAAGACGCTCTCCACGTCGAAGACGATGAACAAGAGCGCCACCAGGTAGAACTTGACCGAGTGGCGGGCGTGCGGGTCGCCGGTCGTCGGGGAGCCGCACTCGAAGGCGGTCTCCTTGATCCCGGAGATGCGCTTGGGGCCCAAAAAGCCAGCCAGGAAGCTGATCAACGTGCACATCACGCCCGCCAGGATGAGCAGGATCAGGACCGGGACGTAGGGCGTCAGGTAGCTGTCCACAGGGGGCGAAACTCCCTCGAAGGGCCGCGGAAAATAGCCGCGCCCAGAGGGGGTGTCAACGCGGCATTTCGCAGCGCGTCGTCAGGCTCGGAAGCGTGCAACAGATTCTCAGATGCACGTCCCGCCCACGGTGGTGCCCAGTATCGCGCACTGCGTGGTGCTGAAGCTCCCGGTGACGTGACCCGCCCCTCCCGAGAAAGTCACGTCGAAGGTTCCGGCGTATCCATTGGCGTCGACGCGGGTGAGCGTGACACCGCCGCCGGTCACGGCCTGGAAGCTTGCGCTCGGGTTGCAGGCCGCATCGCCTGAGGCAAAGAGGACGATCGCGACGGGACCTACCACCCCCATGGCATCGTTCGACGAGTAGACCGGAAAGACGCCCGGTCCGGGGGGTGCGCCGGCACCGGACGAACCCTGGATCCCGAGCTCGATGCCCAGGACCTGCACGTTCTTGGGCTGCTGGTGGGCATTGAGCTTCGCGCAAGTGCTGTCGGCGTTGGTGACGAGGATGAAGCCTGCGGAGTCAGAGCCAACGTTTACCACCTTGGAGATCGCATCCCTCGGAGTCATCGATTGTCCACCGATGGTTCCGCTGACGCTCGCGGATCCGCTGCTCCCGCCTCCGCTTCCGCCTCCGCATGCGGCGCAAGCGGCAATGACGATTGCCGGCATTCCTTTGCCCATGGATTCCCCTCCTCCGGACTGGGTATCCGGGTATGCAGCGTTGAGTCAATCCACGATGCCGCCACTTGGTTCACCCGGTCCGCTGGCGAGGCGCTCGAGCTGGTGCGGGCCGAGGCGCTCCTCGCCCCGTTCGATGGCGTGCACCAGGTCGCGCAGCCGCGCATTGAGGGGGGCCGGGAGGCCGGCCTTTTGCGCGGCCTCGGCCACCGCCCCGTTGAGGTCGTCCACCTGCCCCGCCGGGCGGCCGGCCAGAAGGCGCTGCAGCATGCCGCTGCGCTGCCGCGGGCGGCGGCTGGCGGCGAGCCAGATGAGCGCGTGCTGGATGGCCGCCGGGATCGCGCCAGGCCGGAACCAGCGCGGGTCGAGGCCCACCACCTTCTCGAGATTGACACGCCGGGCTTCGGCCACCGCGACCGCCTCCCCGACGATGCGCAGCGCGAGGCGCCGCGCATCGAGCCTCGCGGCGAGGTGGCCGAAGTCGAGCCCCGAGACTGCGCACAGCGTCGAGAGGGCGCAGTTGAACGCCAGCTTCGTCCACCGGGCTCCGGCGAGGTTCGGCGTAACCCGCACCGGGAAGGCGCGCTCGAGAACTACCTTCGCGCGCTGCAGCTTGTCCGTCGCTCC
>WNFL01079711.1_pt1 | contig 13321 bp, 14 predicted proteins | sample 5400361 | NCBI WGS metagenome assembly WNFL01 (sample SAMN13153351, study PRJNA577476) | soil metagenome | isolation source: 40 cm soil on Douglas fir-dominated hillslope | place: USA:California | collected 2013-09-17
GGAGCGGGAAACGGGACTCGAACCCGCGACCCCAAGCTTGGAAGGCTTGTGCTCTAGCCAACTGAGCTATTCCCGCCCGAAACTTTTCTGTGTATGCTTTCGACACGCGAACCGGCTCCTGGTGCTTTGCCCTTTGATGGACGGCTTTGGTGGAGAGGGGAGGATTCGAACCTCCGAAGGCGTGAGCCAACGGGTTTACAGCCCGTCCCATTTGGCCGCTTTGGTACCTCTCCGGAGGATGCTCTGAGCCCGCGCCCTTGCTCACTCGCTCTCGGTTCGAATTCCGCACGCGTACCGGCAAGCAAAAGAATCCCGCCCCGCAAGAACCCCCATTTTCCCGCGGCGCAGGAACGAATCTGTCTCTCTTCTGTGTAACTCGTGCTCTGACCGGATGTCACATCGCGACTGGCGCCATGGAGTGTCTAGGGTTCGAGCGGCCGCTCCGTCGCTTGCGCGCGGAGCTGGCGAGGGGACTCGAACCTCCAACCTGCTGATTACAAATCAGCTGCTCTACCGATTGAGCTACGCCAGCGCAAGCGGCGATTGTATCAGGAGGTTTCGGCTCTGCCAGCAATCTTCGCGCCGAGGCGCAGCTCGGCAGTTCTGAGCACCAGGTAGGCCGCCGCCGCCGCGACTCCAAGCGAACCGACCTTGCCCCTCAGGGGAATCCCCACGGTCGCCGTCGCGTTCCGGCGGATCGATTCGCGTGCGCCCAGGTCCTCGCTCCCGAATATCCAGAGGAGATCGGACGCGAGGAGCGCAGCGGGGAGATCCTCGAGAGAGCGGCCGCCGGCGTCCGCGACCAGGACCACGAGGCCTTCGCTGCGCGCCAGCTCGACCGCACGCGCGAGGTTCGGAGTGCGGCCGACGCGCAGGTGCTCGAGCGCGCCGGCGCTCGCGCGCAGGGCGCCCGCCGCGATCGGCGGCGCGCGTCGGTGCTCGAGGACCAGACCGAGTACGCCCGCGCCCTCGGCGGTTCGCGCGATGCTGCCCAGGTTTCCGACGTCGGTCACGCGGTCGAGGGCGACCAGGAAGCGCGGCGAGGGCGCGGCCAGGAGCGCCTCGAACTCCTCCTCAGGATAGGGATCCGCGAACGCGTGAATGGCCTCACCTCGCTTGGCTTCACGCCGCTCGATCGAGCACCCCGAGAGCAGCGTCTCGAGCTCGCGCCGCGCCGCGCTGCCGTCGCCGTCGGGGAGAACCACGGCGCGAACGATTCGCCGCTTCGCGCGGATGGCCTCGATGACTGGTCGCGCGCCTTCGATCAGGGCTAAGTTGGCCGCGTCGACCGCCATCGCTCGCACTCTACTCCGTGCTGCCCGCCGCGCGGGTGCCAGGGGCCGTGACCGTGGACTCGTTTGCCATCTCTCTGGGTCGCAAGGCCCGCTCACCCGCGGAGCTCCTCGCGGCTCTGCCGCCGGACTCGGAGCCGCACCTGCTGGACGCGCGCGCCGAAGGCGGATGGGGCGAGACTCTCGGCGCGCCGGGAGGCGAACGCAGCTTTCTCGGCGTTCGACCCGAGCTGACCTTCCGCGGCGGCCGCGAAGCGCTCGACGACGCGCGGCGCTGGCTCGCGGAGTTCCGCGGGCGGCCGGCGTCGGACGCCGTTCTGGTCGGGAGCTTCGCGTACGAGCTCGGTCACGCGTTCGCCGGTGGCCGCGTCGCCGGAGCCGGCGGCGCGGAGGCCGCGCCCGTGTGTCTCGCCGGCTTCCGCGCGCTCTACGTCCACGACGCGGCCTCGCAGCGGGGGGCTGTGGTCGGCGGCTGCGCGCGCGCGACCGCGGAGCTCGCCGAGCTGTTGCGCGGCATCCCGGCCGCGCGTGACTCCGACGCGCCACCGGACGTCGTCCGGCCGCGGGCGCGGGCGAGCGAGGTCGAGTATCTCCGCGCCGTGCGCCGCGTCCAGGATTACATCCGGGCGGGAGACGTGTACCAGGTGAATCTCGCGCGCCGGCTCGACGCGCCCAGCCCGGACGCGAGCGCGCTGCGCCGGCTGTATCTCCGCCTCGCGGACGCGACCGCCGCGCCGTTCTGCGCCTATCTCGAAACCGACGAGCGCACCTTGCTGTCGAGCTCGCCCGAGCGCTTCCTGCGCAGCGACGGCGGCGAGGTCGAGACGCGCCCGATCAAGGGAACCCGCCCGCGCGGGCGCACCCCGTCCGAGGACGCGGCCCTGCTGCGCGAGCTGCTGGCATCCGCCAAGGACCGCGCGGAGCACGTGATGATCGTCGATCTCGAACGGAACGACCTGGGCCGCGTGTGCGAGCTCGGCAGCGTGCGGGTCCCGGAGCTGTTCCGGGCGCGCAGCTTCAGCGACGTACACCATCTTGTGTCGACCGTGCGGGGCCGCCTGCGCGACCCGGCCGACTGGGTGGGGCTCCTGGAAGCGACCTTCCCTGGTGGCTCCATCACGGGCGCGCCGAAGCTCCGCGCGATGCAGATCATCGCCGAGCTCGAGCGCGTTCCCCGCGACGTCTACACCGGCGCGATCGGCTCGATCGACGCCGCGGGGCGCGTGGATCTCTCGATCGCGATCCGCACGGCGATCGCGGCGCGCGGCGAGCTCCACCTCCACCTCGGCGGTGGAATCGTCTCTGACTCGGAGCCCGAATCAGAGCTCCGCGAGACACATGACAAGGGGCGCGGGTTCGCGCGCAGCTGGGGCTTCGGGTCGAGCGAGTGACACCAAGCGGCGTCACCGCCGCCTCAAGCACGTCCAGCGCTGCGCCGAAGCGAGCCGCATGAGCCGTGCAGAGCGCCGACACGAAGAGCCGCAGCCGGGAATCGCTCCGGCGAGTGCGCCCACGACCGGACCGGGTTGGCGCAGGATTCAGGAGCCGGGCGCGTCTGAGCGCGACCTGCACGACGGCGACCTGCTGCAGCGGCGTTCGGACGTCCGCACCCCGCTGTCGCTGCGCGTACAGCGCAGCTCGATCGATCCCGCGCGCGATCCCGTCACCCGCGAGCTGTTCTACGACGTCGCGGACGACGACGAGACCACGAACCTGTCGCGCCGCGGGCTGTGCATTCGCTGTGAGCGCCCGCCCGAGGTGGGCGCGCGCATCCTCGTCCAGCTGCGCTTGCCGGGCGAACGGCCGGTCGACCTGATCGGCCTGGCGCGCTGGTCGCGCATAACCTTCGTGCCCGGCCAACACGGCGCGCGCGCGTTCGCGCTCGTCGGTCTCGAGCTGCTCGGCGGCCCGCCTCGCGCGCTCGAACACTACGGACGTGCGATCAGCAGAATCGCGCGTGGCGCCGCGTCGGCCGACGCTGTGGATGCGGAATCTGCGGTTGCCTCCCCTGTGGACCGCCGATAGCATGACATGCCATGCGCGCCTTGAAGCCGCCAGGAACGTTCCGCTGGATCCGAGGGGTCCGGACGTTCGAACTCGATCCTGAACGGCTTCGTTTGCAGCGCATCCGCTCGATCATCAAGTCGATCCAGCGCGACCTCGACGAAGGCGGCCGCGCCTACGTGCGCCAGATCATGAAGGGCCCCGAGCTCTTCCGCATCGAGCTCGAGCGCCCCGACTGGTCCTATCTGCGCACCACCATCCTGGACCGCGAGACACTCCGCTCCCTGCTCGAAGCCACCCCCGAAGCCACCGTCCGCTCCTCCATGTTCTTCCGCTAGCTCGCGCCGCCGAGGCCCTCCGAAGCCAGGCCGCAAGCCGCGCGCCGCAGGCGCAGGCGCGCAACGAGCCGTAGGTCGAGCGAAGTGCGGGTGGCTCGGCTTGCCCGGAGCGGGGCTCGAACCCGCACGAGGCTTACGCCTCCGAGAATTTTACGCGGATCCGGAGGTTTCCCTCCGGGGCGGACTATCTCTTCACCCTCGTGGGGTGCCGGGCGCTCGTCGGCGGGGATTATCGTTGGGGCTCACCCCGCTAGTCTCTGCACCTTCCGCAGTACCGGTGTTCGCACGGGCACCCTACCCGTGCTCAGTGTTCGCATGGGCACCCTACCCATGCTCAATGTTCGCATGGACCCTACCCATGCTCAGGAACACCGCCCGCTGCGGCTTGGCTCAGGATTGCCATGGCGACATGTGTCGCTTTAGGTTTCCCTGAGTTCACCCGGTTTGTTACCCGCGCGTCGCCGCGCGGGAGACCCAAACCTCGAGTCCTCTGTGTCTACCAGTTCCACCATCCGGGCAGACGCAGCGTACCCCCTCGTCGCACGCGCGGCGAGACCGGCTAAACTGCGCCGTTCTCATTCCGACTTCCGCGCTCCGAGTTCGCGTTCCAGGCGCCGTCGCCAAGTGGTAAGGCAGAGGCCTGCAAAGCCTTTATCCCCGGTTCGAATCCGGGCGGCGCCTCCAGGGCTTCCGATGATCGCGTGGGCGCCCTACCTGATGGTCGCGTGGGCGCCCTACCCACGCTCCGCACGCTCGCACGCTCCTCATCCTCCGCACGCTCAGGCGCGCAGCTGCGGCGCGGGGTGGAGCTTGCCGCGCGCGCGCACGACGACCCGGTCGCCGTCGAGCTCGACCGACGCCAGGAGCTCCGCCTGGGCAGCGCGCGTGAAGCGGGCGTGAAAGCGCGCCTTCACCGTACAGCGAAGTGCGTCGTCCGGGTCGGCCGCGAGCGACGCCGCGTCGAGCGGCTCGCGGGTGCGGTCGGACAGCTCGACCTCGCCGGTCTCGGGGTCGTAGCCGTCGACGAAGAAGGCCGTGTCCTCGACGTCGAGCCAGCCGCGAAACGGCCCGATCTGCACGATGAAGGTGCCCTCCGGCTCCGCGAAGCGGACCCCCGCGCGCAGCGCACGCAGCAAGCCCGGGTGAGTGACTCGTACGCCCTCGTGCCAGAAGCTCCCGTCGCGCCGCAGCCAGAGTCCGAACGGCGCCAGCGGGGGCGCGCTCAGAGCGACTCTTTCCGCACGCTGCCGTCGGACGATTCGCGCAGGACGCCGCGGAAGTCGTAGCGGTGCCAGTACACGATGCGCCGGCCGCCGTCGGGCAGCGGGTAGATCCACTTCTCGTTCCAGTGCACGCCGTGCTCCTCGTGCGTGCGCGGGTCGTTCACGCTGCCCACTTGCTCCGTAGGCAGCCCGAAGCGCTCGCGCACCACGGCGTGATTCACCTCGCTAGCGGTCACACTCTCCGCCGATCATGTTGATCATGTCGAAGGTGGGGACGATGTCCGCGAGCATGCCGCCCACCAGCATCTCGCGCATCGGCGCGACGTTGGTGAAGCTCGGCGGGCGACACCGAACCTTGTAGGGTTTGCCGGTGCCGTCGGAGACGACGTAGAAACCGAGCTCGCCGTTCGGTGACTCCACCGCGGCGTACGCCTCCCCCACCGGCACCTTGATGCCTTCGGTCACGCCCTTGAACAGCTGGATCAGCTCTTCCATGCGGCCGAACACGCGCTCCTTGCCCGGCCAGCGCACGCGCGGATCCACCACGTTCACCGCCTCGCCGACGGTCTTCTCGAGCACCGGCACGCACTGGCGCATGATGCGGATGCTCTGCACGAGCTCCTCCTGGCAGACCAGGAAGCGATCGTAGTTGTCGCCCGTCGTGCCGATCGGGACGTCGAAGTCGATCTCGTCGTACGCCAGGTACGGCTCGGCCTTGCGCAGGTCGAGGGGGACACCCGCGGCGCGCAGCATGGGGCCGGTCACTCCGTACGAGATCAGCTTCTCGAGCGGCAGCATGCCGGTGTTGCGGAAGCGGTCCACGAAGATGCGGTTCGAGGTGACGACCTTGTCGAAGTCCGCGAGCAGCACCTCGATGCGCACGAGCGACGCGTGCAGCCGCTCGATGAAGCCCGGAGTCACGTCGCGCTGTATGCCGCCGATGCGGATGTAGTTCGACGTGACTCGCGCGCCGCACAGCATCTCTTGCAGGTCCCAGCACAGCTCGCGCGCCTCGATCCCGTACAGGAACGGAGTCATCGCGCCGAGCTCCAGGCACGCCGCGCCCAGGCGCGTCAGGTGGTCGCCCATGCGCGAGAGCTCGCTCGCCAGCGTCCGCACCCAGATGCCGCGCCGGGGGATCTCGCAGCCCAGCAGCTTCTCGACCGCCATGCAGAAGGCGAGGTTCGCGAGGATCGCGGAGTTGTAGTTCAAGCGATCGGTGTAGGGGATCGCCTGATACCAGGTGCCGCTCTCGCACTCCTTCTCGAACCCGCGGTGCAGATACCCGACCTGCACGTCCATCTCGACGATCTCTTCGCCGTCGATCTCGAGGATGATCTTGACCGTCCCGTGAGTCGCTGGGTGCGACGGTCCCATGGACAGGACCTGCGTCTCGGTGTGCAGATCGCCCTTCGCTCGCTGGGCGCGCTGAATCGCGGACTGAGTCACACGCGCTCCTAGTTCCGCGGACCGATGAGCGGCTGGCGGCGCTCCTTCGGGTAGTCCTTGCGCAGCGGGTGGCCCTCGAACTCGTCGTACAGCAGGATGCGGCGCAGGTCGGGATGCCCGCGGAACACGACCCCGTACAGGTCGTACACCTCGCGCTCGAACCAGTTCGCCGCGTCCCAGAGCGCGCACACCGAATCCGCCTCGCAGCGCTTCTCCGTGACTCCGGCCTTCACCCGCAGTCGGTGGCGGATGCGGCACGGCTCGCCGGCGGTCGGGGCGAGATCGAGCGAGGCCAGGTGATAGACGATCTCGAAGCGCGGCTCGCGGCCGAGATAGTCGACCGCGGTGAGATCGACGAGCAGGTTGAACGCCAGCCCCGGATCGTCGCGCAGCCGCTGCAGGACCTCGCGGGCGCGGTCGACCGGCACGAGCACCGTCGCGTCACCGACGTGTGTATGGGAATCGAGCACGTCACTACCGACGAGCGTGCGGACCCGCGCGACGAGCTCGTCCGCCACGCCCATCAGCGCACGTAGTCCCGGCGGATCAAGTCGAGTCGCCGCGCCACCTGCTCTTCCGTGCGCAGCAGGTCCTTCATGTGCCAGAGCATCGCGCCGCGCTCGTAGGTCGCGAGCTCGACGTCGCGACTCATCACGATCGCCTCCTCCGGGCAGGCCTCTTCGCAGAGCCCGCAGAACATGCAGCGCGACATGTCGATGTCGAAGACCGCCGGGACGCGCTCGATCGCGTCCGTCGTCTCCGCCGGCAGGATCGTGATGCAGTCCGTCGGGCACGCGAACTCACACAGCCCGCACGCGACGCACTTCGGCTGACCGTTCTCGAGCTGCACCAGCACCGGGTGACCGCGGAACGCGTCGGCGTAGTCGAGGCGCTGCTCCGGGTAGAGCACCACGAACGTCGAGGGCCGGCCGATCATGTAGCCCCAGAGGTTCCGGAAGAACACGCGCGCAGTGACCCACAGCCCGACGAAGATCGTCGGCAGATAGAGGCGCTCGGCCCAGCCGAGCCGCTCTGCGCGACGAACCTTGACGACCTTGCCCGGCACTCGTCTCCCGACCCCCCCGGAGTCGCGCGCGATTATAAGGGACGAGGACTCGGATTCAACGCGGCTCCGGAGCGCGGGTAGTGTGCCCATGCGACAACCCGGCGCGCGCGAGCTTCTCCGCGCGGTACGAGCTCCGCACCAGCGGGCCGGAGAACACCTCGTCGAAGCCGAGCGCGCGCGCTTCGTCGGCCCAGGCTTCGAACTCCTTGGGGGTGACCCAGCGGTCGACGGGCAGGTGCGCCGCGCTCGGCGCCAGGTACTGGCCGATCGTGAGCAGCCGGCAGCCGTGCGCGCGGATGTCGGCGAGCGCCGTGCGGATCTCGTCCTCGCGCTCGCCCAGGCCGAGCATGAGGCCGGTCTTCGTCGGAATGTCGGGCCGCAGGCGCGCAGAATTCGCGAGCAGCGCGAGTGAGCGATCGTAGCGGCCCGCCTTGCGCACCGGGCGCTGCAGGCGCTCGACCGTCTCGAGATTGTGGTTCAGCACGTCGGGCGAGGCGTCGAGCACGATGCGCAGCGCCTCGAGCGAGCCCTTGAGGTCGGGAATCAGCACCTCGACCCTGCAGCCGGGCGCCCGCGCGCGAATCGCGGCGATGGTGCGCGCGAAGTGCTCGGCGCCGCCGTCGTCCAGGTCGTCGCGCGCGACTGCAGTGACGACGGCGAACCGCAGCCCGAGCTCGGCGATCGCGTGCGCGACGCGCGCGGGCTCCTCGGCGTCGAGCGGCGCAGGCCGGCCCGTCGCCACGTCGCAAAAGCCGCAGGCGCGCGTGCACTGATTCCCGGCGATCATGAAGGTCGCCGTGCCGTGCGCCCAGCACTCGCCGAGGTTCGGACACGCGGCCGACTGACACACCGTGTGCAGGCGTTCGCTGCGCACCAGCTCGAGCAGGCGCTCGAGCTCCGGCGTCTGCTGGTAGCGCGCGCGAATCCAGCTCGGCCGCGGCCCGGCGCTCACGCGAACACCTTGCGCAGCTGATCCTCGACGCAGGAGACGACGTCGTCGACGGCGATCGCGCGCCCGAGCACGCTGGCCATGCTCACCATCTCGACTCCGGCCAGGCCGCACGGGACGATCGCGCCGAAGCGCGCGAGGTCGCAGTCGACGTTCAGCGCGAAGCCGTGGAGCGTGCGCCAGGCGCGCACGCCGACGCCGATCGAGGCGATCTTCCGGCGCGCGTCGAGCCACACCCCGGCGAAGCCCTCGCGCCGTCGCGCCTCGACGCCGAAGTCCGCGAGCGCGGCGATCAGCACGGCCTCGAGATCGCGCAGATAGCGGTGCACGTCCGCGCCGTGGCGCCGCAGGTCGAGGATCGGGTAGCCGACGAGCTGGCCGGGCCCGTGCCAGGTGACCTCGCCGCCGCGGCCGACGCGAAACACCTCGTAGCCCTGCTTTTGCAACTCGGTGTCACTCGCCGACGCGTTCGACTCGGCGGCGCCGCGCCCGAAGGTGATCACGTCCGGATGCTCGAGCAGCAGCACCGTCTCGCCGCCCGCGCCGCGCGCCAGCCGCTCGCGCAGCGCTTCCTGCAGCGCCAGCGCGTCGGCGTACGGCACGCGGCCGAGGCGCCGAATCTCGAGAGAGTCAATGGGCGAGGACGTTTCCATCTTGAGCGAGCTCGCGCGGCTGTTCGATCAGCCGCTTGATCTCCGCGAGGAACTGCGCGGCGCGCACCCCATCGACCACGCGGTGATCGACCGAGAGCCCGAGCGTCGTGATCGAGCCGATCTCGATCCGCCCCTCGCGCACGATCGGCCGCTCGCTGATCGCCGCGACCGAGAGGATCGAGCTCTGCGGCGGAGTCACGATCGCGTAGAAGCGATCGACGCCGAACATGCCGAGATTCGAGATCGTGAACGTGCCGTCGGCGTAGTCGGCCGGCTGCAGCTTGCGCATGCGGGCGCGCTGGATCAGCGAGTTCGCCTCCTCCGCGAGCTGCCAGACGTTGCGACCCTGGCAGTCCTTCACCGTCGGCGCGACCAGCTCGTCCTGGACGTCGACCGCCAGGCCGATGTTGATCGCGTCGTAGATCGCGATGTCGTTCTCTTCCGCGCGATAGGTCGCGTTCACCTGCGGGTGGCGCTCGAGCGCGAGCGCCGCGGCCTTCAGCATCAGGTGCGTGTAGGTGAGCCGGGGGCGCTTGTCGCCGGCGTCGCGATTCACCTGATCGCGCAGGTCCTTCAGCGCCTCGGTCGAGACGTCCATCTGGATGTAGAAGTGCGGCGCCTCGGCCTTGCTGCGCACCATGTTGCGGATCAGCGCCTTGCGCTTCTGCGAGAGCTGCAGAGTGCCGCGGTACATCACCGCCTCGCGCTCCTTGGTGTGCGCGTGCTCGCGCTTCCAGTGCGCGACCAGATCGGACTTGGTGATGCGGCCGCCGGGACCGCTGCCCTTGACGGCCTCGAGGTCGGTGCCGCGCTCGCTCGCCATGCGCAGCGCGAGCGGCGTAGCGCGCACGCCGTCCGCGTCGGGCGGCTGTGTCTCGAGCTGCGCGAGATACGCCTCGAGGTCGGCCGCGAGGATCGCGCCTCCGGCTCCCGAGCCGGTGACCTCCGAGAGATCGATCGACCTCTCCTCGGCGATTCGGCGCGCCCGCGGCGTGGCGCGGATGCGGCCGTCCTCGGGCGCGAACGTCGCGGCCACGCGTGGGCCCGCCGGCGCGGGCGGCAGCTCGACACGGACTGGTGTAGGCGGCGCGGCCCGGCTCGGCGCGGGCTGCGGCAGCTCGGCCGCGGGTGCGCTCGGCGCCGCGGGCTTCGCAGCGGCGGCGGCCGCAGGCGCCGGCGCCGCGGGCGCTTTCTCCTGGGTCGCGGCCGCGGCGGCCGCGGCGGCGACCGCGTCCTCGCTCTCGCCCGGCAGGCGCAGCACGGCGATCAGGGTGCCCACGGCCACGGTCGCACCGGCGTCGACGACGATCTGCGCGAGCACGCCCTCGGTGTAGGCCTCGAACTCCATGTCGGCCTTGTCTGTCTCGATCTCCGCGAGCACTTCGCCGCGCTTCACCGGATCGCCGACCTTCTTGCGCCAGGCGATGAGTCGGCCCTCTTCCATCGTGTCCGACAGTTTGGGCATGCGGATCTGCTTGGGCATTCGCGGTCTCCCGGGGCTTCGCTAGAGCGTGATCTTGAGCACGGCGTCGACGATGCGCTGCGCGTCGGGCAGGGCGAGCTTCTCGAGGTTGGATGCGTACGGCGTCGGAACGTCGGCGGCGGCGACGCGCTGCACCGGAGCCTCGAGCTCGTAGAACAGCGCCTCTTGGATCTGCGACGAGATCTCCGCGCCGACGCCGACCTTGCGCCAACCCTCTTCGGCGATCACCGCGCGGCGCGTGCGCAGCACGCTGCTCAGAATGGTGTCGCGGTCGAGCGGATCGAGCGTGCGCACGTCGACGACCTCCGCCTCGATGCCCTCGCCGGCCAGGATCTCGGCGGCGCGCAGCGCTTCGTGCACCATCCTCGACCAGGACACGATCGTGACGTCGCGCCCCGCCCGCTTGATGTCGGCCACGCCGAACGGCAGCAGATACTCCTCGTCGGGCACCTCGCCCTTCATGTTGTAGAGCATCTCGTGCTCGATGAAGAGCACGGGGTCCTCGCAGCGGATCGCGGTCTTCAACAATCCCTTGAGGTCGTAGGGCGTCGAGGGCATGACGACGCGAATGCCCGGCGCGTTCACGAACCACGACTCGATCGAGTGCGAGTGCTGCGCGCCCTTCTGCGTGCCGCCGCCCGCGGGCGCGCGAATCACCATGGGCAGGTTCACCTGACCGCCGAACATGTAGCGAGCCTTGGAGGCGTGATTGATGATCTGGTCCATCGCGACGATGCCGAAGTTCAAGGTCATCAGCTCCGCGACCGGGCGCAGGCCCGTCATCGCGGCGCCGATCGCGACGCCGATGATCGCGGCCTCGGCGATCGGAGTATCTCGCACGCGGCGCGCGCCGAACTCGGCCATCAGCCCCTCGGTCGCGCGGAACGTGCCGCCGACCAGGCCGACGTCCTCGCCGAGAATGAACACGCGTTCGTCGCGCGCCATCTCTTCCGCGAGCGCGCGCTGGACGGCCTCGTAGTAGCGGATCTCAGCCAAGCGGGCCCTCCACGTACAGGTCCTCGTACAGCGCCTCGGGCGCGGGCCGCGGACTCGCCTCGGCGAACTGCATCGCCTCTTCGACGACCGCGTTCGCTTCCCGCTGAATCTGCTCGAGCCGCGCGCGGTCGACGATGCCCGCCTCGAGCATCGACTTCGCGAGCCGCGGAATCGGATCGCGTTTCCTCCACAGCTCGGCCTCGGCGACGCTGCGGTACTTGCCCGCGTCGGTCATCGAGTGACCCTGGTAGCGGTAGCAGCGCGCCTCGAGCAGCACCGGGCCGGCGCCCTGGCGCGAGAACTTCACCAGCTCCTCGCACTTCTCGCGCACCGCGATCACGTCCATGCCGTTCACCACGTGACCCGGGATGCCGTAGCCCTGCGCCTTCTTGTGGATCTCGTTGAACGCCGACGACGTGCGCACGTCGGTGCCGATGCCGTAGAAGTTGTTCTCGCACACGAAGATCACGCCCAGGTTCCAGAGCTTCGCCATGTTCAGCGCTTCGTGGAAGACGCCCTGGTTGGAGGCGCCGTCGCCGAAGAAGTTCATCACGACGCGATCCTGCTGCTGCATGTGCATCGACAGCGCCGCGCCGACGCCGATCGGCAGATTTCCGCCGACGATGCCGTAGCCGCCGAGGAAGTAGCGCGACGCGTCGAAGAAGTGCATCGACCCGCCCTTGCCCTTGCACACGCCGGTGGAGCGCCCGTAGAGCTCGGCCATCAGCGCTCGCGGGGGCGTGTCTCGACACAGCGCGTGCGCGTGCACCCGGTAGGTGCCGATCACGTAGTCGTCGTGATTCAGCGCGGAGATCGCCCCGGTCGCGACGGCTTCCTGCCCGATGTACAGGTGCGTGAAGCCGCCGATGAAGCCGTCGGCGTACGCCTCGGCGACGCCTTCCTCGAAGCGCCGGATCAGCACCATCTTGCGGTACATGTTGACCTGGTCGGCGGCTGCAATCGGCATCAGAGCTCGAACTCCGCAGCTTCGAGCACGCGCGCCACGCGGTACAGGAAGCTGTTTCCAGTGACTCCGTCGACGATGCGATGGTCGTACGAGAGAGCCAGGTACATCATCGGGTGTATGGCGATCGTCTCCTCGCCGCCGGTCTCGACCACGACCGGGCGCTTCTTCACCTCGCCCATGCGCAGAATCCCGACCTGCGGCTGGTTGATCACCGCGAAGCCGTAGAGGTTCCCCTCGCGGCCCGGGTTCGAGATCGTGAACGAGCCGCCGGAGAGCTCGTCCGCGGTGATCGCCTTGTTGCGCGCGCGCGCCGCCAGGTCGTTCACGGCCTCGGCGATGCCCACGAGCGACAGGCGATCGGCGTCGCGAATCACCGGCACCAGCAGCCCGCGCTCGGTCTCGACCGCCACACCGATGTGTAGGCCTGCGCGCTCGACGATCGCGTCGCCGACCACGGCGGAGTTGATGCGCGGGAAGTCGCGCAGCGCGCGCACCGTCGCGGCCACGACGAACGGGAGATACGAGAGACCGAAGCCGTGCGCGCGCTCGAAATCCTTCTTCGAGCGGTCGCGCAGCTTCGCGAGCTTGGCGAGATCGACCTCGGCCACGGTGCCGACGTGCGGCGAGACCACTTTCGACACCACCATGTGCTCGGCGATGCGCCGGCGGATGGCGGTGAACGGAATCACTTTGTCCTCGGGCGCGATGCGGTGCGCGGGCACCTTCATGCGCGCGAGAAACTCGAGCAGGGTTCCGGGCGCGACCGGGAGTGCGGCCGCCGTGTCCGCGGCCGGCGCAGCCGCGCTCGGAGCCGCGCGCGCGGCCACGTCGGCCTTCATCACGCGCCCGCCCACTCCGGATCCGGACACACCGCCGAGATCGATGCCCCTGTCTTCCGCCA
>WNFL01102517.1_pt1 | contig 13321 bp, 16 predicted proteins | sample 5400361 | NCBI WGS metagenome assembly WNFL01 (sample SAMN13153351, study PRJNA577476) | soil metagenome | isolation source: 40 cm soil on Douglas fir-dominated hillslope | place: USA:California | collected 2013-09-17
GTCGTGGCGGCAACTGCCACAGCCATTGACTGCTGTTCCAGAACAAATCAGGCGCAAGTCGAAGCCGCCCGTCGATCATGGCAGTATTGAGTCGCTCGGTGAGCACCGCCGCTTTGCCTCCGCGTGAGTGCGCTAACCGGAAAAATGTTAAGACATCCGGTACAGTGCTGTCGCTGACAAAAGTAGGGTGCATCTTGACATGAAAAAAGACCTGCCGTGACGTGTCCCGCAACAACTCATCAACCAACGCCATATCCGCCGCGAGTTCTGTTCCAGCGTTATCCGCAATCACATGTACAGGCCCGCGCTGCTTCTTGAGGTGATCAACCGCGACAACGAGATCATCCGCAATCAGGTCGTCTACCTGCCACGTGTTACCATGCGCCAGCGACGCGGCGTAACTCAGGTCGATCCGGTTGCCCCACAGGGAAAATTGCAGCAGCGCAGGCAGCTTATCGTCTTCCTCAATCGAGAGCGCCAGATCGAGGAACCGCCACAATGCATCGCTGGCTAACTCCTCATCCTTCTTGCGCGCGAACGGATCGCGCTCTGTCTCCCACCAGCGGACAGCCTGTATAAGCAATCGGTAAAAATAGACCTCGGCAAAAAACCACTCGCTATTCAGCCATGTTTCGCCCGCGTGTGGTCTATAATGCGCGGCCCACTCATCGTAATCCGGCGCAGGCAGACTTAGCATGGGGATCGGCGCATCGTTGGCAATATTGACGCGCAGTTCGTCGAGCGCTTGCTGAATCGGCGCAGGGTAGTCTGGATTGAGCGCCTGCGTATCTTCTACAATTTTGGGCACGCGCACTTTCATGCTGTAGCGTGCAAAAGGATTACTGCCATCAGTTGGCGTTGGAGGCGGGCGATGTATCAAGAATCGATTCACTTTCAAGAAAGATAGGCTATCCGGATAATGCTATGTGTTGATTCTGCCCAAGTTTGTTTGGAGAATGCAAGAAATTGTGCGATGTTATTTGTCCGTGTGGACAATAGCAAGATTCGTCCCGGCAGATACACGCCTTGCTTATGCTCACCTCACGGAGTTTCGACACAGCCCTGTAGCAGTGCTAAAATCCGACCCGGTTTGAGTCGCATTGTATACCGGAGTCAATGGATGCGTAAGTTAACAATATTGATGCTCGCTATGCTGGCACTGACAGCCTGCCAGGGCGCACCGCCTACAGTCGTAGTTGTGGTCTCCAGTACCCCTGATCCAAATGTACTCCAAATCACGGTCACACCGTCTAATCCGGTTGCAGCCGTGGTAAGTCCGATCCCTGCAACGCAGAGTGTTGCACTCTCATCATCGGTAACACAGGCACCTACACAATCGCCAGCGGCAACGCAAACACCTGCACCGCCGACTGTGACACCCGGCCCAACACTGACACCGACCTTCTTCCCGACCCAGACTCGCGCCCAGCTTAATATTGGTCAAGAAGACTTCCAGCACGGCTTCACGTTCTGGATTCAAGCCAAGAAGGTCATCTGGGTGCTATATACCTCGCCCAATAATCCTAATGCAGGTACGTGGGAAAGTTACCCGGACACTTTCGTCGATGGTGAACAGGAAAGTGATCCTAGCCTGGTGCCACCGTCAGGTCTTTTCCAACCAATACGTGGTTTTGGCAAGGTTTGGCGAATGCCGGGGATACGCGACAAGCTAGGTTGGGCCACTACGCCTGAGTACGCGTTGACGACGACCTATATATATCAGCCTGTCGGTTATCTTGACGCCAATCATAAATATGTCTCCCAGCCTGGAACGCATTACATCACATCTTTATACCATGATGTTTTTGCACTTTCGCAGTCAGCCGAAGGCGATAAGGGAACCTGGGTACGGAATCCAAGCTCTTAACACACACCGCATAATTCGCAGAAGCGTTCGTCGTCACCTTCCCGCCAGTAGCCAAGCTGTCGGCGCAATTCCAGCAGTTTGGCTACCTGTTCCGGCGGCAGGGGCATAATCGGACCAAGTTGTGCCGCCTGGTGCAATATTGTCGCGGTGTGTTCGAGCGTTTCCAGCCTGAGATAGGCTTGCCATACGTCGGAGCCAACCGTCAGCGATCCATGATAGGACAGCATAATTGCATCATGCTGCGCGACAAGGAGCCGGATCACGTCGCGGGTTTCGACACTTGCTGGCGTACTATAAGTCGCGGTAGGGACCAGCCCCAGGACGACAATCGCCTCTGGCACGACACACGCCCTCAAGCTGACTCCGGCAATTGTCAGTGCGACGGCTGTGGGCGGCTGTGCATGGAGTACGCCCTGCACATCGGGCCGCTGTTTATAGCATTCAAGGTGCATCAACAACTCGCTGGTCGGGCGAAGATTGCGATTAGTATCGGTGGCAGCACCAACTCTGTTGCCGTCCAGGTCCAGTACGATAAGCTGATCCGGTTGCAAAAACCCTTTGGCAAGGCCCGACGGCGTGACCAGGATGTGTTGTGCATCCAGACGGGCACTGATGTTTCCAGCAATGCCATCAATATAGTGACCTTCGTGCATTAACCGTCCAATGTGACAGATCAGGGCGCGGAGGCTGGCTTCGTCAGCCGTTCCAGCAGGAACATTCGAGGGTAACCGATCCGAATATGGAATAGGCGATAACGTCATTTCAGCCGAGATACTGAGCCAGTTTTCCCGCTAATTCGCGGAGATCAATCGGTTTGGAAACGTAATCATCGCAGCCAGCTTCAAGTGCTTTTTCTTTGTCGCCGACCATCGCGTGCGCTGTTAGCGCAATTATCTTAATGTGCTTCAATTCGGGTTTAGCCTTGATGTTGCGTGCAGCGGTCCAACCGTCCATTTGCGGGAGCGAGAGGTCCATCAGAATTAGATCGGGCTTTTCACTGCTAGCCTTCGCCACTCCCTCTTCACCGTCCATCGCCACGATCACTTCATAGTCGAGCGAGGTCAGCACGTCAGTGATCAGGACACGGTTGTCAGGGTTGTCTTCGACGACAAGAATACGGCTGGTCATTAATAATTGGCTCCTCAGACGGTAACTGGAATAAACCCTAACAGTAGTGGAAAATGATTATAGCACCAAGACAACTGTACCGCAGAAATTTTATGCGCCAAGTACCGCAGGTGTAAGCAGCCAAACAAGTATTCCACGCGGCGGATCGTTCTGAGCCAGGTCTATCCGTGCCAGGCCGCCTTTGCGCATTTCAACGCTGCCACCGCCAATCACGCCACTGGTGACGCGGCTAAAATCAGGCTCATGCCCGACTATCATAATACGCTTCGATGAGTCGTATTGCTTCAACAATTTTGCCAGCGCCGAGACATCAAAGCCCGGTTTGAGCAGTGAGTTTTCCTCAAGTTTCACATTTAGCGCGGCTGCTACAACTTTTGCCGTTTCGCGAGCACGGACCAGCGGGCTGGCGATGATATGATCCACCTCCAGTTTCATGTGCTTCAACTGGCTGGCTTCCTGTTTCATTGCGCTGATCCCTTTGTCCGTTAAAGGGCGCAATTCATCATTATCGCCTGTCCATTCATCGCGCTCATACGCTACACCGTGACGCAGTAAATAGAGTTTAATTGTCATCCTGAGTCTCTCTTCCAACGGCATATTGGGTTCTATCGAGCAAAAGTATAGCCTACACTTTGGTTTTCAGACCCTTGACAATACTACGCGACGTTGTTAAGCTCTTCATCGCTCGTTAACAATTACAGCGCAGGGGAGCTTGGTTAACCAGGCTGAGAGGATGTTTGATACAACATCGACCCTTCACCTGACCCGGATAATACCGGCGTAGGGAGCAGCGATCAGTAACGCCGACTCAACCACCCTCCCAATCGCCGGGAAGGTGGTTTTTATTTTGTACGCACTCATTTTTGCAAATGGCGACCTCAATGACGGACCGGCTGTTCAGGCTGCACTCGCGCTGCACGGCCCTCCCCTCGTTATCGCGGCGGACGGCGGGTTACGGCTAGCTTTGCAGGCGGGTTTGACGCCCGATATCATCATCGGCGACATGGACTCGGCAGACCCCGGCACGCTCGCTCATGCAACGGCACGCGGCGCGGAGATTAAGGCATTCCCTGCCCACAAAAACGAAACTGACCTTGAATTAGCGCTGATCGAAGCAGTCCAACGCGGGTGCAACACCATCAGCGTGATCGGCTTCCTCGGAGATCGCATTGACCAGACGCTGGGCAACGTCTATTTGTTGGCGTTGCCCCTGCTACAGGACTGCAATGTAAAGTTGGTGAACCGATCTCAAACGACGTGGCTGGCGCGTCCAGGCGAAACGATTGTTACCGGGCAGTCCGGCGATACGCTGTCGCTGTTGCCCGTTGCCGGAGATGCCGTGGGGATCACGACTCAAGGATTGGAATATCCGCTGCATCATGAGTCGTTGGCTTTTGGTCCGGCGCGAGGCATGAGCAATGTTCTGACGGACACTGAAGCGCGTTTTACCTTTGAAAGCGGTTTACTACTCGTCGTTCACACGATGGGCAGAGCATAGATGAAAGGCGAATTGAGATGGCAAGGACAGTAACAGTTGGCGTGCAAGTATTACCTTCAAGCGACGATCCATATCCCGTCGTGGATCGGGCAATTGCTGCGATCAAGGCAACGGGCATCAAGCATCAGGTTTGCCCGATGGAAACAGTGTTGGAAGGAACGCTCGACGAATGTTTGGCGGCGGCTCGCGCAGCGCATGATGCCTGCTTCGAGGCGGGAGTCCGCAAGGCGCTGACCATTATCAAGATCAGTGACGGCGTTGATGGCTCGACCATTGACGACAAGATGGCGAAGTATCGGTAATGAACTCGGCACGTTCGCGCCAGTTTTTCCCGAGCCATCGCCGGCTAAATCGTGGATTGGGCGGCGTGTTGCTGCCAGTTGCCGTATTGGTAGTCATCGTAGTTGTCTGGGAAGCCGCCGTGCAGGCCGCTCAATCGCCCTTTCATTTGATTCCTGCCCCGACTGAAATCCTGGCTGCGATTATCCGCACCCGTGAGACACTGCTCACGCAGCACATCCCGCAGACGATGCTTGAAACGCTCATCGGCATGATCCTGGCCCTGGTGTTCGGCTTGCTGGTCGCGGCACTGTTAGATTTTCTACCGTTGGTCAAACAGGCGTTGTATCCGCTGCTGGTTGTCTCGCAGACAATTCCGACGGTGGCGCTGGCAGCCGTGCTCATTATCGCCTTCGGTTTCGGAATCTGGCCCAAAGTGATCGTGGTCGTGCTGTTCTGTTTCTTTCCAATTACAGTGGCAACCATTGATGGACTGAACGCAACCGACCCCGATCTGGTGGCGCTGCTGCGGGCGATGGGCGCGTCTCGGCTGCAAATCTGGCGTATCGTGCGTTTCCCGGCTGCATTGCCATCCTTTTTCAGTGGATTACGCATAGCCGCAACCTATAGTGTGACAGGTGCGATTGTCGGTGAATACATCACCTCGCAGTTTGGCCTCGGGCAATATTTACGCTCTGCCTTCACGCGCGGCCAGAGCGATCAAGCGTTCGCGGGCATCGTGATCACGTCGCTGCTGAGCATTGCATTGGTTGCGCTGGTGGCGGTGGCGGAACGTTTGATGCTGCCGTGGTTCTTTACGGCGACGCGTGAGACTCAATGGACCGATTCAGGTATTTTTTAGCTGCTTGTTAGGGAGGAAAGATGAAGCGACTATTTCCAATTTTGACTGTTGTGCTGCTGGCATTGATTGCCGTATCCGGACGAACCGTGATCAACGGTCAACAGGCGACAGAATCGCCAACTGCTGCCGCCACCTCTGATCCGCTTGGCGGCGCAACAACGTTTGCCAAAGCAAATGCGCCGACACACATCACCATGATGCTTGACTGGACGCCAAACCCAGATCACCTGGGGATTTATGTGGCGCAGGCCAAAGGTTACTATCAGGATGCCAATCTGACGGTTGAATTGCAACAGCCCGGCACAATCCAGTTAGAGCAGGTTGTGGCAACTGGCAAAGCACAGTTCGGTATCAGCTTCGAGGAAGATACCAGCTATGCGCGGGCGAATAAGCTGCCAGTTGTTTCAGTAGCCGCGATTATTCAACATAACACATCGGGCTTTGCGGCTTTGCATGACAAACACCCGCTCAAATCTGTGGCTGATCTGGCAGGATTACGTTACGGCTCCTATGGCTCCGCTTTGGAGAAACCCATTATCGACAGCTTGCTTAAGTGTGCTGGGGCAAGTGCTGATAAGGTTAACTTCATTGACATCGGCTACGCGGATGTAATCCCACTCATGGAGCAGGATCGGGTTGACTTCGCATGGCTGTATTATGGCGTGGAAGGGATTGACGCCAAACATCGAGGCGCGAAGCTCGACTGGGTGATGCTTCGCGATTACAGCCAGTGCATCCCCGATTGGTATACTCCCATCCTCATCACCAGCGAAGACATGATCAGCAAACAGCCAGATGTGGTCAAAGCTTTTGTCCAGGCTACGGCTCGCGGCTACGCCTATGCAATCCAGCATCCTGATGAAGCTGCCGATATTCTGCTCAAGGCTGCGCCCGATCTGAGTCCCGATCCGATCCACGAGAGCGCAAACTGGTTGGCAGCGCAATTTCAGGCCGATGCGCCGCGCTGGGGTGAACAGAAAACCGAAGTGTGGCAGACTTTCACCGATTTCCTGGTTAAGAGTGGTGCGCTTAAAACACCGATTGAGGTTAAAACCGCGTTCACCAACGAGTTTTTACCCGGCAGCAATTGAAGTTCAACACAAATTCAGCCAGAAACTGCAAACTCCAATGAACAAAGGCGGCCTGCCGCATGAACTCGTAGAATATCTTCAAAAACTTCATAGACGCGGGCCGATATTCTATAGGGAGTTTGGATGAAAGAAGTCATCTTTGGCTACAATGCGGTTTCGGAAGCCCTCCGTAGCGGCCATCCGATCAACCGCATCTATTTCTCGGTGAGCAGCAGGCGTCCATATATCGCGGAACTCAAGGCACTGGCGCAGGAGAATAAAGTCCGCTTTGATTTCATCGACATTAGTAAATTGAATGTCCTCGCCGGAACTGGAGAACATCAGGATGTGGTTGCTGTCGTTAGCCCGGTGGAATATACCGAGCTAAGCGATTTTCTAGAGGCCAATAAAGGCGTCAATCCGCTTACTGTCGTTGTCCTCGATCAGCTACAGCACGCAGGTAACGTGGGGATCATCATTCGCACGGCGGTTGGTGCAGGCGCGGCAGCGGTCATACTCAATGCGCGCGGCGGCAGCCTGATCAACGACCAGGTGTTTCGGGCATCAGCAGGAGCAATCTTCCACATTCCGATCATCAAATCCTCATCGCTAGCTCAGGATTTGCAGCGGCTCAAGGATCACGATTTCTGGATTTACGGCCTCGAGGCTGGCGGATCGGGTGACGTGTTTTCAGAAAAGTGGGCGCGACGCTCAGCTATTGTGATCGGTAACGAGCATGAGGGATCGCGCCCGGTGACACGCAAAGTGTTCGATCTGCATGTGCGTATCCCGATGGAAAACTCGTTTGACTCGCTGAACGCGGCAGTCGCCGCCGGGATCGTGCTGTTTCAGATCGCGCATTATGCCCGTCAGCATTACAAATAGTGCGTACCAAGAATAAGTACCTTAATGAGAGAGCAACATGGTTACTACCGCCGACTGGGCTAGAGCAAAGGGATATTCGGGAGAAAGCGTTCAACCTGCGATAGAGGGATTACATCATGTTTTTCCCCGTATTGCCTGTGAAATTGCGCTACGAGCGATTATTTTGCAAGGTGTTGTTTTAGCCGGTTACGATGTTGATCCAGAGCCTATTATCGAATGGTTTCAAGAGCAGGGAATTTGGGAGGCAGTTAGCCCTCGTGAGCAACAGTTCCTTTTGAATGACATGCCTACCGACGAAGAATCTAACCGTTTTCGTTGGCGCGACGAAACAGAATGGACTCTGCTGTGGATGATTGGTAAGGTTAAGGTACTTGGCTTGCCAACTCATCTTTGCGACTTTCGGCTGATGATAGACGAAATTATTCCGCCCGTTGGCACAGACATTAAAGAATTCTTCACATCGGCTGAGTTACGTGATCCAGATGTGTTAATCGCCGAAGATTTGCGTACCTACGACCTATGGTGCGATGTGTGTGCTGCGCACCGACAAAAGAAACCACTTCCTGATGATTTGGATATAGGTGTACTATTCCAGCGCAGGTATGCGTTTGAATGGCTGGACGGCCTGGACGAGTGGGACGATGTTACATGTGATGCATAGATTACGTCGATATCGCAACCTCTGCAAAATCTAAGGCAGCGCGAGGCCAAGCTCAGCGAGTTCCACCTGAGTCTGTGCAGCCGAGATATGCTGGATAGTACGAATGCCCATTGCGCTAGCTACTTCCACAAACAATGGACGATCATCGATGTAAACTGCGTGCTCCACATTGGTCTGAGCGATGTCGAGTGCCAGCGCATAGATGTCTTTATCCGGCTTGCGATAGTGAACATACGCGGAAACAATGAAGGCATCAATGAAATCACGCAGATCAAATTTTTCAACGCGGTAATTTGCTATCTCACGGCCTTCATTGCTGATTGCCACAATCTTGATCTGAAGATGCCCTTTTAGAGCGCGTATGAACTTGAGCATATCGGGCAACGGCTGAGATTGGGCATACATGAACGCTTTGAATTCGTCTCGTGAGAACGAGCGAGTTATATGAAAAACAACCTGATCGAGATATTGGTCCAGGGAAAGTTTGCCATCCTCGTAGGTATTGAAACTCAAGTGATGGCGTTCGTCCATGTCAAGAAAATCAAGCTGAAACGTCTCCGCCGCTAATTTTCGGGCGGCCCGTCCCCAGCCATTGGTCAGGATAACGCCTCCTATGTCCGTGAATATGGTCGTTATTCGCGGCGAGGGGGAAGATGTTTGCATTGGTACGCTCTCTAGTATTTAAGGCAAATGAAACGCGTTCAATCCAGCATTATAGGCTATTCAGCATAATTCACGAAATCGCCGCGATACCCATTCGGGCCAGCACCATATCTTCGTCTTCGGGCAGACCGCTAACACCAATCGCGCCGACAACCTGTCCATCATTCAGAATCGGCACACCACCACCCCAGGACACATATCGTAGTTCACCGTAGTTGGTCATCGGGAATCCCTCGTCACGGGAGCGGTTGCCGAGCGTCTTCGACTCAGTGCATTCGCGTGCAGCCGTGAACGCCTTATTGATCGCGATGTTGATGGACGGCAAGCGACAGCCATCCGTTCGCAGGAAGGCGATCAATTCTCCGTGCGCATCAACGATGGCAACTGCCGCACCTTTGTTGTCTTTATCCAGTTCGGCTTTGACAACATCGAGAATTTTCAGTGCGTCGGTATGGCTCAAAACGGTGGTCTGGTACATTGATTTTTGTTTCCTTATGCGTAGCGAATTCTGTATTGGTTATAACATCCCGCACTAATTTATGGGATCAGAACATGTGGACTGATAAGCTAATGGGATGTTATATTTATGCGCATTCACGGCTAATGAAAACTGAAGGGGATGCGCGTGGCCTTACCTCGTACCGTCGCCATAGACGGCCCTGCCGGGACTGGCAAGAGTTCGGTAGCGTTCGCGGTGGCCCGCGATCTCGGTTATCTGTACATCGACACAGGCGCGTTTTATCGGGCAGTGACGCTCGCTGCTATCCGTGCTGGGATGCTGGAGGCTGACGAAGCAGCACTCGTTAAGATCGCCGAAGAGTCGGTGATGGAAATCACGCCTGACCGCGACGCAGATGATCGCGAATATACGCTGCTGCTCGATGGCAAAGACGCCACGCATGATATCCGCACACCCGAAGTTGAGGCGCATGTATCGCAAATATCAGCAGTTGGCGGCGTGCGAACGGTGCTCAAAGATAAACAACGCGCGATGGCTGTGCAGGGGCAGGTAATCATGGTCGGGCGCGATATCGGAACAGTGGTGCTGCCTGACGCCGATTTGAAAATTTACCTGGATGCCTCCCCAGAGGCCCGTGCTGAACGCCGATATCGCCAGCGCATCGCAGAGGGTCAACCTGCGGATTATGACGAAATTCTGGCAGGGCTGCACAGTCGTGACGCCCTGGACAGCGGACGTGAAGTCTCGCCACTGCGCCGTGCGCCCGATGCCCATTACGTTAATACGGATGGCCTCGATGTTGACGCCGTTGTCCGTCAGATCAAGCAGATTATTCTCGATTGGCAGCCTCCGCAGCCCTAGACCAGTTCACCAGATGCCGTAACCCGCGTCCTCAACGTAGATCGGGTTGCTGAGAATCCAGGCCCGCTCCCGCCCCAGATAGTTTTGCCAGACTTCGACACGGTAAGCACCGGAAGTTTGCGCTGTGAACGTCAGGTTTTCACGCCCAACCGACTCTGCGACTACCTTGCCGTGACAGATAATCTTGATGTGGCTTCGGGCGGGCGCTAGGGTTTGCAGCGTCACGCCGGGGCCAAGCCGGATGCTGCCACCCATGATTGCTGACCCATACTGTCCGGTGGCAGAAAAGCGGAACCCGCGTGTATTGCCGGGAATATCGTAGCCGATGAACACATTCCCTTGGGCGATAGCTTTGTAGATCATCTGCTTGTCGCGCCGCATCTCGCCTGTGAGCGGTTGAGTTAGCAGGATATGCGTATTGACACAGTTGAACAGAAAATCGTAAGGGAAAATGACGTGACGCACTGGCCCCATACGATAGGTCGTACCGTGAGCATCCGAGTTGCCGATCCCGACAACGCGCCGACCTTCGCCGAGCAGATTGTCCCACAGTGCAATGGTCTCGGCTGGCGGGCCGATCATCAACTCTTCTGGGCGGAAAGCAGCACGAAGCATACTCTGGCGCGTCGTGATCAGACCTTTGAAGCTGGACATATAATTCCAGATTTCGAGTCCCGTGTAGCGCTCGACTGTCCAATCATCCCATGTGATGGCTGGCTCATGGACAGCAGGCAACCGCGGATCGTTGGGATGGGCAATGAAGCCAAGTCCGCCTGCTGCCTGGACCGCATCGATCAGCCCTTGCGGATTGGCGGCGCACTGGGCCAGTTCATGCTCTGCGCCGTAGACTAAAAAATGATTGATCTGTGGGTCAAGCCGTTGATCGTGGATTTCTTCGCCTGCTAGAACCAGGACATAGCCCTCTTTGTCGTCGCCAACATAGCCGTCAATCCCTTGCACCAATACATTGTGATCGGTGACGATGATGAAGTCGATTCCGGCGATCTGGGCGGCTCTGGCAATCTCCGCGTGCGACCCTTCTCCATCGGAGTAAGGCGTGTGCATGTGCATATTGCCGACGTACTCATATACACTCGTAGATGCCAAGAATTACGACCTTTTAGTGATGCGCGGCCAGTTTCTTGATTGAATCGCTGATCCGCTCAAAGTCAAATGGCTTAGCGATGAACACCGCCTGAATCGACATCAATTCGCCCGTCGTTGGCTTGTCTGCTGACGAGATGACCAGGATGGGCCGACTGTCACCCGCAGCCCGTAAACGGCGTGCCACCTGCAAGCCATTTAATTCGCCGATGTACAAATCAAGAATGATAGCCTGAGCCTCATCATAGGCGCTACATGACAGTTCCTCGATAACGCTCTCATCGCCATTGGCAAGGTGCATCACTTCAATGTGATAGACGGCCAGGCCCGCCCGCAGAAGTTCGGCGTGAAAGTTCGAGTCCTCTACGTAAACGACCTTGATAGTTTCTTTGTCAACGGCAGACATTTCGATTACTTTCCTAATCTGGCACGGAAAGCTTGACTCAGGGCGGGCAGCACCTTGAACAGATCGCCTACGATGCCGTATCGGGCCAATTTGAAGATTGGCGCGTCCGGGTCTTTGTTCACCGCGACAATCACTTTGGCGGTACGCATCCCCGCCTGATGCTGAATAGCGCCCGAAATGCCGACGGCGACGTACAGATCAGGGCTGACAGTTTTGCCCGTTTGTCCGACCTGATGCGCATACGGAATCCAGCCTGCGTCAACCGTGGCGCGGCTGGCTCCAACCGCGCCGCCAAGTACATCAGCCAGCTCGCGAATCGGCGTGAAGCCTTCCGGACCGCCGACGCCGCGTCCACCTGAGACAATAATTCGGGCGTCACTCAGATTGACTGTGCCTTTAGTTTCCTCGAAGCTGTCAATTTTCGTGGCAATCTGGTCTTCAGTCAGGACTGGCTGAACAGTGACCACTTCGCCACTTTTCGAGGTGTCAGGTGTTGGCGCGGGAAAGGCGCGACTGCGGATCGTGACAAACTGGGTTCCGCTGCCAACGATTGCAGCCGTACTCAGGACTTTGCCAGCAAAAACCGGGCGCGTTCCCTGAAGGGAGTCATTGTCCGTATTCAAATCAGTGACATCTGGCAGCAATCCCGCGTTGGCATCGGCAGCCGCCGCAGCCAGCAGTTCTCGTCCCCTCGTCGAAGCGCCACCGATAACAACCTGTGGCTGGTTATCGGCCACCACTTTATCGAGCAGCGCGACATAAGGCTCCAGACGGAAATCTGCCAGCGTCGCATCGTCGGCCTTGATCACACGATCTGCACCGTTATGAAAAGCCTGCTGTACTACATCATCAATACCCTGACCAAAGACCAGCGCAGTTAACGGGAGATTTCGAGCATCCGCAATTCTTCGCCCAACGCCGAGCGCTTCCCACGAGACAGGTAACGCTTTGCCATGAAACTGATCGATCCAGACAAAAACGCCGCTCATATCACTTTTTCCTCTAGCAGTCTGGCGACCAGCTTTTCGGCCTTCTCCTGCTCGTTTGCGCCCTCGATAATCTCAACAGCGCCCTGGCGGGCAGGCAAATTGAAGTATTTCTCCGTTTTGACCAGCGCCGCACTGCCTTCGCCTACATCAGCAATGCCCAGATCAGCCTTTGACGCTTTACGAATGCCCATGAACGATGGGTATTTCGGTTCATTAATATCTTTCAAAACGCTAATTGCCGCAGGCAGCTTGCTGCTGACAGTCTGCTTGCCCTCTTCTATCTGGCGATCTACTGTGATCGTTTTCGCGCCGAAATCGATCTTGACGATCTTCGACACCGAACCGAGTACGGGCCAGCCAAGTTTACGACCAACCTGAAAGATATGGGCGTCGGTCCCGATATCCACCAGTTCTTTGCCAAAGATAATCAAATCGACATCGCCGAGTTTCTTAATAGCAGCAGCAACTGCGTTGGCATAGCCCAGGCTGTCCTGACCTTCCATGCCCTCATCCCAGACGCGGACCGCCTCGTCAATGCCAATGGCTAAGCCCTGCTTGAGCGCGTCGTTATGGATTTCCGGTCCGACG
>WNFL01108397.1_pt1 | contig 13320 bp, 12 predicted proteins | sample 5400361 | NCBI WGS metagenome assembly WNFL01 (sample SAMN13153351, study PRJNA577476) | soil metagenome | isolation source: 40 cm soil on Douglas fir-dominated hillslope | place: USA:California | collected 2013-09-17
TTCGTCTTCTCAGGGAGAGCAGGAAAAGACTTCATCACTTCTGAAACGTCTCTTCACGCCTTTCATATTCCCACTCAAACCTGGTCCACCCTCGAGACGCCAGGAGACCGACCAGAGGCTCGCTCTTATCACGCAATTGCAGCCTCGGCCGATGACAAACTCTACTTGCACGCTGGGTGTTCGTCCAGCGGCCAACGTCTTAACGATCTTTGGTGCTTCACGCCCAGCAAGAATGTCTGGACCCGTCTCGCTGACGCGCCCGGACAACCTCGTGGGGGCCCTTCTATTGCTGTTTCTGGAGAAAAGGTCTATCGCATAGGAGGTTATGATGGAAATGCAGAGATCGGTGGGTCGTTGGATGTTTACGACGTAGCCACAGACACTTGGGAGTCGATATCATACCAAGCTGATGGGATCGAGGGACCCTCTCCCAGAAGTGTAGGAGCATTGGTTGATGTACAGGTGGCCGGCAAGTCCTTGCTGCTTTACATATTTGGGGAGGGACAAGCGAGTAGCCTGGGCCATGCTGGCGCAGGCAACTTTTGGGACGATATCTGGGTGGAGTACAGTGTGGAGTCAGTTGCTGTTAGAAGGTGAAAGGCCTGAGCCGCGAGGCTGGTTTGCAGCAGCCAGCACTGGGTGCAGCGCCATCATCCAAGGCGGACTTCACACCAACAATGAACGCCTGGGCGACTGGTGGGAGCTGACACCTCTTCTCAATTAAGAGATTTGCTGGTACCGCTTCATTGTTGCTCAATATGCTATGTGGTGATCATTGTAGGTCGACACTATTTTGGTACTGTGTACGCGTTAACATTAGACTGCCAAGATAGCTTAACAAAACAAAATTGTCGAATCGTCAAGTCTCTCAACCGTAAGGCGGGCCGTTCCTGAGGAACAACAAGGCTACATTTTTACCTCGTAATAGAAACAACTGCGGCCCAAAGACCCATCTGGAAATATTAGGGCCGCAAGAAAATATTATCGATACAGTAGTTGTACACGCATTCTGCCACCAGAGACGAATACGAGTCCAGTGTGGAGCACAAATGACCATGAATTTGAGGCTTACGACTGACCTGCTGTATGTTCAGACTAGGGAGAAGAGGAAGAAAGACCGAGAGTGTTTGGAGAGAGTGTTTGGAGAGAGGCACGACCACCTCGGTACACCTCGTAGAACCCCTTGGTCCTTGCTGCACAGTAGAAACCGTCCAGTAGGGCCTCTCCTCGTTCTGAAGACAACAGGGTATAGCTTTGGCAACCAACAGGATGGACAAACTTGACACTGAGGTCCTCTCTGCCCGGCCAAATCAGTCATTTTGGAAGCCTGTTCGCATCACTTGAACCAGGTAAACGCAACAACGACAGAAACTGCCGTTTAAATGGCAATGTCCTTGAGCTTGTTGATTGACGGGAATGATTAGAAGCAGTTGACTCGAAGATGTGAAGACCTTGAGCAGCTCGTCATAGGTCAAAGGCACGCGCTTCGGATAGATCGTTCCAGTTTAGGAGTTCCCAAGCTAATGATGTGGATGTGTGGCGATTCCCCGCAAACTTTGCGAAAGTCGAAATGAAGAATTTGTTCTCACGATTCAACTTGGACCCCACTTGGTGGTGGAGGCACCGCTGGAATCTGGACGACATCTTGCCATTGCTCGCAACACGCAAAGCTCAAGACTTTGATGGAGAGTGTGAGCTACCCAACCTCGGGAGCATTGAATCGGGCCCATTATGCACTGGTCGCCAAAATAGAGAATGCGTCCTCATCATCTGAAGTGGAGAGCGTGATCTTGAGTGTAATAAATGAAACACGGCATCGGATTCTTAGCGGTTCTGGGTCGGGTTTTGGCCGTCTTGAGGATCTAGCCCGCAATTGGGGTGTTCATCTTCCAACAGCAGTGGCATGGGACCCTGTTAGTGAGCAGTACTCGGCTATTCCAGCTAATAGTAACATGCTTATTCATCCTTCTACCTCACGTCTCCTGGTGTAATTAGGTAAAAGCGCGAGAGGACCTCTTGCTTCTCCTCTACTGCAAGACTGCGGGTAGTAGCAAGAGAATCAACTCCAAACAATTCGAATTTGCGATTCCACAAGCTCTTACCTTGGCAGAGGGCGGCAAAACTATTGCTCAGCGCCGTGCAGGTGAGCTCTTCGTCATCTGTCATTGCACGAACCTCAGAGGCGTGACCGCTACAACCAGGTTATCTATACTGCATATCTGTTATTCCGTCAGGCCATGAGATGCAGCTCATGCTTGTGAACACACTCCGAAAGGTTTGCTCTTTGCTGTGATGGCCGACTGTCACCGACGTTTGAACAGGACCTCGAGTCCACGTCAATGCCAAGAGTAGTGCTTTCTCTTGATATGATTCTTGCATCACCCACAGAAGCTGTGATCCCTGCCATCGCGAACCGATTGGAAGACCTCCTTGCTCACAGCTCGTAAGTTTATGAACCACATATGTCTTATTAGCCCCCCTTGATCCCTAATGCTGCTAGTGCATGTGTTCGTCAACGGGCATTACTGGGGTTTGCGGCTCTCGCTGTATATGATCGCGAGCTACTAGCTCGGTGCATTGACAAACTGCCGTACCGTCTTCAAGATCCGGACATCTCCGTCCGTGCAGCCACCCTTGACCTACTTTTCGTTTGCTTTCAAGTATGAATAATTTTGTGGGGATTATCATTTGAGCGATCCTGACTCTAACCTCCCGCAGAACGGATACGTGGACGCTGGAGAGGTCGTAGATGTTGCTACGGCAATTCTGAAAGGCAGCGCGCAAAAGAAATTCCGCGAGCGAAGAAAAGGCGGGGAGTTGCTTGTGAAAGCATTGGCAATATTAGAAAGTCCTCTGGAGAATCTCCTACGTGATGGCGTGGCCTCGGGAGAGGCTGAAATTCAAGACCTTGTTGAGATTATCATAACGATAGGACAAGTGGCATGCGAACGTAAAATTTGGAGTGAGTTCTTATCGGTGGATCCTATATTTCCTGACAAACGATACAAGGGCATTTGCTGTCCGCCCTCCGGGTATTTGGGAAATTTCCGATCGACATCCTGATCCACCATCTCGCCTCAAGACCGAATACAACCCCGACGTCCGTGCATCCTTTAGCCTTTATTCAACCAATGATTCACGAAAAGGATCCTAATGTCCTTTACACGCTCCTCTCTGTCTTGCAGTCTCTTCCTACCCCCATTTGGACGGGAACTGCACCTGAGAGCGACTTGATCGGAAAGTCGATCGGGCTGCCTGAAACACTTGAAACACTTGAACCATTACAGTCAACTCTAGCCCCACTTACCTCCCCCACCGCTGATGATCCCTTTCACGACGTTTTCGGGCCTTTTGAGAGGGGTTCGACTTCACATTCGCCCGACTACGTAACGCCTTCCGGATCTCTGGGTCTGAGCAATGTCATTACCTCACCAAAGGCCGCGTCCCAAAGGCCTCACTTGCCTCCCCTCTTCGATGAGGAGGAAGTAGGCACCATCGTGGGTTTTCTTCGATCCGAAGACTTGACGTTGCGTAAAGGTGTTCGTGTTGTTTCCTTTGTACCAAACGTTGTCATCACTGACCCAAATTCTTAGACCCTACGTCTTCTTTTCAGTGTCGACTCGTCAGAGAGTGGAGCTATCCACCAGTACCTCGGCTCGCTTCTAGATGGAATCGCAAAAGTTGCTCAGGAGCAAGCCAAGGGTGGGAATACCGCCTACGGGCAGCTGAAAATGCTCACATGCCGAGCACTGGAGGCCGCTGATGTACTAGCAGCTGGAAATGGCGCAACCTACGCTTCTGAAACAGACCGTGTCCTATTAGAGGCGGAGGCTGGCGAAATCACCGAAGAAGGCGCCAGATCATCGAGTAAGACGAATGTATTGGATGAGGCGGTAGAGATGGTGCTCGTACGGTTACGGGACGGTCAGTTCATCCAAAGATCTAAAAGCCTCCTCGTTTGATAGATCCCAGGTACCGCTGCCTTCCAGCAAACCTTCACAGATGGAGTGTTGCGAAACTTAGTTGCCTATCCGAAAGAAGTCGCCAGTCGCAGTACATTGGTCACTCTCTGCGCGGCTGTCGCGTGTCAGTACGGCTCATCGGATGTACAGCTGGACCAGCAAGTGGTCAACGCCCTTGGTCAAACGTTGACTTTAAGTCCGAGTGAGTAATTATTCGCTGCGTTTGTGGAGTCGAGTTTATACTTCGTCACAGCTTCTATCCAAGAAGTCATGTTGCTTGCTATGCTAAGAACCATAGCTCGTGATGGCATCTCCGCGGAACCTGTGCTTCCAGAAATCCGAGAGCTAAGGACGTCGAGCGGACGGCATATCTCAAAGGTGAATACACTCCTACTCCCTATTTGCCTGTATTCTCATGTCTTGACAGAGATGTGCCCAATTCCTCGATCTCGCTTCAGATTTGCCATGTCTGCGAAAGCTTGTCGCGACTGTTCCCTCGTCTACGGTCTGTGACTTCCAGGTAGAACTGGTGTGTGCTTTACTGATCGACCAATCCAGCTTCCCGATTTCCTTGGAATCATTGAGGTGCACTTCCATGCTAGAAAGAAGGAACAGTATGCAGCAAGCAAGTCAGTTCGCTCTACTTCTGCTGGCTCCAGCCCACAGATACAGGTGAAGAAGGACCCTACTGTCCTTCGATACACAGCATACGATACACCTCCCCCTTCCTCCGCTAGGCGATCGAAACCCAAGCGACAAGACTCATTCAATTCACTCGAATCGTACACATCTGCACCTCAATGGGTCTCTAATTTGCCTGCTGTAAAGAATAATTGGCAGACGCTGTCTCCCGACATGGTGGATCTGGCGCAAAGCGTTGCTGGTGGCTCTTCCAGATCCGTTTCGCCTGTAGTACGACGGCAGGTACGGCCTTTTCCCTTCTTCTGGCCAAAAATCCCTAAGGTGATGGAATTTAGGACTCCGTACATTCGCCCTCACCACCGGAAGCTCCACATGAGGGCCTAGTGGCACTGGAATCACCATTCCACGATGGGCTTGACAAGGGAATGCCGCCATTTGCAACTAAATCGCGTTCACCCCCGTACAAGTCGACGCCTCTCACACCTGGTTTCACCCCTCCAAAATTGAAGACTCGATCGCCTCTCCAACGATCAACACATTTACCTACCCTATCAGCGTCTGGATCCCTTTCAGGCTTGCAGAATTCGTGGATTAAGGCAGTACCGACGCCTCATAGAGATGAGAGTGGTCGATTCGATGTGTTGTGGAACCAGATAGGTTCCTCGAATAAGTCTGGGGTCAAGGGGTGGTCCGAGAAGGGTGTTGGTGATACTTTGGGAGCCGCAAGAAGTATTCCAGATATCGATATTGTGGTGAGAAGTGATACGGGAGGTAAGCTTCTGGTTCTCCCGTCTTCACACGAATATTAACTTGAAACCTTCATCTAGTTGAGGTCAGAGCCCAGCTTCAGTTAGGCCTAAATATTGGGCTCCTCAAGCTGCGCAAAGACGAGGATGGCGGATGTGTATGGTCACTGAGAAGCACGGACGAGACGCTGCGGCGACTGGTAAAGGCCCAGCTGGACTAAATATTACAGTCCGAACATGTGTTCAAACCTTCAGGGTCTTTGGGAGTGTCATCCACCTGTATTCATAGAGGGGCGAATTGGACAACCAAGTTAATTGCCCGACCGGCATTTTGCTCAAAGCTGAGTGCCAGACTTGCAAGATAGAGCTATGTAGTACACGCATAAGGCTCCCTGACTGCCAACCAGGATGCATACGGAGAGTTCATGCTGGGGCAGGTGCACCACCAGCTCGTGCGAGGGCTGCCTTGGCGTCTTCGGCGGCAGCAACGGCAGGATTGATCTTCTTTCCGTCCTTGTAGCGGGGACGTGGAGGTGGCGCACGGTTCCTGCGCCCCTCACGGGAGCGCACACGGACAACTAGAGAGTAAAAGATCGGTTCTCTTGAACAACAGGCAATGAGGGGCCGGGTACACACTGTGAGCGTGAATGGCGCAAGATACGCAGTACACCACCTTGATGTACAACTTGGGTACTGTGTATTCTGGAGCAGAAATTTGAGTAAGCTCGGAGAGCCGCTGAGGGATCAGAAACCGAGACGAGACGGACACGGACCTTGGTAGACGGAAGCCTCCGAGATATCACGGATCGCTGCACTCTCGACCATGTTGCGAACTTGGAAGCGCTTGATGGCCTTGTCTTTTGCGACACAGCGGTGGCAGTTTGAGCAGCGGAGCGACCTTACATGGCCGCGACCATGCTTGTTGCGGCCGTTATTTCTTCTCTTTTTCGTCTGTGGTACCGATGCCGATGAAATGGCGGAAAATGATTTCAGATCATTTTGCGAGAGCGAGAGTAAGGGCATTGGTATATCAATGCGTATGTCGTTACAGACGTTTGCGAGGAAGGAGGACGTACCATGTTGATAAAAAGGCAGACGAAAGCAACACTCGGGATAAAGAGACCAAACATGCACAAACTGAGAACCCTTGGCGGAGGCCGGGCGAGGCTGGGTGAACGTCGTCTCATTAGTAGTTCTTGTGTGGGTTGGCTCTATCCTCTCCCGCTCCTCGTCCAACACTCGCCACCAGTACTCCCTGGTGATCCTCTTCAGTCTCTCTCTTCGCACCCCTCTCCCATTTTTTCAGACATGTCTGATGACGGCCAAAGCGGCGGCGGCGGTGGTGGCTACAAGCTCGAGTATGGTCCCAATAACCGTGCTGCATGCAAAGGTACGTACTCCCCTCCTATTTGAGCGAATACCTCCTTGGTACGGGGCAGCAGGCCCCCGATTTTGAGGCCGTTGTCCCATGAGTCATCATCAGAAGTGGCGCCATCTGGCCCGGTACGCGTCCCAGAGGTATCTAAAAATTGTAGTGCATGTCCTGTACGATCTTAAGGATTTTTGATGGACCATGTTCTCAAGCGCGTTTCCCACTTGTTCGACGCGTTTTACATGCTGACTCTGCTCCGTTTTGCTGCTTTGTAGGTCCTGCACCATGCAAGGTATGTGTTCCATCTTCCCATGAATATTCGTATTCGACACTCTTGGGCTTTCCTGTTTCGTCCTTGACCTGTCTTTGGATGCGAGACTGATTTTCCTCTGTAGGGTACCAAACTCAATAAGGGAGAGATCCGTTTCGGCACTGTAGTCGACTTCAGGGGTAATAAATCCTTGTTAGTACGAGTCTGCTGCCGCATTTCGTGGCACATGTCCTCAGTCCTCATAACTTCCTGTCACGTGTAGGTCATATCGTCACTATGGGTGCATCACTCCGAAGGTTTGGACAAATCTCAAGAAGGCATATGGCGCCCCGGAAGCAATCGAAGGATTCAGCGAGCTCAATGATACCGACAAGGAGAAGTTCCGCAAGGCTTGGGAAGTGGGCAAGGTGGACCCTGCGGATGTCCCCCCGTCTGCTATTGGTAAGATGCTCAACCAACGATAGACAATTGTCTCAGAAGACTGAGATCTATCCATTGAATAGCTGAGGCAGAGGAGGACGACGCTCCAAAGAAGAAGGGTAGGCCAAAGAAGCAGCCCAAGGTTGGTACCTCGACCATTCTGCTCTGGTCATACCCCTCATTATCATTCACACCCTGCATTCCCAGGTGGAGGGCGAAGATGGCGCTGAACTTAAACCCAGAAGGGCTCCGAGGGCTCGCAGGGCCGCCAAGAAGGTACGACCCTTTTTATTCCTTGAGCACTTCAGCCTGATTCACATTTGATTAATTGCAACATAACTTCTTCGTCACCTACGCAACGTCCGGTTCATTTCCGGCTCTTTCTCGCATAGGTGACGGACGACGAGATTTCCCCCACGGAAGACGACGACTTTGGAGACGATGGCTCTAACTACGGCTCTGGAAAGAAGCGCAAGCGTGGTGCGGCTAAGAGGGCCCCCGCCAAGAAAAAGGCTAAGAAGGACGACGACGATGAGTAAATCATCTCCAGGTGTGGTTGTTGTGTCAAGTCCATAGGCGTGCTTCTCTCCTCCGTCACACTTTGCACCCTCGGATCGATTTTCCGACTCCTTCCGTTCCCCAATATCAGAGCTGTTGCTCTATACGAGTTGCTCATTACGGACACCAAATTCAACAGCTCTTTACGAATCTCCATGTACAAAAAGTTTCCCTATCAGCGGTTGGTTGAAGTTTGTGCGCTTCTTTTTTTTCCGTCGAGTGTCCGTGCGAATCGTGTTTCATTCCCGAGCAAATCCAAAGATTTCTACTCTCTGTACAGGCTGATAGCTTTTCCTTTGACTTGACGAAATGTTCTACCTCCGCAAGCGCCACTCGCTTTGCCTGACGTCAGTCAAATCCGACCTCAAATCTGATATACCTCAGGCAAATTCCATTCTTCAACTTTAAGTTGTTTCGCGTCACGAAGGACGCGGTTGGTTCGGTGAGGTTTTCGAGCGCTGATTGTCCGATCGCCTCATATGTGCTTGTCATGCAGCCATGCCGCCCTCAGCGATAACTCTCTTCACCTCTCTTCTATACGCTAGCTTATCGGCTCACCTATACATAAAACTTTCCCAACTCCGTCCATCTCGCACAACGGCATCATATTCATGGTTAATCAACACTAGGTCTGATACTTCAACCCCTTGCGTACATCCTTGTGCTGATTTTATCTGTTCTGGGAGCGTTCATTCTCCCCGACCCGAACAATGAGAAGAGCCGATATAAGATGAGCTTCTCGAGAATCATCCCAATTGTAAGTTCTGCACTCCTTGAACTATCCTCTCTTACTCTCCTGGCATGTGTGTTGCGTGCACTGCATTTCGACCTGCGGCAGCCTCGGGAAGGACCAAATGGATCGTATTGGGCATCCTACCGCTCAAGGTGGTTCACAAAGCACGTATATCGCCACCAGTACTCGACCGCGTTCAAATGAACCGACAACATACGGTCTGACAATGTCTTTTCGGGTCAAGAAGACCGTCGCCCCCTGTTGCTCACTCGCCTCCCTCCCGCACTTCCAGTCTCCAACTCCTTGCGCCTCCTCCCGCCTCCTCCCGACCACGCAGTATCGGGCCCTTAGCCACATCCACCTCGTCCTCCATTTATTATTTCCTATTCTTCCGTCCCGAGAATCTACGAGTTTTACGGCTGGCAACGATCCCCTCATGTCACCTACCACACGGACCATCTTCCTGTAGGGTCCCAAAAGACCTGTAACCGTTGGTACACAACTATTCAATCCGAATCTCGACTTGGACTTCTGTCCGTCACTTTTCTGTCGCCCGAACTTCTCAGCTCTTAGCCCACCCTTGTTCCCACCCTCTCCTATTCGATCGCACCGGTACTAGTGGCCGGAAGTGATACTCCTGGAACACCTCAAGTCTGTTCTGTCCCGATCCTTCCATGCGCCCAATTTGCAACCAAGTCGTGAGTACTCTGCGAAGACATAGGCGAATGCGGACCAGTGATATCTAGAGAAGCCGCAGCAGAATACGATTCCAAGGAGATTCTGGATAAGCGAGGTAAATAGGAGCTATGTCGCACCCATGTGCCATTCTTTTGATGGGCCGAAGCCCGGTGTGGGTCCGTAATCTGAGTAACGTCAATTGTACTTGAATATTAAATTGGTGATGATGGTTGTAATCTCGCAGGAGAGATGGATGAGACTTGAGTATTGTGCATATAGCACAATGGGACAGGCTCCCAGCAAGGGATGGACAAGGCGTTAGTAGCATGAGCAGGGGTGAATTATGGTTATTCATCGTGATAACAGGATTTAATATGAAGCTACAGTTGATATTTCTATAATGCAGCAACTATAATGCATAATGCATGACTTTTGGCCGGGTCTGGCGTTGACCGGGTTAAGCCGACAAAGCATTGCAATTCATTTGATAATTTGATAATGCAAATAGCGGATAATGAATAGCTTTGACGCTTTGCATTAAAGACATGTCGACTGTAGTAATAAGTGATTTGACTTGGGAATGCATGGGCGACCTGCACATGTAATCGAGCCTGATGGAATAAGTACCTGGAATTAAAAAAATTAAGATCGGTGCCTCCCAGTCCCCCGCTAGCCGCATGTAGCTGCCCTAACTGCCTCTTCGTCGCAGCGGTCTAGGGGCAAGTCGTACAGTTGGATGCGGATAAAGCTGGAAACGGTCCTAGGTAGGCTGATGCCGGACTAAGGGCGGTCTATTATTGGTTGCTTGTTCAAAAAATCTCAGGGCCATGAGAAGACGGAAGAACGCAGCCTATGAAGTGGATTGTACGTCCTGCTTGAGTTCTCATTGGCCCTGATACTGGCCTTTTTATGAGCCAAGTTAGTCCCGTCCATCAATGACCAAAGATAACCGCGCTCGAGAATTGGCGACTTACACAGGATGACGGCAGGAAGAAATCCATCGAGTTGCAATCGCATTATTCGAGGGCTCTTACTTTGTCTAAACTGATATCAAAGGTTGCTATGCGGAAGTGGATGGTCGCGAGGATGTTTGAGAGTGCGAGTGTGGAAAGGTGAAGTATCGAGTATTTGTATGCTTATGGACAAGAACAAGCAGTGTACCTGATAGAGCCTGACCAAGGATAACGACTTTCGACCCGTCCCATTGACGCTGTGATGCGCCTGGCAGGTGGTGACAGGAACGAGACATCGAACTTCTCGTTTGGGATAGGAAGGAGCTGTCACTACGCTGCGGCCGTCAGACTCCTAACAGTCGTCAGACTCTCTACTAGCATCTACATATAGCTCCGTGGCGTCCAAGGAGCGTGCCTTCCCAAGCTTCGAATCGCCACCCTCGACTCCGCACCCTAGCCACCAAACGACCCTCCCCATAGCCCAAATGATCGAGACGCTCTCTGCACATCCAGAGTACTATTTCCGCGATGGCAACTTTTGCATCGTCGCGGAGCAGGTGGTGTTCCGTTTGTACGCCGGACAGTGGGCAAGAAGGTCGGGCGTGCTGAAAAGTATGCTGGAACGACCCTCTAATAATCCGCACAATGCTGGCGTACCACCCATCCTACAGGAATGCCAGCACACGCTATGGGTGGATGGACCTGTAGGCGCAAACGATATTGAAGCATTGTGTAGGTACATTTACGATGACATGTGAGCACTCTCTTTTCGACCCGGCAAAATGTCAAGTGCTCAGCCACCCTTGTAGAGAACTCGACGCGGAGGGCAACCTGGACACGACGCTCGGCGTGCTACTCTGCGCACATGTTTGGGAGATGCCGCCCCTTCGTCGACGTGCGCACCGAGTCTTGCGTCGAATGTGGTCGGACGATGTGAACGGACTGGGGTGGAGCGGTTCCGAAGGACAAACCAGGCATATTATCGAGAGTTCGGCAAAAGTCGTAAAATACGTGTGTTGGACAAAGAGCCCCCAAGATCTTATCCTCCTTCCAGCAGCATATTACTTCCTTGCCACCACGCGAGGCTACAAGCACCTCAGCGACTTAACCGGGAAAGAGAACAAGAATTTGTTGGCACATATCGCTGCACTGAACGACATGTATTATGACATCCTGAGGGGTGTTGTACACGACGTACTCTACGTGGAGCATAAAGTGGAGGAAGACCGCGCTCAACACTTCCTAAACTGCCGAGATCCGCAGCGGTGGAGAGCAGCTTTGGAAAGCTGGACAGATGCAAGGTTCGCGTCGTATGGTCGGATGATGGGTGGCCAAGGACAAGTTTTCGACCCCCTCGAGGAGCTGGCGTCGACGGCCGAGTTTGAAAGGTCACTCGAGATATTCGCACAGGACACATGCGCCGTGTGTGCGGAGAGGCTGAGGAAGTATTTGAAACAGAAGAGGTACGAGCTGTGGGAGTATTTACCCCAACGATTTGACCTGCCCAAATGGAAGGAGCTTAGGGAATCATTGAGCGGGTGGGTGCCTGATCCGTAGGATATGTAATTTATTTTAACACGGAGGAGGAAGTCAAATGCTCTTTAATACACGAACGAGTGTTGTGCTACTGCATTTCCAAACCTAACCTCTTTCTATATTTTGCTAGCTCGGCCCTGCAGATACTCGTGCCCTCCTCGATCACACTGGAGACTGTGAAGGGCTCCGAATTACATTTTGTGGGTGTTCTTGGGCAATTCTACGCGTTCAAGCACCTTAAGGGCTTGGTGGAGGCCCGATCTCGGGAGCAGTGTTTACTGTTCGCTTTACTTTTCGCTTTTGGCTTTCCTCTCTTTGACATGGCAGGTGTCAGAAATTTAACAGAGACGGGCACAGTTGAATCTATCAATAGGGAGACTCAAATGTCATATGTCGGGGCGCACTCCACTTATCTTTAGGGACCGCGCGTTTGATAGCATACAGTACCCGCCATCAACGTCTTCTGATCGAATAAAAAAGCCCGAACGAATCAACGACCTGAAGTTTTAGTTTGTGCTGAATAAATAAAGCGGGTCTCCTATCTCCCTTGCTGTAATTTGCTCCTACGTATCAGCCATCAGCCCAAGCGCGTGCCCACATGAACGCGTGGGCCTGAACACAGACGTCGGGCATTCTCTGACGTCAATCAGGGCCAACGAGCGAGAGCGGAAAGTTGCGGACCAGTCCATCGGCCGGCCTAGTGGCACACGCTGCAGATACCAGATAAAGGCGGCGAAGCGGATTTGGAGCAGATTGGGGTCGGAGTGGGAGGGTTTGCAGGGTTTGCATGCCCATGCCGTCGATCGACCGACGCCGACTTCGCGGAGAGGGCTCGATCCATCGATTATCAGCACACCCCGACCCTTTCGTGCGTCGGGTACTTATGAGGAAGAGGGATATTGACGTAATCAACCCCTAACCGATTAGTTGGGACACCGAGGAAGCACACGACATGCAAAGCAAATGGATTGACGAAGGCAGGAGATAGGAAAGAATTGGGGTCGTACCTTTTTCCGGAAGCTAAGCGACATCTGTGATTGTTCGAGAACCGGATTGTATGGAGAGCGAGAAGTGGTGCCAAGAAAGGGAATATTGTCACGCTTCTCGACTTGAGTACTGAGGCGAGATACGCAGCACGGTCTCTATATGTGAGAGAGGACTGGCGGGTCGGTGGATAGATGGATCATGGATGGGGGCTTGAGCGGTTCAGCCACCGACAGCCAGTGCGCCAGATGGGACATTAATATGGCAAGGATAAGCCCATTTGTGGAGTCGTTGACATAGTGTTTACTGGCAACCAACGACTGGCAAGGGCTGGCAATGACTGGCAACGACGGGCAACGACGGGCTACGACAGTATATTTAAATTGAATTTTCATAATTAAGTGGTTTCTGGAGGTTTCCTTTGCTTGGCGGGCTAACTGCCCGCCTGCCCGAAGGTCGCCGGTA
>WNFL01113725.1_pt3 | contig 13320 bp, 13 predicted proteins | sample 5400361 | NCBI WGS metagenome assembly WNFL01 (sample SAMN13153351, study PRJNA577476) | soil metagenome | isolation source: 40 cm soil on Douglas fir-dominated hillslope | place: USA:California | collected 2013-09-17
GACGATCCGGGCCACGTCGGGGAAGAGCACGTTGGAGTTGGCGCCCCCGACGACCGCCACGCGATGGCTCAGGTCGAGAGGCCGCGAGAGATATTTCTCCCAGAGATCACCCCGCTCCTCGTGGAACGAGAGGAACTCGAGCGGATAGCGAAGCGCCACCACCCTGTCGGCGGCCGCGGGCGTGGCGGGAACGAAATGCCGGGCGGGCCCGCCCGCCTTCAGGACCACGTCGACGAGCTGCTGGGGCCGGCCGCGCCCGCTCGGCTCGACCACCCACACGCTGCGCTCGCCCGGCGGGCCGGTCCACGCGACCACGTCCCACGGGGCCGTGCCCCCGCCGGGCTTGATGTCGGCCAGCACGCGTACCGCGCCGTACGCCCGCGCGATGGCCTCGCTCGCCCAGCGGAGGGTCCGGTCGCCAAGGAGCGCTCCGCGGGGCGCCTCGCCCCGGTCGAGCTTCGCGATCATCTCCTCGAGCCCGGGCCCGGTCGCGCCGTCGGCCAGCTCGCCGGGCCTCGCGAAGGCCTTGAACCCCGTATCCCACATGCTGACGACCTGGACCCGGTACTCGACGGCCTGCGCCCGGGGTGCGGTCGGGTGCAATCCGAGGGCGACGATCGCGCCCATGACGGCGAGCCGCTGGGTGTGTCTCCTGCGAGTGCTCATGCTGACCTCCCGGTTGGCCGCATTCTCGTCACCGGAGGGGTGCCAGGGCAACGCCGGATCACACGCTGCGGCATCCGGCGGGTTCGGACCACGGTGGTGGGGAGAACGGCCGCCCCGGCAAGGGCTGATACAATGAGGTCCCTATGTCCGAGGCAGTGCGGGTTCGCTTTCCTCCCAGTCCCACGGGGCATCTCCACGTGGGCGGCGCCCGCACCGCGCTCTTCAACTGGCTCTACGCGCGCCACCACCAGGGCGTGTACGTGCTCCGGATCGAGGACACCGATCGCTCGCGCTCCACCGAGGAGTACACCCAATCGCTCCTCGAGGCACTGCGCTGGCTCGGGCTCGACTGGGACGAGGGCCCGCCCACGCCGGGCTACCGCCAGACCGAGCGCTTCGACATCTATCGCGCGCACGCCGAGCGGCTGCTCGCGGAAGGCAAGGCCTATCGCTGCCGGTGCACGCCGGAGACGCTGGACGCGCTGCGGAGGACCGCGGAGACCCGCAAGGAGACCTTCCGCTACCCGGGCACCTGCCGCGAGGCCAACGTGCCCGCGTCCGAGCCCCACGCGCTTCGCCTGGCGATCCCGCGCGAGGGCGAGACGGTCGTGGACGACGTGGTCCGCGGCCGGGTGACGGTCAGCCACGCCGAGCTCGACGACTGGATCCTCGTGCGGACCGACGGCACGCCGACCTACAACTTCTGCGTGGTCGTGGACGACGTGACCATGAAGATCACCCACGTCATCCGCGGCAACGACCATCTCTCGAACACGCCGAAGCAGGTGCTCTGCTACCAGGCCCTCGGCTACCCGCTGCCGGTCTTCGCCCACATCCCGATGATCCTGGCCGCGGACAAGACGCGGCTCTCCAAGCGGCACGGCGCCACCTCGGTGCTGGCCTTCCGCGACATGGGCCTCCTGCCCGAGGCCATGCTGAACTACCTGGCGCGCCTCGGCTGGTCGCACGGAGATCAGGAGATCTTTTCCCGGGACGACCTGGTGCGGCACTTCGACCTGGCCCACGTGGGCGCGGGCGACGCGGTCTTCGACCTCGAGAAGTTCACGTGGGTGAACCACCAGTGGATCAAGCGGCTGCCCGCCGCGCGCATCGCGGCCGACCTGCTGCCCTTCCTCGAGCGGGCCGGCCTGCCCGCTCCTCGCGACCTCGAGTGGCTCGCGCGGGTGGTGGACACGCTGAAGGAGCGCGCCCGCACCCTCGTGGAGATGGCCGAGCAGGCCGCGTTCTACCTGCGCCCGCCGGAGGCCTACGATCCGCAGTCCACCGCCAAGTTCTGGAAGGAGCAGGCCGCCGAGCGCTACGCCATCCTGATCAAGCGCCTCGAGGCCCAGACCTCGATGGACCCGCAGGCGCTGGAGGAGCTCTACCGCTTCCTCGCCGCCGACCTCGGGCTCAAGCTCGTGGACCTGGCGCAGCTCACGCGCATCGCGCTGACCGGCAAGACCGCGAGCCCGTCGATCTTCGAGGTGGTGAGCATTCTCGGCAGGGCGGAGACGCTCGCCCGGCTCAAGGCCGCCGCGGCCGCGGTGGAGGCGCGCCGATGAGGCGGCTCCTGCTCGCGCGCCACGGCCAGTCGGTCTCCAACGCGGTCAAGCGATTCCAGGGCGCGCAGGACGTGGCGCTGTCGCCGCTGGGTATCCGTCAGGCGGAGGCGCTCGGCGTGGCGGTGGCCCGGCGGCCGATCGCCCACGTGTACGTGAGCCCGCTCGAGCGGGCCCGCCATACCGCGCGGGTCGCGCTCGCCGGCCTCGACCTGCCGCTGACCGTGGTGGACGACCTGCGCGAGCTGTCGCTGGGCGACTGGGAGGGCTGCACGGTCGAGGAGATCCAGACCCAGCCCGGCGACCCCTATGCCCGATGGGTGCGCGACCCCGTGGAGTGCCTGCCGCCGGGGGGCGAGCCGCTGGCCGACGTCCAGGCGCGCGTGGTCCGGGTGGTCGAGCACATCGCCGCCGCGCATCCGAACGGCGACGACGTCCTGATCGTCTCGCATGGCGGGGTGATCAGCGCGCTGCTCGCCCACTGGCTCGGGCTGCCGCTGTCCTCGATCTGGCGGATCGCGGTCAACAACTGCTCGCTCTCCGAGGTCGCCCCGCCGCGGGTGGTCTCGGTGAACGAGACCGGCCACCTGCGCGTCATCGACGCCGCGGCTACCGCCGCGTTTCATCCCTGACATGCCACGGCTGACATGACGCTGCTGGCCCTCTTCGGCGGCCTCGCCCTGCTGCTCTACGGCATGCAGCTCATCGGGGAAGGCCTGCAGCGCGCGGCGGGCGGCCACCTGCGCCACCTGCTCACCAGCATGACCCGCACCCGGCTGGCCGCGGTGGCCTCGGGCGCGCTGGTGACCTCGATCATCCAGTCCTCGTCGGCCACCACCCTGATGCTGATCGGGTTCGTCTCGGCGGGGCTCGTCACGTTTCGCCAGTCGCTCGGGGTGATCCTGGGCGCGGACATCGGCACCACCGTCACCGTGCAGCTGCTCGCCTTCAAGGTCCAGGAGCTCTCGCTGCTCCTGGTCGGGGCCGGCTTCGCGATGACCTTCTTCGCGCGCCGGGGCCTCGTGAAGAGCCTGGGCCAGGTGATCCTGGGCTTCGGGTTCATCTTCCTCGGCATGAAGGTGATGAACGACGGCCTCGCCCCCCTCACCGAGAACGAGCTCACCCGCCAGGTGCTGGTCGCCCTGGCCGACAACCAGTTCCTCGCCCTCCTGGTCGGGGCGATGCTGAGCGCGAGCATGGCCTCCTCCGCGGCCACCATCGGGCTCACGCTCTCGCTCGGACAACAGGGGTTGCTGCCCCTCGGCGCCGCGATCCCGGTGGTGCTGGGCGCCAACATCGGCACCTGCGCCACCGCGCTCGCCGCGAGCCTGCGCTCGTCCTCCGACGCGCGCCGGGTGGCGGTGGCCCACATCGCGTTCAAGGTCCTGGGGGTCGCGCTCGTGTTCCCGTTCATCGGGCCACTCACGAGCCTCATCGCGCAGACCGCGGGGGACGTGGCCCGCCAGATCGCCAACGCCCACACCTTCTTCAACGTGGCGATCAGCGCGCTCTTCCTGCCGTTCGCGCCGTGGGCGGCCCGGGTGATCACCGCGCTGGTGCCGGAGGAGGAGCGGGGCGACAATCCCTACCGCACGCGCTACCTCGACGACCGCTACCTCGACCAGCCGGCCCTCGCGGTCGGGCAGGCGACGCGGGAGGCCCTGCGCATGGGGGACGTCGCCCAGAACATGCTGCGCGACGCGATGGTGGTGCTGCGCACCGACAACCAGGAGCTGCTGGAAGACGTGGAGCGGCGTGACGATCAGCTCGACTACCTCGACCGCGAGATCAAGCTGTTCATCGCGCGGCTCGGCCGGGAGACCATGAGCGCGGACATGGCCCAGAAGGAGATCGCCCTCATCTCCTTCATCGGCAACCTCGAGAACATCGGCGACATCATCGACAAGAACCTGATGGAGCTCGCGCGCAAGAAGCTCTACCAGGGCCGCCGCTTCTCGGAGGCGGGCGAGGCCGAGCTGATCGAGTTCCACTCCCTGGTCTCGAAGAACCTCGAGCGGGCGATCGCCGGCTTCGCGGCCAACGACCGGAGCCTCGCCCAGGAGGTGCTCGACATGCGGCCCCTGGTGCGGCAGCGGGAGCGCGAGCTGCGCGACTCGCACCTGGCCCGGCTGCGGCGCGGGCTGGCCGAATCGCTCGAGACTTCCGAGATCCACCTCGACGTGCTGACCAACCTCAAGCGCATCTCCTCGCACATCACCGCGCTGGTGTACCCGATCCTGGAAGAGGAGCCCTAGGTGCCCAGCCGGCTTCGCATCCTGCTCGTCGCCTCCGAGGTCGCGCCGTTCGCCAAGACCGGGGGGCTCGCCGACGTGGCGGGCGCGCTGCCGCGGGCGCTCGCCGCGCTCGGGCACGACGTGCGCATCCTGCTCCCCAAGTACCGCGGCGCGGAGGCCCACGCGGGCGAGACCCGGCTCGTGGTGCCGAGCATCCGGGTCCCGCTGGGCGATCGGGAGGCCGAGGGGGCGCTGATCGAGGGGCGCGCCCCGTCCGGAGTCCCGGTGTACCTGCTCGAGCACGAGCACTACTACGATCGCGAGAGCCTGTACGGCACCAGCGACGGCGACTACTGGGACAACTGCGAGCGCTTCGTCTTCTTCTGCCGGGCCGCGCTCGAGGGCATGGCGCGGCTCGACGCCGCGAAGCCCGGCACCCGCTGGCAGCCGCAGGTCATCCACGCCAACGACTGGCAGGCCGGGCTCCTGCCCGTCTACCTGCGCACGCTCTACCGGGATCACCCGCTGCTGGGCCGCCTCGCCAGCGTGTTCACCATCCACAACCTGGCCTACCAGGGCGTGTTCTGGCACTACGACATGCCGATGACCGGGCTCGGCTGGGATCTCTTCACGCCGGCCGGGCTCGAGTTCTACGGCAAGCTCAACTTCATGAAGGGCGGGCTGGTCTTCTCCGACCTGCTCACCACGGTGAGCCGGACCTACGCCCGCGAGATCCGCACCCCCGCCTTCGGCGCCGGGCTCGAGGGCGTGCTGGAGGATCGCAGCCAGGACCTCCACGGGGTGGTCAACGGCATCGACCACGAGCTGTGGAATCCCCAGAAGGATCCCGCCATCGCCCATCCCTACTCGGCGGAGGATCCGGAGCCGAAGGTGGTGTGTCGCGAGACCCTGCGGCGCGAGCTCGGGCTCGAGGACGGGGCGGGGCCGGTGATCGGGATCATCGCGCGGCTCGCCGAGCAGAAGGGCATGGATCTCGTGCTCGACGCGCTGCCCGGCATCCTGGAGGAGGGCGGCCAGCTCGTGGTGCTGGGCTCGGGCGACGCGCGGCTCGAGGAGGCCTTCCGCGCCGCCGCGGCCGCGCATCCGGGCCGGGTGGCGGTGCGCATCGGGTACGACGACGAGCTCTCCCGCCGCATCTACGCGGGCAGCGACGCCTTCCTCATGCCCTCGCGCTACGAGCCCTGCGGGCTGGGCCAGCTCATCGCGCTGCGCTACGGCGGCGCCCCCATCGTGCGGCGCACCGGCGGGCTCGCCGACACCGTCACCGAGTTCGACCCGGCCCGACGGACCGGCACCGGCTTCGTGTTCGACGCCTTCACGCCGGACGCGCTGCTCGCCGCGGTGGGCCGGGCCGCCTCGACGTACCGGCAGCCCGCACTCTGGAAGGCGCTGGTCCGCAACGCGATGGCCGAGGACTTCTCCTGGGACGCATCGGCGCGGGAATACGTTACTCTCTACCGCAAAGCCCTGAGGGCGCGTAGCGCCCGCTAGCCACGGAGGCCCGGCATGAAGAAGATCGAGGCGGTGATCAAGCCGTTCAAGCTCGACGACGTGAAGGAAGCGCTCAACGAGCTGGGCGTCGTCGGCATGACCGTCACCGAGGTCCGCGGCTTCGGGCGCCAGAAGGGGCACACCGAGCTCTACCGCGGCTCGGAGTACACGATCGACTTCCTGCCCAAGGTGAAGGTCGAGGTCGTGGTGCCCGACAGCCTGGTGGACAAGGTGGTGTCGGTCATCTGCCAGTCCGCCAAGACCGGCTCGATCGGCGACGGCAAGGTCTTCGTCCTCTCGATGGGCGAAGCGATCCGGATCCGCACCGGAGAAAAAGGCGAAGACGCGATCTGAGCGCCCTCTCCTCCCTCTCCCCTTTGGGGAGAGGGTAGGGTGAGGGAGTTTTCTGTGCCGTCAAACGTTCCGGCGCCCTCTACCGCTTACTTCTTCAGGCTCTCCATATGCGGGGGCCCAGAAATGGCCCCCGCACTCCCCCAGTCGGCCGACAACGCGTGAAGGACTTGCTGGCCGCCGCGCCCGACGATCGCACCGCGCTGCGGCGGCTCAAGAAGCTCGGCTTCGCCGACCCCGCCGCCGCGCTCCGCAATCTGCACGCGCTGACTCTCACCCCGCGCGAGGCCGAGCTGCTCGCGCCCGCGCTGCCCCGCCTGCTCGCCGAGCTGGCCGCCGCGCCCGATCCGGACATGGCGCTGAACAACCTGGAGCGCCTGGGCTCCCAGGGCGAGCACGCCGCCTTCCTCCGCCTGCTGAGCGCGCATCCCGGCGCCATCCCGCTGCTGGCGCGCCTGGGCGGCACCAGCCAGTTCCTGGCCGACACCCTGCGCCGGTACCCCACGCTGCTGCCCTGGCTGCTCGAGCCGCGCACGATGCGGCAATGGCTCGCGGACGAGCTCGCCGAGGACCTGGCCACGAGCCTCAAGGCCTTCGAGCGGCCGGAGGCGCGGCTGAACGCGCTCCGCCGCTTCAAGTATCGCCAGCTCCTGCGCATCGGCTGCCGCGACATCCTGGGCGACGCCGACCTGACCGTGACCACCGAGGAGCTCTCGCACATGGCCGACGTGTGCCTGGCCGCGGCCTGGGACTGGGCGCGGGAGCGGCTGGAGCGGCTCTACGGCGCGCCGCTCGGGCCCGACGGGGTGCCCACCGGCCTCGTGGTCATCGGCATGGGCAAGCTCGGAGGCGAGGAGCTGAACTATTCCTCGGACATCGATCCGGTCTTCGTCTACGGGGACGACGGGGAGACGGCGGGCGGCGCGTCGGGCCGCATCGCCAACGGCGAGTTCTTCGCCCAGGCGGTCCGGTCGATCGTGGACACGCTCGAATCGGTCACCGAGGAGGGCCACGTCTTCCGGGTGGACCTGCGCCTGCGCCCGGAGGGGCGATCGGGCGCGCTGATCCTCTCGGTGGACGGCTACCGCGCCTACTTCGCGGACCGCGCCGAGATGTGGGAGCGCCAGGCCCTCATCAAGGCGCGCACCTGCGCGGGGGACGAGGCGGTGGCCGCGCGCTTCTTCGAAGCGGTGCGCCCCTTCGTCTACCGGAGCGGCCTGGACCCGGCCATCGTGCGCGCGGTGCGCGAGATGAAGGCCCAGATCGACCGCGCCCTCCGGGGCAAGGACGCCTCGTCCCGCAACGTCAAGCTCGGCCGCGGGGGCATCCGCGAGGTGGAGTTCCTCGTCCAGGCCATGCAGCTCCTCTACGGCGGCGACGATCCGTGGCTGCGCGAGCGCAACAGCCTGCGCGCGATCTTCCGCCTCACCGGGCGGGGCTACCTGTCGCACGCGCTCGGGCGCGAGCTGGGCGACGCCCTCGTCTACCTGCGCACCGTCGAGCACCGGCTGCAGATCCTCCACGAGTTCCAGACCCACACGCTGCCGGAGGAGCCGCGCGCCCTCGGCCTTCTCGCCCGGCGCATGGGCGTGAGCGGGCCCCCCGCCGCGGCGGCGCGGCGCTTCATGGTCGAGCACCGGCGCGTCACCGCGCTGGTGCACCGCGCGTTCCGCGAGTTCTTCGCCGCTCCGCCCGCGGCGGCCGCGCGCCCGCTGCGCATCCCGAGCTACACCGCGCTCAAGGCGACCGGGTTCACCGACCCGGACCGCGCCCGCCAGAATCTCCGGCTGGTCCTGGAAGGCCGCCCCCTGATCCCGTACCCGGTCGCGACGGGCCGCGCGGTGGCCCGCCTGTTCCCGGTGCTGCTGGACGCGCTCTGGCAGAGCCCGGATCCCGACGAGGCCCTGGGCCAGTTCGAGCGCTTCGTCTCGGCGGCGGGGCCGCGGACTGCGTACCTCGAGCTCCTGGCCGACCGCCCGGAGCTCCTCACCAACCTGGTCCGGCTCTGCGCGCGGGGCGAGCTGCTGACCGAGCTCCTGATCGCCCAGCCGGAGCTGCTCAACGGCCTGGCGAGCCCGGAGACCTTCGCGGCCCGCAAGCGCGTGCCCGACTTTCGCCGGGAGCTGGCCCCGGTGCTCGCGCCGCGCCTGGCCGCCGGCGAGCGCGCGGACGCCCTGCGGCGGCTCAAGCAGGCCCAGGAGCTCGGCATCATCTGGCGCATGCTGCTCGGGGTGACGGACGCGGAGCGCTTCTCGCTCGAGATGACCGCGCTCGCCGAGGCCACGCTCGCGGTGGCGTGGATGCTGGCTCTCGAGCAGACGGTGGCCCAGCACGGCGGCGTCCCGCGCGACGACAGAGGCCGGCTCGTGCCCGCCGCGATCATCGGCCTCGGCAAGTTCGGCGGGCGCGAGCTCACCACCGGCTCGGATCTCGACCTCTTCGTGGTGTACGGCGGCGCCGGGTTCACCGACGGCGACCCGCCGGTCGAGGCGCACGTCTTCTACGACCACGCGGTGGAGGCGCTGAGCGGTCTCCTGAGTGACATCACCGCGGCCGGCGTCGCCTTCGCGGTGGACCTGCGCTTGCGCCCCGGCTCGAAGGGCAGCGGCTTCGCCGCCAGCGACGACGCGCTCGAGCGCTACTACCGCGAGTGGGCGGACCCGTGGGAGCGCCAGACGCTCACCCGCGCCCGGCTGGTGGGCGGCGATCCGCGCCTCGGCCGCGCGGTGCGACGCCGCATCCGCGGGCTGCTCTACGGGTCCGAGGCGCCGCCGCCCGATCTCAAGGAGATGCGCGCCCTCCGCGAGCGCATGGAGCGCGAGCTCGGCAAGGAGACGCCCGGCCGCTTCCACGTGAAGTTCGGGCGTGGCGGGCTCGTCGACGTGGAGTTCATCACCCAGGCCGTGCAGATGCGCCACGGGGCTCGACATCCGGGGCTCCGCCGCGCCAACACGCTCCACGCCATCCGCGAGATCGCGGCGGCCGGGCTGCTCCCCGCGGACGACTGCGCCACGCTCGCCGAGCAGTATCGCTTCCTGCGTCGCGTGTCGCTCGGCCTCCGGCTCTTTGGCACGCGGCCGGGCGATACGCTGGAGCTGGCGGGCCCGAATCCGGCGCGGCTCGCCAAGACCCTCGACTATCCGTCGCGGAAGGACTTCCTGGAGGACTACCGCCGCCGCGCCGCGTGGGTGCGGGCGCTCTACGATCGCGTCGTGCCGAAGTGAGCCGGCGTGTCAGGCGCCCGGCTCGCGCGTGATGCGCGCGCCGAGGGAGCGCAGACGCTCGTCGATCCGCTCGTAGCCGCGATCCACCTGGTGCGCGTTCATGATCGACGAGGTCCCGCCCGCGCAGAGCGCCGCGCCGAAGACCATCGGGGCGCCCGCAGCTCGGTGGGGCCGACCACCACCGCCCGATGCGGATCGACTGGGCCGCCTCTCGCCATGAGGCGTCCGGGTTGCGCGGCACGCTATGCTGGGCGTTGGATGTGATTCAGGACGCAGCAGCTCTCGAAAGGAGACACGACAATGCCCACAAGCACGATCCGACTTCACCGAGTCCTCCGCGCGACGCCGGAGCGGGTCTATCGAGGGTTCCTGGATGCCGACGCCATGGTGAAGTGGCTGCCGCCGAACGGCTTCACGGCCAAGGTCCACCACATGGATGCCAAGGTCGGCGGGACATTCCGAATGTCATTCACCAACTTCTCCACGGGCCAGAGCCACTCCTTCGGCGGCGAGTATCTGGAACTGACGCCACACGAGAGAATTCGCTACACCGACAAGTTCGAGGACCCGAATCTGGCGGGCGAGATGCAGGTGACCGTCACGTTGAGGAAGGTGTCCGTGGGGACTGAGCTGAACGTGGTGCAGGACGGCGTGCCGGACCTCATTCCGGCCGAGGCGTGCTATCTCGGGTGGCAAGAGTCGCTCACCCTCCTTGCCAAGCTCGTCGAGGCCGAGATTCCCGGGTAGCCCAGTAACCCTAACTCTCACGTGACCCGACCGCCCGGGGATGCCGGGGCGATACGCGGCATGGAGGGAATATCCGGAACCTGCTGGTCCCGTGCTTCGCACTTCGGGCGTTCCTGCCCGGTACAAGATTCCATTCCACCACTAGTCGCCGACGGATCAGGCTGGTGCTAGCATCGTCGCGAACCAGCGATCACGCCACCTGGGAGGACCCCGCCATGGTGAGACTCCTGATCCTGATCGTGGCCCTGCCGCTCGCCCTGCTCGTCGCCCAGGATGCCCCGGCTCAGACGCAGTGCCCCGAGCTCCCCTTCTACATGCTCGTCCCCTTCAACTATCCGTGCCCGATCCACCCGCGTGTGTGCCGGACGGACTATGGGTATTGTCGCCTCCCGACCGGGGTGAGACCCGGCACGCCGTGTGCCTGCCAAGCGTCGAACGGGGTATGGTATCAGGGAATCGGCACCCGATAAGCGGCCGGGCCGGCTGCCGGCCCTGCTCGCCACGCGCCTCCGAGCCCTATCCGCGCAGCGTCGGGTCCAGCAGATCCCGCAGCCCGTCGCCCAGGAGGTTCAGCCCGAGAACCGTCACCATGATCGCGGCGCCGGACAGCCCGGAGATCCACGGCGCGTCTGCAGGAACGAGCCGGCCGTCGCTGATCACCGCGTCCCAGGTGGCCGCGGGCGGCTGCACGCCCAGGCCGAGAAGGACCAGCGACGACTCGACCAGGATGGCGTCGGCCGCGCTGACCGTGATCATGACGAGCACGGGCGCCAGGGAGTTCGGAACGACGTGACGGGTCAGGATCCGTCAGTGCGTGCTCCCGAGCGCAACGGCGGCCAGGACGAACTCGCGCTCCCGCACCGTCAGGGTGACCGCGCGCTGCAGGCGGGCGAACCTGGGTAGGAGCGCCACCGCCACCGCGGTGATGACGGTCATGTTGCCTATCCTCTCGACTATCCGTGGCGGAAGGAGTTCCTGGAGGCCCATCGCCGCCGCACCGCGTGGGCGCGGGCGCTCTACGACCGCGTCGTGCCGAAGTGAGCCGCCGTGGTCAGGCGGCCGGCTCGCGGCTGATGCGCGCGCCGAGCGAGCGCAGGCGCTCGTCGATCCGCTCGTAGCCGCGGTCCACCTGGTGCGCGTTCATGATCGAGGACGTGCCGCGGGCGCAGAGCGCGGCGCCGATGAGGGCCATCCCGGCGCGGATGTCGGGGGAGACCATCGGGGCGCCCCGCAATTCGGTGGGGCCGACCACCACCGCGCGGTGCGGATCGCACAGCACGATCCGCGCGCCCATCGCGATCAGGCTGTCCACGAAGAAGAGGCGGCTCTCGAAGAGCTTCTCGTGGATGAGGACGGTTCCGCGGCTCTGAGTCGCCAGCACCAGCGCGAGCGAGGTCAGGTCCGCGGGGAAGCCGGGCCACGGGGCGTCGTCCACCTTCGGGATCGCCCCGTCGGCGTCGGCGGCGACCTGCAGCGCCTGCGGACCCGGAACCACCAGCGTGGTGCCGTCGAGCGTGGTCTCCACGCCCAGCCGCCGAAACGCGAGGCGGATCATGCGCAGGTCCGCCGGGATCACGTCGCGGATGCGCAGGTCGCCGCCGGTCATCGCGGCGAGCGCCACGAAGGAGCCGATCTCGATGTGGTCGGGGCCCAGGCGGTGCCGGCCCGGCGTGAGCTCCCGCACGCCCTCGATGCGGAGCTGGTTGGTGCCGATGCCGCTGATCCGCGCGCCGAGGGTGTTCAGGAAGCGGCACAGGCCCTGGACGTGCGGCTCGCTGGCCGCGTTCAGGATGACGGTCTCCCCCTCGGCCAGCACCGCCGCCATCACCGTGTTCTCGGTGCCGGTCACGCTCATCTCGTCGAGGAAGATCTCGGCGCCCCGGAAGCGGCCCGCGAGCGTCAGGTGCAGCGTGGGGCCCGCCGCGACCTTCGCGCCCAGCTCGCTCAGCGCGAGCAGGTGGGTATCGAGCCGCCGCCGGCCGATCCGGTCGCCGCCGGGGGGCGGCAGCACGGCCTGCCCGGTCCGCGCGAGCAGGCCCGGCGCGAGGAGCACCGAGCCGCGGAGCTGCGACATCACGGCCGGATCGGGATCGCGGCCCTCGAGCGCGCTCGCGTCCAGGCGCACGGTGCCGTGGTCGTCCACGTCCACGCGCACCCCCAGGTGGCGCAGTCCCTCGAGCAGCGCGGTCACGTCCCGGATGCGGGGGACGTTGTCCACGACGACCTCCCCCGCGACGAGGAGGCAGGCCGCGAGGACGGGCAGGGCCTCGTTCTTGTTGCCCGCCGGCGTCACCGTCCCCCGCAGGGGGTGGCCGCCCTCCACCAGGAATCGATCTCCGGTCACGTGAGCCTCCTCGTCAATACTAACCGAGCGTGCGGACATTAAAGGCACGGGAGAGGCGGCCGCCGGGAGGCCGGTGTATGATCCGGGCGAGCCCGCATGACCGAGCGTCTGTTCATCCTGGATGGCCCCGGCTTCCTCTTTCGCGCCTACCACGCGATTCCCTTTCTCTCCACCTCGAAGGGGGTGCCGAGCCACGCGGTCTTCGGCATGTCCACGATGCTGTGGAAGCTGCTGCGCGAGGACGATCCGGAATACTTCGCGGTCGCGTGGGACCCGCCCGGCCCGACGTTCCGGGAGGAGAAGTTCGCGGCCTACAAGGAGACGCGGGCGCCCACCCCCGACGATCTCCGCACCCAGATCCCGCTGGTCAAGACGCTCTTCGAGGCCTTGCGCCTGCCGCTGCTGGAGGTGCCCGGCTTCGAGGCCGACGACGTGCTCGGCACCGTCGTGGATCGCACCCGCGACCTGCCGATCGAGCTCGTCCTGGTCACCTCCGACAAGGACATGCTCCAGCTCGTGAGCCCGCGGGTGCGCGTGTTCTCGACCACCGGCCGGGGCGGGGACCGGGTGGTCTTCGACGAGGCCGCGGTGAAGGCCAAGTGGGGGGTGGAGCCCGAGCAGATCCCCGACATCCTGGCCCTGATGGGCGATTCCATCGACAACATCCCGGGCGTGCCCGG
>WNFL01331702.1_pt1 | contig 13320 bp, 11 predicted proteins | sample 5400361 | NCBI WGS metagenome assembly WNFL01 (sample SAMN13153351, study PRJNA577476) | soil metagenome | isolation source: 40 cm soil on Douglas fir-dominated hillslope | place: USA:California | collected 2013-09-17
GAGGCGGTGATCGCCGTCTCGGACGGCGGCGAGGGCATCCCGCCCGACGAGCTGGAGCGCATCTTCGACCCGTTCTACCGGGGAACCGCGGCGCGGGCGCGGCAGTCCGGGTTCGGCCTGGGGCTCGCGCTGGCCCGCCGGATCGTCGAGGCGCACGGCGGCACGATCCGCGCGGACAACCTGCCGGGCTCGGGAGCGCGCATCGAGATGCGCCTCCCGGCCGCCTGACCTCTTCGGTCAGCCGAATAGCGACGAAAGCAGCTCGTCGGGGGCGGATCGGACCGGCAATCGTTCGAGCACCGCCGGTCCGACGAAGCCCGCCGCGGTCGCGTCCCGCAGGAACCGCAGCAGCGGAGCGTAATAGCCGTCCACGTCGCAGAGCCCGATGGGCTTGTCGTGCAGGCCCAGCTGGCGCCAGGTGATCGCCTCGAAGAGCTCGTCCAAGGTTCCGCAGCCGCCGGGCAGCGCGACGAATCCGTCCGACAGCGCCGCCATCACCGCCTTGCGCTCGTGCAGCGTCTTCACGATGCGCAGCTCGGTGAGCCTGGGGTGCGCGACCTCGCGGCGCGCCAGCGCCCGCGGCAAGACGCCGACCACCTCGGCGCCGCCCAGCAGCGCGGCGTCCGCGCAGGCGCCCATCAGCCCGACGGCACCGCCGCCGTAGACCATGCCCATTCCCCGCCGGGCGATCGCGGTCCCCAATGCGCGCGCGGCCTCGAGGTACTTCGCCTCGACGGACCCGCTCGACCCGGCAAACACGCAGACGCGGACCATGTCCTACCTCGCGCTCTCAAAAGCGCGCCGCTGCCCTAGGGGCGGCGAGCGAGCACCCGATCGAACACCGCGTCGACGTGGCGCAGCTCGTGCTCCAGGTCGAAGGCCGCGTCCAGGTCCTGTGAAGTGAGGAGCTTCTTCACCTCCGGATCCCGCGCGAGGAGCGTCTTGAAGTCCTTCCCCTCGTCCCACACCTTCATGGCGTTGCGCTGCACGACCACGTAGGCGGCCTGGCGGTCCATCCCGCGCTCGATCAGCTTGAGCAAGACCGGCTGCGAGAAGACCAGCCCGCGGGTGGCCTCGAGGTTCTCCCGCATCCGCTCCGGGTAGACGCGCAGGCCCTCGATCAGCCCGGCGAACCGGTGGAGCATGAAGTCCAGCGTGACCGTCGCGTCGGGCCCGATCACCCGCTCCACGCTGGAGTGGCTGATGTCGCGCTCGTGCCAGAGAGCGACGTCTTCCAGCGCGCTCACTGCGTAGCCGCGCAAGAGCCGCGCGAGCCCGCTCAGGTTCTCGCTCAGGATGGGGTTCCGCTTGTGCGGCATGGCGGAGGACCCTTTCTGCCCCTTCCCGAATGCCTCCTCGGCCTCGCGCACCTCGGTGCGCTGCAGGTGACGGATCTCCACCGCGAACTTCTCGATGGACGCGCCAACCAGCGCCAGGGCGGAGAAGTACTCGGCGTGCCGGTCGCGCTGAACGATCTGCGTGGACACCGGCGCGGGAGAAAGCCCCAGCGATCGCAGCGCCGCCTCCTCGATCTGCGGCGAGAGGTGCGCGAAGGTGCCCACCGCGCCCGACAGCTTGCCGTGCGAGATCACTGCCCGTGCCCGTTCCACGCGCGCTCGGGCGCGCGACAGCTCGTCGGCCCAAACCAGCAGCTTCCATCCGAAGGTGGTGGGCTCGGCATGGATGCCATGCGAGCGGCCGATGGTGGGCGTGCGCTTGTGCTCGACCGCGCGCTTCACCACCGCCTCCCGTGCCCCGTCGATGCCGGCGAGGATCAGGTCCGCTGCGTCGCGCAGCAGGATGGCGAACGAGGTGTCGAGCACGTCCGAGCTGGTCAGGCCGAAGTGCAGGTGCCGGGCCGCCGGACCGATCCGCTCCTCGAGGAAGGTGAGGAAGGCGATCACGTCGTGGCGGGTGACCTTCTCGATCTCGTCGATTCGCGCCGCGTCCTCGGGCGTGAAGGTCCCCGCCTTCCGCACGCAGTCCTCGACGGCGTCGCGGGGCACGAGGCCCGCATCGGCCATGGCGCGCGCGGCGGCCAGCTCGACGGCCAGCCACGTCTGGTAGCGGTGCTCCGGCGTCCAGAGCCGGACCATCTCCGGGCGGCTGTAGCGCGGGATCATGCGCCGGGTGTACCGGCTGCGGCGCTCGCCCGCAACAGCGCCGTCCGCAGCCGTATCCGGCGGCGCTGTGTCTTCCTCGATGACGTGATCACTTCTTGCGGCGCAGCAGAACGATCAGCAGCGCCACGGCCAGGATCAGGATGAGGAAGCGCATCTTCAGGTGCCGAACAGCGCGAGCTGGCGGGGCCGCGGGATCGCGAACGCGCTGCCCGCGTCGATGACGATGGGCGGCAGCGCGCGCACCTGGCCGGCCAGGTGGAGGGCGGCGCGGCTGCCGCGCGCCGTCAGGATGGCCTCGGCCTCCCGGCGCGCATGGGCCGGCGTGTTGTTCTGCTCCGAGAGGTGGGCGAGCACCAGGTGCCGCAGGCCGGGGTGGAGCACCTGCGCCACGAGCTGCGCCGCCTGCGCGTTGGAGAGGTGGCCCAGGTCCGAGCGAACGCGGCGCTTGAGCGAGGCCGGGTAGGGCCCCTCGAGCAGCAGGCGCGCGTCATGGTTCATCTCCACGATCAGCGCATCGAGCCGGCCGAGCGCCTTGGCAAGCGCGCGCGGCGCGCACCCGAGATCGGTGACCACCGCTGCGCGGATGCACTTTCCGCCCTCGACCCTCTCCTCCAAGGCGAAAGCGACCGGCTCGACTGCGTCGTGCGGCACCGGGATGGCTCGGACCTGGAGCCCCCGACCGAGGAGCAGCACGCCGTCCTGGGGCAGGGGGAAGCACAGCTCGGGGGGCGGCGGATCGCGCAGCGCCTGGAGCGTGCCGCGCGTCGCATGCACCCGGGCGCCCAGCTTGCGCGCGATCGTCGCCGCGCCGAAGCAGTGGTCCGCATGCTCGTGGGTGAGCAGGACGTCGGTGAGGTCGCGCAGGTCGAACCCCATGTCCGCGCAGCGCCGCCGCGTCTCGCGGAACGAAAGCCCGGCGTCGATCAGGACGCGCGCGCCGCCCGCCTCGACGAAGGCCGTATTGCCGCCGCTCCCGCTGGCGAGCACGCAGAGGCGCACTGAACGCGTGTACCAGAACCATCCGGACGCCTACAAGCCCCGCGGCGACGAAGCGCGCGCTCGCCGACGCGGTGTCCCTGTGCTAGAGAGGCGCCACTTCAATTCCGGAGAACGCATGCCCCGCACCAAGAAGAGCATCAAGAGCCGCAGCAAGGAGAAGCAGAAGGCGCTGCGGCGCCGCCGCGTGCGCCGGAAGAAGAGCCTGCGCAAGGGCAAGCGCGGCCGGTAGCGCGTCTACCGTCCGGTGTGCCCGAATCCGCCGGCGCCCCGCTTGGTCACCGGCAGCTCGGGGACTTCCGCGAGCTCCGCCCTGGAGACCGGCGCGACGATGAGCTGCGCGATCCGCTCGCCGCGGGCGAGCGCGACCTCCTCCTGGCCCAGGTTGACGAGGATCACGCACAGCTCGCCCCGGTAGTCGCTGTCCAGCGTGCCGGGGCTGTTCAGGCACGTCACTCCGCTGCGCAAGGCCAGTCCGCTGCGCGGGCGCACCTGACCCTCGTACCCGGGCGGCACCGCGATCGCGAGACCGGTGGGCACCAGGGCGCGCTGGCCGGGAAGCAGCGTGACGGCTGAATCGGCGCGCAGATCGAGACCTGCGGAGCCGGAGGTCGCGTAGGAGGGAAGGGGGAGCGGCTCGCCGCGATCCCCGACTCGCTGCACCTCGATGTGGACGGTCATGGGCTGCGCAGGATGCGACGGGAACGAGGCGGGAAGCAATCGAGTTCGAGGTTCGATCTCGACCTGCAGCTCGCTTCGTGAGAGACGGACGGAATGGAAGTGGCGGTCATCGGTGGCGGGGTCATCGGGCTTCTCTCGGCCTTGCGGCTGGCGCAGCATGGACACGAAGTCCGGGTGGTCGAGAGAGGGGAGCCCGGACGAGAGGCGAGCTGGGCGGCAGCGGGGATCCTCGGGGCCCAGGGCGAAGCTGAGCGCAGAGGGCCGTTTCTGGACTTCTGTTTGCGGTCGCTGGAGCTGTATCCCGCGCTGGCGGCGGAGCTGGGCGACATCGGGTTTTCCCGATGCGGCGCGCTGCGGCTGGCCTTCACCGAGGCGGAGGCGGAGCAGCTCCGCGCGCAGCAGGCATGGCAGTCAGCGGCCGGCCTCCGGGCCGAGCTCTTGTCCCATCCGGGCGCGCGGCTCGCCCTGTGGCAACCGGACGACGGGGTGGTCGACAATCGCAAGCTGACGCGGGCACTGCGCTCGGCGCTCGACGGTGCGCGGGTTCGGGTGCTCCGCGCGCGCGCGGTGCGCCTGCGCTTCACGCGTGGCGCGCTCGAGGCGGTCGAGGCCGAGCGCGAGGTCGTCCCTGCCCGGGCGGCGGTGGTCGCGGCGGGGGGTTCCGGTCCGCGGGCAGATGATCGCGTACGACGCTTCTCCTCCCGCCACGGTGCTGTTCGGGGGCGGCGGCTATGCGGTGCCTCGCCCGGGTCGCGTGCTGGTGGGGGCGACGGTGGAGCACGAAGGGTTCGATCGGCGCACCACGGACGAGGGCATGGCCTCGCTCCGGCAGGTCGCCGCGCGTCTCCTCCCGGAGCTCGCTCCGATGGAGCCCACCGACCATTGGGCCGGCCTACGTCCCGGGACCCGCGACGGCCTGCCTCTGATCGGGCGGACGCTCCCCGGCGTGGTGGTCGCCACCGGCCACTACCGCAACGGAATCCTGCTCGCTCCCGCGACTGCCGAGCTCGTCGTCCAGCTGGTCGAAGGCACCTCTCCCGGGCTGCGCGCATTCGCGCCCGGACGCTTCCAGGACGGCCCGGTCGCTTCGCGGGCGTAGCCTGCTAAAATACACGCCTCCCGCAGAAGGAGCCGCCATGGCCGAGAACCGAGGAGAGCGTCTCGTCCGCGTCCCGCCGTCGTTCGCCGAGAAAGCGCGCATCGGGTCGAAGGACCGGTACCGCGCGCTCTACGATCGCTCGATCTCCGATCCCGACGGCTTCTGGGGGGAGCAGGCGGAGCGCATCCACTGGTTCAAGCGCTGGGACAAGGTCTCCCGCTGGGACTTCAAGACGGCGAAGATCGAGTGGTTCATCGGCGGCAAGACGAACGTGGCCTACAACTGCCTCGACCGGCACCTCGCGGGGTCCCGCAAGAACAAGGCGGCGCTCGTCTGGGAGGGCGACTCGCCGGAGGAGTCGCGCGTCCTCACCTACCAGGACGTCTTCCGCGAGACCTGCAAGTTCGCAAACGTCCTCAAGAAGGCCGGCGTCAAGAAGGGCGACCGCGTCACGCTCTACATGCCGATGGTGCCCGAGCTGGCCATCGCCATGCTCGCCTGCGCCCGCATCGGCGCCATCCACAGCGTCGTCTTCGGCGGCTTCTCCGCCGAGTCCCTCAAGAACCGCATCGAGGACTGCAAGTCGGAGATCGTCGTCACCGCCGACGGCGGGTACCGCGCCAGCCGGCTCATCCCGCTCAAGCAGACCACCGACGACGCGATCGCCGGCAGTCCCTCGGTCAGGCGCGTGATCGTTCTCAAGCGCACGGGGAAGGACATCCCCTGGACCGAGGGCCGGGACCACTGGTGGCACGACGAGATGAGGACGGCCTCTGCCGAATGCCCGCCCGAGCCGATGGACGCGGAAGATCCGCTGTTCATCCTCTACACCAGCGGCTCGACCGGGAAGCCGAAGGGCGTGATGCACACCACCGCGGGCTACCTGGTCTACACCTCGCTCACGCACGAGCTGATCTTCGACATCCGCGAGGACGACACCTACTGGTGCACCGCCGACTGCGGCTGGGTCACCGGCCACAGCTACGTCGTCTACGGACCGCTCGCCAACGGGGCCACCAGCGTGATGTTCGAGGGCGTCCCGAACTACCCGGACTGGGGGCGCTTCTGGGACGTCGTCGACAAGTACGGCGTCTCCGTCCTCTACACGGCCCCCACCGCGATCCGCGCCATCGCGCGCGAAGGCGACGAGCCGGTGAAGAAGCGCAGCCGCAAGTCGCTGCGCCTGCTCGGCACGGTGGGCGAACCGATCAATCCCGACGTCTGGCTCTGGTATCACCGCGTGGTGGGCGACGGCCGTTGCCCGATCGTCGACACCTGGTGGCAGACGGAGACCGGCGGAATCCTCATCAGCCCGCTGCCGGGGGCCATCGACCAGAAGCCGGGCTCGGCGACCCTGCCGTTCTTCGGGGTGGAGCCGACCGTGGTGGACGATCAGGGCAACGTCCTCCAGGGCGCGTGCACCGGGAACCTCTGCATCTCGCGTCCATGGCCCGGGATGATGCGCGGCGTGTACGGGGACCCGGACCGCTTCTTCAAGACGTACTTCACCACCTTCCCGGGCCGCTATTTCACCGGCGACGGGTGCCGCCGCGACGAGGACGGCTACTACTGGATCACCGGCCGCGTGGACGACGTGATCAACGTCAGCGGCCACCGCATCGGGACGGCCGAGGTGGAGAGCGCGCTCGTCTCGCACAGCGCGGTGGCGGAGGCGGCGGTGGTCGGCTTCCCCCACGACATCAAGGGTCAGGGCATCTACGCGTACGTCACGCTCAAGCAGGGCATGGTGGGCAGCCCGTCGCTGCGGGACGAGCTGATCCAGCACGTGCGCCGCGCCATCGGCGCGCTCGCCACGCCCGACGTGATCCACTGGGCGCCCTCGCTGCCCAAGACCCGCTCCGGCAAGATCATGCGCCGCATCTTGCGCAAGGTCGCCGCCGGCGAGTTCGACCAGCTGGGCGACACTTCGACGCTCGCCGACCCCAGCGTCGTCGACCAGCTCGTGCAGGAGAAGAAGGCGCGCGCCGGCACCCGGTAGCGCGCAGCCTACTTGCGGCCCCGCCGCCGGACCTTCGGCGTGCGCGCTCCCGCGGACAGGACGCGGTTGCGTCCGTTCTTCTTTGCCTTGTAGACCGCCTGGTCCGCGGCCTCGAACAGGTCGCGCTCGGTCTCCTCCTCGCCGAGCTGCGCCACGCCGACGCTCACCGTCACCGCGATGCCGATCGGCACGTCGTGCCCGCTCTCCCACCGGGTCTGGGCCACCTCGACGAGCTGCCGCAGCCGCTCCGCCACGGCAGTCGCCTCGGCCAGCTCCGCCTCGCGAGCGAGCACCACGAACTCCTCGCCGCCGAAGCGCGCCAGGACGTCCTCGATGCGGATGCCCTGCTGCAGGGCGCGGGCGACGGTCTTGAGCACCTCGTCGCCGGCGAGGTGGCCGTGCCTGTCGTTGACGCGCTTGAAGTGGTCCACGTCGACCATCAAGAGCGAGAGCGGCCGGCGGTGGCGGTGCGCCACCGCCACCTCGGCGGCAAACCGCTCCTGGAAATGGCGGCGGTTGTAGAGGCCCGTGAGCGGTTCCCGCAGCGCCGCTTCGGCCATCTTGCGCTGCACCGACGCCTCCATGTCGTCGGCGATGGCGAACTTGAGAGTGGTCGAGACGCCGATCTGGAACCGGTCGTCCGAGCCCAGCATCTTCTCGCGCACCCGCTCGCCCTCGACGTACGTGCCGTTGGCGCTGCCCAGGTCGACGAGCAGGGCGCCGCGCCCGCGGGGCTGGATGCTGCAATGGCGGCGGGAGATGCCGTCGTCGTCGATGCGCAGGTCCGTTTCGCCGCGGCCGATCACCGTGGGCTGGTCGGGCTTGAGCTTGTGCAGCTCGCCTACCTGGGGGCCGGAGAGCACCAGCAGGAAGGGGCCCTTCTCCAGGGGCCCGCGCTCCGGCGCTGGCGCGGCGCTGGTCTCCTCGAGCTTGTCGATCCACCGAGGCATGGTTCTAGGGTCCTACGCCTTGACGCTTCCGTGGACGGGGGATGTTGAACGCCGCCAGCCGCTTGACGAGCGTCCGCCGCGAGATGCCCAGCGCCTGCGCCGCTTCCGTCTGGTTGCCGGCGCAGCGCGCGAGCGCTTCGACGATGCGCTGCCGCTCCGCCCGGGCGACCTGCTCGCGGAGCTCGAGCGGCAAGAGCGGCGCGCCCCGAAGCCCGGGCGGCGACGGCAACGGCGCGAGCGGCGTGGCGGGGCCCGGCGGGGCGGCGGGGGCATGCGCGGTGCGCCGTGCCGCGAAATGCGAGGACATCTTCTCCGCGGGGAGATGGGAGAGCTCCAACCGGTCGCCGGTGCAGAGCAGGACAGCGCGCTCGACCACGTTGCGCAGCTCGCGGATGTTTCCCGGCCAGGGGTATTGCTCGAGCAGCGCGAGCACCTCGGGCGAGAGCTCCGGCTCCTGGGCCCGCCCCATGCGCTGGCAGGCCTCGCGGATCAGCCCGCGCGCCAGGCCCTCGATCTCGCCTACCCTCTCGCGCAATGGGGGGATGACGAACGAGATGCCGTTCAGGCGGAAGAAGAGGTCCTTGCGGAAGCTGCCGCGCTGGACCTCGAGCTCCAGGTCGCGGTTGGTGGCGGCCACGAAGCGCACGTCGATCGGCAGCGGCTTGAGCGCGCCCACCCGCCGCACCTTGCGCTCCTCGATGACCCGCAGGAGCTTGACCTGCGTGGTCATCGGCATGTCGCCGACCTCGTCGAGGAAGACGGTGCCGCCGTTCGCCGACTCGAGCAGGCCTGCCTTGGCCGACTGCGCCCCGGTGAACGAGCCCTTCTCGTGCCCGAACAGCTCGCTCTCCAGCAGGGTCTCGGTGAGCGCGGCGCAGTTGAGCCGCAGGAACGGCATCGAAGCCCGCCGCGAGTTCTTGTGCACCGCCTCGGCGAGCCGCTCCTTGCCGACGCCCGTCTCGCCGAAGATGAGCACGCTGATCTCGCTCCAGGCGATGCGCTCCACCATGCTGTAGAGGTCCTGCATGGCCCCGGCTGCCGGAGCCGCCTCGGCAGCGGGCAACCGCGGGGCGAGCTCGCCGTTCGCGTGCGAGAGAAGCTCGTCGGCGCTGCGCCCGTCGCGCGGATAGATCGCCATCCCGATGCGCGGCTTTCCGCCCCGCTCGGCGAGCTGCGTCTCCAGGCGCGAGACGACCAGCTTGAGATCTTCCGGCGGCGTGTCGACGAGCATCACCTCGTAGTCGCTCGGCGCGCCCACCGCGACGACGTCGACGAGCCGGATGGAGTTGGCCAGGACCTCTTCGATGGCAGAGGATGCGCAGGACGGATCGCAGACGATGCGCAACAGGGCGAAGCTCGAGTGGTACCGGGCGGCCCGGTTGCACTCCTCCTCCAGTCGAAGCTCGAAATAGCCGTGCGGCAGGATGCGACGGGGAGGCGCGGTGCCCCGACCCTCCACCATGAGGATCACCGAACCGACGTGGAGGATGTCGCCGGGGGCGACCTCGACCGGACGCCCGGGCAGCACCGCGCGCTGGTGGACGCTCGTCGGCAGCCCGCTGCCCAGGTCCGCGATGCGCACAGGTGGGCCCATCGAGAGCACGGCGTGCCGCGGGGCGACCGACGGATCGTCGATCTGCAGCTGGCAGCCGGAATCGCGTCCGATGGTGACTTCGCCCGAGTCGGGCAGGTGGTGGGTGGCGAAACGCCCCTCGCCGGCCACGAAGAGCCGTAGCCGTCCCGACGGGTGCGCGTCCAGCGCGCCCTGCGCCTCGGTCTTCGCCAAGCCGACCCCCACCTTCGGATCCTACGGCCTGCAACGCACGCAGTTCAACGATTCTAGGAGTCGGTGGATGCGCGTGCAGGTAGGCGAAATAACTACACTTCCAGCCCTTCGCGCACAGCATGCGTCGCGCTCAGCTCGGCGTCGCCGCCCCGCGCCCAGGACTCGATGTCCACCAGGGGCCCGCCGACGATTTCGGCTCCGCGCGTCTGCGCCACGTCCACGTGCACCTGGACGGCGAGCTTCAGCCGCGGATCGGCGCCGGGCGCGCGCAGCGGCTCGAGGAGCCTGCGCGCGAGATCGAGGGCATTCCTCCTCTCCTCGCGAGCGGCCGCGGGGTCGCCGGGCAGCGTCTTCACGCCCAGCAGCGCGCTGCCCGTCTGGAGGTAGAGGGCATACGCCGCCTGGCGCAGGGCCAACTCCGTTTCGTCGAGCAGCGGCACCAGGTTCGCGAGCAGCGCCTCGTCCTGCTCGCCGGAGATTCGCACCTCGACGTAGATGGCGACGCCGCGCTTCCCCTCGGCTCCCGCCGCGTGCCCTCCCTTGACCGCGGCGCGAAGCGCGTCCGCGAACGCGCCCACGTCGGGGTACCGCCGGGTCGCGTCCTTCTCCATGCAGCGCAGCACGACGGAGTCGATCTCGGCGGAGACCGGCGCCATCGCGCTCGGACGAGGCGGCGGAGCCTCGACGTGCAAGCGCTCCATCTCCACCGGATCCCCGGAGATGAAAGGGTACCGCCCGGTGAGCAGCTGGTAGAGGAGGACCCCGAGCGCGTAGATGTCCACGCGCGTGTCGATGGCGCCCCCGCGGATCTGCTCCGGGGCCATCGCGTAGGGCGTGCCGATGCGCTGTCCGACAGCGGTCAGGCCCCGCTCGCCGGGCGCCGTCCGCACCAGCTTGGCGATGCCGAAGTCGAGGAGCTTCACCCGCGGTGGGTCACCGTCCTTCACCACCGCGACGTTGCTCGCCTTGAGGTCGCGGTGCACTACTCCGGCCGCATGCGCCGCCCGGAGGGCTTCGCAGACCGGCTCCAGATAGCCGAGCGCCTGCGCCGGCGTGAGCCGCCCGCGCCGTTCGACGATGCTGGCGAGGCTCGTCCCCTCGAGAAGCTCCATCACGAAGTACGGCCGCTTGTCGCCGAGCTCGCCGAACTCGTAGATGTCGACGATGTTCGGGTGGCGGATGCGGTTCACCACCCGCGCCTCGCGGACGAAGCGCTCGACCATCTCCGGCGAGGTGGCGAGCTGGCTGTGCAACACCTTGACCGCCGCCTTGCGCCCCAGGACCCGGTGCTCGGCGGTGTAGACCGTTCCGCATCCACCGGACGCGATGGTTCCCAGGATGAGGTACTCCCCCGCCCGGTCGCCCGGCGCCAGCTCTCCGTCGAGGTCGATCTCCTCGCCGGTGGCCTCTTTCGGGGGACCCGCCGGGACGGTGGGCGTGAAGTTGTCCTTCACCATCAGTCCGAGTCTCCCACGCTAAGACGCTTTCTGGAAGGAATCGGAGCACATGCTACTTCCACACGGTGCTTCCCCCCGTCTCCGAGCCTCCCCCGGAACCGGACCTCACGGTCCGCGCCCTCGCCTCGGGCCTGGCCGTCGGCGCGCTGCTCTGTATCGCGAACCTCTACATGGGTCTGAAGACCGGCCTCTGGGACAGCGGTCATGTCACCGCCTCCATCCTCGCCTTCGCCCTCGTGGGCGGCCGTCTCTCGCGGCACGAGAACAACGTGGCTCAGACCGCAGCTTGTGCGACGGGTGCCGTCCCTGCCGCGGCCGGGCTGCTCGGTGCAGTACCGGCACTACAACTGTTGGGTCGCGCGATCCCAGCGTGGGGGATCGCCGTCTGGGGCCTCGCCCTCGGCATCCTTGGAATCGTTTTCGCCGTCGCTCTCCGCCGCCGGTTGCTCGTGGAGGATCAGCTCCCTTTCCCAACGGGTATCGCGACGGCGGAAGTGATCGAGGTCTTACACGCTGGCGGAGCCGGGGCGCGCTGGCGTACCAGGGCGCTGCTGAGTGGGGGTGCCGTCGGCGCAGTTCTCGGTTGGTTTCGCGACGGCAAGCCCACCCTTGTGCCGGGTTCGCTGATCGTCCCTGGCCAACTTGCTCGCGTTCCACTCGGCACGCTGGGGGTCGGGCTCAGCACGAGTCCGCTGCTCTGGGGCGTGGGTATGGTGGTCGGCCCCCGGATCGGCCTCGCGATGCTCGCTGGATCGGCGGTCGCCTGGCTGGCGCTGGCGCCATGGCTCGTGCGCGGCCCGCTGAGGATGGCCGCTGATACGGCGGCGCTAGCAAGCTGGTTGTCGTGGCCCGGCACCGCGCTCCTGGTCGGGGCCGCGTTGGTGACCCTGCTCCAGCAAGCGGGCGCGCTCCGTGGTGCCCTCCAGGACCTGCGTTCGGTGGCGGCCGACCGGGTAGGCCTGCCTTCCGGCGGGCTGGTCGTTGCCGGTGTCAGCGTCATCGTTGTGATCGTGGTCGGATCGGTGGCGTTCGATTTGCCTCCGCCCCACGCGGCGCTCGCGTTGGCAATTTCGGTCGTTGGGGCCACCGTGTGCGCGCGCAGCGCGGGGCTGACGGACATCTCTCCCAGCGGTCCGGTCGGCCAGCTCGCACAAGCAGTGCAGGGCTGGCTCGGTCCAGGGCGGCCTGCCCTCAACATCGCTGCTGGATCAGTCGTAGCAGGAGGAGCCACTGAAACCGGGGTGCTCCTCTGGTCCCTCGCGGCGGGCCGAGCGCTTCGCGCACCCGTCCGTGGCCAGGTGCTGGCGGCGTTCGCCGGCTGCGCGCTCGGGGCGATGTTGTGCACTCCTGCGTATACTCTTCTGGCCCGAACGCTGGTACTCGGATCCTCGCGATTGCCTTCGCCCACCGGCGTCCAGTGGAAGGCGACCGGCGAGATCGTGGCGCGTGGCCTGGGTGCGCTGCCGCCTGCATCGCTTCCAGCAGTGGCGGTGGCGACCGGGCTCGGCCTACTGCTGGCAATACTCGGGACGTCACGTGCCGCCCGTTATGTTCCGTCGGGCATCGCGGTCGGGATTGGCATGCTGGTTCCCTTCGACTACTCGCTCGCCGTCTTCTGCGGGGCGGCAGTCGTCTGGTTCGTGGCGCGATTCCGTCCGGGCTCCGCCCAGTACGGCGCAGTCGTGGGCGCCGGACTCATCGCCGGCGAATCTCTCGTCGGCGTTCTTGCTGCCCTGCTCACGTCATTCGAGCTGCTGTAGCCGCCAGCCCTCGCTGGATACGTGCGTCCATGATGTTCGGGATATGTACCGCCCGGCGCTCCGCTTCCTCGAAGGCTCGCCGGGCTTCCTGGATGCGGCCGCGCCGCAGCGCCCAGGCTCCGTAGAGGTCCGCCACCTCGATCGGTTCTTGCTCCACCGAATCTCGCGCCGACCTCTCCAATAACGTTTCCCATTCCGGTGTAGTCGCATCTCGAGTCGAGAGATCGACCGCCGCGAGTAGAACCTCCTCGCCCGGAGGACCCAGCGCCCCTGACTCCCGGTTGTCCTCTCTTGCGCGCCGGACGACGTCTTGAATTCTGTGTAGAAGAATGCGCGCGACGTCCTCCCGTCCGCGATAAGCCTCAAGTCGAGCGAGCAGAAGAGCGGCGAGAGGACCCTGGCTGGCCACTTCTGGATGCCGCGACTCGATCTGGACGGCGCGTTGGCCGTGTTCCACGGCGACGTCCAG
>WNFL01207648.1_pt1 | contig 13319 bp, 18 predicted proteins | sample 5400361 | NCBI WGS metagenome assembly WNFL01 (sample SAMN13153351, study PRJNA577476) | soil metagenome | isolation source: 40 cm soil on Douglas fir-dominated hillslope | place: USA:California | collected 2013-09-17
ATTATCTCGCGCTGGTCGGCGACAGTTCGGACAACATTCCCGGAATCGCCGGGGTCGGCCCCAAGACGGCGGCCAAATGGCTCAATCAATATGGAACACTCGATGAGCTGATCGCTCATGCCGGCGACGTCGGCGGCAAGGTGGGCGAGAACCTGCGCAACGGACTCGCGATACTCGAACTATCGCGCAGGCTCGCCACCATCGATACGACGCTCCGGCTGGACATTGCCGCTGAAGGGCTGGTTGCCGGCGCGCCGGATCTCTCGCGGCTGCGGGAACTCTACACTCGGCTGGAATTGCGTGCGCTGCTCAAGGCGTTGGGTTCGCCGCTGGAACCGCCCGCAGGGAGCGCGGTGGTGGTCGAAGCCGTCGCCGGGGAAATCGCAACTCCGGCGGGAGCGCAGGCCGTGGCGGTCATTGCGGCCGTCGAAACGCTGAGCGAGGCACGGGACTATCACAAGATTCTTTCGCAAGACGCCTTGGACGCGTGGCTGTTCGACACGCAGAGTGACAGCCTCGATTACATGCAGGCGCGCATCGTGGGCTTGTCCTTCGCGGTCACGCCGGGCGAAGCCGCCTACGTGCCGCTCGGCCACGATTATGCGGGAGCTCCGCATCAGCTCGACCGGGAGAAAGTCCTGGCGGCATTCAAGCCGCTGTTGGAGGACGCGACCCGGCCAAAGCTCGGACATCATCTGAAGTACGACGCTCACTCCCTGGCGAACTACGGCATCGCGCTCAAGGGGCAGCGGTTCGACTCCATGCTCGAATCCTATGTGCTCAATAGCGTGGCGACGCGCCATGACATGGAGGCGGCCGCCGCGAAATATCTCGGCATGCAGACCATTCTTTACGCGGATGTCGCAGGCAAGGGCGCGAAGCAGCTGACGTTCAATCAAGTGGATGTGGACCGCGCCGCCGAATATTCCGCCGCGGACGCGGACGTCACGCTGCGGCTGCATCTCGCGCTGTGGCCGCAGATCGAAGCGCTGCCGACGTTGAAAGCGGTCTACGAAACCATCGAGCAGCCGCTCGTGCCGGTGCTGTACCGCATGGAACGCGCGGGCGTGCTCGTGGATCGTGAACTGCTCCGGATCCAGAGCTCGGAGCTGGCGGCGCGCATGCTGGAACTGCAGGCGCTGGCTCACGCCGAGGCCGGCGGCCCGTTCAATCTGGAATCGCCGAAGCAGCTGCAGGAAATCTTGTTCGGCAAGCTCGGCATTCCGGTGATGCGCAAGACGCCCACAGGCCAGCCGTCGACGGCGGAAGACGTGCTCGAGGAACTCGCCGCCACCTATCCCCTGCCTAAATTGATCTTGGAGTACCGCGGAGTCGCCAAGCTCAAATCCACGTACACGGACAAGCTTCCCGAGCAGATCAATCGGACGACGGGGCGGATTCATACCTCGTATCACCAGGCGGTCGCGGCCACCGGCAGGCTCTCGTCGACGGATCCGAATCTGCAAAATATCCCCATCCGCACCCTGGAGGGGCGGCGCATCCGGCAGGCCTTCGTGGCGGCCCTTGGGCATTCGCTGGTCGCCGCCGATTATTCACAGATCGAATTGCGCATCATGGCGCATCTGTCCGGTGATGCGAGTTTGCTGCAGGCCTTCGCCGAGGACCGCGATGTCCATCAGGCGACCGCCGCCGAGGTTTTCTCGACGCCCTTAGGTGAAGTCAGCGCCGATCAGCGGCGCTCCGCGAAAGCCATCAATTTCGGCTTGATGTACGGAATGTCGGCATTCGGCCTGGCCCGCCAGTTGGGGATCGGCCGCGGCGAGGCGCAGAAGTACATGGATCTTTACTTCGAGCGCTACCCGGGCGTGAAGCGCTACATGGAGGAGACGCGCCGTCAGGCGCGCGAAACCGGCTTCGTGGAAACGGTGTTCGGACGACGCTTGTATCTGCCGGAGATACAGTCGCGCAACCAAGCGCTGCGCCAATATGCCGAGCGCAGCGCCATCAACGCGCCCATGCAAGGCACGGCCGCGGACATCATCAAGCGGGCCATGATCGAAGTGGATGCGTGGTTGCAGAATTCGCGGATACCGGCTCGGCTCATCATGCAAGTACACGACGAACTGGTCCTCGAGGTGGCGGACGAAGCCGTCGCGGGCATCGTGGAACCGCTGCGTGGCCATATGGCGCAGGCCGCGACGCTGGCGGTGCCCCTCAAAGTCGATGTAGGGATTGGACGCAACTGGGACGAAGCACACTAAGAACATGCATCTCAGCGCGATTTGAGGCAGAATCGCCCCATATCGGCATGGGCGGCCGGCTCGGTTTCCCAGATTACAATTGTAAGAATTGCCAATAAAATTGCTGTTGAGAGGGCTGGAACTTTCGAGAGGCGTCCCCATCTAACCTAATGAGCGTGAAAGACGCTCCCCGCTCTTCTCCCTGAGCGGGAATGACCCGGTTTGTCATCCCCATGCCGGGTTGGTCTGCCTCGGTGGCTGCTTCACAGTAACCACCGGGGCCTTTTTTTATGGGGACTTGAGCCAGCGGTCCATCACCTGGCGAGCCTCTTCAATTCCCAAGGTTTCATGCGCTGAGAACAATTGCGCCGTCACTGACGTATCGGAGCATGCGGCCCTGGTTTCGCGCAAGACGCGCTGTGCGTCGCGTTGATTCAACTTGTCTGCCTTGGTGAGAAGCACATGGGCGAAACGGTCCCTGGCCAGAAGCCATTCGAGCATTCCTGCATCTTGGGTACCCAGGCCCCGACGGCTGTCGACGATCAAAATCAATCCGACCAGCGACTCCCGCACGTTGAAGTAGTGCTCCATCAATTGCAGCCAATGTAACCGCACCCTTTCCGGGACCTTGGCGAATCCGTACCCCGGCAGGTCGACCAGCCGGCGTTGGGGTGCGAGTTCGAAGAAATTGATCAGTTGCGTACGTCCCGGTGTGCGGCTCACGCGCGCGAGGCCCGCGCGTTGCGTGATCGCGTTGATGGCGGTCGATTTGCCGGAATTCGAGCGTCCTGCAAAGGCGATTTCTCGACCCTCATCCGGCGCGAGTTGATGTGCCTCCGCCGCACTGGTCAGGAATTTCACATGGGGGTAGGTCGACATAGCCGCCGCTGGGACGCAAATTATTGACTCTAGTGTACAATTTACCGCTGGCAGCAGTTCACAATAGCATGGGGTTACAGGCGAACATGAAGCGGTTTTGGATTATTGCAGCAACAATTTCCGGCGCGGTCGCCAGCAATTCGGCTCTGCCGGCCGGCAGTGTCGAGACCGGCGCGGCCAAGGCCATTGTTTGCCAGGCTTGTCATGGTGCAAACGGCAACAGCGCGAACCCCGAATGGCCGAGCCTCGCCGGCATCGGCGCCGATTACATTGCGGAGCAGCTAAAGAATTTCAAGGAAGGTAAGCGCAACAATCCGGTGATGATGCCGAACGCGATGAGCTTGAGTGCGGATGACATGGCGGATCTGGGCGCCTATTTCGATAGCCTGATCAACACCGGGTTGGAGGCCGATCCGTCGTACTGGCAGGCAGGAGAAAAGCTGTATCGCGGCGGCGATCAGGGGCGCGCGATCCCGGCCTGCATGGCCTGTCATGGTCCGACCGGTCGCGGCAACGAACCCGCGAAATTTCCGGCGCTGCGCGGCCAACAATCGGTCTATGTCATGAAGCAGTTGAACGACTATGCATCGGGCGCTCGATCCACGGGTCCGAACGGCATCATGCAGACCGTCGCCAAACGTTTATCGCCTGACGACATCCGCAATCTGGCTTCTTACCTGCAAGGTCTACGCTGATCATGCGCCTCCGACAGCTCGTCTTGTGCGCCGGATTGGCGCTTGCGCTGACCGCCTGCGGCAAACGCGAGTCTGCCGATGATCGCTCGCCCTCGGCGGCACCCGCCTCCGCGTCGGCGCCCGCTGCCGCTGCGCAGCAGGCCGTCATCCAGCAGAAGACGGCTGAGCAGGCGGCCGACCTGCCCTCAAAGATCACTCGCATGAATGAGGATGGTTCCGAGACCGTCGAAGATGTGCCCAGCGACAGCGGAGCGCACAACCCGCTGCTGGCGGCGGTCGCCTCGACGATTGCCACGGCATCCGCCGCGGCGACCAGTGGACCGACCCTGTGGCAGGAAGGCGTCAATTACACGCGGCTCGTGCCGGCTCAGCCCACACAGGTCCCCACCGGGCAGGTCGAGGTGCTGGAGTTCTTCTGGTACGCCTGTCCGCATTGCTATGCGATCGACCCCATGGTCGAATCGTGGAAAAAGACCAAGCCGTCCTACATCAGCTTTTCGCGCGTTCATGTGATGTGGAATGAAGGCCATCGTTCGCTCGCGCGCATGTACTACACGCTGGACAGCATGGGCAAGCTGGATCAGCTGCACGGGGAAGTGTTCAAGGAAATTCACGTCAACGGCGATCCTTTGATTGCCGCCGATCCCGGCAACGCGGCGGAATCGGAACGCATTCAGACTGCGTTCGTGAAGAAATTCGGGATTTCTGAAAGTGACTTCAAGAAGGCCTACCACTCCTTCGCCGTGGAAACGGCGCTGCAAAGAGCCGACGAACTGGTGCAGCGCTATCGAATCGAAGGTGTTCCGACTTTCGTCATCAACGGCAAATACGTCGCCGACGTGCGTTCGGCCGACGGCCAGGAGCGACTGCTGTCGCTGGTCGGCGATCTGGCGGCGCAAGAGCACAAGCACTAGCGGGGGAGCATGCGCACACACACCGGTGGCTGTCATTGCGGTCGCGTGCGCTTCGAGGTGGTCGCTCCGGCAAAGCTCGAGGTGGCGGACTGCAATTGCTCCATGTGCAGCAAATTCGGCTATCTGCATTTGATCGTGCCGGCCGATCGATTCAAGCTCATCAGCGGGCGCGAAGCGCTCTCGACCTATTCGTTCAACACGCACGTCGCCAAGCATTTCTTCTGCGCCACGTGCGGCGTGAAATCCTTCTACACTCCGCGTTCGCATCCTGACGGCGTCAGCGTCAACGCGCGCTGCATCGACAGCGATACGATCGAATCGATAACCGTGCGGCCGTTCGACGGCCGCGATTGGGAAGCGGGTCGAGCTGCGTATCGCGACCCAACGCACACTTGAACGCGAGATTTCGCGAACCTAGTTCACACTTTCCGCGGATTATGTCGGCATGAGCCGGAATACCGCGCCCACTGTGCATTTTTGTGACGCCGGTCACACGGCGGCCCCCGGGGGGTGAGGGATGCTGACGGAACTCGTAGGCCGCGAAGTCTCCATCAGCCATGCCGGAATTTCGTCCATCCAATGACCCGCTGCTGCTAAATCTTGCAGCATGCCGCCATTGCATTCGCGACAAGGTGCTGGTGGGCTTGGTGTTGTTCACCTTGGTCCGAACCGGCGAGGCGCTGGCGGGCGACCAGGCATCGATCGGCAACGCCGCGTTGAATCCCGACGTCGGCGACTTCCGCCGCTCATCGCCGCCTGCCCCGGCATTGATCACGACTCCGGAATTATTTGCGCGCGCCGCCGGCGACAGTGAGGCATTCTCGACCACAGAATTTCGTCCGCGGAAGCATTCGGTGCTGGACGCTGACCCCGTCGCGAACTCTTTCGGCGACGCGCCCATGCTTCGCGGCACGACGGTCTGGCAGCGATTGTCGGAATACAGATCGCACGATCGCGTGCGGTTGCTTACCTTGTGGGAATCGGGCGGCAGCACGTTGTCTCTGCAGGCAGGCAAGCGCGGCTCCCCATCGCTGCAGTGGACCAGCGGCGCAATGATTCACGGTGCAGCGACCCGAGGCCTGTTCGATCGCCTGTTTGCCGTGTCGCTCGCCGGCGCGGGCAGTCGGCTGCGCCACCCGGATCGGCCGGCGAGTGCGCCGGCGCCACCCAACCAAGTCAAGGTTCCGGTGGCCGCCAGCGTGAAGTGATTGGCTGGTGCGCCCGGCGGGATTACTCGGCGCTGCGCGCCTCGCCCTCCGGGTCGCCCTGCGGGCGATCGCCGCCGTCGCTGCGCGCCGGCGTCGTCGAACCCTCATTTCGTCTGTCGTGGGTTCGAATCTCGGCTCATCGGGGCCTGATTTTGCGTACGCAGTTCTGGCGAGATTTTTGGTCCGAAGTGCGCCCGGCGGGATTCGAACCCACGACCCTCGGCTTCGGAGGCCGATACTCTATCCAGCTGAGCTACGGGCGCATTGTACGGGGTGGCGATACTAACCGCGGCCGGTGAGCGGCGTCCAGCGTCCCTTGACGCTTCTGCGCCAAACACGGCGTCTACGCAGCCATATTTGACGCCGCCTGCAATTTGAGGACGGTCGCCCAATTGCGCGTGGTGACGGTTTCCCCGGCGCGGCGCGCGAATATTTGAGAAAGCTTGCTGTCGAGAACGCCGGCAGCACACCACAAATAGGCAGCCTGCGAGCCGATGGCGAGCGCGTCCGGTGCCCACGACTCCTTCATGAGCGAACGCAGTGGAACCAGCGAGCGTGGGTGCGCAACGAACGCCACCAAGTGCCTCGCGGGGTCCACCGCGAGGTGCAACAGGGGATTCTCGCTCACGATGGCCGTCAAATCCGCCGCCGTAATCACTGTCACCGACGCGGAGAAGCCATGCGCATCCGCTATCGCGCTCTGAATGGCCAGCGCCAGCTTGCCGGTGTTGGGCCGGGTACATCTAAACAGCACGTTGCCGCTGTTCAACAAAGTACGCACATCTTTGTGGCCGAGCTCGAGGAACAGGCTGCGCAATTCAGCCATGGCAATTCGCTTGGCCCGGCCGACATTGACTCCGCGGAGCAGCGCTATGCACTCCGTCATGCAGCGACCTCCTTCAGAGCGGTGCTGATCATGCTGGCTCCCCTCTTCGCGAGCTTTATTTGGCGTACAAAATCATCTGTGTGCAGCGAAACAATGCAATCGTCTTGCCGGAATCTCTGTGGGTCACGATCGTGTCCCAGACCTGGGTCGTCTTGCCGAGGTGCACGGGTTTCGCGCTGCCAACAATCGTTCCTTGTTTGGCGGTACCCAAATGATTGGACTTGAGTTCTATGGTCGTAAAGCCGGTTGCACCTGGCGGCAGAATCAAGATGCATCCGTAGCCGGCACAGGTATCGGCAAGGGTCACGACGGCTCCGGCATGCAGGAATCCGTTGGGCGCCATGTGCCGCTCCTCGACCGCGAGCTCGCCTCTCACTTCCGAATCAGCCGCATGCGTGATGACGATGCCGAGATGGCCCGGCAGTTTTCCAATTCCAATTTTGTTCAGATTGTCGAGGGTGACCATGGCATTTTCCTTGCGCTACCTGCGCGTACTTTGATGCGCCCGGCCCAACGCGGTCGCCTGCCTTATGGGCTCGTCTCGGGCAAGCCGTCGAAGAAATCGACGACGCCGGTCTCCAAGGAGTACTCCGCGCCAACGACCATGAGGCCGGCTTTTTGGATGAGCTGCTCGATGATGTCCGAACCGTGCCGCAGATGCCTTACCGACGCTCGAATGTTGGCGCGAACTGCCGCATGACCCAAGGCGCGCAGATCGTGCCTGAGTTCGGTCGCCAGCAGGCCTTCGACGGAAGGCCGGATCAGATCTACGATGGAATGCAGATTGTGCGACTGATTCTCGATCGGGCGCTGTAGTTGCTGCAGCGTCGCTTCAATCGCGCCGCACTGAGTGTGACCCAATACGACCACCAAGCGCGTGCCGAATTGCTCGGCGGCAAATTCGACGCTGCCGATCAGCGACGGAGCAACGATGTTTCCGGCGACCCGAATGACGAACAGATCCCCTAACCCCTGATCGAAGACGATTTCGACGGGTACCCTAGAATCGGAGCAGCCGAGAATGGCGGCGAATGGCTGCTGGCTCGCCGCCAATTCGAGACGGCGTGCCCGACTGCCGATGGCGGCGCGATTGCTGACGTCCGACACGAAGCGCCGGTTTCCCTCTTGCAAGAGCGTGAGCGCTTCCCGGGCCAAGATCATCGATGATTCACTTTAGATCCGCTGATGGGCGTTCGCTCGTGATGCGGCCTTGGCACGGCCCACCGAACCGACGCATTACAGGTTACGAAGGATGACCCGTGGAACTGCCGCGGTATCCGAATAGCCGTGCGGGCAGAAACAGAATCGCTCGCAGCAGCGCGAACATGGCGTCGAATGTAATCCCGACCAAGCGAAATGGCAGCGAAAGGAGCCATATCAAGGGCCAGAGAACGATGGCCAGAACCGCCAACGGCCAGCACAACACCAGCAGAAGGCACCAGCCGATAATCACGAGCAACGCTTTCACAGGGTCTCTCCACGTGTCCTGGGCGCAACATTAGCACACCCTGGAATGCCGAGGCCCAATGAACGCTTCGGCTGCGGAGCCGCCGATCCGCTAGCGGCAGTCGATCGAGTTCGGCCTGCTGCGTCGCAAAAGCCGCGAAGAATTGAACGTCAGAATATCGAGGCCATGGTCGCGCCCGCTAGTGATCGTGGGCCAACGCAAGTCGGATTCCGACGAAGACAAAGAGGCTGCCGACGCACCGATTGAACCAGGTTTTGAATTGGTCGCTGGTCCCGAGCCGGCTGCTGATCCGGGCCGTCGACCAAGCGACCAGCAGATTCCAAATCGTGCCGTTGAAATCGAAGATCGCACCCAGGAATAGGAATGCCAACGGCTTCGACGGCGCATCCGACGAGACAAATTGCGGCAGAAACGCCAGAAAAAACAGCGCAACCTTGGGGTTCAAGATATTGGTGAGGAAGCCCTGGAAAAAGATGCCCCGCATCGCGGTCGGCCGATTGCCGGAGGCGATTGGCGGTGATTGAGTCGAGCTCCTGGATCGAATCAGTGAGATACCGACATACACCAAGTAGGCGGCGCCGACGATTTTCACCGCGGTGAAGGCCGCGGCGGATGCGGCCAGAATCGCCGACAAACCGAGAGCCGCTGCGCAAATATGCACCAGGGCGCCGGCGCCGATTCCGAGCGCAGCGACCGCGCCCGCCGGCCAGCCCTGAGCGGAGCTGCGCCCGACGATGTAGAGCGTGTCCGGCCCGGGCGTGATGTTCAGCAGCAAGCCGGACAAGACGAACAGCCAGAGATCATGAATGCCAAGCACCGACAGCACCTCCTTGGAGCGAACGCTACGGCCGCCGCGGGAATTTTGCCAGCAGCGCGGCACGGCGCTCCAGGCTCTCGGCCGGCCAGCGCTCGGAAGCTCGATAGTATTCGACCTCTGCCGGGATATCGGGCGGGAGGGCCAGCCACGGTTGCTTCGACCCCGTGTAGATGTGAATGTCGGGCGGTAACCGCGTGGGTTCATCCAGCGTGCCGACGCGGATGAAGCGAATGGCGTCGCCGGCGCCGGCATAGTTGCTCCATACGGCGACTTCGCATCGTGGGCATCGGGATATCCGCTGACCCTTGCCGCTCTGCGATGGCGTGTCGACGGCGACGACGTCGCCTGTCAGCAATTGCACTCGATCCGCTTCGATCATGGCGTTCAAAGCGAACGCGGAACCGGTTTCCCGCTGGCACCAACTGCAGTGGCAGCAGTGAACGAATAGGGGATTCGTCGTCATTCGGTAGCGCACATGACGGCAGGTGCATCCGCCATCGTGGAAGGAACTCATTGCGCTCGTGTCGCTCATGCGGATCGCCTGCGTGCGGTAACTTCGATCTCTATTTGCATGCGAGGGTCGGACAATCCGGCGGAAATCATCATTGCCGCCGGGCGAACCGCACCCAGGTGTTTCCGCAATATCGGCCAGCATTCGGGAAAACGCGCGGCGTTGGGCAGCACGTAGGTCACCCGCACGACATCCGCGAATTCCGCTCCGGCCTGGCGCAATGCGGACTGGATGTTTTTCAAACATTGCTCGGTCTGCTCCGACAAATTGTCGGAAATGGTCATTGTGTCGTAGTCGAACCCCGTCGTTCCGGACACGAAGACCCATTCGCCGTCCACGACCGCCCGCGAATACCCGATGTCTTGTTCGAATTGGGATCCCGAGCTGATCAATCGCCGTGTCATAGGGTGCTCCTCGGGTACTGCGCTCGACGTTGATCGGCGGTTTGCCACGACACCCGGTGTTCCACCCAAGTCTCCATAGTCGGCGGGAACAGATTTGGGTTGTCCAAAGATGCCGTAGTGATATCGATGGTCGTCGGGCTCTCGACCGTTTCGTACGAGAGTTGGCTGCCGCAAGTGCCGCAGAACTGGCGGGCGACACCCTGCGAAGACCGGTAGGTGCGCGGGTTGCCCGATAGAATTTCGACTTGGCCGCGGTCGAACGTCAACCACGCGACGGTGGGGGCGGCGCTCGCCCTGCGGCATGTGGCACAGTGACAGATGCTGGAGAAGACGGGCTCCCCGGAAATGCGAAACCGAATCGCCGAACAGAGGCAGCCGCCTTGAGTGATTTGCATGTGAACTCCCGGGCCAACGTCGACGGTAGAGGCTGGTATATTGGAGCCTATGGCAGACACGCTGCAAGTTCAGTGTTGTATCGCCGGCGGCGGACCTGCGGGGATGATGCTGGGGCTGTTGCTGGGTCGGGCAGGAGTCAAGACCGTCGTTTTGGAGAAGCACGCGGATTTCCTGCGCGACTTTCGCGGCGATACGGTGCATCCCTCGACCCTGATGATCATGCAGGAACTGGGGTTGATAGAAGACTTTCTGAAGTTGCCGCACTCCGAGATCCGCGCCTTATCGGTCGAGATCGGGGATACCCAGCTCAAGGCCGCGGATTTCGGGCGTGTTCCGGCACCCTGCAAGTTCATCGCCTTGATGCCGCAATGGGATTTCCTCAACTTCATCGCCGACAAGAGCCGGCGCTTTCCGACGTTGAAGGTCATGATGTCGGCACAGGTGACCGATCTGACCGAGGATGCGGGCCGGGTGACAGGCGTCAAAGTCGCGACGCAGGACGGTCCACTCGACGTTCGCGCCAACCTGGTCGTCGGCTGCGACGGCCGCGCCTCGACCGTGCGCGCGGCATCCGGTCTCGCGGTTCGGGACTTGGGCTCGCCCATCGACGTGCTGTGGTTCCGTCTCTCGAAAAGAGCGGGCGATCCCGCGCAGGTGCTGGGACGCCTCCGGACCAACACGATGATCGTGACCATCGATCGCACCGACTATTGGCAGTGTGCGTTCGTGATCGGCAAGGGGGGTATCGGGCGCATCCATGCCGACGGGCTCGAGGCATTCAAGGCCGCTGTCGCGGCCGGCGCACGCTTTCTGTCGGACCGAGTAGACGAATTGCGATCCTTCGACGACATCAAGCTGCTGAGCGTCGCCGTCGATCGGCTGACTTCGTGGTCCAAGCCGGGGCTGCTGTGTATCGGCGACGCGGCGCACGCCATGTCTCCCGTAGGCGGCGTGGGCATCAATCTCGCGATCCAAGATGCGGTGGCGACCGCCAATCTCCTCGCGGCGAAACTGAAGGCAGGCGCGCTCAAGGACAGCGATCTTGATTCGGTGCGGCAGCGCCGGCTGTTTCCCGTGAAAGTGATTCAAGGGCTGCAGGTGGCGGTTCACAACCGAGTGTTGAAGCCCACGGTTTCGGGCGGCGATCGCGCGTTGACCGTGCCGTGGCCCTTGAAGCTGTTGGATTCCGTCGCGTGGCTGCGGCGCTGGCCTGCTCAGTTGCTGGGACTGGGAGTGCGGCCCGAGCACGTGCGCTCGCCTGAGAGTCCCTGAACGGCCGATCATGGCGGCCGGTCGAAAAACCACAGGCCGCCTGAAAATGCGTGCCACCACAGGATGGCGAGCCACGATGGGCCCGGCAGGTGGAAGTGACTGCCGGTGAGAAGTGCAACGCAGGCCGCCAACATGCAGCCGAGGGAAATTGTGGCAAGCGAGCTCAGGGGCATTGCGGAGAGGCCTGGAAGGCGGCGGATCAAGATCCCGTAGGACAGTGCGCCCGTGGCGGCCGAGAACCCGAGCACTGCGTAAAGTCCGATATTTCCGGGAAGGGCTCCGAACAAGTGCGTTCCGAACATACCGATACGAAGGGTCATGACGCAAAGACCTGCGGCGATGGCGACGAAAAGGCAGCTCGGCCAGATCGACGGGCGCACCCGCAGGGTGAAGACCAGCGCCGAGGCGTGCAACGCTCCGAACAAGGCGAAAGAGGCGTTGAGGTCACTGGAGAGATGCGTCCGGGCCAGGACGGCCAACAAGATGCTGAGACCGATGAGCAGCAGGAAATGCCGCGGGTAATGCAAGTGACCCACGGAGATTGACGATGTGTTTGGGAAAATCGCTGCGCTCGCGCTTAGATCCGAACTTTGCCGTTCAGGATGTCCCACCACAGTCGCCAGTCGCCCATCAAACTGAACCAGGGGTGTTTGAACGTTGCCGGCTTGTTGTGCTCGAAGAAAAAGTGGCCGACCCAGGCGAATGCGTATCCCTGGACGATCGCTGCCGCAATGAGCCACCACCATTGTGTGGCGACGGCAGTAATGAGCAGCGCAACGGCAACACTCGTGCCGATAAAGTGCAAACGTCGGCAGGTTCGGTTGGCGTGCTCCCCCAGGTAAAAGGGGTAGAAATCGCCGAAAGTGCGGAATTTGTCATCGTCGGTCATGGGGACCCTCCGAAGCAGAACGATGCCATTGGACATCGGCGATCCAGTTCTTGCATCGCCGCGCCAGCCGCGAGTCCACGTCCTCGCCGTCGAATGCGGCAGTTGCCCGGTGCAGCCGCGATGGGTCGACGTTTTCGAAGGTGTTGACGTTGACGACGGCGTAGAGATGATCGGCTATCTCGCTGGTGACAATTGGCACCGTGCCGCAACGGGTGCAGACGTGAAAGGCCGCCGTCTCAGTGCCGAACGCGTATTTCGACACGAGGTCTGGTCGCTGCAGTTCGACCGAGAGCTTTGCGCGCGGATTGGAAGTCCAGACTCCACCGTGTTTGATGCAAAACGAGCAATTGCACGCGCGCGCGGGAATTACGGGCTGATCTTCCGGCCAGTCGAGCGTGAACGCGATGTTGCCGCAGTGGCATTTGCCGATGATGAGCATTTGATTTCCCTGGAAATCTTGATAGTCAGCATTTTTCCGACGCGGCGCGCATCGTCATTCGATTGGATCAGGGTGACACCGCATGCCGCTCGTCTCCCGGAACGTGCATCGGCTCGACGACGACGGCGGTGCCGTAACAGAGAACCTCTGCGGCGCCCACCATCGGGCCAGTGTCGTATCGAACTCCCACCACGGCATTAGCACCCAATTTCCTGGCATGAGACACCATCAACTGAAATGACTCTTCGCGCGCAGATTCGCAAAGATCGGAGAAGATGCCGACCCTACCGCCAAAGAGAGTCCTCAGGCCGCCGATGATACTCATGGGCAGAGACCTCGT
>WNFL01003706.1_pt1 | contig 13318 bp, 9 predicted proteins | sample 5400361 | NCBI WGS metagenome assembly WNFL01 (sample SAMN13153351, study PRJNA577476) | soil metagenome | isolation source: 40 cm soil on Douglas fir-dominated hillslope | place: USA:California | collected 2013-09-17
TGATGCGTGATGAAAATATAACGGAGCGAAGACAGGCTGATCTTTGAATCAAGCAGTTTAAAGGTGACGCCGTATCCTGTATCAATGATGTAAGGAATATTATTGTAAACAATAAGGCTCGCTGGCGGACTGGGGATATATGAGCGAACCAAAGGACCGCCCTGTGTTCCCAAAAGAACAAGCCTGTTTCTTTCGGGGTTTTCCAAATCAGCCGTCAAAGATTTGGCCGGCAAATGCAGAACCGAAGAACCGATAGCCATACCCGACCGTGTAATAAAATCTCTTCGTGTATAAGACATAAAATTTTTATTGAATCAATAGTAGTGCTCTAATGTACGCAGCTTTTATTTCACTTTTCCTCTTTACCTTCCGCTTCTAAACTGACTCACATGATTCGCCAAAAGCTAATAGCTATTGTTACTTTTCTTTCTATTGTTTCTTTCCTAAATGCACAGGAAAAGAAAGATAAAAAATGGGATGTCTCTAATCCCGACGGGCCTTATAAAGAAGTTACATTCACCACCAACGAAGGAACCTGGATGAATGTTGATCTTTCACCCGACGGAAGAGAGATCGTGTTTGATTTACTGGGTGATATTTATATAATGCCTTCAACCGGTGGTGAAGCAAAAGTTTTACGCGGCGGTCACGCTTTTGAAGTGCAGCCGAGATTTAGTCCTGATGGCAGGAAAATATTATTTACATCCGATGCAGGTGGCGGCGACAATATCTGGATGATGGACAAAGATGGCGCCAATGCAAAACAAATTACCAAAGAAAGTTTCCGCTTGTTGAATAACGGTACATGGTCGCCGGACGGTCAATACATTGTTGCAAGAAAACATTTTACTTCCACCCGTTCATTGGGTGCCGGTGAGATGTGGCTGTATCATATCAGCGGCGGTGGCGGTTTGCAATTGACGACAAGAAAGAATGATCAGCAGGATGTCAACGAACCCGTCGTTTCACCGGATGGCCGTTATGTTTATTTCAGTGAGGATATGTACCCGGGAGGTTTCTTTCAATACAATAAAGATCCGAATAACCAGATATTCGTTATCAGGCGCTTCGATAGGGAAAAAGGTACCACTGAAACAATCACCGGCGGACCCGGGGGCGCCGTGCGTCCGCAACTATCACACGATGGAAAAATCCTGTCGTTTATAAAGAGAGTAAGAACTAAAACGGTTTTATACCTGCGCAATATTGGAACCGGGGAAGAATGGCCAATCTATGATCAGCTGAGTAAAGATCAGCAGGAAGCATGGTCCGTGTTTGGCTTGTATACCGGCTATGCATGGACACCGGATGATAAGCAAATTGTGATCTGGAGCAATGGAAAAATATGGAAAGTAGACGTAGACGGAGTAAATAAAGCAACAGAAGTCCCTTTTACCTGTGCTGTAAAGCAAAGAGTTTATGATGCAGTTCGCTTTCAGCAGGAAATTAATCCCTCAACATTTAGTGCAAATGTTATTCGTCATGCAGCGACCAGTCCCGATGGAAAATGGCTGGTATTTAATGCAGTCGGTTATTTATGGAAAAAAGAATTGCCTGCAGGCAAACCGGAACGACTGACCACCGGGAACAACCCTTATTTCGAATTCGAACCATCTTTTTCACCGGATGGGAAAAACTTGCTTTATACAACATGGAATGATTCGGCGACAGGTGCAATCTGGAAAGTAAATATGCAGGGTGCAGCCAGGCCTGTTAAGCTAACTAAAACAAAAGCCATTTACCGGATGCCATCCTTTTCACCGGATAGCAAATGGATCGTGTTCAGAAAAGAAGACGATGATGTAGTATTGGGTCCATCTCACGCGGCCCAACCCGGAATATATATGATGAATGCGGATGGCAACAATGAAAAACGGGTGATTGAGCGGGGTGACATTCCCCGCTTTAACAGTGCCGGTGACAGGATCTATTACCAGCTCGGAGGTGGCATGAACCGGACTTTTGCAAGCAGTAAATTAGACGGAGAAGATGAACATATTCATTTTAAGAGTACATATGGAAGCCAGTTCGTTGTTTCTCCAGATGAAAAATGGATCGCTTTTATTGATCTCTGGGAAGTATATGTCGCGGCCTTTCCGAAAACCGGTCGGACTATTGATCTCGGAAGCAGCACCAAAGACTTTCCCGTAAAGATTGTTTCAAAGGACGCTGGCATCAGTCTGCATTGGTCAGCGGACAGCAAGCAGCTGCATTATACCTTAGGCAATCAGTATTACAGCATCAATCTTGATGAACGGTTTGATTTTATTGCCAACAAACCGGATTCATTATTTAAAGCTCCCGAGAAAGGAATTGATGTCACTGTTGAAGTGACAGTTGATAAACCATCGGGAACTATTGCGTTTACCAATGCAAGGATCATTACAATGAAGGGCGACGAAGTAATAGAAAATGGAACCGTATTGATTGAAGGAAATTTGATCAGGGCGGTCGGAAAAGACGTAACGATTCCGGCATCAGCTAAACAAATTGATTGCAGCGGCAAAACCATTCTGCCGGGCTTTATCGATGCGCACGCACACGGTGCCCATTTCCGGAGTGGCATTACTCCGCAAAAACATTGGCCCTATTATGCCAATCTTGCCTTTGGTGTTACGACCATGCATGACCCTTCAGCAAATAGCGAGACAGTATTCGGACAAAGTGAATTGATCAGGGCGGGATTGATGGTTGGGCCCCGCGTATTTTCAACGGGGACAATTTTATATGGAGCTGATGGTGATTTTAAAGCTGTCATCAATTCAATCGATGATGCCAGAAGTGCATTGCGGAGAACAAAAGCATACGGCGCCTTTTCTGTAAAAAGCTATAATCAGCCGCGGCGGGAACAACGACAAATGATCATCCAGGCAGCAAGGGAACTGAACATGGAAGTGGTACCGGAAGGAGGATCCTTTTTTTATCACAATGTTTCGATGATACTCGACGGACATACAACCGTCGAACACAACATGCCGGTAGCTCCATTATTTAATGACGTGGTACAATTATGGAAAAATGCGAAGACAGCTTATACGCCGACACTGATCGTTTGTTATGATGCTGTAAGTGGTGAATATTATTGGTATCAACATTCGAATGTGTGGGAAAATGAAAGACTGCTTCGCTTTACACCGAGATCTGTTATTGATACCAGGAGTCGTCATCGCACGATGTTGCCGGAAGAAGAATATGTGAATGGCCATATCCTTGTTTCAAAGAGTGTAAAGAAGCTCATGGATGCCGGAGTGAGAATAAATATGGGAGCACACGGTCAGTTACAGGGTCTCGGTGCACATTGGGAAATCTGGATGATGCAACAGGGTGGAATGACGAATCACCAGGCATTGGAAACTGCGACAATTAATTCTGCAATAAGTTTAGGGTTCGACAAATGGATTGGGTCTTTGGAACCTGGCAAGCTCGCAGATTTGATCGTGATGGACAAAAACCCACTGGAAAATATCAGGAATACGGAGAGCATCCGGTATACGATGGTGAACGGACGATTATATGATGCGGAACAATTAAATGAGATCGGGAATTACAATAAACCGAGGTCAAAATTTTATTGGGAGTTAAGTAAAAATGTCGGTAATTTCTCCTGGCATGATGTAACAGATGATGAAGTTGACGCTTGTGAGAGAAATTAGAGAAAGTCAAAATGCAAAAGTCAAAAGTAAAAATTTAAAACCCCACAGCAAGAAACGTTATTCCGTTTTTAGCGTACCCCTTTTTTGAATTTTTACTTTTTATTTTTGACTTTTCAAGACATCGAAGCTGCCCAGGTCAATTTATATTCGTCATCTTTTCCTTTGATGCAGGTAAATAAGAAGCTTGTGATAAAAGGAATGTTCATCTTTTCATTATTGTCGTCAAAGGCAATCGTTCCGCTTACGTACGCTTCCGTTGAGGAAGTTTCAAGCGCCTCAAAATTGACTGGCATTTTTTCGTTGCCGAATCCTATATCATACCGGCGGCCTGCAAGTTTTTCAACCAAGTCCTCCAGCAGATCTGGCTGGTCAAACGTTGTGCTGATATAGAGTGACTTTTTCATAATTCGTTCCAAAGTATTTCAGCTATTTTCACCGTCACTATATCATTTGCACAAGCTGTACCTCCTTTGTCAATCTTTTGACGCCGGAATAGTCATAATGTATAACAGTAGAATGTGAAAGTTTTCAAAAACAGCAAGAAAGGGAGGATAAATACGGGCCCTGGGCGGATAAACGGCAGCTGGTTAAGACAATGAACAACTCCAGGTTACTTTATAATCATTGCGTTCTTCCCTGGTACAAAAAACGATGAACCTTGAACTGGTCGGGATGCTAATGCCCCGGAGCCCGGAAGGGTTTTTTATTTTGAAGAATATGTCGACCGGACCGATGACGGGCAACTCGGCCGCACAGCATTCAATCTCGTTATATTTGGCAGCCAGATTACCGATAGCCGGCATTTTATTTCCTTTCATCAACTTCGGCGGTAAGTTCTGTTGCACAAATTTTTCAACTATCCTTTCCTGGAAACTGGCTTTTGATTCTACTGATGTTATATTCGACAACTTTTCCATAATTCTCGTTTTATAATTTACAATCCGTCTGTATGGTGAATTCCAAAGCCTGTGCCAGAATTTTATCAGAAAAACTGCGCGCTGAAACGAGCCACAGGACTGCATTTCGCAGGATCGTCGGGCTGCTGACAGGTGTTTATCGCTTTGAAAAATCTCCCTATTTTGTATTTGTCACAATGGGTTGGGAGGGAAATTTTTTTCTCAAAATGACGACCCTGCAATAATCCTGGAAATTAAAAAATCACAAGTGCTTATTACACAAACTCAAACTTGTCTCCGTCAAATAATCCCAGGTCACTTAATTTTAAATGGGGTATTACCAGTAATGCCATAAATGATAAGGTCATAAATGGTGAGGCTAATGTTGATCCTGCGTCTTTAGCTGCTTTATCGATCAACGAATATTGTTGTGCTACATGATACCCGTCTTCATTACTCATCAAGCCGGCAACAGGCAATGGAACGACAAGCTGGGTATTATCCATCACGCAACTGACTCCTCCTTTACAATCGATCAATAGATTCACCGCTTCGCAAATGCTTTCATCATCCACACCTACCGCTACGATATTGTGACTGTCGTGTGCCACAGAAGAAGCCAGTGCTCCCTGTTTCAAACCAAAGTTTTTGATAAAGGCTTTTGCAATCGGTGCATTCTTATAGCGATTCACGACAACTATTTTTAAGATATCTTTTTCCGGATCGCTGACAATTGTATTGTTATTTATTGCCGGATCAGCGGATAGTTTGTTGGTTATTAGCTGGCCGTCCAGGGCCTCAATCACAGCAATTGGATTTTCACCGGTCGATTTTATTTCAAAATCCGCTATTCCTTTTCTATCGCAGGAAAAATTGTTGATCACTTTCGATTTTTTGGTTTTTATTTTCGATTTCCCGTTTTCAGCCACCAATTCCCCGTTAATATACGTTTGCAGCACTTCAAATTGTTCCAGGTTTTTTACCAAAATAAAATCAGCGGCATCACCTTCTTTTAATAAGCCAACATTTAGTTTATAATGCAATACCGGGTTGACACAAGCTGCTCTTAGAATTTTATAGAGGTTTATTCCTTTTGCCGCAGCTCTTGCGCATAATTGGTTAATGTGACCCAGCACGAGGCTATCCGGATGTTTATCATCACTGCAAAACATCATTTGACTAGGATACGCATTCAAAAGCTCAATTAGCGCTTCAAAATTTTTTGCCGCGCTGCCTTCCCTGATAATAATCTTCATTCCATTCTGCAGCTTATCCAATGCTTCATCCTTTGTAAAACATTCATGATCTGTTGTGATGCCGGCGGCAATATACTGTTTGGCTTTATCCCCCCTTAATCCCGGGGCATGACCATCCACTGGTTTCAGCAACTTATGCGCAGCGGCGATTTTTTTCATTACTTCTGCATCTTCGTTCAGCACACCTGGAAAATTCATCATCTCGCTGAGATATTTTATTTCATCCCGTTGCAATAGTTCTTCTACCGCTTTAGAATCCAATGAAGCCCCGGCTGTTTCAAAGGCAGTTGCCGGTACACAACTCGGCGCGCCGAAATTGAATTTGAAAGGAACTGATTTTGCATTTTGGATCATAAACTCCACGCCTTCCATTCCGCATACATTCGCTATCTCATGAGGGTCACTGACGGTTGCCACCGTTCCGTGAACAACGGCCAATCTTGCAAACTCAGACGGCACCAGCATAGAGCTTTCAATGTGAACATGACTGTCAATAAAACCTGGGAGGATGTAATCGGTAGTCAGAAGTCGGGAGTCGGGAGCCTCAGTGATCGCACGATAAATTCTTTCTTTATGAATATCAACCAGGTTGCCTCTCACAGAAAATGAAGACATTGTCATTACATTTATTGTTAAAGATAAATCAATGATGCAAGTCAAGAAAAGATATGACAGGTCAGAACTTTAACAAGGGGTCATCAAAGATCCCCGGGTTTATAAACGACCTTTGTCAGACAATTCTCCGGACCTTTTTTCGTCTGAAGAAAGCCCTTATAAAAGAATGGATTATAGCCTGAAAAGACTTACCTTTCTATTCTGAAGGGATGCTAAATACATAGTGACAGAGTGAAGAACCGACCTCTTCTTTATTTGTATGGAAAATTCAATATTATAAAAGCCGCAATGCTATATGTCAAAAGTTACTTTTAACAACAAGAATAATGTTTTCTATACCACTCTTAAAGCCAGCGTAGAGAACTATTTTACCAGTAATAACATAAGAAGAACAGGCAATTGGAAATTATTCAGCAAAGCGCTGATACTAGTTCCTTCAGCGGTGGCAATCTATATCATCTTACTTACATTATCGTTGCCTGCATTGCCCGCCATATTACTCTCCGGTTTACTTGGTCTTATTATGGCTAGTATCGGGTTCAATATGATGCATGATGCCTGTCACGGCAGTTATTCCAGCAAAAAATGGGTGAATGAATTGGTAGGTTATTCTCTAAATGCTCTTGGGGGTAATTCATTCATCTGGAAATTCAAGCATAATATTATTCATCATACCTACACGAATGTAGATGGGGTGGATGATGATATTGCGAAGAGCCCGATAATGAGACACTGTTCTACTCAGAAATGGGTACCGGCTCACCGGTTTCAGCATATTTACATCGTATTGGTATATGCGATTTCTTCCTTTGCCTGGGTATTTATAATGGATTTCAATAAATATTTTAGCCGGAAAATACATACTACTCCCCTGCAAAAGATGAATACGAAAGAACATGTCATCTTTTGGTTGAGTAAAGTATTGAATGTGGTTTGTTATATTGCTGTTCCTGTATACTTTGTTGGCTGGGGACCATGGGCAATCGGTTTTGCCTGTATGCATGTAACAATGGGCCTGGCTTTGGCATTAGTATTCCAGCTGGCGCATGTCGTAGAACATGTAGATTTTGAGGCAGCGGCTGGAATGGAATTTAAGCAGATTGAAAATGAATGGGCTGTACACACTTTGCCCCCCGCAATTTCTTTGTGAACTGGTACGTCGGCGGGTTAAATTACCAGGTAGAGCATCATTTATTTCCGCGGGTAAGCCATGTGCATTATCCTGCCATTAGTAAAATAGTTGAGCAATCCTGCAAAGAGTACAATTTGCCTTACCATACTTTTCCTACCATGACGCAATCCCTTATTTCTCATTTTAGAATGATGAAGCAATTAGGAAAAAGACCGGAGCCGGCAATGATGGCTATGCAACGCCTGGCATAAAGCAGCGTACGGGTTTATATTTTTGTCAGCCTGATTTCATAAGAGAACATTTGAGTAAAAGGAGATTCAGCAGATTCAGGTATTCCTATCATTCCGCCATCAATAATGGCCCTGTTCAATATTTCCCCCTTTAATCGCTCGTCATCCCTGAAAAGGAACTCCGTTGCGTAAGGACGATAACCTTCTGCTTTTACATGAACATGTATATGTGCGGGCAGGTCGCTTTGCGGATAGCCGGAGGGTTTGACGGTACGCAATTCCATTTTTCCGTTCCTGTCTGTTTTTGCATAACCAAATAACCGCGCATGACGAAAATCTCCCTCATTTATCAGTACATGCGGGGCATCTGCAGCATACCATCCGCGGGAATCTGTTTGATATAAATATACCAGTGCATCTGGAACAGGTTGCCCGTCTTTATTCGTTATCGTGGCTACTACCTTTATTTTTTTGCCGGGTTCTTCAGGGGTCGTAATGTCTAACACATCATCTGAGGAATGTTTCCTGATCATTTCTCTGAAGCTCGTCAATGGATGAAGCGACATATATGTTTTATCGGTAAGCAGGGAAGAAACTGCCGGTCTATGATCCTTCAACCTCTGCTCCGCCAGTTTCAACAAAGCAGAAGTATCCGTTTGTGAAATGGCATTTCCTGCAACACATGATATTAATAATGCGGAATAAAATGATTTCATGTGGACTCCTGTTTTACTTTTTGATGAACTCAATCTACAAACACGCGTTCAACGCAGACTTTGGATTTTGATCAACGGAAGAAAAAAGGCAGCAACCGGGAGATCCGGTGATGGTAAAAAAACGGTTGTGAAAAATACGGAGCTTACTTTTTAATAAAATCTAAGGGCCTTAACTTTAGTGGTTTAGCCTCGCCGGGCATGTGTTTCAGCGACATTCTACTTGATGTAAATTCATCCCTTCCGTGTACATATCCTATGTGGATAAGCTTGTTTTGGCATGACTACTGCATCTTTGTATAGCAACCAATATTGTATCTTATGAAAATAACAATTGCAATCAATCTGGTGATCATTTTGCTTTATTATATTTTGCTGGCAGTATTGCTTCCTTTTTAATAATCGAAGCTTACGATTCGTCAGTAAGATCAGGCCTTCTTTCTTTGGTCCGTTGCAAGGCTTGCTCAAGCCTCCATTCTTCAATTTTTTTATGATCACCACTCATTAGAACATCAGGGACTTTCCATCCCCGGAAATCCTCAGGACGTGTATACACTGGGGGCGCTAATAAATTGTCCTGGAATGAATCAAACAGAGCAGAGGTTTCATCGTTTAATACTCCCGGTATTAACCTTCCGATCGTATCTACCAGTACGGCTGCAGCTAATTCACCACCGCTCAAAACATAATCCCCTATAGAGATCTCGCTCGTTATGAGATGTTCTCTTATTCTTTCGTCGATGCCTTTATAGTGGCCGCAGATGAGCAAAATGTTTTCTTTAAGAGAAAGGGTATTAGCGATCTTTTGGTTCAGTGTGTGACCATCGGGAGTTAAATAAATGATTTCATCATACTTGTGATTTACTGATAGTTCTTCAATTGCTTTTACCAACGGTTCACACATCATGACCATGCCGGCACCACCGCCGTATTGATAATCGTCGATTTGTCCGTATTCGTTGACTGCCCATTGCCGCAAATGATGTATATGCACTTCCAGTAGTCCTTTTTGCTGTGCCCGTTTCATGATGCTGTGTTCAAAAGGACTTTTGAGCAGCTCAGGAAGGACGGTTAGAATATCGATTCGCATGCAACAAAGATAAAGATGTGGCGGTTAGCGGGGGATCCTGACAACCTGAACGAATACTACCCGGTAAAGTCACAAAAACCCGATCTCTCTTTTTGCCAACATGTAATCACTGACTCGTCGGAGAAGATAAAAGGGTCGCTCAACTGCGACCCTTTTATCACAAGCAAGATATTATTGCCCGCCAACTATTAATCGAACCGTCACTACTTTTTTATTTGTATTGTCATATAAACTTAGCCAGTAAATTCCTGTCGGCATGTTCTTATCACGAGTCATTGTCTCTATTTGATCATACGTGTTAACATTGACTTTCTTAATTTGTATGAGTTGCCCGAATGCATTTTGAAGTTTGAGATAATACACTCCTTTCTCAAGCCCGGTTAGTCTTACATTAACATCTTTCAGAACAGGGTTGGGCGCTACAACGACATTGCCTGGCAATTTTTCGTCGAAACGAATGGCTACTACATTTGAAAATACATATCTGCCATCATTGTCAATGATCCTGAGGCGATAATAATTTGTGCCGCTGAACGGATGCTTATCCGTGAAGTCATATTCATTGTGCTGGGTGCCTTTTGCGAATACAATGGCAACGATCGTAAAATCTGTGCCGTTAATGCTGCGTTGTAATTCATACATATTTACATTCTGCTCTGCCGCCGATATCCAGTCCAATCGAACAGTTTTATCTTTTGCATGCCCGTCGAAAGAAACCAGGGTCATCGGCAGTGTAATTAGTGATTGGATGCATAGAGCGGGATTAAATGAATAACTCTTACCGAGACCGTTATTGTCAAATGTGAAATTGTAAAGTGTACCCATAGTGTTTCCAAGATTCAGTAACCCGCTGCCGAAGTCAAGTGCATTGGATGGACCGCCTACAAGTATGCGGGCTTTTTCAGATGCTCCATAGATGTGACCGGCGCCAGCGACACTGAAACCTACGAGCGATGTGGCATTTACTCCCAGTAATGATGAAACGGTTGTAGAAACGTCCCAGGCTGGAGTGGTTCCGTATGTACCATCGGCATTTGCCAGGTAAACATATGCCGCACCGCCCGACACGTTAGCGCCTATTATTGGAACATTCGTAGATAATGGCTCACCAATAATTATGTCTGCATTACCATCACAGTTTATATCCTGCACATTATCAATACCGGCACCATATAACATAGAAACATCAAGGTTTTGGCCGGCAAGTAAGCTGAGCAATGAAGAAGATCTTGGTGAGGACAATACCTGGTCGGATGTAACCGGGCTACTGAAAGAAACCGTTTTCTTCTTAAATAAATGAACCTGGCCTGCTTTCAATCTCAGCCCCCCTGTTATATTACTTAAAATATTTCCTTCAGGTGCACTGATTAATATATTACCATTCCTTGCGCCTGAAACACTCCTGACACCTTTTATTTTATATCCAAAAAGATTAGCAGCGTTACTTAATAAGCCCGATGCCGAGCCCTGCAGGCTGGCACCGATAGCACTGTTTATACCTGTGCCATTACCATAGTACACGTAGGCACTGCCTCCAAGTACCTGGCCGCTGAAAACTCCACCAAGAGAAGAAACGTCAATACCCGCGGGAGCGCCGACAACAACATCAGGGTGACCATCATTATTATAGTCTCCTGATCCTTCTACACTAAAACCAAATAAAAGCCCGTTAAGGTTTGCGATAGGAAGGGTTATTAATCCCAATACAGAAGGTGTGGGCGCATTGAGTTGTATGGGTGAAGTTGTAGACAGGTTATTGGAATAATAAACGAAAGCCGCGCCACTTTTAACGGAAAGCAAGCTTGTGCCAAGATAAGCTGGTGTGCCAATGACGATATCTTCTCTTCCGTCTCCATTCAGATCATCAGTTACCGCGACAGAAAATCCAAAAAGCGCTTTAATACCGACATTGCTTAACAACAAGCCTGCCACGCCAGTGCTAAAAAAATTCGCACCTTGCAAGCGCATTTCTAAAAACGGGGAAGGATTCGGTCCTAAAAAAAGATCCTCGCTGCGGTATAAATAGACTTTTCCGGCAGTTAAATTTACATTGACCGGTCCAAGCAAACCGCCTGCAGTTGTTTGATAGGTATCGAGCGGAGCACCGATAATTAAATCATTAATACCATCTGCCGTTATATTCCCGGCAGCAATGCTGGAACCAAACATTGCGCCTGCCGCGGCCGTATTAGGCTGTATTACTTTGTTTGGAATCGTCGACAAACCAGAAGGCGATCCCAGGTAAATGAAAACAGCGCCGACGCCCAGTAAAGTGCCGCTGCCCGAAACCACATCAGCCATGCCCGGTGCACCCACTGCAACATCATCATAGCCGTCATTGTTAATATCGCCAAGGCCGGTTACCGTATAACCATATAATGACTGAACCTGTAAATTAAGATTGTTTAGCAAAGAAGGCAATATGCCGTCGGCGGAAGTTGTCCATTCCGGCGTTTTGTTCAATGGATCAACCGTCACAGGATAAACAGCATTTCTATCATCTACAAGAATTGACAAAACGTTACTTTTTTTGTTCAGTTCCATATGGGCCATTAACACCTTTTTGGTGGCATCCCATACTTTCAGATCTTCATATATCAGTTTAACCCGGTGATCATTTCCGGTCGAATAAAAAGCGAGCCTTGTTTTGTCCGCAATCCGGGCATCAAGAGTTGATTGAAGTTGTATTTCAATTTTTAAGTTTCCCGTACCCCTTGCCTTTTCATTTATAATAAAATTCTGCCGGAGACCTTTTTCATTGTTATGATATTCCACATCTGCGAAGCCAAAACTTTGCAAAAGAATATTGCCTTTTTTGGAAAACCTGCCATTTGAAAATTGAAATTGAGGTATCTCACGTCCGATCGTTTTGAACGTAAAACGGGTAGTCCATGCTATTTTACTGCTATTATCCTGTAATGGATACGCCGAATACCCCGCTCTATTAAGTAAAAAACCAACATGATTGACGGGATTAACTACACGAAATTCATTATTAGCAAGGGAATGGAAATCGTATTCCAGGTGTCTTATTTGTTCTGACGCTCCCGAATACCAGGAACCAGAAACGCCTTCGGGAAGCGAAACAGAGACGGGGGCCTGTTGAGCCGAAGCCGATAAAAAATGGGAAAAAGAAATAAGGATAAATAGGTAAAGTTTTGCCTTCATAAACACGGATTTTTTGTTATTAAACATCATGTGCCGAAATCCGGGAAAGATGAAAACAAGCCTTATGTATTATTCGGATCGAATACGGGAACTTCTACCGTATTTTCCATAGCTCACGGATTTGGGTGTTTTTCGGGAATACTGGATGAAATTGCATAGTAAAAGTAGCGTCACATTTTTTTGTATTATACCCTAAAGAGTTTAAATGATGCCCGCATCCGTTCACATTTTTCTAATGGTATACATAAGGTGTAACACTTATTGCCTTATCAACGAAGACGATATACTTTTAAATTCAGAATAAACCTTATAATAATACATATTCCTATTGGAAAAAACCCGAACCGCTCATTTCCCAGTCTATACGGGAAACCACTTTCCGTCACTTGTTTCGGGACTCCAGGGCTGGGGAAATAATAATAATATATTACAAATCGCAAGCAACGACGGCAATGGCAAAATACGGATACACAAGTTAACAGATGGTCTTAGCGTGACATGCTGGGACCTGCAGCTGAAGACCCTTACGGAATTTAAAAAAATGCCCGTAATGCCAGTTTCGACC
>WNFL01083652.1_pt1 | contig 13317 bp, 6 predicted proteins | sample 5400361 | NCBI WGS metagenome assembly WNFL01 (sample SAMN13153351, study PRJNA577476) | soil metagenome | isolation source: 40 cm soil on Douglas fir-dominated hillslope | place: USA:California | collected 2013-09-17
TCGGCGGCTACGGTCTGGATGCGGTCTGGAATGACGATTTTCACCATTGTCTGCGCACACTGCTCACCGGTGAACGCAATGGTTACTACCAGGACTACGGCGAATTCCCTCAGTTCGTTAAAGCCTATCGCGAAGGCTTTGCTTACTCCGGCGAGTATTCGCGCTTTCGCCGCCGCCGTCACGGCAGTGTGGCGCGCGATATTCCGGCGAACCGGTTTGTCGTCTTTTCGCAGAACCACGACCAGGTGGGCAACCGCATGCAGGGTGATCGGTTGGGCCATGCGGTGTCCTTCGTGGAATTGAAGCTGGCAGCCGGCTTGGTGATTCTTTCACCGTTCATCCCCCTGCTGTTCATGGGCGAAGAATATGCTGAGCCGGCGCCGTTTCCCTATTTCATTAGCCATTCCGACAAAGAACTCATTGAGGCGGTTCGGCGCGGCCGCCGCGAAGAGTTCGCCAGCTTTGACTGGCAGGGCGAAATTCCCGATCCGCAGGATGCCAAGACGTTTTTGCGCGCGGAGCTGAATCATGAGCTGCGCAACGCCGACGAACATCTGGTAATGCTGAAATTCTATCGCGAGTTGATCCGCCTCAGAAAAACCGTGGCAGCGCTTGATCCCGTCGATGAAAACCAAATGAAAGTGGCAAGCTTCGAAAAAGAACAGGTGATGGTCGTGCAACGCAGCCACGGCGCGGCGTTGGCTTTGTTGGTCGCCAATCTAAGTGCGGTGCCAGCGGCCGTGACATTGTCCGTACCGGACGGCCGTTGGCGCAGCGTCGTTGATTCCGCCGATGAAACCTGGCGCGGCAAAGGCAGCTTGTTGCCGCGCGAGTTTCGCGCCGCCGACGAAAAGCCACTCAACGTGACGGCGCGCTCGTTCGCGCTTTTCGTTCATGAAGAAGCTCCCTGAGCTCGGAAAAAACTATGAAAATCTGGCCAGGAAAACCGTATCCACTGGGGGCGACATGGGATGGCGCAGGTGTGAATTTTACCTTGTTTTCGGAAAACGCCAGTAAAGTCGAGCTCTGCCTATTCGACGGTTCCCATGCGCAACGCGAGACGCGGATCGCGATGCGCGAGCAAACCCAACAGATCTGGCATGTTTATTTGCCCGAAGCCCGGCCCGGCCAATATTACGGTTATCGAGTTTATGGTCCTTACGAGCCGCAGCAAGGCCATCGCTTCAATCCGGCAAAGCTGCTGTTGGATCCCTACACCAAGGCGATCCACGGTACCGTACGATGGAGCGATGCGCTGTTCGGTTATGCCATCGGCGACCCAGAGCAAGACCTTTCCCGCAGCGACAGCGACAGCGCGGCGGGATTGCCGAAGTGTGTGGTTGTCGATCCCGCCTTCAGTTGGGGCAATGACGCGGCACCGGCAACGCCGTGGCACAAGACGGTTATCTACGAGTTGCACGTGAAAGGGTTCACGGTGCGCCATCCCGCGGTGCCGCCGGAATTGCGCGGCACCTTTGCTGCGCTCGCGCTGCCGCAAGTCATCGAATATCTCAAAGCCCTCGGCATCACCGCGGTGGAATTGATGCCGGTGCATCAGAGCATTGCCGACAAGCATTTGGAGGACCGCGGCTTGACCAATTACTGGGGCTACAACTCGATTGGTTTCTTTACCCCCGAAGCGCGCTACGCGTGCTGCGGCACGGCCAGCGAGCAGGTGGCGGAATTCAAGAGCATGGTACGCGCGCTCCACCGTGAGGGCATCGAAGTCATTCTCGATGTCGTCTACAACCACACCGGCGAGGGCAACCACCTCGGTCCGACGGTTTGTTTTCGCGGTCTGGACAACGCCGCTTACTATCGCGTCGTCGATGACAATGGGCGCTACTACATTGATTATACCGGCTGCGGCAACACCCTCGACATGACCGATCCGCGCGTGCTGCAGCTGATCATGGATAGCCTGCGCTACTGGATTACCGAAATGCACGTCGACGGTTTTCGTTTCGATTTGGCGTCGACACTGGCGCGCGAGCTCCACGACGTCGACCGTCTCGGCGCCTTCTTCGATATCATTCAACAGGATCCGATCATCTCTCAAGTTAAACTGATTGCCGAGCCTTGGGATCTTGGACCGGGCGGCTATCAGGTCGGCAATTTTCCGGTGCTCTGGGGCGAATGGAACGCCGCCTTTCGCGACACGGTGCGCAGTTTTTGGAAGGGTGACGGCGGCCAAGTCGCCGGCCTTGGTTATCGCCTCACCGGATCGAGCGATTTGTACGGTCACAACGGCCGGCTGCCCTACGCCAGCATCAACTTCATCACCGCCCACGACGGTTTCACGCTGCACGATCTGGTCAGTTATAACGAGAAGCATAACGAAGCCAACGGCGAGGAAAATCGCGATGGCCACAATGAGAACCTGAGTTGGAATTGTGGCGCGGAAGGCGAAACCGACGACCCGGCTATCAACGCGCTGCGGGCGCGGCAAAAACGAAATTTCTTGGCGACGTTGATGTTATCCCAAGGGGTGCCGATGCTGCTGGCGGGAGACGAATTTGGCCGGACCCAAAAGGGTAACAACAACGCCTATTGCCAGGACAACGAGATTTCCTGGCTCGATTGGAAGCTCGATCGTGGCCGGCGCGAATTGCTCGAATTCACCCGCTTGCTGATCCGCTTGCGCCACGACCATCCGGTGTTGAGACGGCGTCATTTTTTTCAGGGCCAGCGCATCCGTGGCTCAGAAGCCAAGGACCTTTCATGGTTCCGTCCTGACGGCAAGGAGATGACCGAAGACGATTGGAACAATCCGGAGATCCGCTGCTTCGGCTTGCGGCTGGCGGGCGACGCCATCGCCGAATCTGATGATCGCGGCAATCGTATCGTCGACGACACGCTGTTGATTCTTCTCAACGCCCATCATGAAGCGGTGCCGTTTACGTTGCCGGCGCACCGGCGCAAAGTGCGCTGGGAAATTCTTTTGGACACCTATGATTCGATTTTAGACCGCAAGAAACGCCGGCCCATGCGCGGTGGCGACGTCTACGATCTCAAAGACCGTTGCATCGCGCTGCTGCGGTTGCCGCGGAGCACCGAGAGCGAAGAAAAGCGCTCGCGCTCGCGGGCCGCTTCACGGCAAAGCATGCCTATATTCGCGAACGGAATCCTGCCGTGAGAATTTCCAGCGCCACTTACCGGCTTCAGTTCACGCCGGAATTCGGCTTCGGCCATGCCCGGACCATCTTGGCCTATCTCCATGAACTGGGAATTAGCGATATTTATGCGTCGCCGATCTTCCACGCGCGTTCGGGCAGCCAACACGGCTATGATGTCGTCGATGCCAACCGGCTTAACCCCGAGCTTGGCAGCAGGGCTGAGTTCGAAGCGCTCAGCGATGGCGCGCGCCGTCTTCAACTCGGCTGGCTTCAAGACATCGTGCCGAATCACATGGCCTACGATTCGCAGAACCGCATGCTCATGGACGTGCTCGAAAACGGCCCGGCGTCGCCTTACGCCGACTTTTTCGACATCGACTGGAACCACCCCTACGACAGCATGAAAGGCAAAATCTTGGCGCCCTTCCTCGGCCGTTTCTACGGCGAATGTTTGGAAGACGGCGACATCACGCTGCACTATGACGAGAGCGGTCTCTCCGTGCGCTACTTTGCATTGACGTTGCCGGTCAACATCGAGGCGTATGGCGAAGTCGTGACCGACGATCTGAGCGCATTGCGACGGCGGCTCGGCGCGCGTCATCTGGACTACGTCAAGTTGTTGGGAGTGTTGTACGCGGTCAAAAACCTCGCGCCCAGTCAAGAGAGCGTCGAACGGAGCGATCAGATCGAGTTCGTGAAAAGAATTCTTTGGGAACTTTACAGCACCAACGATGAAATCAAGCGGCATGTCGATGCCAACCTTGCCAAATACAACGGCAGCAAAGGCGAGCCGGAAACCTTCGATCGGCTCGATCGGCTGCTGTCGCACCAATGGTACCGCCTGTCATTCTGGAAGGTCGCCGCGGAGGAGCTCGATTACCGGCGCTTTTTCAACATCAATGAACTTATTTCATTGCGCATGGAAGAAGAGAAGGTTTACCGCCACACCCACGCGCTGACGCTTGAGCTTATCCGCACAGGGAGATTTACCGGTCTCAGGGTCGATCACGTCGACGGTTTGTACGACCCGCTGAATTATCTGCGTTGGCTGCGCCGCGACGCCGGCGCAGTTTATTTGACCGTGGAAAAGATTCTCAATGTCGATGAAGATTTGCCGGCGGATTGGCCGGTGCAGGGCGCCACCGGCTATGAATTTCTCAACTACGTCAACGGGATTTTCTGCGCCCGTGAACAGCGCCGCCCTTTCAATCAAATTTATCAGCGCTTCACCGGCATGGAAACTTCTTGCGGCGCGCTGACGGTGGAGAAAAAGCGGCTGATCATCGGCAAATACATGGCGGGCGACATCGAAGAGCTGGCGTTTTTACTCAAGAGCGTTTCAAGTCGCGACCGTCACGCCGCCGACGTGACACTCTATGGCTTGAAAAGAGCGCTGGTCGAGGTGCTGGCGTTTTTTCCGGTCTATCGCAGCTACATCGATCGCGAGCGTTGCACCGAGGAGGACCGGCGCTGGCTCCGGCTGGCGATTGAGCGTGCCCAAAACGCCAACCTCGGTTTGCTGCTCGAATTGAATTTCATCAAACGATTCTTGCTCCTTGAGTTCGACGAGCATCAAAGCGACGAGACGAAAAAGCACTGGACTCATTTTGTCATGCGCTTTCAACAACTGACCGGCCCGTTGATGGCGAAGGGGCTGGAGGACACGACGCACTACGTTTTCAATCGCCTGCTGTCGCTCAATGAGGTCGGCGGCGATCCCGATCGGTTCGGCATTTCCCTCGACGAATTTCATAAGTTTCTCCACCGCCGCCAGGAGAATTGGCCGCACGCGATGAATGCCAGCTCGACCCATGACACCAAGCGCGGCGAAGACGCGCGGGCGCGAATCAACGTGTTATCGGAGCTGCCCGATGAATGGGAACGTCAGCTGCGCACGTGGGGCAAGATCAATCGGGCGAAAAAAACCACGGTGAAAGGCAGCGAGGCGCCGGATCTCAATGATGAGTACTTCCTTTATCAGACGTTGATCGGCGCCTACCCGGTCGACGGCGAGCAGGATGAAAGCTTTTTGCCGCGCTTGAAGGCTTATTTGATCAAGGCGGTGCGCGAAGCTAAAGTTCACACGGAGTGGCTCAAACCCGACGCGGCCTATGAACAAGCATTCGTAAATTTCGCCGAGGCGATTTTGGCGCCCTTGGACGACAACCGGTTTCGCGCCGAGTTTTTGCCCTTCGTCAACAATATCGCCTGCGCGGGAATGTTCAATTCCTTGGCACAAACGTTACTGAAAATGACCGCGCCCGGCGTTCCCGATATTTACCAAGGCAGTGAGCTGTGGGATCTGAGCTTCGTCGATCCGGATAATCGCCGCGCGGTGGATTTCGCCACGCGGGCGAATTGGTTAGCCGAGTTCCAGTCCGCCGAGGCGACGGATCGCTTAGGCTTGCTGCGTGATTTGCTCGCGCACTGGCCGGATGGTCGCATCAAGCTCTTTCTGATCGCCAAACTGCTGAAGTTTCGCCGCGCCCACGCCGAGCTCTTCAATGCCGGCGAATATATTCCGCTCCACGCCGCTGGCGAAATGGCCAAAAACGTTTGCGCCTTTGCCCGACGCCATGGTCGAGCTTGGGTCGTGGCGATCGCACCTCGTCTCATTGGCCGAATTGCCTATCGCTTGGGCGCGCCGCTGAGCGAGGACTTGTGGGCCGCGACGGAGCTTGACCTGCCGCTTGCCGCGCCGCAGCTTTGGCTCGATGTCATTAGCGGCGAAGCTATTGAAGCGACGTCGCGCCTGGAGTTAAATCGGCTTTCGCTGGGCCATGCCTTCAAACATTTCCCGGTGGCACTGCTCTATCATGAAGAAGCTGCCGACTCGTCTCAGTCGGTTGAGGAGAGCGCCCGTGCAGGAATTATCGAACATAGCGCATGACACTTCGGATCGCGTCATTATTGAAGGCGTGACGCCGGAAATCGACGGCGGGCGATTTGCGATCAAGCGCACGCGCGGCGAATCGGTGCTGGTCGAAGCCGATATCTTCGCCGACGGCCACGACGCGATCTCGGCGGTTTTGCGCTTTCGCCGCGCCCAGGACAAAGAATGGCGTGAGGCGCCGATGACGCCGTTGGTCAATGATCGCTGGCGCGGCGGCTTTGTCGTAGGCGAGATTGGCCGCTATCTCTACGCGATTAGCGCGTGGGTCGATCGCTTCAGGTCGTGGCGCCGGGATTTACAGAAGAAGGTAGACGCTGGCGTTCACACCGATTTGGACATGCTGACCGGCGCGCTGCTCGTCGAAGAAGCGAGCCGACGCGCCGCCGGCGACGACGCCAAAAAGCTCGCCCAATGGGCCAAACAACTAAGCGACAAGAATCAAAGCCTGACGGAGAAGCTCGCGTCGGCGCTGAGCGACGAGCTTGCCGCTCTGTTGCAAAATAATCCCGAAAGAGAGTTCGCGACGGATTACGACAAAGAATTGACCGTGGTGGTCGACCGCGAAAAGGCGCGCTTTAGCTCGTGGTACGAAATGTTTCCGCGCTCCTGTGCGGCCACGCCCGGCGTCCACGGTACGTTCAAGGATTGCGAACGATTGCTGCCCGATGTCGCGTCAATGGGCTTCGACGTGCTCTATCTGCCGCCGATCCATCCGATCGGTCGGACCCAGCGCAAGGGGAAAAATAACCTCGTCACTTGCGGTCCCGATGACCCGGGCAGCCCGTGGGCAATCGGCGCCGAGGAAGGTGGACATAAAGCGATTCATCCGGCGCTCGGCACAATCGAAGATTTTAAAAGCTTGGTCAAAAGCGCCGAGTCGCTGGGCATCGAGATTGCGTTGGACTTAGCGTTTCAGTGCAGCCCTGATCATCCGTACGTCAAGGAGCATCCGCAATGGTTTCGCTGGCGTCCGGACGGAACGGTGCAGTACGCCGAAAATCCGCCAAAAAAATATCAGGACATTTATCCGCTTGATTTTACCTCAGACGATTGGCGCGATCTGTGGAAAGAATTACGCAGCGTGGTGCAATACTGGATCGACCAAGGAGTGCGGATCTTTCGCGTCGATAACCCGCATACCAAGCCGCTACCGTTTTGGCAGTGGCTCGTCAACGACGTGAAGCAGGATTATCCGGAGATCATTTTTCTTGCCGAGGCGTTTACCCGTCCCAAAGTCATGTACAACCTGGCCAAGCTCGGTTACAGCCAATCCTATAGCTACTTCACCTGGCGCAACACCAAGGCCGAGTTGACGGAGTACTTTACCGAGCTCAGCCAAACCGAAGTGCGCGAATACTTTCGTCCGAACCTCTGGCCGAACACTCCGGATATCCTGAGTGAGTATCTCCAATTCGGCGGCCGGCCGGCGTTCATGGTGCGTTGTGTGCTTGCCGCCACGCTCGGCGCGAACTATGGTATCTACGGTCCGGCGTTCGAACTGCTCGAAGCGCGGCCGCGTGATCCCGGCGGCGAGGAATATCTCGACTCGGAAAAATATGAGATCAAGCACTGGAATCGCGACAGCGCCGATAGTCTAAAGGATTTTATCGCGCGGATTAACCGCATCCGCCGCGACAACCCGGCGCTGCACAACGACTGGAGTCTGCGCTTCCACGAAACCGATAATGAGCAGATCATTTGTTACAGCAAACATTCGGCCGATCGCGATGACGTCATCGCGGTGGTGGTGAACTTGGACCCGCACCACGTGCAGTCGGGTTGGGTAAAAATTCCCAGCGCGACAATTCAGCTCGAACCAGCGGATTCCTATCAAGCCCATGACCTGCTGACCGGTGCTCGCTTCCTCTGGCACGGCGTGAGAAATTACGTCGAGCTCGACCCCCGAACGGTTCCTATGCATATCTTTCGCCTGCGCCGACGTCTTCGGCGCGAACAAGATTTCGATTATTTTATGTGACGACTATGATAACAAAATCCAGCGCGAGTGAACTTGCTCTCGGCAGCGATCCGTTGTGGTATAAGGATGCGGTCATTTACGAACTCCACGTGCGCGCCTTCGCCGACGGCAACAATGACGGTATCGGTGACTTCAAGGGACTGACGGAAAAGCTCGATTACCTGCGCGATCTCGGCGTCAGCGCGCTTTGGTTGCTGCCTTTTTATCCTTCGCCATTGCGCGATGACGGTTACGATATCTCGGGTTATACCGAGATCCATCCGGATTACGGCACACTCAAAGATTTCCGGCTGTTCTTGCGGGAAGCGCATCGGCGTGGTTTGCGCGTGATTACCGAGTTGGTGCTCAATCACACTTCCGATCAACACCCTTGGTTTCAGCGCGCCCGGCGCGCCGCGCCGGGCAGCAAGGAGCGCGACTTCTATGTCTGGAGCGATACTCAGGACAAATATCAAGACGCGCGCGTCATATTCAAAGACTTCGAGTCCTCCAATTGGGCCTGGGACCCGGTCGCCAAAGCCTATTATTGGCATCGCTTTTATTCGCACCAGCCGGATCTAAATTTCGACAACCCCGAGCTTAAGGAAGCGTTCTTTAGCGTCGTTGATTTTTGGTTGGGGCTGGGCGTTGACGGTTTGCGGCTCGACGCCGTGCCCTATCTTTTCGAGCGCGAGGGCACCAATTGCGAAAATCTTCAGGAAACCCATTTGTTCCTAAAAGAGCTGCGCCGCCATGTCGACGATAGATTTCGCGATCGCATGTTGCTCGCCGAGGCAAACCAGTGGCCCGAAGAGGCGGTGAGCTATTTCGGTAGCGGCGACGAATGCCACATGGCCTTTCACTTCCCGGTCATGCCGCGGATTTTTATGTCGGTCCATATGGAGGACCGTTTTCCGATCGTCGATATCCTGGATCAGACGCCGGCGATTCCCGACAACAGTCAATGGACGCTGTTTTTGCGCAATCACGATGAGCTCACCCTGGAAATGGTCACCGACGAAGACCGCGACTACATGTATAAAGTCTACGCCATTGACCCCAAGGCGCGGCTCAATCTCGGCATTCGCCGGCGATTAGCGCCGTTACTAGGCAACAATCGGCGTAAGATCGAGCTGCTCAACGCATTACTCTTCACTCTGCCCGGCACGCCGGTCATCTATTACGGCGACGAAATCGGCATGGGCGACAACATCTACCTCGGCGACCGCAACGGTGTGCGCACGCCAATGCAATGGAGCACCGACCGCAACGCTGGTTTCTCCCAAGCCAATCCGCAACGGCTTTACCTGCCGATCATCATCGATCCGGAAAACCATTTCGAGGCGGTCAATGTCGAGGCACAGCAGCAAAACTTGAGTTCGATTTTGTGGTGGACCAAGCGCTTGATCACGTTGCGTAAGCGCTTTCGTGCTTTCGGCAGGGGCACGACGGAATTTCTCTATCCCAACAACCGCCGCGTTTTGGTATTCATCCGCCGTCTCGAAGACGAAATTATTCTCACCGTGGCGAATCTTTCGCGCTTCGTCCAATGCGTCGAATTGGACCTGGCAGCCTATAAAGGAAAAGTTCCGGTGGAACTCTTTGGCCAGACCGAGTTTCCACCGATCGGCGATTTGCCCTACTTCATAACGCTAGGGCCGCATGGTTTTTACTGGTTCAAGCTCGAAAACACCCGCGCAACGGGGGCAGTCGAGGACGCGCAGGCGCCAGTGATCGAGTTTACCGGTGCCTGGGACCAGGTGATTACGGGTAGCGCGAAGCCGGCGCTGGAGAAAGTAATCGCGAATTATGTTTTGAAACGTCGCTGGTTTGGCGGCAAGGCACGCAAAATTCGCTCGACCAAGATCGTCGAAGCGATCGCCGTGCCGGTGGATTCCAGCCGGGACTATTTTACCGCGGTTGAGTTTATTTATAGCGAAGGTGATCCCGAAACCTACTTGATGCCGCTCGGATTCGCCACCGGTGAGCGGAGCACCGAACTTTGCCAGTTCCACCCGGAGGCAGTCGTTGCCCAGCTCAAAGCGAAGTCCGCGAGCGGCGCGGGCGACGGCGTTCTTTACGACGCCGTATTTGATCGGCAGTTTCTCGCCGCGTTGCTCGAAGCGGTCGCGCGGCGTCGCAGTTTTCGCGGTCGGTCGTGGGAGATCGCGGCCATGCCATCGAAACATTTTCGTAAGCTTAGGGACGGGGCGGACAGTTTGGAGCCGGCGCTGGCAAAGAAAGAGCAGAGCAATACGTCGATTACTTTCGGCGACCGGTTCATTTTAAAAATCGTTCGGCGCCTGCAAGAAGGAGTCAATCCTGATCTTGAGATCAGCCGTTTTCTGACAGAAAGGACTGAGTTTCAACAGACCCCGGCGCTGGCCGGCAGCCTCGACCTAGAATTTCCCAAGAACACAAACGGCGGCGCAACGGTTGGGATCCTGCAAGCCTGGGTACGAAATGAAGGGGACGGATGGAGTTATACCCTCGATCAACTTGGCGATTACCTCGAAAATTGTGCGGCGAGAAGCGACAAGTTCGACGGTGAAATTCGTCCATTAACCACTCTGTTAGATAGTTTGAAACAAGACGTGCCGCCCCTAGCCCGGGAAATGATCGGGCCTTATCTCGCGACCGCGAGTCTGTTGGGCCAGCGAACCGGTGAATTGCACGTCGCGCTGGCGTCGGATGCCCACGATCCAGACTTTGCCCCCGAACCGGTCACCCAGTTTTACCGCCGCTCGCGTTATCAAAGTTTGCGCACCGCCACTGACAGCGCCTTGACGCTGCTAAAGGAGTGCATGCCGCGGTTACCCGACGAGGCACGCGCGGCGGCGGCGCTGCTGTTACCTTTGAAAGCAGCTATCCTCGCGCGCTTTCGCCTGGCGGTGGACCGAAAAATCACCGCGATGCGAATCCGCTGCCATGGCGACTATCATCTGGGACAAGTGCTTTTTACCGGTAAAGATTTCGTGATTATCGATTTTGAGGGAGAACCGGCACGGCCGCTCGCGCAACGACGCGCCAAACGCTCGGCGTTGGTGGATGTCGCGGGCATGTTGCGCTCATTCGATTATGCCGAAAACTTTGCCCTTAGGGCCGGCGAGTATCGTGAAGAAGCACAGCAGCGCATGAAATCCTGGGGGCAATACTGGGTTTATTGGGTCTCCAAGAATTTTCTCGAGGCCTATCTAAAATCCGCGAGTAGCGGAGGATTTCTGCCAGCCACGACGGAGGAGCTAAAAATTCTCCTCGAACTTTCCACGTTGCAGAAGGCGCTCTACGAATTGACCTATGAGCTCAATAATCGGCCCGACTGGGTAAGTACACCGATCCGCGGCATCCTCGACATCCTCCAACCGGCTCCCTGATCCCAGGGAGCGTGCTTGGGGACTCAAGATGCTGCGCGAACCCCCATTAATTGCTTGCGCTGAGCGTTCGGTACAAATCGCCGGTTTAGAACCCGACATTACCCCGTCCGGTTAATCCGCCGAGGCGAACTTAACCGGACGGGGGGAGATCTCCACTTAGTGCTTGGTTTAGCGGAGCTTAACGGTTCTTTTTAGACGAGCCCATGTCATCTTTGGACGAAGCGCCGCCATCGTCGCGCGAGGCTGGACTACTGGATGCCTTAGATGCCTTGTTGATTGAATTCGCTACTAGCATGCCGCCCTTGTCTTGGTAACCCACATCCACTTTGTCGCCGACTTTGATACCGGAGAGAGAGTTTTTTGCGCTGTCTTGAACTTCAAGATTGAGTTCGTCCGTAGCGGTCTTTACCATGATTTTGCCAGTCTTTGCGTCCACCGAGGTAACTTCGCCGTTGGCCCGTTTCATCGCACTGCTCTTACTATTGATCGGCGCATCGGAATTCCGCGGGGACGACGGCGTGTTTTGAGCTTGGCCAGCTGCCGTGAGCGCAAATATACTGGCACCGGCGATATAACCTACGATTAATTTCTTATTCATAATTACCTCCTGGGTTTGTTTGCGGATTAGTTATAAATGATCGTGTGATTCGTTCGCGCGCCGCGACAGCGTCTCGTGACGCGCGTGCCAATCGGTTGCCCAGCGTTCAACTTCTGCCCTTTTATCGCCGTAACGTTTTTGCACGATACCAAGGAACTTATCGTAATCGCCTTCCGTCTCGAGCAGGTCGTTGTCGGTAATCTGACCCCATTTCTTTTTGACTTCACCTTTGAACTCTTTCCAGCTCCCTTTGAATTGGTCTCTATTCATCAGGCCTCCTTGCTAAAAGGGTCTCTGTTGCTTCTGCTGCATCACCACCACCAATAATTTTAGCGGGCGAGTTTATCGGGGGAAAATTGTCGATCGACGCTGGCGCGAGTAGCTCTGCTTTTTGATATCGTTGCGCCGCAAATAATATCACTCACGCGGACGGCAACGTCAAAAACCGTTGGACTCTTTAGTATGCGAAACATGGCTTCGCGTCTATCAAATATATTGCATAGAAGGGACGCATATGCGGTGCCAAAATGACGAATGATTAGAAAATCAGCGACTTAGATTAATAACCCATTAAACGACCACACCACTTTCAGAGGCAAAATCCTGCACTCGACACTGATTTCGCAGTTTATGTCAGACATTTTATTTACGAGCTAAAAGCCGCAATGCTTTTACTTTCTGACTATTCTCAAAACCCGGCAGTTATTTTTTAATCCCGCCGAAGCCTCCTTCATCCGATACGGTGGCAGGTAAATGTCTGACACGACTGGAGGGGTTTCTCTGCATATTTTTGCTTCTGAAACTAGGCAACAAAGTTAAACCGCTAAGAGTTAATGTATAAATCAAAACGCTGTCGATGGCACATCGGTTGCTCATTGATCAAATCTAACCGAGTGCGAAAAATCATATTTTTCAAACTCTGTACTCGATGACAGTTAAAGTTTTCTGAGCAATCCGGAGCGTGTGTAAAATTGTTGTGCTGGTCAATTTCAAACCACTACGAAGGCGGGTCCGAAAAATGATTATCAATGGGGATAGAAGTAAGGGCGCAGCTACCCGTGGCAGAAATGTTGGTACTGTGGGGCAAAAAAATCTCTCGTTTGAGTGCAGTGGTTGCGGCCAATGCTTCGAATCCTCGGAACGTCTTCGACAACATGCGATCGATTGCGGTGACGACGATTCTGTAGCGGAGCTATGAATCTCGGTTGTCAGTGAAAAGCAGACGCTTGCGTATTCGAGTAGGAGTTTCTTTGCTGGAAAATGTCTACTCGATCTACAAGAAAAATTCGATTCGGCAGAATTTGCTTGAATTATCGACGGCCACGTTCAAGGCAAGAGCTTTGCAACGTCTGAAAGGCGAGTAAGTATGACAGATTCCG
>WNFL01230403.1_pt1 | contig 13316 bp, 9 predicted proteins | sample 5400361 | NCBI WGS metagenome assembly WNFL01 (sample SAMN13153351, study PRJNA577476) | soil metagenome | isolation source: 40 cm soil on Douglas fir-dominated hillslope | place: USA:California | collected 2013-09-17
GGGGAACCTGTGGGAGCGCCTCACGCTGGGATACGTGGTCGACTTCGTGCAGCTGCACGCGGCGGGCTATTATTGGCCTGCGTTCAACGTCGCCGACTCCTCCATCTTCGTGGGGGTCGCGATCCTCATCTGGGACGGGTTGCGACCCGCGGCGCGCGCACCCAAGGAAAGCGCATGAGCGAAAACGTCGAAGTGCTCCTCGCCAAGCCGCGCGGCTTCTGCGCCGGCGTGGACCGCGCCATCGCGATCGTCGAGCGCGCGCTCGAGCTGCACGGGGCACCCATCTACGTGCGCCACGAGATCGTGCACAACAACTTCGTCGTCGACGACCTCAAGGCGAAAGGCGCGGTGTTCGTCGAGGAGCTCTCCGAGGTTCCGGCGGGCGCGACCGTGATCTTCTCGGCACACGGCGTGGCGCTCGACGTGCGCCGCGAGGCCGAGGCCCGCGGCCTCAAGGTCTTCGACGCTACCTGCCCGCTCGTCACCAAGGTCCACGTGGAGGTCTCGCGCATGCGCGAGCAGGGGCGCGAGGTGGTCATGATCGGGCATGCCGGGCATCCCGAGGCCGAAGGAACGATGGGGCAATCCGAAGGCGGCATGTACCTCGTGGAGAGCGAGAGCGACGTGGCGCGCCTCGACGTGCGCGACCCCGAGCGCCTTTCCTATGTGACGCAGACGACCCTTTCCATCGACGACTGCGCGCGGATCATCGCCGCGTTGAAGGAGCGTTTTCCACGCATCGTCGGGCCGAAGAAGGACGACATCTGCTATGCCACACAGAACCGGCAGGACGCGGTGAAGTTCATGGCGCCCCAATGCGACGTGGTGATCGTGGTGGGCTCGCCCAACAGCTCCAACTCCAACCGGCTGCGCGAGGTCGCGCGCACGCTGGGGCGCGAGGCCTACCTGGTCGACAAGGCCGAGGACCTGCGCGCCGAATGGGTCCGCGGCAAGCGCACCATCGGCGTGACCGCGGGCGCCTCGGCGCCCGAGGTCCTCGTCCACGACGTGATCCTGCGGCTGCAGGAGCTCGGCGCCCGGCGCATCCGCGAGCTCGAGGGCATCAGCGAGTCCATCACCTTCCCGCTGCCACGGGACCTCCACGCCGCGTCCGACTAGCTAAGTCGCCCCGCGCTGGCGCGCCACCTCTTTCAGGCGCGCGGGTTGCCCAAGGCGCTGTTTACCCTCTACATTTACCGCACCGGAGTGCCGCTGGCTCCGGGATTCGCGCCGCTTGTCGGCCATTTGTGACGCGCGCGCGGGTTCGATTTATTTTGCCCCATCGCATAGGAGGACGCAGTGAACAAGCAACGCGGCTTCACGCTGATCGAGGTCATGGTGACGGTGGCCATCATCGGAATCCTGGTGGCTATCGCTCTTCCGTCGTACCAGGAGCACCTGAAGAAGGGGCGGCGCGCCGACGCCGAGGCTTTCCTCTCCGACATCGCCAACAAGCAGCAGCAGTACCTTCTCGATGCGCGCACCTACGCGCTTGGGGCCACCGCAATCGCCGATCTGAGCACCGCGACCCCCACGTCCGTGGCCAACTTCTACACCGTGACGGTCACCCCGGCCGCGGCGACCATCCCGCCTTCGTTCACGGTCACCGCGGTCCCCACGGGCCAGCAGTTGGGTGACGGCACGCTCAGCATCGATGAAAAGGGCGCCAAGAAGCGCATGGTCGGCGCCACGGACAAGGGCTGGTGAGCGTCATGAGGACGCATCCGCAAGCTCAAAGGGGATTCAGCATCATCGAGCTCATGGTGGTGGTGGCGATCCTGGGCATCATCGCGGCGATCGCCGCGCCCAACATGGGCGTCATGATCCGCACGCAGCGCGTGCGCACTAACGCATTCGATGTCTTCTCGAGCCTGACCCTCGCGCGAAGCGAGGCGGTCAAGCGCAATACCTCCGTCACCATGACGCCCGCGGGCGGCGGCTGGGCCATGGGCTGGACCATCACCGACGCCAACGGCAACGTGCTTCGCCAGCAGGGCAAGATCGACTCCGTCACCGTGACCGGCCCCCCGAGCGTGACCTATAACGGCACCGGAAGGCTTGCCGCCGCGGTGGCCAATTTCGTCCTTACGGCGCCCGATGTCGACGCGCTCACCGGCTATCGCTGCATCGGCATCGATCTCAGCGGCCGGCCGCTTTCTAAAGTCGGGGGTGGGCCATGCTGATGAATCGATACAACCACCGCAGCGCCGAGCTCGGCACCACCATGATCGAGGTGCTGGTCTCCATCATCATCGTCGTGGTGGGCCTGCTCGGCCTCGCCGGCCTGCAGTCGCGCGCCGCGGTCGCCGAAATGGAGGCCTTCCAACGCGCCCAGGCGGTCGTGCTGGTCCAGGACATGGTCGACCGCATCAACGCCAACCGCAAGGCTTCCGCGGGGTACATCACCCTCACGCCGAGGGGCACCGGCAACGCCGCCGTCGACTGCAGCGGGATGAACGGCTCTGCCCGCGACATGTGCGAGTGGAACAGCGCGCTCCTCGGAGCGGCGGAATCGGTGGGCGGGCTGAAGGTGGGCGCCATGATCGGCGCGCGCGGCTGCGTGACCGACCTCGGCACCACCATGCCGCGCACTTATCTCATCTCCGTCGTCTGGCAGGGGCTCGCGCCCACCAAGGTGCCGGGCGCCACCCATCACGGCGACGGTCGGCATCGGCTGCCTGGAAAACGATCCCGCCACCGGAGCCTGCGTCGGACCATGATCGCCAACATGACACGCCTTTATCGAACCGTCCCCTCCTCGCCGCGCTCGATGGCGGGAGTCTCGCTGGTCGAATTGATGATCGCGCTGGTGCTGGGCCTCATCATCCTCGCGGGCCTCGCCACGATCTTCGCCAACTCGAGCCGCTCGCGCGAAGACCTCGAGCGCAGCAGCCGCCAGATCGAGAACGGGCGCTTCGCGATGGAGACCCTCACCGACGACCTGCGCCTGGCCGGCTTCTACGGCGAGCTCGACGTGAAGGCGCTCCCCATGCCCGGCGCCCTGCAGGACCCGTGCTCGACCGACCCGCTGGTGTGGGCCGCCGCGATCCCGTTGCATATCCAGGGCTACGACAACGGCACCGGAATCCCCCTGTGCATTCCCGCGGCCCGCAAGGCCGACACGGATGTCATCGTGGTGCGGCGCGCCGCGACGTGCGAAGCCGGTGTGGCGGGTTGCCCGCCGACCCAGAACTCGCTGCCCTTCGTCCAGGCCTCGAAATGCATCACGATCCCGCCCGCGCTGCCCGAGGCCTCGTACGTCATCGGATCGTGGGGCACCGCGGCGTTCAACCTGCGGTTGCGAAACTGCGCCACCGTCGCCGGCGTGCGCCAGTATTTCGTGCGCATCTACTACATCAGCACCAATAATGGCGCCGGCACCTCCATTCCCACGCTGACGCGCCTCGACTTCACCGGCACGGGCTGGACCACGACCCCGCTGGTCGAGGGCATCGAGGAATTCAACATCGAGTACGGCATCGACTGGCACGGCGTGACGCTCGCGGACCTGCCCGACGGCGCGCCCGACGACTACACGACCGATCCCACGACGTTCACGGCCGGCGGCACGTGCACCGCGTGCGCCGCGAATCCCGCCTACGCCTGGGCCCGCGTTGTCACCGCGCGCATCAACCTTCTCGCGCGCAACATCGACCCCACGCCCAATTTCATCGACGGCAAGACCTATTCACTGGGGCGCGACGCCGCGAATGCCGAGATCCTCGTGACGCCCGGCGGGCCGTATCGCCGCCACGCCTACACGGGGATGGTGCGCATCGTCAACGCCGCCGAAAGGCAGGACGTGCCATGACAAGAATCCGCGACCAGGGCGGCGCCACGCTGCTGGTCACCCTCATCATGCTCATCATGCTGACGCTCTTCGCGATCAGCGCGATGAACACCGGCACAATCAATTTGAAAATGGTCGGCAACATGCAGGCCAAGCGCGAAGCGATGGACGCCACGCAGGCGGTCATCGAGCGCGTGGTGAGCGTGCCCAATTTCATCAGCACCCCGAACAATGCCCTGCCCAGCCCGTGCGGCGCGCCCAATACCGCGTGCACGGACCTGAACGGCGACGGCATACCGGAGTTGACGACGGTGCTGACGCCCGCCCCGTCGTGCGTCGCGGCCCATGCCATCAAGGTGGCCACGCTCGTTATCACCCCCAACAGCGAAGACCTCGCGTGCACCCAGGCGCAGGCGCAGGGAAGCTTCGCCGTGGCCGGCGCCACCCCGACGGGCGATTCGTTGTGCGCCCTGACCATTTGGGACATCACCGCCGTGACCCGCACCACGGGCTCCACGGCCCTTACTTCCGACGTGAACGTCACCACGACTCAGGGTATCGGCGTTCGCATCCCCGTTCTCGACATGGTCACGAACTGCCCGTGACCGACCACACCTCCATGGAGGCTTCTTTGAAACCGTCTTCCCTTCGCAAGCTTTTCGTCGCCCTCGCTGTCACCGCGTGCCTCGTGCCGCCGGCCGTCGCCGAGGACCTCGACCTCTTCACGCAACCGCCGCCGCTTTCACCCTCGGACGCCCCCAACATCCTCATCATCATCGACAACAGCTCCAACTGGGCGCGCAACGACCAGGGCTGGCCGCTGGAGAAACAGGGCGAGTCGGAGCTCAAAGCATTGGCGCAAGTGCTCGGCAGCAGCGCCGTCGGCACCACCGTCAATATCGGCCTGATGATGTTCACCTCCGGCAGCCCGCACGACGGCGGCTACGTGCGCTTCGCGATCAGCAACATGAACGCGGCGAACAAGGCGGCCTTCGTCGAGTTGGTCGGGACGTCCACCTGCGTCGACGGCCCCAATAGCGTCACCGGCGGGGCGAACTGCATCCTCAAGAACTTCCAGTCGACCGCCGAGAAGACCAACTCGGCCTCCACCGACTACAGCGCGACGATGTTCGAGGCCTTCAAGTACTTCGGCGGCTGGACCGATCCCACGAACGCGAACTCGGGCCTGTCGCCCAATCCGCCGAACGTGGTGGATACGAGCCATTTCGGCGTGCAGCGCTACGCCTTCCTCGATCCCAAGGCGGATCGCCGCGCCTACACCGATGCCACGAAGACGAGCTATGTTCCGCCCATCCCTCCGCCCCCCGCTCCGGCGCCTTGCGGCAAGAATTACATCATCTTCATCGGCAATGGATATCCGAGCCAGGACGCGCTCCCCTCGCTGCTCACCGGGATCTTCGGCAATGCGACGGTGCCAGCGCCCATCGGCAACAAGAACGTGCGCTCGGCGAACTGGGCCAAGTACCTCAGCAACACCGATGTAAGCCCGGCGAGCGGCAGGCAGAGGGTCCAGACCTACACCATCGACGTCTACAAGGACCACCCGGACGCGAGCCAGACGGCGCTCCTGCAGGCCATGGCCAAGTACGGCGGCGGCACCTATTTCGCGGCGACGAACTCCGCGGCGATCATCAGCGCGCTGCAGGACATCATCGTCGAGATCCAGGCGGTGAACTCGGTGTTCGCCTCCGCGAGCTTGCCGATCAACGCGACCAACCGCTCGCAGAACGCGAACCAGGTCTTCATCGGCATGTTCCGCCCCGACGGCGATGCGAACCCGCGCTGGTATGGCAACCTGAAGCAATTCAAGATCGCGCTCTTCGGCGGCGACGCCAAGCTGGCCGACAAGAACAACGCCGAGGCGATCTCCGCCACGACCGGCTTCGTCAACGCGTGCGCCGCGAGCTTCTGGGGCAGCGACAGCGGGACCTACTGGGATTTCTCCGTTGCCAGCCAGGGAACGTGCACGACCTCGGGTACCAGCCTGTCGTCGGACCTTCCCGACGGGCCCGTCGTTGAAAAGGGCGGCACCGCGGAAGTCGTGCGGCGCGGCAACAACCCGGGGGCGGCCGCACCTTTCGCGGTGAGCCGCAACATGTGGACCTGCGCTTCGAGTCCTTGCGCCTCGCTGGTGCCCATCAGCGCCACCGCGCCGACCCAGGCACGCACGGGCGCCGTCGATGTGACGCAGCAGGGGAACCTCATCGATTACACCTTTGGCAAGGACGTGAACAACGAGAACGGCGAGACGCCCGCCCTCGTGGGCGAGCCGCGTCCCTCGATCCACGGCGACATCGCGCATTCGCGCCCGTTGCCGGTCAACTTCGGCGGCTCGCGCAATGTCGTCATCTACTACGGCGGCAACGACGGCCCCTTCCGCGCGGTGGAAGGCGCGACCGGCAAGGAGCTCTGGTCGTTCATCGCACCCGAGCACCACGCCAAGTTGAAGCGCCTGTACCTGAACACCCCGCCGATCGCATACCCCGGGGTCACGTTGGCGGGGGCGGTCGCGAAGGATTATTTCTTCGACGGCTCGGCGGGCCTCTACCAGAACGCCGACAACAGCGAAGTCTTTATCTTCCCCACCATGCGGCGCGGCGGACGGATGGTCTACGCTTTGAGCATCGGCAGCACGACCGACCCCAACAAACCGACGCTCAAATGGGCGCTCGGCTGCCCGAACCTGGGTGACGACACCGGCTGCTCCTCGGGCCTCGACGGGATCGGCCAGACGTGGTCGACGCCGAACCCGGCATTCACCAAGGGCTACGTCGACGGCGCCAACAATCCCAAGCCCATCGTCATCATGGGCGGCGGCTACGACGCCTGCGAGGACGCCGACGTCGTGCCGGCAACGTGCACGACCGCGGCGAAGGGCCGCAGAGTGTTCATCCTCGACGCCGCCTCCGGTGCGGTGCTGGGCGGTCCGTTCGTTACCACCCGCTCCGTGGCCGCCGACGTGACCCTCATCGACCGCGACTTCGACGGCCTGGTGGACCACGTCTACGTGAACGACATCGGCGGCAACGTCTATCGCATCGACCTGGTCGATCCGGCCACGAAAGCGGCGCGTGCCCCGGGCGCGTGGACCATGACCAAGATAGCCGCGACGACCTCGGGAAACCGCAAGTTCCTGTTCGGCTCGGCAGCACTCGTCGTGGGCAGCAACGTCTACCTGGCGATGGGCACCGGCGATCGCGAGAAGCCGCTGATCAGCAACTCTCCGTACGTCTCGTCGGTGCAAAACCGCTTCTACATGTTCATCGACAAGTTCCCGGCTTCCGGGACGGTGAACCTCGACGGCGGCACGATGACGAACTACACCAGCGACACGACCTGCAGCCCTGTGCTCGCGGCGGGGCAGGATGGCTGGTTCATGGACTTGACCGCGGGCCGCGGCGAGCAGGTCGTCACCTCGTCGGTGATCTTCGGCGGCACGATATTCTTCAGCACCAACCGACCGGTCGCAACCGTGCCCGGCACGTGCTCGGCCAACCTCGGCGAGGCGCAAGGCTATGCGCTGAACCTGCTCAACGCCTCCGGGGTCATCGGCACCGGAAAACTCTGCGGCGGCGATCGCAACGGCGTGTTCACGGGCGGCGGCATTCCGCCTTCGCCGGTGGTCGGCACGGTGCCGGTGGAGGTGTCCCCTGGGGTGTTCCGCAGCATCAACATCCTCATCGGCGGCATCGGGTTGGACACCGGTGGCGGCTCGGTGATCGGCGCGCAGCAGCCTCCGATACCGATCAAGGAGACCCGCTCGCGCGTCTACTGGTATCCGCACGGCGACAAGTAAGCCGCCGGTAATCGCAGCACCCAAGGCCGGGATTCGTCCCGGCCTTTCTTTTCTTGTAAAATATCGGGCTCCGCAAGAAGGCCGGAATAGCTCAGTTGGTAGAGCAGCGCATTCGTAATGCGAAGGTCGTAGGTTCGACTCCTATTTCCGGCACCATGAATTCGCCAATCCTAGAAGGTCGCGACCATCGCGACCACGGCGACCAGCATCACGAGTGTGGCCGCCCAGCCGAGCAGGCGCAGCCGCGGCGTGACCACGAACTGCCCCATGACGTCGGGGCGCTGCGCGAGCACCATCATCACCGCCATGATCGGCACGGCGATGAAGCCGTTCACGACCGCGCTCCAGATGAGCGCCTTGATCGGGTCGATGGGCGTGAATCCCAGCAGCGCGCCCCCGGCGGTCGCGAGCGTGACGATGGCGTAGAACTCCTTGGCCTCGAAGAGCTTGCGATCGAGCCCCGTCTGCCAGTCGAAGGCTTCCGCGACCGCGTAGGCCGCCGAACCCGCGAGCACCGGCACCGCCAGCATCCCCGTGCCGATGATGCCGAGGGCGAACAGCATGAAGGTGAGCTCGCCCGCGATCGGCCGCAGCGCCTCGGCCGCCTGCGCCGCGGTCTCGATCCGGACGATTCCCGCCGCATGCAGCGTGACCGCGGTGCTGAGGATGATGAAGAACGCGATCAGGTTCGAGAATCCCATTCCGATGTAGGTATCCCATTTGATCCGGCGCAGGTGCGCCTTCGCCTGATCGGGCGAATCCACCAGCGGCTGCGCGTTGGGGTCGGAGCGCACGTCCTGCGCCTCGTGCGTGGCCTGCCAGAAGAACAGATACGGGCTGATCGTCGTGCCGAACACCGCGACGATCAGCGTGATCGACTCGGAATTGAACGTGAAGCGCGGCCAGACGGTGCGCACCAGGACCTCGGTCCACGGGACCTGAACCGTGAAGACGACCGCCACGTAGGCCAGGAGCGCGAGTGTCAGCCACTTGAGGAAGCGCACGTAGCGCTCGTAGGGCATGAAGATCTGCAGGACGAGCGACACGAAGCCGAAGACGACCGCGTGGATGTGCTCGCTGCCGCCCATGATCAGCCCCAGCGCCTGCGCCATGGCGCCGATGTCGGCGGCGATGTTGATCGTGTTGGCGACGACCAATAGCCCGATGATTCCGAGCAGGACCGGGCGCGGGAAAACGGTGCGGATGTTGGCCGCGAGGCCCTTGCCGGTGATGCGCCCCATGCGCGCGCTCACCGTCTGGATGCCGACCATGAGCGGGTAGGTGAGGACGATGGTCCAGAGCATGTTGAAGCCGAACTGCGCGCCCGCCTGCGAGTAGGTCGCGATGCCGCTCGGATCGTCGTCGGCCGCGCCGGTGATGAGGCCCGGGCCCAGTTGCCTGATCGCGTCGTGATCCGTGATTCTCTTCAGCACCTACGCCTCCAGGCTCTCGCAGAGTGCCGCGAACGCGTGGTCCCAATCGGTCCACGAATCGTCGCTCGCGATCCGCACCGACGGATACCACAGCGATCGAGCGTCGGGTCCCGCCGTCCAGTAGTGGAACGGCGGGAACCCGTCGAGGAACAGCAGCGAAGTCTCCTTGCCGATGGCGCCGGCGAAGTGCGCCGTCACGTTGCTCGAGGTGACCACGCGCTCGCACGCGGCGATCGCGGCGATCACGCCCTCGAAATCGTTGTCGGTGTCGAGGTCCTCGAGGCGCGCGAGCATTCCGGGGTGGCGGGCCTGGAATTCGGAACGCTCCGCCGCGACGTCTCCGTACTGAAGGTCGAGGAGGCGCGCTCCGGCGCATTGCGCGAGCCGCGCGAAATGCTCCAGCGGTATCGACTTGCGCTCGGCGATCGCCCTGCGATTGCCTCTCTGCAGGCTGCGCCAGGAAATGGCGATCCAGCGTCCGGGCCCGAGTTGCTCGCGCGTGCGCGCCACCCGATCGGCGTCGGGCACGAGGAGCGCGTGCGGCTGCTGCGCGAAGGCGGCTACGGAAGGGCGCAGCAGCCGCGGGAGCGAGCCCAGCGAAAGCTGCGCATCGCACGACCGGAATGCCTCCGTGGCTTCCCCGGATGCGGTGAACGTGAAAGCGGGAAGGCTGCGCCGGTAGATCGTCACGAGCCGGGGATCGAGCTCCACCACCGCGCTCAACCCGCGACGTTCGAGCCCGGGAAGCAGGGTCGAGAACAGGATCTGGTCGCCCACGCCCTGTTCGCAGGCGATCGCCACGCGCTTCACTGCGTCGAGGTTGGTCGCGTCGAGCGCGGGGAGCGCAATGGGGCGCCGAGCCGCCTGGCCCGCCGCGAAACGCTCCTCGTATCCTTCCCAGCCCTCCGCGAAGCTCTTCTCGCGGAGCGCGATCTGCGCCAGGCCGAAACGCGGTCCCGGCATTTCCGGGGCGGCCCGCGCCGCCTCGCGGTAGCGCCGTCGCCCCTCCTCGATGCGGCCGCCATCGACCGCGATGCCCGCGGCGTTGTTGAGTGCTTCGGCGAAAGTCGGAGCGCGTGCGAGCGCCTCTTCGTATTTCGCCTGCGCCCCGGCGAGGTCGCCCTGGTCCTTCAACGCGTTGCCCCAGTTCAGGAAGGCGGGAGCGAAATCGGGCCGGGCGGCGATGGCGCGCGCGTAGAGATCCAACGCTTCCGGCAACCGACCCTCTTCCTGGGACACGAGCCCCAGGTTGTTCAGGGCGTCGGCGTTGCGCGCATCCGCGGCGAGGGCGTGCTCGAAGCATTCGCGCGCTTGCGCCGAGCGGCCGGTATGCCGCAGGACAACACCCAGGTTGGTGAGCAGGCTCGAGTGTGCGGGAGCCTGGACGAGTGCGGCACGCAGCGACTGCTCGGCGCCTTCATAGTCGCCCATCTCGAGCAGGAGCGAGCCGCGGTTGTAGAGCGCCGGCACGTTCGCGGGACTTGCCGCGAGCGCCGCGGCGTAGCTCGCCAGCGCCGCGGTCGCCTCGCCGCGCTGCCTTTGCACGTTTCCCAGCCCCACGTGGGCATCCGCGCCGCGCGGATCGATCGCCGTCGCGCGCCGCAACGCCGCAGCCGCCTCTTCCAGGCGGCCGAGGACGCGAAGGATGCTCCCCAGCTGGCAGAGGCCCGCATAGAACGCCGGCTCGATCTGCACCGCTTTGCGCGCATCGCGAAGCGCTTCTTCAGCGCGCCCCGATTCGAGGAGGACACGCGCGCGATTGCCGAGGAACGCGGCGTTGCGCGGCGAGCGCTCGAGCGACCGGTCGATGAGCGCGAGGCCCTCGGCGCGCCGCGCACCTTGCGAGAGGATGCAGCCGAGAATGTGGAGCGCGTCGGGATCATCGGGCTTCGCCGCCAGGATCGAGCGCCACGCGCTTTCCGCCTCGGCGAGCCGACCCGCCTGAAAAAGCGCGAGCGCCCGCGCCTCTGCAGTGCCCGCCTCAGGCAAGGACGATCTCCATCATGCGCGCGAACGCCTTGTCCCACGAATCGAGCTCACGGCCGGTGACGATGTGCACCGATGGATACCAGAGGCAACGCCCGGCCGCGTCGGTCACCCAGTAGTGGAAGGGCGGATTGTCGGCGAGATACACCAGCAGCGTGCGTTTGGCGAGCACCGCGGCGAGGTGCGCGGTGACGTTGCTCGTCGTCACGATGAGATCGCACGCTTCGATGGCGGCGAGGACTCCGTCGAGGTCGTTGAAGAGGTCGAGGTCGGCGAGCCGGGTGAGCCTGCCGCCTTGCGCCGCGAAGGCGTCGCGTTCCGCGGCGGTGTCGCCGTATTGCAGGTCGAGCAGGCGCAGATCGTCGCGACCGGACAGTTCCATGAAGGCCTCGAGCGGCGCCGATTTCTTGGCTTGCACGTATCCGCGTGTCTTCGGCTGGAAGCTGCGCCACGAGATGCCGATCACGCGCACGCCGGTGCCGGCGAGGCGCTCGCGAAATGCGGCGGCGCGCGCCGCATCGGCAGCGAGAAGCGCGCGCGGCTGCGCCTCGAAGCTCTCGAGGGATGGGCGCAGCAGGCGCGGCAGCGAGCCCAGGCCGATATGGCGGTCGCAGGCGGCGAACGCCGCGTTCGACCCTCCCGGTGCGACCACGTTCCAATCGGGATGGGCGCGTCCGAATGCCGCGATGAGGCGCGCGTCGACTTCGAGCACGAATTGCTGGCCGCGCGCCGCAAGCTCGGGTACCAGCGTGGAGTAGAGGAGCTGGTCGCCCACGCCCTGCTCGCGCCACACGGCGAGGCGCTGCGCGCGGCCCCAGTCGGCGGCGGTGAACGGCGCAACCGGCAACGCTCGCGGCACCGCGATCGGCGGCCTGGTGTAGTAGCGCAGCTCGTGCAGCCTCCAGCCCGGCTCGAACTCGCGCTCGCACAGGTGCGCGAGGCCAAGGTTGTATCCGGCGCGTGCATTGCCCGGATCGGCCTTCAGGGCGCGGGCGTAGAGCACCATCGCCTCGCGGCGGCGCCCCTGCTCCTGCAGCAGGTAGCCCATGTTGTTGATGGCGTCCGCATGGTCGGGACGCAGCGCGAGCGTTCTTTCGTAACCCGCGATCGCCGCTTCCACCTGCCCTCGCTCCTGCAGGATGAGCGCGAGGTTGCTGTGCGCATCCGGGTAGTCCGGCGCCTGCGCGATCACTTCGCGATAGCTCGCGATCGCCGCTTCGTCCTCGCCAAGGGCGGAGAGCGCGTTGCCCAGGTTGTTGCGCGCCTCGTAGAAGGACGGCCGCAGCTCCAGCGCCTTGCGATAGCATGCCACCGCCTCCGCGAACCGATTGCGCTCGTAGTACGCGATGCCGAGATTGTTGTGGACCGCCTCGGAGAGCGGCTTGAGCTGCGCGGCGCGCTCGAGGAGCCCGATCGCCTCCTCGGCGCGTCCCGCCTCGCGCAAGGCGGTGCCGAGATTGGAGAGCGCATCGGCGAGCTGCGGGTCGAGGCGCACCGCGTGGCCGTAGTGGGCCATCGCCTCATCCAGGCGGCCCTGCACCTTCAATACGTTGGCGAGGTTGTTGTGCGCGGCGGCAAACGCGGGGCGCACCACGAGCGCCTTGCGGTAGCAGGTCACCGACTCGTCGAGCCTGCCGGCCTCCTGCAGCAGGAGCGCCAGGTTGTAGAGCGTCTCGGCGCTCTCGGGCTTCAGCGCGAGCGCCCTGCGATAGGCGCTTTCCGCGCTCACCCGCTCGCCGCTTGCGGCGAGGATGTTGGCGGTGAGGCTCCACGCCGAGGCCGAGGCCGGATCGAGCGCGGTCGCGGCCTCGATCTCGGCGCGCGCCTCGGAGAGGCGGCCGAGCGCGAAGAGCGCCTGCGCGCGGTTGTGCAGCAGCGTGGGTCCGGGAGCGCGCAGCGCGCGCGCGCGATCGAACCATTCGAGCCCTTCCTGCGGCCTTCCCTGCGCGCTCAACGCCGCGCCGAGGAGCTGCAGGGCCTCGACCAGCGCCGGCGCGGCGGCGGCGAGCTCGCGCAGCGCGCGCTCGGCCTCGGGCAGGCGGCCGGCCTGGAAGAACGCCACGGCGCGCGCGTACGCTTCCGCGGCCCCCTTGCCGCCAGGATCGATCATTTCAGGAAGAAACGGTAGGCGGGGTTGCGCGACTCGTCGGTGTAGTCATATCCGAGCTCGCGCAGGAAACGGCGGAAGGCACCGCGCTCGCCCCCGGGCACCTGCAGGCCGACGAGCACGCGCCCCACGTCCGCGCCATGGTTGCGGTAGTGGAATAGCGAGATGTTCCAGCCCGAGCCC
>WNFL01062588.1_pt1 | contig 13315 bp, 18 predicted proteins | sample 5400361 | NCBI WGS metagenome assembly WNFL01 (sample SAMN13153351, study PRJNA577476) | soil metagenome | isolation source: 40 cm soil on Douglas fir-dominated hillslope | place: USA:California | collected 2013-09-17
ACGACTCTGGCGACTCTGTGCGTGTGTTTATTTTCCTGCTCCCCCGTTCAGTAAAGAATGTTGGCTGACGAGCTTCACGAAGGCGTCCTGTACACCAATCTCAGGGTACACATACGGCTCTCCGACTCGTAGGTTCCTCCTGCCTCTAGTCGCGCACAATATATACAACTGATGCATAATATCACATGCCACAATAACATTGGGGTTGTGTACAGGAATCGGGGTGGGGATCGCCAGGTGAATATGTGAGGAATGGGGAGTGACCAAACAATACCGAGAAAGGGTGACGCGACATACACAACAAACGATAGCTTTAACGTCCACTACCCATCACGTTATCTAATGATTTTCGCGTAGGCTGAAGCTCTACACTCGTCGCCCTATGAACTCGAAGGGTTGCTAAAGCGGATCGAGAGAGGTCCGTGGACTGGGCAACTAAATATGGCGCTGTCTTCGCAGAGGTCAGTTTTCCCATATTTACACAACACAAGCATGAATTTGACATCTGTTAGTTGAACCCAATCGTAAGGCTATTTTCGGTGTTGTCAGCGTCACGTTTGAGGTATGTGCTCGCTACTCGCTTATCGGACTTGGAAGTAATGCTTGAAGGGTTAGCTGTTGAAGGAACAGAACTAGTATGACCGAATGCCCTCGGATCTTTGCAATCGTCTTTGTCCTGTGATTTTCTACAAACAACCTCAAGGTAAACCCCCGATTTGGAATATCTTGAAGGTAATTTCGCCGTGTTAGCCAAAATGAGCGATGTGGATGTAAACTGAGGTCGAGCGCCGCACGTTCAAGATACAGGCTTTGTTGGACCACGATTACGACTTCGCCGCAGAAGAGAAATCTGGTACGAATGTGGCGAGCACCTTCAAAGCAATCACCAGTACAAATCAATGTCTCTCGCATCTCGACCGGGCCCCAACAGTTTACCCCATCGACATCCGCAACATCTGTCCTCGAGTTGAAGCTGCCAGCGCCTTTAGAATTACTGGAGACAACAGAACGGACAATACGGCAGAAGAAGGAACGCGACCCAACGCCTTTGAACCAAACCGTCACGGCCGACGCCGACGTAGCGTCTTGCGAAGGTGGCCGGCCAGCCGCTGAGCCTCTATTTGAGAGGTAGTATTCGAATAAGCGCGTAAAGTGGGGTGCTTGTGTTCCCTCAAGCACAGATGGTGCCATACGACGGAAGAATTCTGTAATGAACGGCGGATGGTTCAGTCAGTGTGGTCGTGAGCGTCTATCTAAACCAAAACCAGTGCTCGAACGAGTGGAAATCGATATAGTGCCTATACAGAGTACTCCATCACTCCAACGCCAGCCCTCTGAGATCTCCCAGCCGACCCCATCGTCTACTCTTGCTCCACAAACGCCGTCCCTTCGACATCCCAATAATACAGCTCCTGTGGTTTCTGGCTCTCAAGTTGAGCCTGGTGCGATACTCCTCACGGTGACCACAAATTCTACTGATACCCCTTCCAATTCGCCGACGCTTGCCTCTTTACAGCGCGGTCCCTCTCAGCCAGCCAAGGTACACAAGCCACGGCCATCCGTTATATCAGAGGGGGTTTCGGAACCTACTCATATGGACCTTGATCATCCAACTACCCTTCCGGCTCGAGTTCCGGGTTCCAAGCCTCCTATTCTAAGAGGCTAGTTCTCTAAATGCTTCTCGTCGTCACCAGCGCCTATCCAACAACCACTCCCGTATCGGTCTACCCTACCGTCTCCCACCCCGTCCTTGCGCGTCATTGAAGTCCCTCGCACTTCGGCTTCTGCAGTACTGGTACCGACGGCGGTCAAAGTGAACACTGCAGCAGCGCGGCATATGCCTAATATCCCATCCCTTGGTCGACCGAAGATGAAAGCGCAAGAGGTGGTTGTCGCGGAAGGCCTAGGTCCGCTGCTCTGTTATTTTTCATCTGTTCTACTAATACCAAAATTAAACACTAACAGCCACCATAACACCTTCTCCACCGTTAGTCAAGGATGGCCCATCAACTCAGTCCTCTCCTCCGAAAGCGGTTTCCGTGACAATCCCCTGCTCCTTCGTCCGCTTCAACGGGATTTGCTGGGTGCCCCAACGTTGCCCTACTGCGCTTTCATTCCTTTGGATTGTAACTTGGTTGCAAATGGCGGGAAAGACCTGCACTAGAAATGGCTGCCTTGGTTTGCTTACGTTGCGGGCCACCCATGTTGACGCTCAAAGCCTTCGAGGTTGTGGTACAGAAAACCTTCCTGAGGGTGCTCAAACCTCTACCAAGTCTTCAACTAGTACGCCCATCTTCGCTCTCAAAGTGCTTTCTTCCAATTAACGTTCAGTGTCGGACCAGAAATCCGGCGCTCTCTAATCAATCGCCGAGAAGGAAGACAATATGCAAGTGTGCGAGGTTAATGTACGAAATGTACGAAATGTCCTGCGCATCGGCGTCGGCACGGCTGTCGCGCAATATTCCGGGACGGGGCATACGGGCGTGATGACTGGTGGAGTTCGCTTTGGCTTGTGTACCGAGGAGGAGAGGGAGGTGATGAAGACGAGGGGGTGATGAAGGGGGTGGAGAGAGAGGCCTCTTGGGGGACCGGTACTCCTCCGCCCGTCGCGCCTTTACACCCGCGTCTCTTCGACCACCTCAACCACTACCACCACTACCACGATCAGAACGGATGCGCAAATGCCAGCCCACCAAGAGTCGCTCTAGTAGCCACACGCGCACGCACACCCTAATTCAGCCCCAGCAGTATCGGCGATGGGAATCGAGCGCCTCGTAAGCCGCAAGCGTCCCACCATCTTCAGGGGCAGCGACAACGTGACAACCGTCGAGGCCTAAGTCGGAGCTGGTTCCCGTGCCAACCGAAAGCGGAGGCATGACCAGATCGCGTGGGGTTGCCGCGATAAGACAGGCGGACGTCGCGGTGATAGTGAAGGCGCGAGCGACAACGATGTCGTACTCAGTGCCAACGAGCATAAATGCGCTAGGATCAGTCATGGTGTGAGCGCGAGACGCAGGAGGTTTGGGGGTGATAAGAGGCGGCTTGGGTGGTGCGTGCATTTTCTTGGTATTTCGGCCAAGTACTCACAAGGCCACAGTAATACGACCATATTGTGCCTCTGGAACGTTAGTTGCTGTGCTATTCTGCCTGACCCGCAAGACACCAGGACACCAGTCATTAATCGCACTGTTGTATCGTAAGCAGAGCGGGCAAGCGGCTGGCGTGGGTCTTTCTGCAGCTACCACAGGGGCTCATGTAATTCTGGTACTATACAGGATGGCCCATGGGTTCTGGATATGTTCCCTACTTGAGCTTGCACGCAGCGATCCAGCGTTAGCATTGTGGACGACATGGAAGACAAGGGCAGACTTGTCGGAGAAGCTGAGTTTGAAAGCGCGATATTTACTTGCTTGGTTCTTTGTTTGTTTATTTGGATAGACTACCTGACCCGCCTACGCCTAGTCGTCGCCGCTCTGCTGCTGCTGCCATCGTCTGCTCTCACTTCGACGTTCGTCGGCCGACTCATCACTCCAAGCCAGGCCCCAACTCTCATTTTCACGCACTCGACTGAGTACGAGATGCAGTGGAGGTACCTATCGCCCGTGGATACGCAGCGTGCTCAGCTTCCCCGACCTGCAAATGCGGCCGTCGGATGGTCTGTGTAAGAAGCGCCATTGTATCATCCCCAGGTAGCTCTGGCGACTCTGTGCGTGTGTCCGTTCAGAGAGAATGTTGGCGGATGGGCTTCACGAAGGTGTCCGTGCACCAGTCTCGGGTGCGCATACGGTTCTCTGACTCATCTTCTCTTCTCACATATTGACTCTTTTAACCCTTTTAGCTGTTGCATACCCACCCACAATCTCTATTCAGAATGACCGGTACGAAAATGTGACAATGATCGACGTCCTCACGGTCATCATGCGTTGGCCCATACGGGGCACACGAGCCTGATGACTGGTGGTTTTCACATTTGCTCGAACGCCGAGGGGGAGATGAACTGGGTGGAGAGAGAGGACGCTTGGCGGCCCGGTACCCCGATTCTAGAACAGCCAATGCCTCACTCCCAGTATTCTCGTTCCACCTTACACCCACGCCTCTTCGACCACGTCCATGCCCCACGTCCAGAGCGGGTACGCACACGCCAGCCCACCAAGTTTGCTTGTCTACGCTCGTCGACCCACGCGCGCGCAGTTTGAGTACCCAAAGGCGTCGCAACAATCCGCGGAGATGGTACATACCCTGCAACTGCCGACCCGACTTACCAGCCCAATCCAGCAAGGCCACCCGTCATCGCACTTCGAGCGTCGGTCTCGCAAACGAGTACCTCGTGCAGCAGCAGCAGGGTACTGGCGTGGGCAGGGCCGACGACTTGAGGTCGGAAATATGACGTGTGTACGGGTGCCACATCGGCTCCCAGTCGTTCCCGGGTGGTATCGTGTATCGGCGATTGGGAATGCGCACACGCCCGCTCCGGGTGCAAATGCCAATACTAACGGGCATAGGTACTTCTGTCCCCCTTCCGCTGCTGCGATTGCCTCTCCTGCGCTGGCTGATGCACCCTCCCTCGAACTGGCACTAATAGTCACTACGCCCGACGCCCGACTCGAACAACGGACCGCAGGTCTTCTACACGACCCAGGAGCTCGTGATGGACCTCCTCAAAGACCTCGAACTCACCGTGTCCCCGCATACCTACATTCACAGCGCCCAGCCTGGCCGAAGAGAGACATCAAGCCCGCAGTGGGGAAGCAGGCCACGATTGGTTTATCGGGCACAGTGGTGGATTTAGGGCCTGCATGCCGCTCGAGGAGCCGTACTCGCACCCGCGCGCTGGATCCAGCGCCAGCAGTAACAGTGGTCGAAATCGAGCGTCTCGCCCGTCCTCAAGGACGTGGTGGACATAGTGGACCCTCGAGGCCGACGTCCAGATTGGTACCCGCGCCACCCGGAAGTGGAAGTGCGACCAGCTGTGTAGGGTTACCGTGATGAGACCGGCGGCGACGGTGGTGGTGGTGAGGGCGTGAGTGACGACGATGTCATGCTCATTGCTGATGAACGCAAACGCACCATGACCGGTTATGGTGGGATTGCGAGGCGCAGGAACGTTGGGGATGATAAGAGGCGACCTTGGTCAGGGATGCGTGCGTTTTCTTTTCTTGCGTGATGATACATGCCCACACTCTGTTGTGTGGTGAGTGTAGATCCCAACGCGTCTTGTGTATTGACCTGCTCTTGAATACATGAAGCATACCGCGAGGCGTGTATATCTATCATCTTGCTTCATATCTATCATCTTGCTTCATATACCGCATTATATTGTCTCGGCATCTATGTACAAAGCCCAATCCCTAGGCCAACACCAATCAAAACCTCATCATATCTGTTGATGTTGTGTATGACTCATCACACGTCATTGTTTGTTCCTTGGGTTTCTCCTGTTGTTTATCCACCCCTGTATATATAGCCGCACTCTGTTTATCTATATATCCTACACGGTTGTTTCCCCACTCTCTCCCGGCGTCAGGTTGGTCGTGCTCGTCCAACAATATCAACACCCAATCACCACTCATCCACACACCCACCACTTTTCTATGAGGTTCCGTATAATGGCCAACCAACAACCCGGACTGACCGCGACGTGTGTAAGGTTCCGATTCTCTTCGACCTTATTTCTTACGTGACGTCCAAGTACAATCGAATCCCTTTATACATTGAAAGAGACAGGCGTGTACTAGTTGAACGTGCGGGTGAGAGTTTTGGGGTGGGAGGAATAAAATCGAATTGGATACAGGAACTCACAAGCGACAGGTTTATAAGGGCGTGAACTATATTACGTAATAGTAAGCGGGAATAGCCGCAAGTGAGTCCTTACAACGTGCCTGCCGTTCCTCTGTGCCAAATGTTTACCCACGCCACGCCCTCCTCTGGCCTTCTTGATCTAAAGATGTACCGTGCTCATAGGGAGGAATAGAGTGGTCTCCAGTGTAAGAACAGAACGTGGTATTCTTGTTTTATGCATACAGCGAATCTTCGATCTTTTGCATGCAGCAATACGGTATGGTATTTTCACCTGCGTTGTTCCAGAATTATTGGCACTGTTCAATTCGAGGTCTCGAGGGGAAATACGCTCTGGCCGTGCTAGTGGTTCGAACCAACCCAGCCTTAGAGACGGATAAAGAACCATGGGAGACACTTCAATAACCAGAAGAGCAACCAATACATGCGCACATTCTAATCGAAAAGAGGCTAAGAAGATACACTTTCGAAAATTTGAGTCCATGAAGTTCCAAAGGCAAAGTCGTCAAAATCAAGAGAAATGGAGCGATTACGGGATGTAAGGGGGATGGTCAGAAGGGCGGGTGAATGCACGCTTGTACGAATATCACGGGGTACCCAGTATAGCAAGCCGCCTTCTGTGTCCCTGACCCAACCACTCATGTCAGGCTTCGCACAAAATCCAGGATGGATTGGGTTACAAGAGGAAGGTGGGATGGGAACATGTAGAAATGGATCCCACACGCGGGTGGTTTGATCAAAAGACCCAGAAGCAATGCGCTGCCGATCTGAAGAGTAAGCAACGGAGACCACCATGCCCGCATGCCCCTCAAGAGGATTGCCGACTGCAGTACCACTCTCCGCATCCCAAATTCGAATGGTGAGGTCGTCGGATCCCGAGATGATGTGGCGCCCATCGGGAGAGTAAGCAACGGACCGCACCCAGTCGGTGTGCCCCTCGAGAGGATTTCTGACTGTAAAACCAGTCTCCGCATCCCAGACTCGAATGGTGCGGTCGGAGGATCCGGAGATGATGTGGCGCCCATCGGGAGAGTAAGCAATTGAGAGCACCGCGCGCGCATGCCCCTCGAGAGGACGGCCGACAGAAGTACCATTCTCCGCATCCCAGATTCGAATGGTGCTGTCGTCAGATCCGGAGATGATGTACCGCCCATCGGGAGAGTAAGCAACAGACCACACCGTGCCCGCATGCCCCTCAAAAGGATTGCCGACTGCAGTACCAGTCCCCGCATCCCAGATTTGAATGGTGTGCTCGTCGGATCCGGAGATGATGTACCGCCCATTGGGAGAGTAAGCGATGGACAGCACCGCGCCCGCATGCCCCTCGAGAGGATTTCCAACTGCAGTACCATTCTCCACATCCCAGATTCGAATGGTGCGGTCGTTGGATCCGGAGATGATGTGGTGCCCATCGGGAGAGTGAGCAACGGTCCGCACCACGCCCGCATGCCCCTCGAGAGAATTTCCGGTTTCAGTACCAGTATCCGCATCCCAGATTCGAATGGTGCGGTCGGAGGATCCGGAAATAATGTGCCGTCCATCAGGAGAGTAAGCAATGGACAGCACCGTGCCGTTATGCCCCTCGAGAGGATTTCCGACTGTAGTACCAGCCTCCGCATCCCAGATTCGAATGGTGGTGTCGCCGGATCCGGAGATAATATGCTGCCCGTCGGGAGAGTAAGCAACGGACCGCACCCAATCTGTGTGCCCCTGAAGAGGATTTCCGAATGTAGTACCAGTCTCCACATCCCAGATTCGAATGGTGCGGTCGTCGGATCCGGAGATAATGTGGCGCCCATCCGGAGAGTAAGCAACGGATCGCACCCAATCAGTGTGCCCCTCGAGAGGATTACCAACTGCGGCGCTAGTATTTGCATCCCAGATTCGAATGGTGTGATCAGAGGATCTGGAGATGATGTACCGCCCATCGGGAGAGTAAGCAACGGACTTCACCCCCCCTGTATGCCCCGTAAGAGGTTCGCCAATTACAGTACCGGACTCAGCATCCCAGATGAGAATCGTTTTGTCATCGGATCCAGAGACAACATGGGTCCCATCTGGCGAATAACACATGCTCCAGATGAGCTCAGCGTGTCCAGTCCACTCCAATGGCGGTGCGGGCCATGATGACAGCTTCCCCACTCGCACACTGATGGCTCTAGTAAATTCTCTACTGAAAATCCTCAATAAAGGTGACTTAGAGGGCAGGAATGGTCGTGTGGAAATATAGATGTGTGGAGCGCTGAAGGAGATGGGGGTGTGGAAAGCAACCAAGAAATGACAAATATCCTGAATTCTCTCAAGAAGTGTTGGATCCGCACCCTAAAGCCAATTCGAATCACATTGTGATGCAAACTAGCAGCAGGCCGGGGATGTACTCACCCTGACCCATGATAGCAACCTTCGAATGCTTGGAACACCAATTGGGACCTTCCCCATAATGCTCAACACTTCCACCCAAAATAATGGATACAATCCTTCCAAGAATTTCTTCAAGCTTCCCAATACCAACACCCACTGATCGCAGTTATCTGAAGGAAAGCAAAGATGATTCGACCAATGGAGACAACTATACTGTAAGGCGTCCGAAATGTTCTCCTTCACTCGGGATGGGAGATCTTTGATGTCTGCATTAGCGAGCCGGGAATCCTCAAGCTTGCAGAGGTTGAAACGTAGTTGCGTAGTCATCACTCTGAGGCAATCAAGGCCTAGCTGCACGTCCATGTCTCGGATGTTCACTTGATAGGTGCAGCGATCGCTTACAAAGAAATCGTATACCAACAAATGCCAGACACGAATGCCTTTATTGGCCGCCTCATCTCGATATAATAAAGAGCTGAGAGCATCCACCCACGTCTTAACGAGATTGAGTTTCACTCCTGCCAGCTCTGCAATCGTCTCATCACACAGCGCACGGTAGGGAGATGTTGTAAGAAGGACTCCAATCATGCGCTGAAACTCGATGTTTTTGTGCACTATTCGTGCATTGAGGATACTGGAGTAAAGTTCATATAGAGATTCTAGGCCAGTCCTGGCTGAGTCATGCAAGGCTGCCATCAAAGACTCTTCGGGGTCCTCACAGCGTTCAAGGGCAAGGACAAGAGTTTTAATGAAGATGAAAAGACCATTCGCCCAACGGATAATCCTGTTGAATTCCAATTCCTTGGGCCACGAGGTGTCGAGATTCCAATGAGAGGCCACCAAATTGAACTGGCTTCAGGCAAAGGTTTGCAAATCAGAACTGGCATCTTGATCTGTGGCCAGATCATAAGGTTGATATGACGATTGGGCGAGAGTATCAAAGACTCGTTGGATATCGACTTCGGGTCTGCTGGTGATGATGATCTTCAGCCACGGAGCTTGTGCAGCGGCATTAGTCAGAACCTTCAGGAGACCTGGGCAACTTCGAGCGTCGCCACACTCATCAAGTGCGTCAATGATGAAGACGAGAGAGTGCTCCGGGTGGCAAGGAAGGGAGCGGATGAAATCAAGAAAAAGTGAGCCTTTCATCGACTGCGGAGTAAGGTTTGGGTCGTCGTGAAGGTGTTTTGCAACAATGGTTCGAAATGCTGGGAAGAGTATTGCGAGTTTGTGAATAAAAGTCGGAAGGATGTTCAGGGGCTCGCTCAAATCTGGGTCGTCCCTCTGGCAGAAAAAGGCTCCAGCAAGGTGGCTTCGCTCGTGAAGGCTTGCACAGATCGAATGGGCTAACGACGTTTTTCCGATTCCGGGTGAGCCGTAGAACCAGTACGTATTACTCTGCTGTACATCCTCTTGACCTGATTTATTGACTACCCAGTCCATGGTGTGATTGAGAAGAGATTGGCGGGTGCTGTCCATACAGCGGAATTTGTGGTGATAGCCGGCCTCGACAGGTTTGAGGCGCCTGAACAGCAACTCTTGCTCTACCTGCTCTTGCTCTACCCGCTCTTGCTCTACCCACTCTTGCCCTTTTCGTTCTTGCTCTGCCCTCTCTCGGTCTTGCTTCACACGGTCTCGCTCGACACGGTCTTGCTCCAACCACTCTCGCTTGACACGGTCTCGCTCGACATGGTCTTGCTCCAACCACTCTCGCTCGACACGCTCTCGCTTGACACGGTCATGTTCTGCTCACTCTACACGAAACCCATGAGGGTCCATTATGGACAGATCGAGGAAATGGGAGCTTACTCGTCTCATTGGCTAGGCGAAGAGCCTCAAAATTCATTGCACAGTCGAAATCTTCGATCACATTGGTTAACTCTCGCTCCATTTCTCCGATCATCTCTGGGTACGCTGGACCACTGATTGTTCTCGCTGTGATCATCAGCACTTGTCAAACTGAGGGAATGACCACCCACCACGTTTGACATAATCGCATGATAATTTCGCGACCCTGTGCATTACTTCAAACATTCGCGGGATGAGCTCCTTCAAGACTTTTGTCTCTTCGGAGACGATTTCATCTGCAACTTGCTTCGCCAAAGGCAAAATCCGCTGCACCCGATCGTAAAGACCCGAGGGCATCTGGTCATACTTGTTTTGTTCCTTCAAGAGCTGAGCCGCCAAGTGTTACTTCCAAGTCTGATACGCAAATAGCGACCACACACCTCAAACGTGATGCTGGCAACGCCAAAAACAGCCTTTGCAATTGGGTTCAACTATCAGGTGTCAATTTCTTGCCCGTTCTATGTAAATATGGGACAACTGACCTGTGCGAAGGCAGCGCCATATTTAATTGTCATGTCCATGGATTTCTCCATTGATCCACTCATCAGTGGGGAGTATTCCTTTAGCAATCCTTCAAGTTCATGGAGCGACGAGCGTATGGTTTCGACCTTTGCGAAGATTATTGGCTGGCGGGGATGGGTAGTGGAAAGGTACGAACGGTATTATTTGCAGAGAACCGTACTTCTAGAGAGCCATTATGCTTTCCAATCACAACATCCTCTGTCCATCTATCAGATGATATATGCGGACTGGTTGTGATGACTAACTTATCACGGTGAACTCGTGGTTGTTAGAGCTCCAGTAATCACTGAAGAGTCCATGAAGGTCGATAACTTTGCTCCCTTCTCAGTACTTTGCCCAAACTGAATGACCGCTCTTCATTCGGACCTCAACCTCGAGCTTGGACCTGACCACTACTTTCACGTAGTTCCAGGCATCAGTGAGTCCTCTCTCGCTGCTAAAGGTGGTTACTTACATCGTCGTGGGGGCTGCCGAGTGCATGTCACTCGGTTTGTCATTGCCCCTGCGACGCGCTGTCCTGTTCACTGACCGCGCGCCGTGCCCATGCGGCCTACTAACCAGTGCGCTGCGCTCCATTCCCCCTGTGGTCTGTTCGCTAACTAGCTTTGCACTCCGGTGTGGGCTAGCAGGTCAGCTGGGGATCGCGTCCCCCTTGTCTGGCAAGTTACCAGAGGCCCGCCTGTTCACCCCCTGCACCGGAGTGGTTCAGTTCCATTCCCCCCAAACGTCGACGCAGACAGTTTGGATGGTTACACCTGGGGTGGCCTTTGGGCTGCCTAGATTGGGTACTGTCGTAAAACAGCAGCGAAAGAGAGCGGGCTGGGCGCCCAGGAAACTGCAGCGCCCCACCCCCCGTTCTTGGAGTAGGGCGATTGGACCCTCCCCCCCTGTTTTAGTCATGATACCTTCGCTAACCCGCTCGTCGTCGACGACCTGTCGCCGAGCCATCCTCAGGCTTGCTCCCCCGGCCAGCCTGTTGCAGCGTGTTTGCATGCTGGTTTCGGGCGGTCTTGGAGCCTGCCATCATCCCCAAGGTGGTGACCCTCTATTGGCTTGTCGCGTGACGGCACAGCCAATACCCTATCCCCGAGGTGTCGACCCTCTATACTGATCATCCCCAAGGTGTTGACCCTCTTTACTGATCACTGGACAAACCCTTTGAGGGCCAGTCTCATGTGTCACGAACGAACCCTTTGAGGGCCAGTCTCGTGCGCCCCACTTAGTCGAGTGCCCTCTTCTGTTTTCTCGAAGGAGGAGGGACTCCACCATAATGCAAGTCGGTGCGAATCCGGAGTGGTCAAGGCACAGTTCGGTGAAGGGGAGGGCACGTGGTTCTCGTTGCTTCGGAGTCGGGCTGGGCGGACTCCTTCGTGGTCATGGTGAAATCCCGGACTCCACCTTAGGTCAAGCTGGAGCTTACATTCACGTCATGGGTTCGACCCCCACGATGGTTTTGTGGATGTTTACTCCCTTCGTGAATCCCTCTCGGTTATGGATGGATCTGCACTGCACTCGGGGCACAGCACACCAACAGGATCGAATTGGCCCTCACGATTGTTTTAGAGGGAGTGTATGCGGGGTCACGACCGCGGAGATACCAAGGAGGGACTCGCTCCTGAGGTTGTACAGTGGGCCGTCCCATGCCCCTAGAAGTTAGGTCTCCGGCTGGGACGGCCCACTGTACAACCTCAGGAGCGAGTCCCTATCTGTGCGTGCAGTGAAGTCCAGACTCCGATTGGGTCATCGTTGCGGTCTTGCAGGGTGCTCGCATTAGCTGCCCAGGTCAGGGTTCCCGAGCTATCCCGTGAGCTCTGCTTGGCACCCCGGACTCTCCATTAGGTCATAGCTGCTCTGCGGCCTGACTCCTTTTGGAGTCAACAGGGAGGTGTGCTTCGTTGTGACAGGTGCTGTGTGTTCCGAACTGGAGCTGGGCTCTGGCGTACAACCTTACCGGCCACTGGTGAGTCGATGGTGGTCCAACGAGGTGCGTTTGAATAGGTCGATGAGGTTTGTCCTCAGCCTGTTTGGTGCGTGCCGTACTCTGGAGGGATTACGGGGGTGTGGACTGTTTAACTTTTTGTGTGGGCTACTGACATGTGGGTGAGGGCGGTTACTCCCCTAACGGTTCTACTCCATCTGGGGTCCTGTCTAAGATACCCGTACTGTAAGAGATTCATCCGTTTACAGAGCTGGCTGGGATTCAATGCCCTTATCGGCTTGACGGGGATGTTAAACAGCACATGGGAGGTCTACAGTAAGCCGTCCTGCGTGATCGCTCTGCGTACGCCTTGTGCTACAAGCTTTGCGTGACAGGTGACATGGCCACACTGGACTGGTGTCCCCCAGGGGTTTTAGTGGGTATTGTCCACCTGCGGGTGCCGGAGTCCCACACTGCCGGCCTGAGACAGAGTATAGGGGACCCCGGACTCCGATCTGAGGGCTGGTTGTCGCACGCAGTCTTAGTTCCGCTGAGGCTGTAATGGCTGTTGACGGTGGACGCTGTCGTGCGCTTCTGGCCCAATAGGGTTGGTCAAGGATACCTGTTTTCTCTGTGTAGTGAACCAGTGGCCTTCGGGTCCAATTGATCCCCGGATGGGGGGCGGCCTTCAGGCTTGGGTCGTTCACAGTCCAGGCGCTCCAACAGCAATGGTGGCCATAAACGCTTTCCTCTGTGAAGTCCACGAGAGAGTTCTAGCAAACCTGGATCATTCGTCAGGGTGACGGCTTCGGACACTGAGTGATTCGATCCTCATGAAAATCATTGCAGCATTTCCAGCTCGGCGCAAAA
>WNFL01208535.1_pt2 | contig 13315 bp, 17 predicted proteins | sample 5400361 | NCBI WGS metagenome assembly WNFL01 (sample SAMN13153351, study PRJNA577476) | soil metagenome | isolation source: 40 cm soil on Douglas fir-dominated hillslope | place: USA:California | collected 2013-09-17
CAATGAGCTGGCATCTGAATCGCACTGCTTGGTTGAGACTGCAGGACACTCAGGGCTCTTCCAGTCTCCCCAGTCTCGACCCTGGACTTCTTTTGGGTCACAACTGGGTCACTCGTGGGTCAACCATGGGCAAAATCACGCGGCAGTGTCGCCGGCTCATGCGCGTTCAAGTATAAATCCACAGGTGCGATATCGATCATCTATCATCTCCAACAACCTCCATAAACATGAATCTCAACAATCAGCAACACTTACCCTTTATTTCGTCCACACCTCAACCCGCCCCACACCTTTCAAACCGCAATTTATTTCGATCCCAACAGGCGCGTCAGGACCTACAACGGGACATTCAAACAAAATGGTACTACAAGAAGGTTTCAAGTATCCATAATGGTGCCCTAGTTCGACAGGAATACCGAGTTACAGTGCGAATCAGTTTTCCTATGGGTTTTCGCTGGTCTTTGATTGCGTTTGGCATATAGTGGCTTGAACCTCCGATCCCTATAGGGGCAAATTATGATCCCCAGGATCTCCTCAACCAACTCGATAGGGCAGATGGGTCTGTTGATAACCGACTGCCAATCCCTGCGTTGCCAGTACGAATGCCCATTTTCTCGCCCTGGGTCACTGTTTAATCCAAATTTTCAGCCCATGGGGCTCCCATCTCTCCCTGGTCCGCCCTTCACACCTTGTGGTCCTTCTATGGGAATTGGATGCCCGCCTCGTTTCTCATTCTCGGCGCCACTGGCGCAGGAACCACCACCACCGTATACCCCCGTGCAATCCACAGTGACGACGGTCAATCAACCCACGCAGCTAAACTTTTTCAATGGAACTCCCGGCGGCGCCGTCACTCGGGTTCCACTTCAGGGCCAACCTTTGACCGGTAATAACCCAATATGGGACAATAGAATGTCGACTAATGGTTATAATTTTGGCCCCGCAATTCCAAACCACTTTTGCAGTTGCTCTCAATGTAAAGCAACGGGGCAATGATTATGCAAAACTTGTCTAGTCCAGATGAATTTCCTTGACTCCGATATCATTGTATCTACTTTCGCGTCGGGCTACTATTCCCCCACCTTTACGTGCTTCATTATTCGAATTATGACTTGCTGCCTTGTAGGATACTGTCATGTTTGATGCAATACGAGCCACCATCGATGGTGACCCCTGAACGCGCCGAAAGTGAATGACTGAACTGCATATGAGGAATTAAATGCCGTCAAATGGCGACTGAACGGATGGCATAGTACATTCAGGAGCCGATGGAGCCGGTCCATTGAGACGTTACCATTGATTCCCCGCTCCCTGATTTGGAGTGAAATAGTGAAATCGAGATGCTCAACAGCACAAGCTGCAGGCACTTTTCTATCCCCAATTCACATCACTATCTCCTTCTTTACATCCTTTGAAACAATTACGTACACAGACATAAGACGAGGTTCTTGTAATTTGTGAATCTATCGCGTGTCGCTTGTCCGGGTGAGCCAATCATCAGTACATCTCATCCACATCAGATTCACCTCGGATAGGCGACCATTATTGGACGCAATCTGGAAAGGCCCGCGAGCTTCCACGCATGTGATGTCCCTCGAATAACGCGGCCGGCTCGTTGTGCAAATGGAATTCCTCTGCAAAAGTGCGCCTTGTGACCTGAGCTACAACTCTCCAGGATAATCCTGATCATCATTCCATGGGTGCATGTCATATTCAATAACTCCAGAAAGCACATTTAGAGACTTCCATGTGACCTCACCGACTCTTAGACCTCGAGATCCCGTTCAACCTTTGTCAAGCCTCTCATAGCACAGCTTCCCTTCAATTCCTCAAAGTTCTCATCATCCCAACCTTTCTCCACATGCAGTTCCGCTACCTCAGGGAAAGTCGTGCTCTTCCTAAACGCCTCAATGCATAGCGGCCGACCGCTCCAGACCCCTCTTATGTACACCTTTTTTGCGTGAATACTCCGTAGGCTGTCCATCTCCCGGTCATTGAACTGCTCAACGTGGACACTTTTGAGTGGGGGAATCGTCCAAATGGCAGCACCTGGTTCCTGCGGATCTCCAGAGTCGTCTCCAGAGTCGTCTCCACACTTGACTATACAAAGTGTGCTGAGTGGACCAAATACCCCCGCTCCGACATGTCGCGTGATAGTTGCGGGGCGGATGGCACACCGCATGATATAGAGAGACTCGAGACGGCCAGCACAGGCCCATATTCGAGGATCTGAGAATGCATCTCGAGTTTCTGTTGTAAGACATTGACTAAGGTCAAGGTGCCGGAGCTGACTTGCTGTATCACGGAGCTTGAGGAAGGTGCTTTCGTGCATCGCTGTCCCGCCACAGACTGCGAGCACACGCAACCGCTGGGAGTGGTAGTCAAGAATATGATTCAGAAGACGATGATGGAAAGTAAGCTGTATGGTGCTGTATGGTGGGGAATATAGTGGAAAGTCCAACTCCCATAATATGTTCACACCCTGTAAAGCACTCAACTTGCTGATTGCGCTGAGCAGTTGGCTATGGGCACCAGTGTCGGTGCTGTGATGACACACGGAAATTTGCCGTAGGTGGACGGCGCCTTCGAGAATAGCCGTCAAAACGGACTCCATGAACAACTCCTTTTCTCCTTGGCGCTCCTCAATAAAAAATACCACCTTCTTGAGGTACTTGGCGAACTTGGACGCGAGCTCATTGCGGAGCTCCAATTCGGGCCGGCCCAATGCATTGCTAATGAAAGTAAACCTTGCAAATACTGGATTACATAGGGCTTCGAGTTGTTTGCAAGTGAGCCGAAGGGGCTTGAGCGGATGAGGATTCCCGCCCACCAGCCTGGCTAGCGCTTGCCAATCGCCTTGAAGAAGCTCGATAATTTCGATCTGGATCTCGATCGGGAGGTCAAGGAGAAGAGAAAATTTTCTGGTAATGCTCGGAGATGTGCCATCGATTAGGGTCTCAGACATCTGCTAAGTGAATGGGACCACAAATCCAAGTGGGAGCGATGATAGGCCTTACCTGCACCTGGGGCTCGTATCGTGCGTCTACCAGAGGTGCTCCATTCGGAAATGCGGTGGTCATAGCAGATGCACCACTCCGAACATTCATGTCGACCCGTGAGCTTGCATGATGCTCCATAAACCCGCGTACTCTGGAGAATCGGCCCCGTAAAGGAGGTGAAGTGGAGGGGTGCATAAAGGCCGGAGCGCAGGAGCTAAGAATTTATAAAGTGAGTGGTGCCAAGGACAGGCGCCGGTCATGTCACAACGGACGCGTAGTATTCATTGGTGCAATGAGGTTGGTATCACCTTGAAGCGGGAAGCGAGTCGGTAATGAGTGGTTATGGTGTAGGTAAAGGTGAGGTTGTTTTGTACCAAGTCCAAAGCCTTCTCTCTCGAGCATTAAGTGGGTGAGTAAGTTGATTATAGAATGGTGAAGTGTTGCTGCTTGGTCGCAATGACGAGGTCACTCGGTTCACAGAACCCGAAGCTGAGTCTGGTTTCTTGATGTAAAACGAAATTAGCCATGCGGCTCCTCAAAGACACAGAGACTGATCTCCAAACGAATGTATTATCAATAGAACATTGTACAACAAATTCACTGGTAGAAGGCTCTGTGTAGTGCGACAAATTTTGGAAGTCACCTGGCCAATTGTGATAGATCTTTAATGAGGCGTGGACCAAAAATACCAGAGTAGCGAGGGTTCTTGTACACCTGGACACCAGGTCCAGAGAGCTCGTCCAACCAATCAACCGGTTCGAAAGCAGAAACCGCGGCTTCCAAACACGAAAGACGCAACGTGGAAAGGTGGCCGTAGTCAGTAGCTAAAGTCGCGGTGACGTCTTGCAACGTTGCGTTTGTGGCGCGCCAACGGTGGTGTGCTGATAGTAGATGTCCATCGCTTGGTCTTCCTGTGGGAAACCTTCTGCCGAACGACGCGGTCGTTGAGCAGCTTGCTAGTACTACTAGACAATGGATCCATGAAATTGACCGGCACCGACACAACTGGACTGGACGTGACTGCGGTTGGCTGAGTTGTCGCGGCAAGAGTACGAGCAGAAGAGGTAACCCCCGTCGATGGTGAGGGTAGAGGGGTATGTGCTGGAGACGCACTAGCAACAAACGCGGCGACGGCTGGCCCAGCAATCTTGAACGCAGAGCCTGGCATCCAGATATTAGGGAACGAGTATCCCTTGTAAATATCCTGTATTGGTACTACCTCTCCATCTCTAGGCGCACCGTTTCCAGTTCCACTGACCCGAATTTGAGAACAAGATGGATAGAACTGTGGAGCGCCTATTGAATGCAGTGCAAGCAATTCGATACGGAGAAGGTACTCCCCAGGGGCAACATTGAATGGAATAGTCGTGGTCCAGCTTGCTGCAGCCGCGATAAGATCGTCTGTGGCGTAAGATCCATCTGCATTCATTCCCACCTTGTCGATTGCGAACCACTTGGCACTGGAAGTCTTGAAAGTCGAACAAGAGCTCCCGCAAGACGCCATCCAGACAGTAACGGGCCCTCTGTGGTCGGCTGGCCACTGACCCAGATTCAGTCAGTTATTTGACAGCGGTTGCGCTAACTCACGCGACTCCATATAAACTGAACTGTCTGCCCAGCCTGAATGTCTGCAGTGTCTCCTGCCGGTTCTTCACCCCCTCTATTACAAGCCAAATCGGCCGACAACGGGTCAAGAATTGGACTATCGTTGGGAACCTTGCGAACAATCCTCGATGGTACCGGTACTTCGTACGGGTCACTATGCCTTGTCAGTAATGAAACCACTGCAACCCGAGAGAACGAACTTGAACGGCAGCCACCCTGAGTATGGGGTCCCTGCTACCATAAGTTTGTCGATGTAGGCATGTCCCGCAGCATGAACAACGAGTCCAGCAATCAATGCAACGCGGGAGCGTGTTGCAGGCATGTCGTTGGTATGAATTAATTTCACAAATAGGGAGGGTTTTGTTAGGAGGGTGAAGGTGTCGAGCTTGAAGAATGAAACTATGAAAACTTCCTATACACTGTCTAGCAGGTATACAGTCGCAATGAGCAGTCGAGAGACCCAGCAACTCAGAAAGGCGGTTCCAAGGAGGCGCCGGCAGAATCCAGTTTTGACTCCTGCTCCGCCTCAGCGAGTCCCAAAATAATTTGGCATAATCAAAGCCGCCCGATAGAAGAACAAAAAGGGAGATAGAATATCTGTACATGCCCACAGCTGTCATGTCCAAACTCAGCGACATCCACGCCGCGCTGGAGACTTTGAAAACTGCCCCGACTGCCCCAGATGCGAAATCGGCAGCAAATGCGCTCGCAAAACTAGTCCAGGAAGCTAGTTACTGTTCTTTGAAGTGAGCGATCTACATGAGGTTTTTTTTTCTGGACTGACAAACTCCTAGAGACGCTCAGGTCATCGAGCGATTGCATGATTTCGCCAATAACAAGAAATCTGGCTATGAAAGAGAATCCGCAGCGATTGGTTTTCAGTCTCTCGCCACCGTTCTCGGTGCTTCGATCATGCCGCTTCTCTTGCCGTCCTTGCCAATCCTTTTCGAGCTTTATATGGACAAGGGTGACGTCGTACGGGAGACAGCGACCGCAGCGACTCGCGCGATCCTCAAAAACACGCCGCCCGAGGCCACTAGTACGGTTTTCCGCACACTTGAAACGTGTCTCGCAGCAGGCAAATGGCGGGCCAAGGTTGGCATCCTCGATGCTATGAAGACATTATCCACCAAGTATAAGGATCAAGTTGCTGAAGAATTAGGGACCACAATACCCATCGTCGAGAACTGTATGCATGACACGAAAGCCGAGGTTTCCACGGCCGCCACAAAGTGTGCGACTGCACTTTGCAATACCTTACCGAACCCCGATCTACTCCCTCACGTGCCAGCACTCGTCAAATGCATGGCCGACCCAAACTCTGTCGCGGAATGCATCAAGTCGCTTTCCAATACTACATTTGTAGCAGAGGTCACCAGCCCTTCCCTCGCTGTACTCGTACCGCTTCTCATTCGCGCACTCAATGATAGAAGTATGGAGGTTCAACGTCGCACCGTCATTGTCATCGATAATCTCGTCAAGCTTGTCCGCGATCCGGTCATTGCGGCTCGATACTTATCGGGTCTTGTAGACGGAGTGGCAAAGATCATGAATACAGCCTCGTTCCCTGAAGTCCGAAATTTTGCCTCTGCAGCGCACGCTACACTCCTCAAAGCTGGTGCTTCCTCCGGAGTTGTACCACCCCCACCTAGGGATGTTGCCACTGAGGCTCGAGAGGTGGAATCTCATCTGCTTTCCCTTCTGCCTCCTGAGGTCGTGACCTTCTCTCCTAACGAGCCTTCCGTTCCCCGGACACCGTTCCACCCTATCTTTTCCCAGTCACTTCACTTTGCATCCACGCTAATTGCCAACCTCCTCTTTGCCAGCCAGTACACTGACGCCGCAGTTTGGAAGAGATGCGCTGGAGTGTATCTCGGTCCCTATCTTCATCATTTTTCCGGCTCGGACGATCCCAGAGGCACTGCGTTTGCGGAAAGCGCACGAAATCACTTCTATGCGATCTTCAAGGCTAAACACGCGCCAGCTGTCAATGAATCCTCGGAGGAGCAAGTTCTCTGCGACATCCTCTTCTCCCTTGCATACGGTGCTCTCCTCCTCCTCTCCCATACAACCTTCCGCCTCGTCCGTGGTAAGAGGTACGGCGTACTCGCCCCGAACGGATCGGGGAAGTCGACTCTGCTCAGGGCGATTCGCGATGGCAAGGTGGAAAACTTCCCTCCCCAGGACGAACTGCAGGCCGTGATGTGTGAACATTCACTACAAGGGGAAGACGCTAGCCTTTCTATCATTGACTTCATCACCGCAGGTTTGTCTCTTCTGGGTTGGATCTCGATAGCTTACTAACCTTCGCCTAGACAAGCGCCTTCAGGATATATCGAGGAGTGCTATCGCCTCTCAATTGATAGAGGTTGGATTTGACGACGCTCGGCAAGCTGAACCCGTTGGCGGCCTGTCTGGCGGGTGGAAGATGAAAGTATGATCTCGCAAGTATATCGTTTGCGTTTTCTCACGTGACCTTTCAAGCTCGAATTGGCGAGGGCGATGCTGTACAAAGCAGACCTTCTTCTCCTAGATGAACCAACTAATCATGTACGTGCTTGGTTTACGTGGTCTTCCATGTCGCTGACTGCATCTTCCAGCTTGACCGAGGTTCGGTCAAGTGGCTCGAGGACTATCTCATATCCCAACCGCACGTCACTAGCCTGATCGTCTCGCACGATTCAGGCTTCCTTGACACCGTCTGCACTGACATCATTCACTACGAAAACAAGAAGCTTGCCTACTATCCAGGAAACCTATCCGCTTTTGTCGAGAAAAAACCCGAGGCCAAGAGTTATTATTCACTTGCGGCAACCACGATCAAGTTCTCCTTTCCTCAACCTGGCAGCTTGATGGGGGTGAGAAGCAACACGAGGGCCATTCTGAAGATGATCAACTGCACGTTCACCTATCCTGGGAGGGACAAGCCGAGTCTTATAAATGTCAGCTGCGCGCTCAGCCTCAGCAGTCGCGTTGGGATTATTGGTATGGTTCTATACAGCCGTCAAATATCAATGCTGAAGCTATTGTTAGGCCCGAACGGTGCTGGAAAGTCCACTATGATCAAGTTACTAACTGTGCGACCCATTCGTTCGGATTTTATAGCAGAAACTGACTTGCATCCGTCCAGGGAGAGACCACCCCACAAGAAGGTACTGTTTATAAGCACCCATCTTTGCGTATTGGTTATGTCTCTCAACATACCACTCACCACATCGGTATAGTATCTCTAGCTTTCTTGAGAGATGCATCTAACGGTGGTATAGATCGACACTTGGAAAAGACTGCCATTCAGTACATGTGAGTCCCATATTGTACCACAATCCTTTGTTTCTGATGATGTCCTAGTCAATGGCGGTTCCAAGATGGGCACGATAGTGAGGGCCCCTGGCCTCAAATATGAACTAGGCTAACGAATTACATTAGGAGAGGTTCTGGAAAAGGTGACTCGCGCTCTCACTGAAGAGGAAAAGAAAATCCTCGACCAAGATTTCGTCGGCAAGAACGGTGAGAAACGCAAAGTCGAGGTATTGCGTATATTTCCGCTGATTTTTGTTACGTGACTGACAAACTTTGTACTGTAGATGATCATGGGTCGCCAGAAGCTGAAGAAGTCTCTCCAATACGAGATCAAGTGGCGCGGCTTGGATCACAGATGGAACACCTGGATACCCCGTGAAACACTTCTTGAGAAAGGTTTCACTAAACTTGTCCAACAATTTGACGACCTGGAAGCCTCTCGAGAGGGTGCTGGCTCTCGAGAAACCACTTTGATCGCGGTCCGGAAGCATTTGGAGGATATTGGGCTGGATGGAGACATTGCTCAATATAATGAGATGAGTGGATTGAGTGGCGGACAGAAGGTCAAGGTGGTTATTGCAGCAGCTCTCTGGAACAACCCTCAGGTCTGTGTGCTCGACGAGCCCAGGTAAGCCACTCTCATCAATCTCTGTCTGGTGGACTTCACTTAAGGTCCTCTTCGCCCCCTAGCAACTTCTTGGATCGGGACGCTCTTGGCGGGTTGGCCACTGCGATTCGCAGCTGGGCGGGGGCGGTCGTGATTATTTCTCACAACGAAGAGTTCGTTGGCTCTCTTTGTACGCCCCCATTTCTGGAAGGCTTCGCAATGTTGCTTATGATGACATCCTTCAGGCCCAGAAATCTGGCAAATCGACGCGGGTCGAATGACACATAAGGGCAAGGTACCTATCATCGACGACGCACTCTTCGACAAACTCGAACGTCAAGGCAGGCTGAGTGGTGCCAATACTCCTCGTTCCAAAGCGCATACACCCGCTGGCTCTGCGGTCGCAACTCCGGCTGGAAGCGGAGATGAAGCCTCCAGAGTAGCGTCAGGTGCAGCCACTCCCGAAAGCGCGTCCGCGTCCCTCAAAAAGAAGAAGAAACTCACCCGAAATCAACTAAAGGCCCAGGCAGAGAGAAGAAAGGCAAGGAAGCTCCACTGGCTAAGGTGTGTTTCAGATCACCTTCGCTATGAGGTGCTGACGAAGAGTGCAGTTTTGGTGGTCCAAAGCCTGAGGATACCGACAGTGATTGAGGAAGTGGTCCCTCCAAGTTGGCGCCCTCAATTGGCTTACATTAAGTGACTGTATAGATGTGAAGGCGTGGATTCCGTGTTTGTGACTTTTACTAGACCATACGATGGATTGGGAACATGCCCAGTTCCCTCGTTGATTGGAAATGCTCTAAAGGCTATATTTATAGTCAACGTACAATCTTAAGAATTGGTTGGAGATGTGCTTGCCATGGTGGGCTTGCGTCCATCGCCTCTTAAATCTTAAACCCTGCCGCGGTGCATGCAACCTTCGGCATCATCCTTAGATGCTACAAACACCAATATAGTATCTCAAACACAACCCATAGGATCCACAGTCAGAGAAAATACCAATGGACTTGCGGCGGCTATAGCCAGATCGTTGGCTCGTGGTGCCGCTGTTTACTTCTCTCGCCCTGTACGACTTTTCAGACCGACAAAGGGTATGATTATTGGTGTTTATATACACAAGTAGCCTTTTCTGATATATGTGAACTTTCGTTTTCGGCAGTTAGTGGATGGACATCTCTCCGAGGGGCTGCACTCCGGGACGGCGCCTCGTTGACGCCAAAATATATCCTCAACCTTATAAAGAGTGAAGGAGTGCGTCTAACCCGTGACTGTTCGTCCAAAAAAAAAGTGTACTTGCCTACCCAACCCTAAGTTTGTAGTCCTACCTCGGCATTTCGTCCCTCCGTTGGTCGTGAATACCTTCCTCGGAACCGTCCTATGGAGCTCCTACTCCTACTCGTCGACATATCTCGAGTCGGTGATTCCCACCCACCCAATCATCGTCGCAGCGTCATCGGGGGCAATCGCAGGCGCGACACAAGCGCTCGCAGCGGCTCCAGCGGAGAATGTTCGACTGGTACTCGAAGGTGTCGAAGGTGCTGGTCCTGTCAAGACGCTACTGGGACAAGCCCCGAATTCGAATGCCTCGGCTGGTTGGACGAACGCATGGAAGGAGGTTTTCCGTGGACGCGATCCTATCGTTCATGCGCATAGTCGGGAGGAAGTTCGTGCTATCGCTCAGTGGGTAAAGGAGGTACGAGGAGTAGCTGGTCGAGGTTGGGATGGTTGGGGCTGGGGAGTTGGCAAAGATAGCGCTGGTGCAGTCATTCGCTTTTTTCGTTTTCTCTTCCATACTTGGTGGGGTTTTTTTTAACAATTTCTCCAATTTCTTCTAGGCTTTGCTCTCTTCTTTTCAATCTTTGAACTCTCCCGCAAGCTCGCCAATGATGCATCGGGCAGAGTGGTCAGTGAGTTTGAACGGTGGCATATTCGATTAGACAAGGATGCTACCCCGATGACTGAGAAAGCAAAGAAGACAGCCGCACGTACCGTCCATGGTGTGACATTGGTCGCGGGTGGGGTGGTTGCAGGGTTGGGCTACGAGATGGTGTGCCGGCCGTTCGACAACACTCGCAAGCTGGTCTACTTGGACGACCAGCACAAGAAGGCAGAGTCGATAGCTTCACATATCAATAAACCTCCCCGGCCCGAAGCGCGGATCCACGTCGTTGGGAGAGTGGTATTGGCAAAGATGAATGAAGATGGTCCCACGTCGTTTTTCCGGAACCCACAGCCGACGGTACACGCATCTACTGGACCTAATACGTGGTTGTATGCAGGATTACGGACGTTGTCGAGGCTTGGTCCTTGGGGAGTGGGTTTCCTGGTGTGGGAATTCATGGGAGGTGGACTCCCCCAGATCTGAATTTACGAAAAGGACAGCTAGAAGGCTAATTTATTTTTTGCAATGATTAGACTCCACTACCTCGAGTTCATATCGATATCGCGGTAAAATATAGGCGTGCACCACTTCTCTTCATAGTAGTTACCAGGAGCGGGACTCTTATCGCTCGCTTGCGCTCCTGTCACATGAGATCGCCGCCTCGTACTGGACAGTCTTGTTCAGTTTCAATAATACGAGGCGCAAATTTGGGGTTGTTATCTCCAGCATCACTGCCACAACCTGAATCCCGAACGCAGTTGGTTCAGTCAGCAGTCAGCAGTGAGTAGTCAGGGGGTCGACGATTTCTTCGAGGTCGTTGCAGGAAGCTGGATGGAATTGCGCGTAACGCCGTCGCTGCATCGCTTATTTTTCAAGGTAAATCTGATACCCATAACGGACATAACATTACACGACTGTCCCGCAATGTGGTTGTGGCTAGGCTATGGGGTCTTACTCTACAGGCAAGAATCTAGGTGACGAGGAGTACAGATACATGCAAGGAGAGAAAAGTCTTTGAACACGTTTCTACCCTATAGTGATTGGAAAGGAGCTGATTTTAAAGAGACCCGCTCAAGATGGGATCGTGCTCATCTCTCTGGCCGCATCGCATATGAACCACGTTCCACACGTCACCATTGACACCGACAAACGGTTCCGGGACGGGAAAGGCAGGTGCTACGATGCCCATTGGGTCCCCGAAGATAAACGCAGATGGCAGAGAAGAGCACGAGTCGGAGGGATCCGAATTTGGATTGGAGAAGCGATGAAGGTGGTTGTCTGCTTCCTTGCCCCTGTCATTGAATGGCCTGGGTTCCGGGAATGAGGGGCAAGAACTGGTGTGTTCGCGCAAGGAAGACGGGAAGGGGATCCAATCGAATGACTTTGCGAAGGAGGAGACGTCTGTGGATGCTGACGAGTTGGATGCCGAGGAGGGGGGTGCCTCGTGTATTTGTGGTTGGGGGAACGAGGTCCATGCAGCCTACAGAATGGATGATTCGGTTAGATTGGAAGGATGGATTGAATGGATGGACCATGGATGGACTCGCCTGGAATTCGGGCATAGGTTCCGGACTCTCGGTTCTAGGCAGGATGTCGTCCTCTTCGGCTTCGTCGTCGGACGCATCCTCAAGGTATGCGGTGAGGTCGGGAATGAGGCGTTTTGGTTTTGGTGAAATGATTTCGAGTGGCGATACAACGGTGGCCGGTGGGGGTGGGGGGGATAGCGGCGCGCTCCAAGTCTTCAAAGGAAGAGGAGAGAGAGATGGAGTGAATGTGATGAGAGGACCTTGGGTGTCGTAGGTGTCGTGGGTGTCGTCTGTTGAACCCATAGACTCGATGTCGGACGGTTGGACATCGTCCCAAGGACCACTTGACGACTGCTATTGAAAAACGGAAATTGAAAATTTGAGAAACATCGCCTGGGAGAAGAAAATAAATGGCTGTTACCATCTCGATATCGTCTGAGCGACTGTTCCCCCTGAGCGCATTGCGACAGTACACAGCGTGTGTTTTGCTTGTGTAACGAAGGATACGATCGGCGCGTGCATGAAGTCGGTGGCTATCGACACCAAGGGAAGTCAAAGCATCGCGAGCTGAGGCGCGAATACCACGAGAAGAGGCAGCTGGAGGAAAGGCGTTGTGTCGAGGCATGTAGAGATTGTGAGGGTATGGGTATGGGTATAGAGCAGAGGGGTTGGTTGGGACGAGAAGGTAAAGGGGGGAGAGAACGAGTTGGAGGGATGCGAGAAGCAGAATATAGCGGGTATAAAACCGGTGCACAAGTGGTAGGGGGTAGGGTAGGATTCTGTGATCAGAGGACATGTGCGTGTGCGCCGGTTTTATACCCGCTATATTCTGCTTCTCGCATCCCTCCAACTCGTTCTCTCCCCCCTTTACCTTCTCGTCCCAACCAACCCCTCTGCTCGATCAGTGATCAGTGATCAGTGCTAGCCACGTCCGATATTACGCGCGCGCGCGCCCGCGGCGGCAGCAACGGGTCGACCACGACAACGACAACAACGAAGACGATTCACCGCCTTCGTTCACTACACTCCTCTATTTCCACTGCATGCACGTCCAGCGTACCGTCTAGCACGCGCTGCACGTTGCGAACAGCCCGGCCAAGTTGAATGGGCACATCCCCATTCCGTCGCCCAATCGCCCCTTCGACTTGCTCGCTCCAATCCAAGCGATGCGATGTACATATCCCCGGTACGACTCCTCCGGCCGATCTTCTATGGTTAGATTAGATCACCGGTCGGAGAAATTAGTCAGAAGTAGAGTAACCCGGATCGGATCCGTATCTATGTCCATATCCGTCAGTGATATCCTCACGGAGCTCATCTGCAAATCGCTACCTCTTCCAAGGCTCATGCCTCGATCGCTTCAACGGTGGCTGAATCCAAGCGAAAGTAATATTCC
>WNFL01296361.1_pt2 | contig 13312 bp, 6 predicted proteins | sample 5400361 | NCBI WGS metagenome assembly WNFL01 (sample SAMN13153351, study PRJNA577476) | soil metagenome | isolation source: 40 cm soil on Douglas fir-dominated hillslope | place: USA:California | collected 2013-09-17
TGTTGACACCAATTCCGAGTGCGATTGAAAGAACCGCAACGGCGGTGAAGGCCGGGTGTTTCAGTAAACTCTTGATGCCATAGCGGAGATCCTTAAATAATGAGTCCATAGCTTTAGGCTCCTGCTTCTTTTCTGAGTCCCTATCCGTTTAGGAGAGGGCATGAGCCACCGAGTACCCTGATCCCCGTCCTTGTCATGAAGGGGAGAGAAAACAAATTTCAAATTTGAAATCCAAAACTCGAAATTCTCATTCGTATCGCAGCGCCACCAGCGGATCGACCTTCGTGGCCCGCCGCGCCGGAACGAAACAGGCCAGTAGCGCCACGGCCGTCAACAACAATGCAATGACCGTGAACGTCGCCGGGTCGGTCGTGCTCACGCCGTAAAGCATCTTTGCGAGCAGTCGGGTGAGCGCCCACGCGGCGACTAGCCCAAGCGCCACTCCTCCCAGCGCCATCCTCATTCCGTAACTCAAGACAAGACGCAGGACGTCCTTGCGTTGCGCACCAAGTGCGAGACGAATCCCGAGTTCGTGTGTCCGCTGACCAACGAGATACGAAATGACGCCATAGAGTCCGAGACTCGCCAGCAGCAGCGCCACCACGGCAAAGGCTTCGAGCAGGATCATCGAAAACCGCCGCGGAGCCAGCGAGTCCGAGATCACCTCATTCATCGTCAGCGGCCTCGAGACGACATTCTGTTTGTTCTGGTTTTGGACAACGCGGCGGATCGAGTCGAAAGGCGTCGGCCCTGATCCGTTGTAAAGTGCCACTACGCCCACGCCAGCTGCCAGTCCCCTCATCGAGTTATCTGAAAACTGCCGGAATGGTTCGTAAAGCTGCGCCTGAAGTGTTTGCTGCTCGTCGGCGTCAAGACTCCACTGCTTTACGTGCCGCACAACGCCAACGATCTGCTGAGGCTCCACGTCCTCGGCGCCCTGGCGAATGCGTTTGCCGATCGGGTTCGTGTTGCCGAAGTATTTCTGAGCAAAGACTTCGTCAATTACCACGACAGGTTGAGACTTTTCAGTGTCCTGATCGCTAAAGAATCGTCCCTGTTTCAGCTCAATACCCATCGCCGTCAGGTAACCGGGCTCGACTCTGTAAACGAACGCCGAATTCATTTCGCTACCACTCGCCGGTTTAGGATGGCCCTCAATCCAAAAGAGAGTGTCGTCTGCACCCTGGAGGGGGATGCCTCCGTCGGTAAATGAAACGGCCCGAACGCCGGGCGTCGCGCTCAATTGTTCGTTCAGTTGCCTCAGGTTGGCACGAATCGCCTCAGCGTTGGCCGTCGTCATTGACGGTGAAAGGCTGAGTCCGAAGGTCAACACGTTGTCCGAACGAAATCCCGGATCAACGTTCCAGAGCGCGCTGAGGCTCCGAATCATCAATCCCGCGCCAATCAATAACACCAGCGCCAGTGCCATCTCGACCGCGACCAGGACGCCCTGTGCGCGCCCGCGCGCGCTGCTCGACCCACGCCCGCCTTCCTTCAGCGTTTCCGACAAACGCCAACGCGAGGTCTTAAGCGCCGGAGCGAGGCCGGACAAAATTCCGGTGAGCAGTGAAATGGCAACAGTGAAAATCAGGACGCGGGAATCCAGACGGACCTCTGTCGCACGTGGTAGCGTGGTGGGCAGTACGGCGAGCGCGGCATTTGTGCCCCAACTTGCGACAACCAAGCCCAGTCCCCCGCCGGCGAGGGCCAGCAACATGCTTTCAACGAGAGATTGACGCAGCAAGCGCCACCGTCCCGCGCCTAAAGCGGCGCGAATGGCAAATTCGCGTGTACGGCTGGTCGACCGTGCCAGCAAGAGGTTGCTGACATTCACGCAGGCGATCAGTAACACGAACCCTACCGCGCCAAGCAACAGCCACAAGGTCGACCCAATGCCACCAATCATTCTTTCCTTGAGTGAAGAGACCTTCGCGCCGTTGCCTTTGTTGGTGTCCGGGTAAGCGGTGGCGAGTCGCCCCATCACGGAATTCAGGTCGGCTTGCGCTTGCTCGATGGTGACGCCTGGCTTGAGCCGGCCAATCCCGTGTAGGCCCAAGGCGGCGCTACGCCTCTTTAGCGCGGGATTGTTCCACTGCCCGATAGGAACAAAGACGTCGGTGCCACGAAAGAGACTAAAGTTCGCTGGGATAACACCGATAACGGTGTAGGTCTTGTCATCCAGAGTCAGGCCTTTTCCCAAAACATCCTGCGCAGCACCAAACTTACGCTGCCAAAGGTCGGCGCTGATCATCACCACCGGCCCGACGCCGGGCTCATCTTCGCCGGGCGCAAAGGCTCGCCCCAGCGCGGGCTTCACATCGAGGACCGACAAGAAGTCCGCGGAAATTACGCGGGCATTGACGCGCTCGGCTTCGCCTGCTCCTATCAGGCTGAAGCTCATCCCGCGCGAAATCGCCATGGCGGTAAAGGTCCGATTCTCTTTTTGCAGGTCACGAAAATTCGGATACGGAATAGCGCCCGTATCGAAATTCGGTTTGCTCTGGTCGAGCGTCACGAGTTGATCCGGCTGCGGAAAGGGCAGCGGATTGAGCAGCACGCCATTGACCACCGAAAAGAGGGCCACGTTGGCGCCGATGCCTAGCGCTAGTGTCAACGCGACTACGGCGGTGAAGCCGGGATTCTTCAGTAACATTCGCAGACCAAGTCGCAAGTCTTGAAGCATTTTCGCACCTCCTGATTGACTCCCTCTCCCAGGAGAGGAAGATCAAATCACTAGCCACCTCACTCGTACCGCAGCGCCACCAGCGGATTGATTTTCGTCGCCCGCCGCGCCGGGATGTAACAAGCCAGCAAAGCGGTGACGAGCAAACAGACTGCTACTGCGCCAAAGGTCAGCGCATCAGTCGGCTTGACGCCAAATAACAAGTTCGTCATCCAACGGGTTAGCACGAAAGCCCCGACTAGACCGGCTGCGATGCCAACTGCGGCGAGGGCCATTCCACCTTTCAAAACCAGCTTCAGCACGTCGCTCATCTGCGCGCCCAGCGCCATGCGAATGCCAATCTCCTGTGTACGCTGCGTAACGTAGTAAGCGGTGACTCCGTAGATACCGATCAGCGCCAGCAGCAAAGCGGCGGCGGCGAAAGCGCTGAGCAAAAGCATGGGCGTGCGGCGCGGCGCGACCGAGACTGCCAGCACGTCATTCATCGTGCGGACGTTGAAGACCGGCGCATCTTTATCCAGTGATCGAATCTCGTTCCGCACCGTCGAGCCGGCACTGGCCGGATCATTGGTAGTGCGAATCACGAGGGACATGCTGGGCCAGCTCGCGTCCTGCGCGTGGGGAACATACATTTGGTTGCTTGGTTGGTCGTCGAGTGAACGTTTAGTTTCGCCGACAACACCGACAATCTCGCGCGGAAATGTTTCGCTGGGCCACACCGTGATGTGCTTTCCAACCGGACTCTGGCCGGGCCACAGTGTGCGCGCCATCGTTTCGTTGACGATGACGACTTTGGGTGTCTTATCCGTGTCGCGATCGGTAAAGAAACGGCCGGCGATTAATGGAACTTGCAAAGCCCGAAAATACTCCGGGGTCGCGGGCAGATAGGCGGAGTCGCCGGCTTCCTCGGTTGTAGCCGGCCGGCCCTCGCTGATATAACCCCGCCAAAGATTCCACGTGTCACCGCCCAGCGGTAGACTCAGAACCATTCCCACCGACTGCACTCCCGGCAGCGACTTAATGCGATCTCCGGCTTGCTGGAAAAACTGCAGGCGCTGTTCGTCGTCCTTAAACTTTCCAGGTGGCACCGACACCCGCATGGTGAGTACGTGATCGGCAGTGAATCCCGGCTTAACTTCGCGCAAATGCATAAAGCTTTTGATGAGCAGTCCTGCGCCCACCAGCAGCATGAAGGACATCGCGATCTCGGCGACCATTGCGAAGCTACGCAGACGATTGCTGCGAGCGCCGCCAGAGCCGCCGCGCAGACCTTCCTTTAGTCCCTCAGTAAGATCTGAACGCGAAGCTTGTAATGCAGGTGCGAGCCCGAACACCAAACCGGTAACGAGGGGTAGTGTGATTGTAAAAATCAGAACGCGCGCGTCCGGTCTAATCTCGTCAAAGCGCGGACTATTGGCCGGGCTGATCGCGATCAGCAATTTGGTCAGCCAAACGCTAAACAGTAAACCAAGCGCACCGCCCAAAAGTGAAAGCAATAAACTCTCGGTAAGCAGTTGCCTGACTATCCGCCAGCGGCTGGCGCCGAGCGCAGTTCGCACCGAGATCTCTCTCCGTCGCGAGGTGGCGCGCGCGAGCAGCAGGTTCGCGATGTTCGCGCAGGCGATCAGCAAGACAAACGCAACCGCGCAAAGAAGCACCAGCAAAGACAGCCGGACGTTGCTGACCAGACGCTCTTGCAGGTTCGCCACCGTGACGGCCCAGCCGTAATTTGACTCGTGGTAACTTTGCGCCAGGCGCTGACTGATCGTTTCCATCTGTGCCCTGGCCTGAGTTATCGTCACACTCGGTTTCAGCCGCGCAACGACACTGAGGTAACGATCGTCACGGGCTTCCTTCGCCGGCTCCAATGGAAATGGCGTCCATATATCGGTCTGAGTTGGATAGTCAAAGCCCGTCGGCATCACGCCGACAATCGTGGTGCTCTTTCCCTGCAGCATGACTTTACTGCCGACCACGCCACGGTTTGCGCCGAAGCGCCGCTGCCATAATGCATAGCTGAGGACCATGACCGGTTCGCGGCCGGGCTGTGCGTCATCGGATTGCAGACTGCGGCCAAGCAAGCTGGGCGTGCGGAAGACCGAGAAGAAATCAGCAGTTACCAGCGTGTCGTGGATACGCTCGGTTTCATCGCCGTTATTGAGTGCGGAGCCGCTGGGAATGAAGCTGGCCATCTGTTCGAAGACCTGGTTCTGGTTTTGCCAGTCCACGAAATCGGGAATCGACGCATTGCTTTGCGTGATGCCCTTCGACGGGTTGATGCCTTCGAGCACCACAATTCGATCTGCCTCCGGATATTGCAGCGGCCGCAGCAATACTGCATTCACCACGCTGAACATGGCACTGTTGCCTCCGATACCCAGCGCGAGCGTGATTACCGCAACCAGGGTAAACGCCGGCTGCTTCAGCAGACTACGTATTCCGTAACGAAGGTCTTTGAAAAGCGTTTCCATAACTTTCTCCGGGTAAGAAACCTTAGGCCCGCGCGCCCATTCCTCGGTCTTTGCCCCTCAGTCGCTAAAAAGTCACAGACTGTCTGGGCTACTCGTATCGCAGCGCCACCAGCGGATCGACTCTCGTTGCCCGCCTGCCTGGCACGTAACAAGCAACCAGCGCAACTCCGGTAAGCAAGAGACCGATCGAAACGAAGGTGACGGGATCGGTCGGCTCGACACCGTAAAGCATCGTCGTCATCAACCGGGTAAGACCAAACGCACCCGCAAAACCAAAGGCAACGCCGATCAGCGCCAGCATCATTCCACGCCCGATCACCATCTTGAAGACATCTCGGGGCTGGGCGCCGATAGCCATGCGAATACCGATCTCATGCGAGCGCTGGGTGACCGTGTAACTCATGACCCCGTAGATGCCGACGGCCGCGAGAACCAATGCAAGGGACGCAAGGAACGCAAGCAGGGTCATCGAGAGTCGCTCAGTGACCAGCGATTGGCCGAGTGTCTGCTCCATTGTGCTCACGTTGAACACCGGTTGGTTTGGGTCAAGCGCTTGTACTTCGCGGCGCACCGCAGCCGTCAGGTTCAGGGGGTCCGCCGTCGTGCGGATGATGATGTTCATGCGCGGCGCCAGGAACGGAAGCATGTCGTTGGGAGCCTGATTGAACGGCAGATAGAGTTGCGGCTGCACCCGCTCTACCGCGTCCAGTCCAAAGTGTTTGACATGCGCAACGATGCCGACGATTTCAGCGTCAGGATTCTTTTTGCCGTCACCAGCGAGGTGCTGGCCCAGCGGCTCTTCGTTGGGAAACTGTTGGTGGGCGAACGTCTCGTCAATTACCGCGACCCGCGGGCTCTTCTGCGTGTCTTGCGCATTGAAGAACCTGCCTTTAATGAGACGGATGCCCATTGCTTGCAGATATTCCGGACTCGTGATGTAGAGCATCGTCTGCGGCTGTTTGCCGGGTTCGGGCTTCGGACGTCCGACGATGGCGAACGAAGTGTCGGCAGTTTGTCCGAGCGGTATTCCATTCGAGAACGCCGCTGCTTCGACGCCCGGAAGTCCCGCGATGCGCCCATTCAAGTCTTTAAAGAAGTTGAGGACTTTGTCACCTTCACCCTCCTTTGAGTTGAGTGAGAGTTGCATGGTCAGCAAATTCTGCGATTTGAAGCCGGGATCCGTGTTGGTGATGCGCACGAAACTCTTGATCAGCAGACCGGCGCCGATTAGGAGCACCAGCGAGAGCGCAACTTCGGTGACGACAAGCGTGCTGCGCAGCCATGAGCGTCGTCCGCCCGCGGTCGAACTGCGCCCGCCTTCTTTGAGCGTATCGTGCAAGTCGGCCTTAGCGGCGGCCAGAGCGGGTGCTAAACCGAAGATAATGCCGGTCAGGAGCGAGATGAACAGCGTGAAGAGCAGAACGCTGCCATCCAATTTGACCAGTGCGGTCGAAGGTAAGCTGTCGGCGCCGGCAGAGCGAAGGAAGTCAATGCCCCAAAACGCGAGGAGCACGCCAATGCTGCCGCCCAGCAGCGCCAGCAGAATGCTCTCGGTTAGTAATTGACGGACGATGCGCCAGCGTCCGGCGCCGAGCGCGGTGCGAATCGCCATCTCTTTCCCTCGCGTGGCGGCACGCGCCAAGAGCAGATTGGCAACGTTCGCGCAGGCGATGGCCAGCACGAAGGCCACTGACCCGAGCAAGATGAGCAAGGTGGTGCGCAGATCGCCGACGAACGCTTCGCGCAAGGGGGTAAGCGTCGCGCTGTTCCCTTTCATGCCGTACTGCTCGGAAATGCGTCCGGCCATCGCAATGAGTTCGGCGCGGGCCGTCTCAACTGTTACGCCCGGCTTCAGCCGCGCTACCGCGTAGATGCCTGGATGACTTCCGCGCTCTTTCATCTCGTCGGCGCTCAATCCGATGGGGACGAACACGTCGGTTGGTGTCCCGAAAGCGTAACTCGCCGGTAGCACACCGATGACCGTATAACTCGCGCCGCTCAAAGTAATTTGTTTATTCAGAAGTGTGGCGTCTGATCCGAATCGCCGCTGCCACAAGCCCTGGCTGATGATGCAGACCCGATTCGCACCTGGGCGATCTTCCTCCGGCACGAAGCTGCGTCCAAGCGCAGGTTTGACGCCCAGCAGATCGAACAACTCCGCCGACACGGCCCTTCCCTCCAGGCGTTCCGGATCATCCTTGCCCGTCAAGTTAAGGCTGCGAAACTGCATCGCGGCAATTCCGGAAAAGACTTTGTTCTGTGCGCGCCAGTCGAGGAAGTTTGGGTAGGAGATAGACATCTGCGGCACATTCGGACTGTCTTCACTAAGCCGCACCAACTTGTCCGGGTCCGCGTAAGGCAGCGGTCGCAGGAGTGCCGCGTCGACAACGGAAAAGATCGCCGTGTTCGCGCCAATGCCCAGGGCCAGCACGATAACGATGATCGCGGTCACGCTCCAATTCTTTAACAACATCCGTACAGAGAAACGTATGTCTTGCCAAAGTGTGCTCATGTCATTCTCCTGTAGCCTGGACTCTAGTCTGGGTCCTTCTCCATGCAATCAAAACTGGACGTGTAGTGACGTTATTCATATCGCAGCGCCACCTGTGGATCGACTTTCGTTGCCCGTCGCGCCGGAATGTAGCAAGCGAGCAGCGCTACGGTGGCAAGCAAAAAAGAAACGCCAACGAAAGTTATCGGATCGGTCGGCGTCACGCCGAAGAGCATTCCCGCGAGCACGCGCGTAAGCGCGAGAGACGCAACCAGACCAAGCGCCAGACCAAACAGAATCATTCGCAGGCCCTGACCCAGCACCAGTCGCAGCACATCGCGCGTCTGCGCGCCCAGCGCTACCCGCAACCCGATCTCCTGCGTGCGCTGCGCGACCGTATAGTTCAATACTCCGAAGATACCGACCGATGCCAACAGCAACGCGACGATTGCAAATAAACCCGTGAGCAGCGCGTTGAAACGCCGTCGCGCCACCGAGTCAGCTACCAATTTCGTCATCGGCTGAATCGTGGACACGTACTGGGCCTTGTCCATCTGCTTGATGGCCTCGCGCACTCCGGCGGCGAGGCTCTCGGGGTTATCAGCCGAAGAGCGCACCACCAGGCTCATGACGGCCTCCGGAGCTTGCGTGTATGGGACGTAGTATTCAGCGCCCGACTCAGTATCAAGACTCTCATGGCGCACGTCTCCGACTATGCCGATGATCTCGCGTGCAGGCGGTACGGCATTCTCCCCGCTCTCACCCTCGATAATGATGCGTTGGCCGAGCGCCTCGGTCCCGGAAAAGAAACGGCGCGCAAAGGTCTCGTTGACGATAATCACGGGCGGCGCGTGCTGATTGTCGCGTTCGTCAAATTCGCGTCCGCGCGAAAGAGGTATTTTGAGTGCGCGGAAATAATCCGCGCTAATCGCACGATGGTTTGACATGGGCTTATCTTCAGGCCTCAGAGCTGGACGACCCGAGATCAGGAAGGTGTTCGCGTTGCTATCGCCGCCTAAAGGCAGCGGGTAGATCGCGGCCGCAGCGTCGACACCGGGAATGGCCGCTGCCCGCCTCACGATCTCTGCAAAGCCTGCTTGCTGTTGTTCCGGTTGCGGGTATTTGGCTTTGGCCAGCGAGAGATCAGTGGTCAAGACGTGCTCTGGCTCAAAGCCCGGACGGACTTCACTCAGAAGCAGAAAGCTCTTACCAAGCAAGCCAGCGCCTACCAGCAACACCAGCGAAAGCGCGACCTCCACCACGACCAGGACAGCGCGAACACGATTGCGAACGGAGCTGCCTGCCGCACTGCGCCCGCCCTCTTTAAGCGCGTCCTGTAGATCCGCCCGGCTCGCCTGCAATGCCGGCACGAGACCGAAGATCACACCAGTCAAGACTGAGACAATCGCCGTGAAGGCCAGCACGTTGATATCCAACCCGACGTCCTTTAAAGGCACGTTCAATGGACTCGCAGCCAACAATAAATGGACGCCCCACCACGCGACGAGCAAGCCGAGCGCACCACCGACCAGCGAAAGCAGTAAGCTTTCGGTCAAGAGTTGTCGCACGACGCGCCACCGGCCTGCGCCGAGCGCGGCACGGATGGCCATCTCTCTGTGACGCGCGGCGGCCCGAGCAAGCAGCAAGTTGGCGACGTTGGCGCACGCGATCAGCAGCACGAAACCGACCGCGCCCAGCAGGACCAAAAGCGGTGTTCTCGAGCCCCACGTAACCTCTTCGTGCAACGAAATGAGGCGCGCACCCAGGCGGAACCCTTCATCCGGATATTGTCGTTCAAGTTGTATGCCTATGGCCCGCATCTCGCTCTCTGCGGCGGCCACTGTCACGTCCGGTTTTAGGCGCGCAATCACAGGCAGTGAGTAGGCGCTGCGTCGCCGTGTCCGGTCACCGAGCGTAGGGGCCAGCGGTCTTAAGAACTCGGTCTTCGTCGCCCGCGCCGGGAAGCGGAAGCCTTCGGGCAACACGCCTAAGACACTCGCGCTCATGCTCCCGATTTTGATCTGTCTGCCGATGATGTTCGGATCCGCGTTGAAGCGCCGCTGCCACAGACCATACCCCAGAACGATGACCGCGGGCGCATTAGGTTGATCGTCCGCGCGGGTGAAGGGCCGACCTAATATGGGAGCGACATTCAGCAATGGGAAAAGATCGGCCGAGACAGCCGCTCCAACGATCAGTTCGGGCTCGGCGTCGCCTTCGCGGAGCAGCGTGCCCGATTGGTTATAAGCCGCGACGTGTTCGAGCGTCTTCGTCTGCGCTTGCCAGTCCGCGAAGTCCGGGTACGACACGACCGTGTGATTTTTTAGATCGCCCCTGCTTCCCCAGGGCACGAAGAGTCGCTCGGCGTCAGCGTAAGGTAAAGGACGCAGGAGGACAGCGTTGACCACACTGAAAATCGCGGTGTTCGCGCCGATGCCGAGCGCCAGCGTAATCACAGCAACCGCCGTAAAGCCTGGCCGCTTCAGTAAGCTTCTGATTCCGTAGCGAACATCTCGAAGAAGTGTTTCCATGGTTTTATCTCCGATCATCAATTTCCAATTGCTGATTGGTGCTTTGCAGGGCTGCCATTCTTTTAATCGGCAGTTGGCAATCGGAAATTGGCAATGTCCTACTCGTACCTGAGCGCTGTCATTGGATCGACTTTCGTTGCGCGGCGCGCGGGCAGCCAGTAAGCAGCCAAAGCCACGATCGTCAGCAACCCCGCGATCGCCACGAAGATCAACGGATCAGTTCCCGTCACGCCGTAAAGCTGCTCCGCCATCTGTCGCTGCCAGGCATCCTCTGCGAAATACTGGCTCGCAAGGAGTCGCTTCAACCCATACCCAGTCAACGCACCCACAGTCAGTCCGAACAACACCAATCTCATTCCCTGCCAGACCACCAGCCGCAAGACGTTCGCGGTTTGCGCGCCAAGCGCCATGCGAATGCCGATCTCGTTCGTGCGTTGGGCCACCGAATAGGCCAACACCCCGGAGAGTCCGATGGCCGCGAGCAAGAGCGCCAGACCGCCGAAGAAAATCAAAAGCCGCACGGACAACGAATAACGCCGTGTTTGCGCCAATGCCCAGCGCCAGCGAAAGCACGGCGACGACCGTGAATCCTTTTTGCTTGAGCAGCATCCGCAAGCCGTAACGCAAGTCTCGAAACATCTCATCCTCCCATCGCAGCTATTGAAGCCCCGGCGCATCGCCTTACTCATATCGCAGCGCCACCAACGGATCGACTGCGGTGGCGCGCCGTGCGGGGATGTAGCACGCCAGAGCAGCCACCAGCGCCAGCAGCAGGGAGACTCCCACAAATGTCAGCGGATCAACCGGGCTGACTCCGAATAGGAGTTTCGACAAGAATTGCGCCACGCCGAATGCAATCAAGAGCCCGATCCCCAAGCCCATAACAGCGAGCGTCATCCCTTGTCTGACTATCAAGAGCAGCACGTCGCGCCGCTCGGCGCCCAGGGCGATGCGCACACCGATCTCGCGCGTGCGTCCGACGACGACGTAGGACATCACGCCATAAATACCGATGGCTGCCAGCACAATTGCCAGGACGCCAAAACTTCCCATCACAATCGCCGCCATCCGAAAGGGAAATAACGGCACGCTCATGTGGTCAGACAGCGTCTGGACGTTATAGAGCGGCAGAGTTGGATCCAGGCGTTGCAGTTCACTGCGCAAGGCGGCGAGCACAGACTGCGGATCGCCGACAGTCCGCGCCACCAGCGTCGCATTTGTGTTGTAGTCGCGGAGCAAAGGCCGATAAAAAGCGGCCTTAGGGTCTTCGCCGAGGCTGTTGTACTTGCCGTCAGCAGCTACGCCGATGACTTCCCAGTACGGCTTGTCTGGTCCACTGAAGTTAAAGCGGCGGCCGATTGCATCTCGGCCCGGAAAGAAGCGCCGCGCAAAGGTTTCATTGACGATCGCCACGCGCGACTCATCTTTATTGTCCCGCTCAGTAAAGTCGCGGCCGCGCAGTAGGATCTCCATAGTGCGAAAATAGTTGGGACTAATTTCATTTGGCACTGCGACCGGCAAATCGCTGCTGCCGGTAGCGGATTGTCCTTCTACGTAGATTGTGGTGTAGCTGTAGTCGAGCGTAAGCGGGACAACTGAGGTCAGAGCTACCGAACGCACTCCCGCGACCGATTGTGTTCGCTCTATAAGCTGCCGCTGAAACGCCCGGCCCTTTTCTTCCTTATAGCCTTGCAGCCCCAGATCAAACGAGAGCGCTACCGCGTTTTCGGGAGTGAAGCCGGGACGCGTTCGTTGCGCCACTTGCAAGCTCCGCACGACCAGGCCCGCGCAAACCAACAGCACGAGCGAGAGGGCCACCTGCACTACCACCAGAGCGTTGCGCAAACGAGAGCGGCGAAACCCAGCCATCGACGCTTCATCTTTTAACGCCGGTACAAGGTCCGGCTTTGAGGATTGCAGCGCCGGTAACAAACTGAAAAAGATCCCCGTTGCCAGCGACACTGCGAGTGCAAACGCCAACACTCGCCAGTCCAAACGCAGATCAAATACCAGCGCAATATCAGTTGGTAACTTGATCGAAGAGACCAGGTCATTGATCCATGCCGCCAACAACAGCCCGCCCAAACCACCAGCAAGTGAGAGCAGCACGCTCTCGGTCACCAACTGCCGTACGATGCGGCCGCGGCTGGCGCCCAACGCCAGACGGATCGCGAGTTCTTTACGCCGTTCGGTAGCACGCGCCAGCAACAGGTTCGCCAGATTGACGCAAGCGAGCAGCAACACCAGCCCGACAACTCCCATGAGTGCGCCACTAAAGCTGATAACCGAGTTGCGTATGTCGGGGATAAATAGACCGGGTGTCAAAAGCCGAACACCTCGTCCTTCATTTTCGTGCGGGTACTCTTTTCCGAGCTGTAAGGTAATGGCTCTGAGGGCGCTTTCAGCCTGGGTCGACGACACACCCGGCTTGAGGCGGCCCACGACGAAGAGGTTGTCGCCGTCGCGGGATTCGAGCCAATCGCTACCCGGCTCAATCTCGTGAGCCATCATCATGGGGACGAACAGCTCAGGTGCGTAGGCGACTTCCGTCCCGCCAAAACCCTTGGGCGCTACCCCGATAACCGTAAACACGTGGCCATTGAGTCTCAGCGCCTGGCCGACTATGCCACGGTCAGAAGCAAAGCGTTTTTGCCAGCAGCCATAGCTGACTATCGCGACTGGATGTGAGCCTGGCGTCTTGTCTTCTTCGGGTACGAAATTGCGTCCCAGGAATGGCTGGACGCCGAGCACGTCAAAGTAATTGCCGGAAACAAGGTACCCCCAAACGCGTTCGTTGCGACTTTCGTGACTGATACTCATGGGGGCAAACCGATAGGCGATCAAACCAGAGAACACGTCATTGCGGTCGCGATAGTCTTTGTAGTTGAGATAAGACTGAATGGTGTAGTCCGCGCCATTGTGGAGGGTGCCGTAAACTTCGATCAGTTGCTCGGGATGCGGGACCGGCAGGGGCCGCAGCAGCACAGTGTTCACCAGGCTGAAGATTGCCGTGTTGGCGCCGATGCCGAGCGCAAGCGTAACGACCGCGATAGCCGTGAAGCCCGGCCGCTTCAAAAAATTCCTAAAACCGTAACGGATATCGCTCATTAAGGAGTGCATTGAAACCTCGTTTCTT
>WNFL01156905.1_pt1 | contig 13311 bp, 16 predicted proteins | sample 5400361 | NCBI WGS metagenome assembly WNFL01 (sample SAMN13153351, study PRJNA577476) | soil metagenome | isolation source: 40 cm soil on Douglas fir-dominated hillslope | place: USA:California | collected 2013-09-17
CCGGCATGCGATCCGGCGGGCTGGAAGCGATCGGGGATCGGGTTGGCGCGGACGGGCGCCGACGCTTCACTTGCAGAGCCAAGCGTTAAGGGCCACCAGCCCTGTTCCGGCTGGTGGCCCTTATGGGCCTGGACGTGCCCTTAGGGGCGGTAAGCTACGCGCCCGCGTTCTTCTGGATGCGCTTCCGGGAAACGAACCCTGCCGCTGCCAGGACTGACCCGACGAGAAGCATCGTGGCGGGCTCCGGGACGGCGGTCAACTCACCCGCGTACATCAGGCCGAACGCACCGGCGCCCCGCTGGAACACATCAAACTCCAAGTCGGCGGCCAGCCCCCCAAGCGGGATGGTGAAATGCGCGCCACCACCCGGAACGCACGTCAGTCCGCCAGCTGCGCAGTTCACACCCTGGGTGGGATTCGGAGCAGATGCGCCCGCTGTATCCGAGGCCAGGAAGGTTGCCCCGCCATTGCGGCTCACACCCGCCGTATCATCAGCCCAGACAAGCAGGCTCAACGACGTAAACCCTGCAGGGATATGAACTGTAAACAACTCCGTCGCGTTGGCGTGGGTGAGCGGCGGAGTTACGTTCGGAGATACCACGGATCCCCCCAAGCCCGTGTTCGCGAACGAAACCCAGAACGCGCCGGCGCTGGCGCCCGAGTTGTTGGGCTGCCAGGCGGGATCCGGAGTAATCCCCACGAATCCCCCGGCACAGGCCCCACCCCCGCCTCCGCCGCCCGCTGCGCAGGTCCCGATTCCGGCCGCGGAGTTAAAGGAGACGGCGGGTGCTTCCGTAATGCCGACCAGCAGCATCGCTACAGCGAAGGCGAAAACGCCTGCGGCTTTGGCCATAAGCTCAATCTCCTCCCGAACGGGATGACTGGGTTTCGACTGCCCGTATCTTGGACGACAGGCTTAGTTGCAAGGGCTCTGCCACAAAATCATACGCGTATTACCCTTACATATCTGTCACTTACAAGGCGGTATGGTGATGGGGCTATGCAACCGATTACACAATACTACCGGGGGCTTTTCAGCCCCCTGACCGCAAGGTTCTAGGGCACCTTTGCGGCCGAGCTAGTTCAGTCGGGCTCCGCCGGTCCCCCCGCTCGCCGCTCCTACAGGCGATTCAACGAGATGAGCGCCTTCAAGACAAGACTGTCGAAGACGGATTGGCGGTAGACATCGCATGAGCAGGCGTAGCGCAACCGACCCCAAAAGCCCGCCCGACTGCTCGCGACGAACCGCCTGAGGGTCGATTGCTGCTCAACCGACAGAGCCGGCCCATAGAGGCGATCGAACTCTTCAGCCTGCTTCGTCACGACTTGGCGTTTGCCGATCTTCCAGAACCGACGGATCTTGACGACCAGTCGGCGAAAGAACCCCACCTTGGTCCCGACGACATTCGAGGCATGCTGTCGGTACAGGACCGATGGCTCGAGATCGAAGACAATCTTGCCAAAGGCCGAGACTACGATGTATGCCCACCAATCGTGAGAATAGACATTCTGAGCGCCCCCCCGAAGCAGTAGCCGGCGCGCCGCCTGGTTGAGCACCATCGTGTGGCCCGGCGTCGGGCACTCCACGAGCGCATTTCGAAAGGACAGCGCCCTCTTCAAGATCCGCGATTGGCCCAGCTCGCCCAGGGTTTCATCGACCACGATGAAGCGCGAGGCGTACAGCATGGGAATCTCGCTCGGGCACTGATTCAGGATGCGAGCGGCGCGCGACACCTTGTTCTGCGCGAAGCCCACGTTCTCGCCACCCACGATCTCGAGATCGCACCGTGCTTGGTACTCCCGAAGGAGGGCGACCGTGCCGTCCGAGGACCCGTCGTCACGGACGAGAATCTTCACGGCGGCGTGATCCTGGGCGAGAACGCTCTCCATCAGCGGCTTGAGGTAGTCCACGCCGTTGTACGTGGAGAGGAGGATCTGCACGATCACCGAGACGTCCTCCCTCGAGCTGCGTGCCTTTGAGACGGCCCAGTATATTCCGCTTCGAGGAGCTTGTGGCGGCTGTTCCCGAGCTGCGTCGGGCCGCGGACGACGCCCCATCTCGGGGCCACCCGGCGCGCCGGGGAGTGATAGGCTGACCGGGGTCGCGTGGGCCACCGGACGGAACGTACGCCACGCAAAGACAAGGACACCGCGCATGGTCGATCTGGCGATAGTCATCCCGACGTATAACGAGAAGGACAACATCGCCGAGCTGACCTCGCGCCTGGAGCGGGTGCTGGCGGGCGTCCGGTGGGAGGCCATCTTCGTCGATGATGACTCCCCCGATCGCACCTACCAGGTGGTGTGTGATCTCGCGCGCTCCAAGCCGAACATCAGGTGTGTGCATCGGATCGGACGCCGGGGCCTGTCCAGCGCGGTCGTCGAAGGCATGCTCGCCACCTCGGCGCCTTACATCGCGGTGATGGACGCCGACCTCCAGCACGATGAGGCGTTGCTGCCGAAAATGCTCGACCGGATGTCGACCGGGGCCGAAGACATCGTGGTCGGCAGCCGGTATTGTGCGGGCGGCTCGACCGGCGAATGGGATTCCTCCCGGGCCGCGATGAGCCGGTTCGCGACCATGCTCTCGCGCCTCATCGTGACCGCCGATCTCACCGACCCGATGAGCGGGTTCTTCATGATCAGGCGCGAAGCCTTGCACCGGGCGGTGCGGAGGCTGTCGAGGGAAGGCTACAAGATCCTCCTCGACCTGTTCGCGTCATCCCCGCAGAAGCTTCAGTTTGCCGAGCTGCCGTATACCTTTCGCCCGCGCGCCGCCGGGGAGAGCAAGCTCGATTCGGCGGTGATGTGGGAATACCTGCTCCTGATCATCGACAAGCTGTTCGGCCACATCGTGCCCGGGCGCTTCGTCATGTTCTCCCTGGTCGGATTGAGCGGCGTGCTCATTCACTTCCTCTGCTTGTGGATCGCGTTCCGGCGCGTCGGGATCGATTTCGGCGTCGCGCAGGCGGGCGCCACGTTCGTCGCGATGACGTCCAACTACGCCTTGAACAATGTGCTCACCTACCGCGATCGACGCCGGCGCGGCGTCAAGTTCCTTACTGGCCTGGCCAGCTTCTATCTGATCTGCGGCATCGGGGTGATCGCCAACGTGGGTGTGGCGAACGTCGTCTTCGCCCGGGACTACTCGTGGTGGCTGGCGGGAGGCGCGGGAGTGCTCGTGGGCACGGTGTGGAACTATACCGCGAGCGCGATCTTCACCTGGGGCCATCGGTGAGCGTTGCGGCCAGGCTGCTGGGGGCCCCCGGCGCCCTTGCGCTGCTGTTCGTGCTGTACGCGCTACCGCGCGCGCTGATACTGCTGCTTCCGGTCGAGCCGTCGTCCGACGCGAGCTGGTATTTCAACCGCGCCGCCGCGGTAGCCGGCGGCCACGGCTATTCCGAGGACGGGGTGCTCACCGCATTCTGGCCGCCGGGCTTTGCGTTCATGCTTGCCGCGTTGTTCAAGCTATTCGGCCCTTGGGTACCGGCCGGTCAGCTGTTCAACTTCGTGTGCGCGTTGGGCACGAGCTGGCTCACCTACGATCTGGGCCGCCGGCTGTTCCGCTCCGAGCTCGCCGGGCGCGCGGCCTTGCTGCTCCTCGCGATCTACCCGAACAACATCGCCTATGTCCCGCTATTGCTGACCGAGGTGTTCTACACCGTGTTGCTCCTGGCCGGGTGCTGGCTGTTGATCGTCTGGCGCTCCGCCGCGGGCGTGGTCGTGGGGGGGCTGGTGTTTGGCGTCGCCACCCTGGTCAAGGCACAGTCGCTGGTCGTGGTGCCGCTGATCTTCGCGGTGGCCCTCGCGCGCGGCTTCGACCGGCGTCAGGCGCTCCAGGCCATGGGCAAGACCCTCGCGGTGATCGCGGTGGCGATCGCGGTGGTGACGCCGTGGGGATACCGCAACTACCAGGTCTTCGGCGAATTCGTGCCGGTTTCGACCAATGGCGGACTGACCCTGCTGACCGGAAACAATTCCAGTGCGCGGGGCGACTACAGCTACGACGACCCGCTGGTGACGTCCATTCCGCGCACCGTGGCCACGCAGCTGGCCGTGGACAAGGAGGCGCGGCGGCGCGCGGTTCAATGGATAGCCGAGCACCCCCGGCGGTTTCTCGAGCTGCTCCCGCTCAAGCTCTTTCGCTTGTGGGCGCCCGACGGTGAGGCCGAGCACGCGTTCCAGCTCGGCTACAAGACCTATGAGCGGCACGTCGTGGCGTTTCGAACCGTGCGGTACCTCAACCAGGCCTACTACGTCTGTCTGCTGGTGGGATTCGCCTGGGCGGCGGTGATACTCCTGCGGGGAAGAGTGAGGGTGTCCGAGTATCGCCTCGATTGGTGGATCCTGCCGTACGCCATCGCGCTCTATCCAACCGCCATCGCTCTCGTGTTCTCCGGCCAGTCGCGATTCCACTACCCCGTGATGCCCTTTGTCGCGATGTGCAGCGGTTGGCTGCTCGTCGCCATGTGTGTGCCCAAGCCAAGCGCCTATGCAAAGGTTGCATGTTGACACTCGTTCTATTCTCCGCCATGTTGCAGGCGCTCCGTTGAAACGGCCTCTTCACTGATTTATTTCCGCAGGAGGGCAGCATGGGCACCAAACCCCATATCCTTGCAGCTGAACGGGCGCGCCGAGGATTCGCGCCGCAGGATCCCGAGATCGACCGCGCGATCAGGGAGCTCCAGCAGCCGAGCACGAGCACGAGCCTCCGGGTCCTCGCCGGTGACTGGGCACTGATCCTGGCCGCCGCGGTCGCGTCCTGGAACACGTTCACGACCGCCGGATTCCATGCGTGGTCGGTGGCGGTCTACGTTCTGGCTGCGCTGGTGATCGGATCTCGGCAAAAGGGCCTCGAGAATCTCATGCACGAGGGAACGCACCTCAACCTGAGCCCAAGCCCAGCCTGGAACGATCGAATCGCGTTCTGGCTGGTGGGTATGTGGATGACCCCCGGCTGGACGCCCGGTCTCGAGCGCCCCGGGCACATCGGGGCGCACCACGAGAATTTCGGGATCCGAGGTCGCGACTTCGAGTTCTTCGACTATCAAGCGCTGGGCCTCGGGCGCCTTCCGTCGGGGTCGGTGATGGGGGGGGCCCGGCTGCTGACCTACACGTTTCTCAGAACGACGTGGTGGCGCATCCACGGCGTCGCGCATTCCTTTGGCCGCCGCGGCTGGGTGCTCCTGATCGGGGTCGCGATCGTCATCGGAGCGACGGGCCTGCTCCTCCCACTGGTGCTCTACTGGTTCGTGCCTTATCTCCTGGTCTACATGCCCATGCGGTTTCTCTCCGAAGTGTCGGAGCACATGGCGCTCGGCCATGGCTCGGAGTTCCGGACAACCCGGAACAAGCTCGGATGGTTCCAGAAGTACGTGATGCATCCGCACGGGGACGGGTACCATCTCGTCCACCACCTCTATCCGCGGCTCCCGCATCACAACCTGGCCCGGGCGCATCGGCTCCTCCTGGCCGATCCCGTCTATCGGCTCGAAGGCAACCACTGCCGGGGCTTGTTCGCTTCTCTGAGACCGCGAACAACCCTTGCGGATCTGCTCGTTTCTGGGCGTCCGAGCAGCTCGTCCTGACCCGGCAATAGCTACTCGCGCTTGATGCGCGCCTTGTCGATCTGGATGCCTTCGAACTCCCTCGTGTCGAGTGGCTCCAGGCGCCCGACGAGCCACCGTTCCACGTCGGCATGCCGAGGCATGAACTCGGTGTGCGAGTGGACCGTCCAGACGACCACTGACGATCGGTAGGGCTCGAAGGCGCGATCCAGGCACGCCCCGACGTCGCCGGGGCACTCGGCCACCACACGACCGATCATCAGCATGGAGTTGTTGGCCAGACGGCGCTCCGTGTCGTATCGCCTCAGAAGATACGGGGGGGCCCATCGGCCGTCGACATCGAGCAGCACGAGGTCTTCCCTGCCGACTTGCTGGCCGAGGTAGCGCGAGGCCTCACGCCACTCTTCCTTGACCGCCCACTTGTGGAAGCACAGCGTCGCCAGGAGAAGAAGCGCGGTCAGCCCGCCCAGCACGGCGTGATTGAGCACGCGGCGGCGCGATAGGTACTCGACGCCAGATCCGAGGAGGACGACGACCGGAACCACCGCGGGAAGTAACACGCGCGGGATGAGAACCGGGGCGACGAGCGCGCTCACCGCGCTGAGGAGCGCGACCGGCAGCGCATAGGCGAGCACCAGCAGCCGCATCACCCGCGGGTCCAGCCGGGCCATGCGCGCCACGAGCCACCCCGTGACGGTCAGGATCGGAACGAACCAGATCCACCGACCGAGGCCGGCCGGCGCCACCACCCCGAGCCGGGACTGCAGCACGCTCGACAAGGGAGGGATCGCGGACACCGTCAGCAGCTGCAAGGTGGAGATGAACGGAGGCTCGGTGTCTCCGGGGGGAATCCAGCTCCGGACATCCGATGCCCGGCGAATCATGAACACTAGCCACGGCACGAAGAGGATACCGATCACCGCGTTCGCGATCACCCACGGACGCCAGCTCCGCCAGTGGCGAGCCGAGGCACCAGAAGCGGAAAGAGCAGGGCGAGCGCGGTGAGGTAGAGCGCCCCGATCGCGTGACTGTACATCAGGAGCGCCCCGGCCGCGCCGTAGACGATCCACCCGCTGCGACGCTGTTGCCGTACCGCGATGACGAGTCCCAGAAGGTGGTCGCGAAGAGAAGCCCCATCAACGCGTACATCCGGGCTTCCTGGCTGTACTTCACGTGGAAGTACGTCACGCTCAGCAAGGCCGCCGCCCAAAGGCCGGCGCTTCGGGTGAGGAGGGCCCCACCGAGGGCGTAGACCACCGCGACAGTGGCGACGCCGAACACGACGGAGAGTGACCGCAGCCAGAGATCGCCGTCCGCGACGGAACCCCACGCGGCCAGGACCGCGATGTAGAGCGGCGGATGCACATCGTTCGTCCACACGTTCGCCCGGACCGCCTCGGCCATGTAGGCGCTGGCTCCCTCGTCGTACGAGAATCCGAGGTGACCGAGATGGTAGCTCCTCGTGAGGAGTGCCATCAGCAGGATGGCCAGGAGCGGGAGATGGAGCACGAGCCTCTTCGGAACGCGCGCGCCGACCATCATCGCCTGACGGTGATGCGGGGGGAGGGCTGCCCGACATGAATATGGGCACCGGAGGCCGAGCCCGGGATGGCCCCCCACGCCGCGATGAAGGGAATGCCCGCTGCGCGCAGGTGATCCATGAATGCCCGCCCTTCGGGGCTGTCAGGGTGCACCGCCACGTCGAGGGCCCCGCGGTGGTCAAGCCCCATGCGATCGTGAAGGGCGGTCTGGCCGTAGGCACTGATGGGTAACGCGCGGCCGAAGCGCGACATGAAGAACTCCTGGAGCACGGGGGTGTCCCTGACGACGGACCACGATCCGAGCCCATTGAAGCGCACAAGGCCCGGCGTCTCCTCGTAGCTGCCCCTTGGAAGGGGTGTCAGCCGTGCCAGCGCCTGGGCCACATGCGCCTCGGTCAGCATGCGGTCGGTGTCCTTGATCGCCTGGCGCGTGTCGTCCACATCCCTTCGCGCGGCGACCAGGGCTCTCTGACCTTCCTCGAGCTCGCGCTTGGAGAGCACTTCCCGCTCGTACAGCTCCTGGCGCAGCTCGGACAGCTCGTCCCGCCGGGCCAGCTCGCGCTCGTATATGGCCAGCACACGCTCGAGAGCGGCGCGATAGCTCTGGGTCGCCGCGATTACATCGGCGGCAGTTTGCTCGAGCCGGTTCGACGGCTTCCCCTGCCCCGCCGCCGCGTTCTGAGCATGTGTCTCAGGGGGCCCGACAGCGATGGACAGGATGGTCAGGGCGCCTATCAGATTGAAATATAACGGGTTTCTCATTTTGGACGAAGCGAGCCTCTCTGCCCTCGGACAGTTTTCGTCAGGAACGCGCAGTTTCAGGTACAGAGCGGATCGCCCGAGTGTTCGTATCTACCTGATATTACGTTCTCAATCAAGATGGCTCCCCATTTGCTCTCAAGATCTCTCCAAGATGAGGCCCTCACCGGACCCCGACAAGCAGCAGACGAACGGACAGATCCCCAAGCGCTGGCTCATTGTCGTGGCGCGCGGCCAGGCTGACCTCTACACCCATCTCGCTCAGGCCTTCTCGCGGGACAGCAAGGTCCGCGTGATTCTCGATCGCCGGAAAGACGACACGCGCAACTCTCCGCAGATAACCCACCGGCTCCGGACCCACGGTGCGGTCATCTTCAGGCAACCCGAGTAGAAGAAGTACACACCTTCAGGGTCAGATGAGTACCATGAGGGCCAAGATGGCTGCCGAGGTGACCGGGCGGGATCGACGTCGCTTCCCACGAATGCGGACCGCCTGGCCGGTGATCCTGGAAGCCGCCGACGGCCGCGTGGGAGTCGGCCAGGTCGTTGACGTCAGTCTCTCGGGCATGCGGATCAGCACCGATCTCGACGTCGAGCCCGACACGCCGCTCGTGCTTCGAGTCACGCTGCCCAAGGACACCGGACGGCTCGAGATCCTCGTGAAGGCGACGCGCCGCGACTCGCACGGCTTCGGGGTTTCTTTCCTCACGCTGGGTGAGGGTGAAGCGGAGCGGGTCGCCCCCTTCGTGGCACCCGGCGACATCAGGCGCTGGGCTCGCAGGGTTGCGATCAGCCTGCCGATCCGGATCGAGGCCGGGACGCAAGACGCCGAGGTCATCCTTGGCCGCACGGTGGATCTGAGTACCTCAGGGGGCCGCCTCACGACGGACGCTCGGTTGTCCGTGGGGGACGTGGTCGTGATCGAGTTGCCCGGGCCCGAGGTCGGCGGCACTCTCCGCCTCCCCGCCCTGATCTGGGAGGTTTACACGGGCGGCGCGGTCGTGGTCTTCGCCAACCTCGCCCGGGCCGAATACCTGACGCTCCGGGATTACCTGAGCCACTTCGGCTAAGCACTTTCCCCTCCTCCGAGAAGAATTGTGGCTGACGGTCAGGGGATATCTCCCTGACAATTCTTGCACTCCAGGTTTTGTCGAGTTTCCCATCTAGTTGATTTATCTCGCGAACCCCCCGTGGCACATGCGTTGCTTCTAGCGAATGATGCTCAGATCTGCCCCGGGATTCCCTCCGCGTGGGTAGGACGATCCTCAACGGCTTTGCGATGGAGGGTAAACCGGGCGGGGGCTAGAATAGGGCTCCCGGCCCTGGCTCCCGGAGGCGCCCGCTCGGCGCCCGACGTGCTGACCGGCGAACTTTCGACAGGAGGAGAGGGTGCGATGGATAACGTGGCCGGGCCCGATGCCAAGAACGCTCTGAGCAAGTGGGTCGACGAGATGCAGGGCGTGACGAAGATGATCACGACTCTCGTCGAGGACAGCGACCGTCAGCGCGGCATCGTCGAGTCCACTCAGCGCGAGCAAGCCGAGCTTCAGCGCGAGCAGGCCGAGCTGCGGGAAGAGGTAGGCCGCCTACGCGCCGAGGTGGATCGCGAGCGCGCCGCCACCGCCACCGCCCAGCGCGAGCGCGATCAGCTGCGGACGGAGCTCACCACGCTGCAGTCCGACAACGAGCGGATCCGCACGGAGCAGGTCGAGGCCGGCGAGACTGCCTCCAAGCTGCTGGGCGAAATGAAGGAGCTCGTGAACCAGGTGGCCCACAAGTTCCAGGGGCCGTCCAAGACAAGCCCCTTCGCCCGCGAGCCGCGATCCCCCCAGCCCTGAGCACCCCATGATCTCCAAGGCCGATACGCAGGAGACCGCGGATCCGCGCGTCGGCTCTGCGCTCGGCGAGGTTCGCGCCGTCCTCGATGGTCTGCTGACAAGCCATCAGCAGACGGTGCAGCAGGAACGGCTCCGGGCCTTCCGGGAGATGGCGGGTGAAGTGGCGCACGATTTCAACAACACCCTCTCCGGCATCCTGGCTCGTGCCCAGCTCCTGCTGGCCGACGTGCAGGACCCCGATGTGCGCCGCTCGCTCCGCATGATCGAGCAGGTGGCGCTCGAGGGCGCCTGGGTCGTCCGGCGATTCCAGGACTTCAGTCGAACGCGGCCCGCACGGCCCTTCCAGCTCGTGGATCTGAACCAGCTCGTGGAGGAGATCGCGAGTTCCGCTCGATCGCGCTGGACCCAGCAGCTCTCCGCCCGCGGCATCACCGGCGAGGTCCGCAGCGAGACGAGCTCCGTGCCGGCGGTCATGGGCGACGCGGCCGAGCTCCGGCAGGTCTTGACCGCGATCGCTCTCAATGCGCTGGACGCGATGCCGGAGGGGGGCACCCTGAGCTTTCGGACCGGAAGCGAGGGAGGCCGAGTCTTCTGTCAGGTTGCCGATTCGGGCATAGGGATGACCGAGCAGGTGCGCTTGCACATCTTCGATCCCTTCTTCACCACGAAGCGGGAGAAGGGCAAGGGCTTTGGCCTGAGCGGCGCCTACGCCATCGTGGATCGGCACGCCGGCGAGATGAACGTGGAGAGCGATGTCGGACGGGGCACCGTCTTCACGGTCTGGCTCCCGACGACGTCCGAGGCGAGTGACCCGAGGCCGGAAGCGACGCGGTCCACCCCGCATTCGCCGGCGGCCGCGCCACCAGCTCCGAGAGCGGCGTCCCTCGCCAAGATCCTCGTGGTCGACGACTCCGAGGAAGTGCGGGAGGTGCTCCGAGAGCTGTTGAGTCGACACGGATATACGGTTGTGACCTCTCCTGACGGAGAATCGGGCCTCGTGGAGCTCGAGACGCGCACCTTCGACCTGGCGATGGTCGATCTCGGGCTACCCGGCATTTCAGGTCTCGAGGTAGCCCATCGCCTCAAGCAGCGCTGGCCGACCACCCGGGTTGCCCTCATGACCGGGTACGGCGACCGGATGGGTCCCGAAGATGCCCACGCGCGCGGCGTCGATTTTGTCCTGGCCAAGCCCTTCTCCCTGGACCAGCTTCGCTCCGTCGTAGAGCACGCCCTCTCGCAGGCCCAGCCCCAGCCGTAACATCGCGGCTGCCGCGCCCGAGCGCAGGTTTTGCAGGCGCCGGCGATACCTAGACTAGGCGACGCGGTGGCCACACCGTCCAGGCGTTTGCACGCCATGATCACCGCGCCGCGCGCAAGACCGTAAGAATTCACGCCGCTCCTTTCCTGGAACGCGCCTTGCTCCATCGAACGCCATGGACATCGTGCTGCGGACGCTCAGCTTCGCTCCACTGCTCGGCGCGGCGGCTGGCTATGTGATTGACGGCCTGACCGGCGCGACGGCGGGATTTGTGATTCCGACGGGGCCGCTCATCGTGATGTGGCTCTTCGGGACACGCTGACAGTGGGCTACGACCGCTACGGCAGGAGCAGGAGCGTGCCGTGACCAACAGGCTGGGCCGCCTGTGGATTCGGCGAACCGGCAGCAAGACATTCGACATCATGTTCTGCCCCGCCGGCAATGGCGGTAGCCGCGCTGCGTAGTGACACGGAACACGAGATCCCCAACGTGGTACTGACCTTGGAACGGATGAGCAAGCGGGGGCTCTGAGTTCCGCTTCCCCTCAGCCAAAGATCAGGTAGAGCGCGAACCCAAGGGCCGCCACCCATGTCACGATGGCGATCTTGGCCGCCGCGGGCAGCATGCTCGCGCCCTGCGACCGAATAGCGTTCAGACCGACCAACACGCTCACCACCAGCGCTCCGCACAGCACCAGCGTGTCCAAGAGATTGAACGCGTCTGTCATGGCAGATCCTGAACGAAACCCGAGGGGCGTGTCACCCCTCGGGTCGCTAGCATTCGATGGTGGACGATACTGGACTTGAACCAGTGACCCCCGGCATGTGAGGCCGGTGCTCTGCCAACTGAGCTAATCGTCCGTGGCGGGAATATTAACGGGTCTTCCGGCGGGTTTCAAGCCGGCCCGACAATTGTCATCGATCATCTCGCGCTCCTGGGCGGACGCGGGTCCACGGTCTCGGGGAGGCAGACGTAGCGGCTATTCGACTTCAAGAAGTCAGTGAGCTCCTTGGTGTTCCCTTTCATCGCCGCCATCGCCTGGGCGGCTGCGTCTTTACAGTCCTTCTCCCCTGTCGCCCCTCCGTATGCCCCAAGAGGTGTAAAGCCCGTGCCCGTCCCAAGCCAGAGCACCCACGCGCTGTCTGCAGCGGCCAGGCTGGCGCAGACGAGCACCAAAGAACATGCGGTGATGTATATCGCGGCGATCATGTCTTCTCCTGACCCCTCCAACCGTGCCCGGAATCCCATTCGATTGACCCTCCCCGATGCCCTTCGCGAGCGTCTCGAGCACATGGATCGGGGCCAGGTGAGCGCGTCGTCGTTCCGCGAGCCTACCAGAAATGAAGCTGGCCGGGTTGCCCGTACGTACGCCTCAGGCGGTCTGATGGGGATGTCCTCCGCGCTTCCGAAGGCCGCATCCCGACGCCCATCGTGGGAAAACGGGTGCTCAACGCAAAAATGGCGCGGTCGCTAAGTTCCACCGTGTTCAGGGATCTGCTGCTGGCATGATGTCTGCGATATGCGGGCCACCATGTCTTCACATGAGGCCCGCGGAGGCGCGCCACGAGCGCAGGCGACGGAGCAGCGGCGGTTTTCGCGCGACGTCCGCCCCTGGTCGATCGTCCTCGAGACACGCTACGGCGTGCTGCGGCTTCAGCTGATCGACCTGAGCCCAGGCGGGGCCAAGATCCGCCTCACGGAACGCGTCCCGGAGGGCACCAAAGGGCGCCTCTACTTTCTCCCGCCCTATTGGCGGCCTCGGGCGATCGACGCAGTGGTCTGGCGGATTGACCTGGACGGCGTTGTGCTCCGCTTCAATACTCCGAGCATCGCTCCTCTACGCGCCGCGCACGACTCGTGGCTCTCGGCGTGGGAGAACTCGACTCCCGAGTCCTGATCCGGGGGGCGGACCACTCAGAACAGCATGCTGTTGGTGAGGCGCAAGGCCTGATCGAGGCTGTTGCGTGCCCCCTCCACGTATGAGCTCGCTCTCGATGTGTCCGGCGCCTGATCCGCGCTCTCCTGGCCTTGCGGAGCGGCGGCGGCTGGCTGGCTCAGGCTGTTCTTGAGCGCATCGCTGGCGCTCAGAAGATGCGTCAGGGCCTGCTGCGCCTTTTTGCTGTGGATGGCGGAAAGCGGGTCAGGCACCTTCATGTTCGAAGAATTGATGACCATGTCGGTATACGCAGACTGGAGCTGGGCGTACGCGCTGTTGACCAGGCGCTCGGCCCTGGGCGGGTCAGCCAGGACCTGCAGCGCCTGCCGCTGAAGCTCCGCGCTCCTCTGGACCTTCCTCTGGATCTCCGCGGGGTCGCGGGGCGCTCGGGACTGGCCGATCGCAGAGGACG
>WNFL01293298.1_pt1 | contig 13311 bp, 13 predicted proteins | sample 5400361 | NCBI WGS metagenome assembly WNFL01 (sample SAMN13153351, study PRJNA577476) | soil metagenome | isolation source: 40 cm soil on Douglas fir-dominated hillslope | place: USA:California | collected 2013-09-17
TCGGTCGTCGTGTCGGCGCCGAGGGGCCGTGGTGCGCCGTCCGGGCGCATCTGGGCGATCCAGGGCGACCGGCTCGGCTGATCCGCGTAGGTGGCGTCCCGCCGCTGTTCGGGCCGAGTCACGTCCCCGAGTATCGGGGATCGGACTCGAGGATTCGCAGGAACTCCGAGACGAGCTCGGGATCGAACATCTGGCCGGACCGCGCGTGCATCTCGGCCACCGCTCGGTCGAGCGGCCAGGCCTCCTTGTATGGCCGGGCCGCCAGCAAAGCGTCGAAGACATCGACGATGTGGACGATCCGAGCGGCCAGCGGCGCCGCGGTCCCGACGAGATGGTCGGGGTAGCCGCTCCCGTCCCAGTTTTCGTGATGTGATCGCGCAACCGACCGGGCCAGCTCGAACCCCGCGGACGAGCCGAGGATCCGCTCGCCCCAGAGCGTGTGCTGGCGGACGAGATCCCACTCCGACTCGTTGAGCGGTCCTCGCTTCATGAGGATCTCGTCGGCGACATGCAGCTTCCCCACGTCGTGGAGCATCGCCGCGAACCGGATGTCCTCGACGAACGACCGTGAGCCGCCGGCAGCGCCGGCGAGGTCCGCGGCAAGATGGCCGACCCGGACCACGTGGTCACCGGTCACGTCGTCCTTGGCCTCGGCTGCGCGGGCGATGATCTGGACGGCCTCGCGCTCGGTCTCGATCACTGCCTGGAGGTGCCTTCGAGCCTCGAGCAGCCGGCCCCGGGCGAGTCGCCCGGCAACCCACGGGATGATCGCGATGCCCGAGAGGTAGATCGCCGCGTACACGGGATCGGTCGCGTTCGTCGGCGTGATCGTGCCGCCCTGGATCACGGACGGCACCAGGATCGAGCCGATCACGACCATGACGAACGCCGGCGCGAAGCCGTGGACGACCGCGTGGGCCGCGACGAGGAGCGAGTACAGGAGCCCGATCTCGTGGTAGTAGGGCCCGAACTGGACGCCGAGGGCCGCGATCGTCAACGCGTTCAGCGCGACCGACGGATAGACCAGCAGCGAGCCTCGATGCAGGACCACGAACGACCCGGCCAGGATGAGCCCGGCGCCAAGGGCCATGCCCGTGAACGGCAGCCACAGCTCGCCCGGGACCCTGGCCAGGACCAACGATGGCAGGAAGAAGCCGACCGCTGCGAGGGCGATGACGATGACTGCCCGCCGATAGTCGTCGGGCGTGTCCTCGTCGTGCGGGGTCGCACTTGGCACGATCGCGGTCGCGAGGGCGTGGACGAGGCCCCGAGCGCTCCATCGCTGACGCGTGGCCATTCGACGTCCCCCGAGGACGCGAGAGGTGGCGTTCGACAGGTCCGTGGGAAGCTCCCGGGCGGTGTGGGCACGCACCACCCTACGGAAGCGGCCCGCCGGACCCAATGGGAAGGAAGTCCGGGTCCGCGTGGACCGCTTGGCGAGATCGGGAGCGCGGAATCCGACCGAGCGTCGGGTGACAGACAACCCGGCACGACCGGCGGCCTAGGATTCGCCCGTGCAGCTCGTCGAAGGTCGGCCCGTCTACGCGGCGACCGACCTCGTGGCCTTCCTGGCCTGCAGCCATCTCCTCGCGCTCGAGCGGGCCGCCCTCGCCGGGCTGGTCGAGCGCCCGGTGCGGCACGATCCCGAGATCGACATCGTCGCGAAGCGCGGCCTCGACCATGAACGGCGCTACCTCGAGGAGCTCCGCGCCCAGGGCCTGACAGTCCTCGAGATCGCGAAGCTCCCCGACGAGGTTCCGTACGCGGAGCGGCTGCGGGGACAGGCCGAGGCGACGCGGGCGGCCCTGGCGTCCGGCGTCGACGTCATCTACCAGGCGACGTTCTTCGACGGGACGTGGCTCGGCTATGCCGACTTCCTGCTCAGGGTCGAACGCGCGAGCGACCTCGGCTCATGGTCCTACGAGGTCGCGGATACGAAGCTCGCCCGGCGGACCAAGGCCAGCGCGGTCCTCCAGATCTGCTCGTACGTCGAGCAGCTCGAACGAATCCAGGGAAGCGAGCCGGCCGAGCTCCACGTCATCCTCGGCGGCAGCCGGCGCCAGAAGGACACGTTCCGGGTCGCCGACTTCATGGCCTACTACCGTCGCGTCAAGTCCGAGTTCGAAGCGGCCATCGGCGCCGGCGAGGCCGTCTACCCGGTGACAGCCACGTATCCGGAACCCGTTGAACACTGCGAGGTGTGCCGCTGGGCGGTCCATTGCCGCGTCCAGCGCCGGCAGGACGACGATCTCTCGCTCGTCGCCGGGATCACCACCCGCCAGCGCAGGGCGCTGAAGGACCGCAGCGTCGGCACGAGGCGAGGGCTCGCCGCGTTGACGGTCCCGATGGTCCCGCGCCTCGAGCGCGTGAGCGGCGAGGCCCTCGAGCGCGTCCAGGCCCAGGCCCGAATCCAGGTCGAGGGCGAGGACGAGCAGCGCCCGAAGTGGGAGCTGCTGGACCCCGAGCGCGGCGAGACCAGTGTCCTCGTCGCCGATCGCGGGTTCCTCGGGCTCCCGGTGCCATCGTCGGGCGACCTGTTCTTCGACATCGAGGGCGACCCGTTCGCGATGGACGACGGGGTCGAGTACCTCTTCGGGGTCGTCGAGCCGGCGCTCCCCGATCCCGCCGATCAGACGAAGCCCCGCTACCACGAGATCTGGAGTCGCGACGCGAGCGGAGACGTGACGCCGGCGGCCGAGAAGGCCGCGTTCGAGGCGCTCGTGGACCTCCTCATCGATCGGCTCGACGCCGACCAGGCGATGCACGTCTACCACTACGCGGCCTACGAGCGAACCGCCCTCGGGAAGCTGGCCCAGCGACACGCGACTCGGGAGGCTGAGGTCGACCGGCTCCTGCGGGGCGGCGTGCTCGTCGACCTCTTCCGGGTTGTCCGCCAGGGAATCCGGGCGAGCGTCGAGAGCTACTCGATCAAGCGCCTCGAGCCGCTGTACGGCCTCGTCCGCGACGTCGATCTCCGAAGTGCCGGCTCGAGCATCGTGGCGTTCGAGGCCTGGCTCGAGGGAGCCACGACCGAAGAGGGCCGCGTCGGTGAGGCGATCCTGCGGGAGATCGCCGGCTACAACCGCGACGACGTCCTCAGCAACTGGAAGCTCCGCGACTGGCTCGAGGAACGCCGTGTCGATCTCGAGCGGAAGCTCGGCGACGCCGGAGCTGAAGGCTCGTGAAGCGGCGACGGCCGAGGTCGTCGACGCCCTGAGCGCCGGCATCCCGGCCGACCCGACCGAGCGGAGCGCTGCGCAGCAGGCCACGTGGCTGCTCGCCCAGCTGCTCGGCTGGCACCGCCGCGAGGACAAGGCGTTCTGGTCGCGGTTCTTCCAGCTCTGCGCGATGACGGACGAGGACCTCGTGGAGCAGCGCGAGCCGATGGGCATGGTCGATCTCCTCGACGACCTCGGCGAGAGCGGCCGCGGCGGCCGGCTCCAGCGATTCCGCTTCCCACCGCAGGACCACGGCCTGAAGGTCGGTCGCGCCGTCATCGATCCGAAGACGAAGAAGTCCACGGGCACCGTGCGGGCCCTCGACGAAGTCGGCTTGACGGTCGTGCTGCATCGGACCCGGAGCGAACTCGACCGGAAGCTCGACTCGGGGGCACCTGCCGGCCTGCCGAGCTCCCTGATCCCCGACGAGCACATCGGCACGCCCGAGCAGGAGGACTCCCTGCTTCGTGTCGGGCGCTCGGTCGTCGCACTCGGGATCGAGGGCGACGGTCCGTATCGCGCCGCGCGCGACCTCCTGTTGCGCAATCCGCCACGCCTCCGCCAGACCTCGCCACTCTGGCTCCGGCTGCCGGACGAGTCGGCCGTCGACGCGGCGACGCGTCTCGGGCTCGGGCTCGACGAGACGACCCTCGCAATCCAGGGGCCGCCCGGGAGCGGCAAGACCCACACGGCAGCCGAGATGATCGTGGCCCTCGTCCGGGCCGGGCGGCGCGTCGGCGTCACCGCGAACAGCCACAAGGTCATCGGCAACGCGCTCGACTCGATCGCGAGGGCGGCCGCTCGGGCGAGCGTCACGGTCCGGCTCGGCCAGCGAACCGGCTCCGATAACGAGCCGACGTGTGACGCCGCTCGGCCGCTGGAGTCAAACCCGGAGGCCCTTGCCGCTCTGTCCGGTGCCGAGGTGGACGTCGTCGGAGCGACCGCCTGGATGTGGTCGCGGGCCGAGTTCGCTCGCAGCGTCGATGTCCTCTTCGTCGACGAGGCGGGCCAGCTGTCGCTCGCGAACGCGGTCGCCGTGTCGCCCGCGGCGGCCTCGCTCGTGCTGCTGGGGGACCCGCAGCAGCTCGACCAGCCCCTTCGCGGGACGCACCCGCCGGGCGCCGAGCGGAGCGCGCTCGGACATCTCCTCGACGATCGGCCGACGATCCCGGAGGGGGCGGGCCTGTTCCTCGAGCGAACCTGGCGGCTCCATCCCGACATCTGCGACTACACGTCCGAGGTGTTCTATGCCGGTGAGCTCCTGCCCCAGCCAACGCTCGCGAACCAGGCGCTCCACGGCATCGGGCCGGCCGACGGGACGGGCCTCCGCTGGGTCCCGGTCAAGCACGATGGCGACGCGACCGACTCGACGGCCGAGGCCGACACGATCGCGTCGCTCGTCGCGGATCTCCTGGCGATGGGCGCGACATGGACGACGGCCGATGGCGAGACCAAGCCGCTCCGCCTCGAGGACATCGTGATCGTCGCGCCGTACAACGCCCACGCCGAGCTGATCGCGGACACCCTGGCGGGGATTGGGCTGACGACGCCGCGTGTCGGAACGGTCGACAAGTTCCAGGGCCAGGAAGCGCCGATCTCGATCTACTCGATGGCGACCTCGTCGGCCGAAGAGGCGCCTCGCGGCATGGAGTTCCTGTATTCGCGGAACCGGCTCAACGTGGCAACGTCGCGAGCCCGCTGCGTGGCGATCGTGGTCGCGTCACCGGACCTCGTGCGCGTGCAGTGCCACACGCCCCACCAGATGACCCTGGCGAACGCCCTCTGCCGGCTCGTGGAGCTCGCGCCCCGGACATGAGGTGGCGCCGGTCCATCCCGACCCCGACGGGTCGCTCGCCAGGGGCTGGGATGGCCGGCGCCATGAGAGGCGCGTTAGGCGACGAGGTCTCTAGGAGACGACGGTCTCCCGGCGGAAGAGGGCGACCGCCCAGATGACGACCCACTCGAGGACGCTCCAGCCGATCAGCGCCGCGATCGCGGCGATATCGAGAATGGAGCCCCCCGACGTCAGGGCGTTGCTGTTGAAGATCCCGATGAACGGCAGGACGAAGAGCTGACTGCCATCGAGGATCGCTCGGACGAGGACGTTGCCCTCGCGCGCGTCCAGCAGCAGGAGCCCGATCCGGAGCGCGATCAGGACCTGGATGATCCCGAAGATCAGGATCACCCATCGCCGTGCGAGCTCACCACCGCTCGGGCTGATGGTGGTCTTGCGACTCACGACCTCGACCGGGCCGCCAGCTTGGGCGTCGGATCGGCTTTCTCGGACGACCTGTTCCTGGTATGTCATGTCGAAAATCCTCCCTGTGACGGAGAAGACCTCCAGCGTGCCCGGGCGTACGTGCAGGGCGGCTCAGTCCCGTGGGCTGTTCCATTGCAGCCACGTGCCGGACCGCCCCGCCGCCGAACGTCGTCGCGAGGCGCGTCGCGACGCACCTGCAACACGAGGTCCGGCCGTCGTTGTGCCCGCGCCGCGCCCGGCAGCGGACGATCGGGCGATCTACGACGGAGGTCCTCATGTTCACCGGGATCGCGCCGGAGTCGATGATCTCGATCCTGGCGGTGACGCTGATCGGCGCGGCGGGTCTCCTCGCGCGCCTGCCTGTCGGCACGTGCAGCGAGTGCAGCCACTGCCGGCTCGAGAAGCTGGCAAAGGACCGCGAGCAGCTCATCCTCAGCGAGCGAATCGGCGATCCGCTCTGCCATGGCTGTGGGCGCCATCACCAGCCGGACGAAGATCATCAGTTCTAGGCCAGGACTGACTGCGACGCTCCTGCAAGGTCCGGCGGCTGTTGATCCGTCAGGAACGCAAGGATTCGGCGCGACACTGCAGCCGGCTCCGTTGTCGTCGTCGGGACCCATCCCAGGATCCGATAGACGCAGCGAGGGACCTGCCGGGAACGAAGGAGCGCCGAGGTCGGAACGGCCGGCCTCGGCGCTCGTCATGTCTCGCGGGCGATTCGGGGCATGATGGACGTCATGGCCGAGCGCACCGCCGTCGCGCGACCCCATTCGGGGACCTTGCCGCCACCGAACCCGACGATCGTCCCGGCGACCGATCTGGGCGGCGTCGAGGTCCTGAAGCACGGCAACCTGTATCTCCTGTCCGACGCCTTCGGTGACATCCACTCCGACGCTCGAGGGCTCGGCCTGTACGAGCTCGACACGCGGGTCCTGTCCTGCGCCGTCCTGCTCACCAACCCCGAGCTGCGGCGCGACCCGGCGATGAAGCAGGGCGGCGAGGAAGCGCTCGCCAAGCGGGCCCTCGCGATCTCGCGTCGGCGCTGGATCGCGGGCGGTCTCGCCGAGCGGATCAACGTCACGAACTTCAGCGCCCGGAGCCAGGAGGTCGTCCTCGACCTCGAGCTCGATGTCGACGCGGCCGACATCTTCGAGGTCCGGGGCTACCCGCGAACCGGACGGGGCACGTTCGAGCCGACCCGCGCGACGAGCGAGTCCCTCGTCTTCACGTATCGCGGCAAGGATGACCTGATCCGGACGACATCACTCGCGTTCACCCATGGCGAAGTCACCGAGGGCCACGCCGAGGGCTCGGTCCGGATTCGGTGGACGCTCGAGATCCCCGCGGGCGCGCACGCCGGTGTGCGCTGGGAGGTGCGAACCAGCCTCCAGGCGCCGCAGCTGGCCGGCGAATCCCGAGCGGACGACGTGCACCTCGAGGCGACGCCGACCGAGCTGGCCCAGGCGATGAGCGCTCCAGAGTCGTTCCCGGCCGTTGGCCTGCCTGCCGACGCGGAGGCCGAATACGTCGCCTGGACGGAACGCACCGCCCGCATCCGATCGGACGGCGAGCTCCTCGACCTGGCGATCCGCCGGAGCATCGCGGACCTGCGCCTCCTCCAGAACGACGGACCTCGGCCCGGCGAGCACTACCTGGCAGCGGGCGTGCCGTGGTTCGCGACCCTGTTCGGTCGGGACAGCCTGATTGCATCGATCCAGGTCGTGCCGTTCATGCCCGATGTCGCTCGCCGGACGCTCCGGGTCCTGGCCGACTGGCAGGCGACCGAGGACGATCCGGAGCGGGACATGGAGCCCGGCAAGATCCTGCACGAGCTCCGGACGGGCGAGATGGCCCGGACCGGCGAGCTGCCTCATCGCCCGTACTACGGCAGCGTCGACGCCACGCCCCTGTGGCTGGTGCTGCTCGAAGAGACGTTTCGGTGGACCGGCGACCTCGAGCTCGTGCGCTCGCTATGGCCGAACGCGCTCGCCGCGCTCGACTGGATCGATCGTGCGGGAGACCGTGACGGCGACGGCTTCGTCGAGTACGAGCGGCGCTCGTCCACGGGCCTCCTCAACCAGGGTTGGAAGGACTCGGGCGACGGGATCCGGCATCGAGACGGAACGCCCGCGGTCGGGCCGATCGCGCTCGTCGAGGTCCAGGGCTACGTCTACGACGCGAAGCTGCGGATGGCGTCCCTGGCCCGCCGGTTGGGCGACCCCGCCCTGGCGGACCGCCTCACGAGCGAGGCCGCCACGCTCCGCGCTCGATTTGATGCCGCGTTCTGGATGGAGGATCGCGGCACCTACGCGATTGCTCTCGACGGCGAGAAGCGGCAGGTCGGCTCGATCGGGTCGAATCCCGGCCACTGTCTCTGGAGCGGGATCGTCCCCGCCGAGCGGGTCGATCGCGTCGTGGCGGTGCTCCTCGATCCGTCGCTCGACTGCGGCTGGGGCATTCGGACCTACGCCTCGGGCCAGCCCGGGTTCAACCCGGTCGGCTACCACACCGGCAGCGTCTGGCCGCACGACAACTCGATCATCGCGGCCGGCATGAAGCGAGCCGGCCGACACGATGCCGCCGATCGGATCGCGACCCGGATGTTCGAGGCGGCCCAGCACTCGCCGGACTTCCGGCTACCGGAGCTGTTCTGCGGATTCGACCGAGGCATCGCCGACGTGCCGGTCCCCTATCCGGTCGCCTGCTCTCCACAGGCGTGGGCGGCGGCGACACCGCTCTACCTGCTCCAGACGATGCTCGGCATGCGGGCAAACGCGGCCGATGGGATCCTCGAGCTGGATCGCCCGCATCTGCCGGCCTGGCTCGGCAAGGTGACGGTCCACGAGCTCCAGGTCGGCGACCGGTCCGTCGACCTCCTCTTCCATCGCTGGCGGGGCAACACGACGAGTGCCGAGGTGCTCCGGCGGAGCGAACCGCTCGAGGTCGTCATCCGAGTCTGAACGGAAACGCAAGGTCGCGCCCGGATCTGCAACCCGCCTGCCCGCGATCGCGACGCACGCTTGGCCGTCGATGGGAATCCTCGCCTGGCTCCTCCTCGGTGCGGTCGCCGGGGATCTGGCTGGGCGGCTGGGGATCATCGGCGCGCTCGCCGGCGGATTCATGGCGGCGGTCCTGATCCCGGCCGACCCGGTCTCGAGCGTCGAGGTTCGATCGCTGGTCGTCGCCGTCCTCGGCGCCGCGATCGCCCTCATCGTCTGGGACGCGACGACTCGGACCCCTCGGACCGCGCGGACGCCTCGGACGGGGCGACGGCCGGTCTGACCCCTCTCTGACACCTTGTTGCAAGCCCACCGGCGGGGCGTGGGCGCACTGGCGTGAGGATCGCGCTGCGACGATCGCCCGGACGGGGCGATCTGATCGTCACGTTCCCTCCCTTGGGAGCCCGGTCCGCCCGGCCGGGATCCCGCCCTCCTCCGACCGTCCGTTCCCCCGGACGGTCGCGCCCTGAATCAGGATGGGACGATCAGCCGATCGCGACGAGCTCCTCGTCGCGGCCGTCGATCGGATCCGCCGCTCCGGAGCCCGCGAGACGCAATCGACGGGTGAGCTCCACCTCGAGGCGCTGCACCCGGCGAGCTGCCTCCCCCGAAGCAGCCTGGGGATCGCCGGGTGCATCACGCGAATCGAGCGACTCGACGAGGTCCTCCATGAGGCGCAGGAGCGAACGCGAAGGGTCCACGGCGGCTCCGGGAGCGGTATCTCGCAACGACGTCACGATGACCTCGGAACCCTTGCGAATCGCCCGTCCGCCCGGCTCCGCGCATTACGTCTGCCTATCGAGCCCCGGCCGGAGCGATCGCGGTACCGAGTGAGGGCGCGCCGGCCCGTCCACTCGCGAGCCCGTCGTCCGTGGCGGAAGCTGGGGCATCGTCATCGCCAGCACCACCATCGGCCAGGAGGCGCCGGTACAGGGCCTCGTAGCGGTCGGTCATGCGGGCAGCCGAGAACTGGTCGATGACCCGGGCCCGGATCGCTGCCCGATCGAGATCGGCGATCCGATCGGCCTGGAACGCGAGTGCGATGACATCGTCGCCGAAGAAGCCATCGACGCCCTCGCGGATGATCTCCGGCAAGCCGCCGACGCGGCGGGCGAGGACCGGCGTGCCGCACGCGAGCGACTCGATGCTCACGAGCCCGAATGGCTCGGGCCACGCCCCCGGCATGACCGTCGCGTAGCTGTCGGCGAAGAGGTGATCGCGGTCCGCGGGCGAGAGCTCGCCGAGGTACTCGACGTCGCGGCCCGCGCGGGCGAGGGCCGGCCGGAAGACATCCTCGTAGTAGGCCCGCTGACTCGGCAGGTTGCCGACCTTCGCCGCGATCCGGAGCGCGCGTCCGGCCCGGACCGCGACCTCGATCGCCTCGACGGCGCCCTTCTCCGGGTCGATCCGGCCGACGAAGCAGAGGGCCTCGCTGCGGTGATCCTGGAACGGGGCGTCCCTGAGGTCCAGGCCGTTGTGGATGATCGTCCACGGGATCTCGGGGTGGACGCTGGCCTGGCTTCGACTGATCGCGACGAGGCCGTCCGGCGGGTTCCGCAGCAGCCGCTCGGAGCCGGGCAGGTCGATCCGGCCGTGAAATGTCGACACCACCGGAATCGACGCCGAGCGGGCCATCGGGATGCTCCACCACTCGAGGTGGGAGTGGACGATGTCGAACTCGTCGAGGTGGTCCATGACGGCCTTGAGCGTGGCGATGAACCACGGGCCCGCGTCCGATTCGACGCCAGCCGGCCGCAGCGCCCGGTCGACCGTCGGGATCAGGCGACCGGCGACGACGGAGTCGCCGCTCGCGAAGACGCTGACCTCGTGGCCGCGGGCGACGAGCTCGGTCGTGAGCTCATCGACGATCCGTTCCGTCCCGCCGTAGGCGAGCGGCGGCACGCGCTCGACCGGCGGTGCAACCTGGGCGATCCGGAGGGGACGGCGAGCCATTTGAGTCAGCCTACGGCCGATCCTCGAACGTGTCGCCTCGGGGTCGCCGGGCGGTGCGTTCCATCCACAGATCCGGCCGCAGGCTGTAATGCGGATGTAACGGCGTTGTAATGTCATGGCGGGCGGACCGTGGCGCCCGATCGGAACAATGGGCCTCGAGACAGCGCAAGACCGCGCCTTCGGGCGCAGGAGGTCCCGGACATGTCGACCCAGCCATTGGTCCTCGTCGCGGACGACGAGCCGCGCATCACGAAGCTTGTCGCGATTGCCCTGGCCGAGGAGGGCTTCCGCGTCGTCACCGCGAGCGGCGGCGAGCAGGCCCTTCAGAAGGCAGAAGAGGTCCGACCTGACATCGTCCTCCTCGACATCGTCATGCCCGACCTCGACGGCATTGAGGTCATGCGCCAGCTCCGGGAGCGCCGGCCCGTCCCGGTGATCCTGCTGACGGCGAAGGGCTCGACCGCCGACAAGGCGAAGGGCCTCGATCTCGGCGCCGACGACTACATCGCCAAGCCGTTCCATCCCGACGAGCTGGCCGCCCGCGTGCGAGCGGTCATCCGTCGATCGGGCGGCGCCGAGCCCGGCGCGGGCATCCTCAAGTTCGACGACGTCGAGATCGACCTCGAGCGGCGGATGGTCACCCGCAACGGTGAGCTCGTGCAGCTCTCCTCGTTCTCCACACGGAGCTCCTCACGAAGGTCTGGGGACCCGAGTACCGCGACGACCTCCAGTACCTCCGCGTCTGGGTGAGCCGCGTCCGCCGCAAGCTCGGCGCCGCGCCCGGCGAGCCCGGTCGGATCCGGACGTTCCAGGGCATCGGCTACCTGCTCGACGTGGACGTGTCGAAGCGCGACCCCGAGGCGTCGAACGCCGACGTCGAGAGCGAGACCCGCGAGGCCGCCCTGATCGGCTAGCTTTCGCCCTCGGGGGCCTCCCGCGCCGGGGCCCCGATCCAGACGTGGCCGTCGGCAAAACGCTCCGCCTTCCAGATCGGGGCGCGGGCCTTCGTCTCATCGATCGCGTACCGGGCCGCGTCGAAGGCCGCGTCGCGATGCGGCGCGCAGGCCACGATCGCGACCGAGGCCTCGCCAAGCGGTACCTCGCCCACCCTGTGGACGATCGCCACCCGATCGACGCCGAATCGCTCCCGGATCTCGTCGGCGATCGCCTCGATCGTCGCGATGGCCATGACCGGGTGGGCCTCGTATTCGAGCGCCTCGACGCTGCGGCCCTCGTGGCGCGCCGCGGCCGCCTCCTGCCCCGGCGCGGGCGTCCCCGGTGACGACCGGGTCACCCCGAGGAAGCCGACGACCGCGCCATCGGCCGGGATTCGGAGGCGGGCGGTCAGCTCTTCGAGAATCGCGGGCGAGAATGGCTCCTCTCGGAGCTCGAGGATCCGAAGCGGTTCGGCACCTTCCTTCGCCCCGCCGCTGACCGGGGGGATGAACGCGACCTCATCGTTGTCGGCGAGTGGCGTCGCGGCCGGCGCGTACGCCGCGTTTCGCGCGAACCGGACGTAGTCACGACCGGGAGCGATCGCCGGGTACCGCTCGACGACCGCGGCCCAGGCATCCTCGATGGTCGCGCCGGCCGCCAGCTCGAGCGCCACCTCCCGCGTTCCGGCCAGCTCCCGCTGGATGGCGAAGAGGCGAACCCGAATCCGCACCGGGTCAAGCCGCGCCGGGGTTCCAGGCGGCGACGAGCAGGCCGTCGCCGACCGGCAGGATGGTGCCGACGAAGTCGGGGTCGGTCAGCACCTCGGCACAGAACGCGCGGAGGGCGTCGGTCCCGTCGCCTGGTCGGGCCGGCCGCGAGCCCGACGTCCGGCCGCTCCAGAGGACGTTGTCAGCGATGACGAGGGCGCCGGGAGCGAGCCGCGGCCGAAGCGCCTCGAGATACGCCGGGTATTCCGGCTTGAGCGCGTCGATGAACGCAAGGTCGAAGGGCCCCGCGAGCGCCGCCTCGCCGGAGGCGAACGCCTCGAGCGCCGGCGCGTTCACGACGACGATCCGCTCGTCCGCCACGCCGGCCGTTCGCCAGAAGGCGCGGGCGCGGTCGGTCCGGTCGCGATCGGGGTCGATCGTGGCGATCCGTCCCGCCGGGCCCGAGCCCATTGCCAGGCCGAGCGTCGAATAGCCGATCGCCGTTCCGACCTCCACGATCCGGGAGCGGCCGACCGCCAGGGTCGAGAGGACCCGGCCGCTGTGGCGGTCGAGGATCGGGATGCCCTCCGGCTCGGCGGTGGCCTCCATGGCGACCAGCACGGGGTGCGGCGCCGCGCCCACGGACTCGATCCAGTCGAGGTCGGTGTCGTTCGGGAGCCAGGACCTGTCGCTCTTCATCGGGACCTCCTAGACGAGCAGCCCGGCGCCGAAGTAGAGGCCGGCCGCGAGGATCGTGCCGGCTGCGATCGTGCCGACATCGATGTACAGGAGCCCCGTTGCGGACTCCATCGAACGGGTTCGGGCGGTCTGGATCGCGGCCCAGCTGACCACGAGCGGGAAGACGAGCCCGACGAGCAGCCGCAGCCAGACGAAGAGGGCCCACGTTCCGACGAGCGCCCCGAACCCGGGCACGCCGGCGGGGCCCGCGCCGAGCCCGATCCACGCGACGAAGAGGACCAGCTGGACAGCCACGATGATCGCGAGGGTCCGGGCGAACCGGACGAGCGGCGCCTCCGCCAGCTTCGGAGTCACGAGATACCAGTGACCCAGCACCATCGCGGCCCACACGCCGCCGAGGGCGGCGGTCAGCGTCACGAGCTGGACCCCGAGCAGGACGGATCCGAACGCTCCCCCGCCCCAGGCGATCGCGGCGAGACCGAGGACTCCGGCGCCGGCGGCCAGCGCGGCCCCGGCCAGGAGCGGTGCCCGCCGGCCGC
>WNFL01017951.1_pt1 | contig 13310 bp, 10 predicted proteins | sample 5400361 | NCBI WGS metagenome assembly WNFL01 (sample SAMN13153351, study PRJNA577476) | soil metagenome | isolation source: 40 cm soil on Douglas fir-dominated hillslope | place: USA:California | collected 2013-09-17
GATCATTCACGGCATAGGCTACACTCTTTCCATCGGGGCTTAACTTCACGGTGGTGAATGTAACTGCATGTTTTTTTTGCTTTGTCAACTGCAACGAATCTGATAGTGGCACATAGCTCTGGGCAACTCTTTTCTGCTGTGAGAGGTAGAACTCGCGCCAATCGCTCATCAGCGTTTTGAACGGCACACCCAGTGTGAGTAAAATACTTTTCTCTTCGTTACGGATAATGCGTGTATAGTTGAGTATGTTATTGATGCTGCTCTTGCCGTATTTTTCAACAATGTAGTTCCAAATCGATTGACCTATGAGGGCTGCTTCTTTATCTTTTAGACGCAAAGCTTTGTTCACTTTTCTGGTGGCTACGAGTTGCCTCACATAGTCATCCATCTCATCGTTCCATCCGTGCGCTACATAATAGGAGGTGCCATAGACGAACCAATCGGGCAAATTAAGAAGCACGGCACTGGCAAACATATCTTTCAGACTACCTCCAAACATCATTTCATTTACCAGCAGGTCCGACATTTTAAAAACAAGTTCTTCTTTGAATTCCTCCAGGTTGCCGGGATGCGCAATCTCCACATATGGTTTTACAAATTCCGTCTCGCCACTGACCACATAGCGGTTGTGGTTAAGACCAACATTGCTTTGTTGCAAATCAGTAATGGAGTTGTAGAGAAATACTTTTGTTTTTTGATAGGGATAGAACCCGAGCAAGTCGGTGATTCGATCAAATTCAGACTCTAAATATTGGAGTGCCTCCTGAGCAGTCTTTCTGCGTTCACCATAAAAGTAGAGATCAAAATTCTCTGAACTTAAGTATTTCCAGTCCAGGTTTTTGTATTGGATCCGGTTGCGTCCGAAGGTCTCGTAGGCGCGCTGTGCTCCGGCATTTATAAAAACAAGAACTAAAACCAAAACCCCCGTCAACCTCTTTACTTGACTCTGCATCATAAATTATAGAGAACTAAGTTTCGAATATAACGGTTTAAAACGCTCAATATTTACTTCATTCTGTATTTCCGCTTTGCCTCCCATCCATTCGGCAAGCTGAGCTGAAAAATACGGAGCCAGGCTAACGCCCTTCGTACCCAATCCGTTGAGAGCGATCATGTTTTTATGAATGGGATGTGCCCCAAGTATCGGCCTTCGGTCGGGGGTGGTGGGACGTATGCCCCAGTTTTGGTGATTAACCGTAAAAGGAATCCTGACCAGGGCCTTTAATTTGTCTTCCAATTCATTTCTTGCTTTCGTGCTCGTCATTTCACCGATGTCGTTTGGTTGGTAGGTAGCCCCTGCTATAAACGAATTATCCTGATTAGTGGGTACAAGGTAAACACCCCGGTTAAAAATCGCACCGGGTTTTTCTTCCAAGGAGACAGAAAGCGTCTCACCTTTGAGGGAACGAACCGGAAGCCAGCTAAAAAATGGGTTACTATTCACGCGTATGCCATCACAAAAAACAATACTTGAAGCTTCTATTTTTTCGTACTGAAGAATGTCCGAAGAAATTTTTAAAGAGTTGTAATCAAAATTACTTTCCCGATATGCATTCTCCTCTATTAACAAGCTGACGACAGCCTGCATAAACGAATTAACATCAAGGTATCCCGATTGTTTTGTTAGAACACCCCCGAAGGAATCGTTAGCCTGATCATAGGCGCTTGAAATGAAAATTTTATCGATGAATTTTTTCAGGCCATTCTCCGCACTTAATGCCATCCATTCATTTTGCTCTTCGATGGAAATAAATGGCCGGTAGATCGAAACAGGTTGAAAAAATTTCTTATTCAAAAATTTTTCTCCGGCTGAATAAAACTGAAAGAGATACGGAAAAATTTCATCAGCCATCCATGATTTGGTCATACGTTTGCCTGTAATCGGATTAAACAAACCTGCAGCAACTTTCGATGCCATGTTCTTTTCGGGTTCATCAAAGACCATGATCTTCTTTCCTCGATTCAATAACTGAATGGCAAGACACGAGCCGGCAAGACCTTGCCCTACTATAATATGATCGACTTTTATTTTGATGAACAAATATCTTTCATTTTTTATTGAGAACCTCTCGTATAAATTATCAGCTCTCGTTTGAAGGAGCATTCTTATATTTACATAAACCTAAATGATGATGAGAACTCTAATTTATTTTGTCGGCATTTTTTTACTTCAAGCCACTTTTGTCTTTGGTCAAAAGACCAAACTTGAAGCCCTCAAATCGATTCGAAAAATGATTTCTACACCGGTATTGAGCAAAAAATTTGGGGTTTTGCGGAAGTGGGCTTTCAAGAAACGCAGAGCTCAGCGCTGTTGCAGCAAACCCTGAAGGATGCAGGTTTTCAAATAGAAGCAGGCGTTGCAGGCATGCCTACCGCTTTCATTGCTACCTACGGATCGGGCAAACCTGTAATCGGAATTCTTGGAGAATACGATGCATTGCCTGGAGTAGCACAAGAAGCAGTTCCGGAATTAAAACCGATTGACGGACAAAAAGCAGGTCACGCTTGCGGTCATCATTTATTTGGTACTGCATCGACCGCTGCAGCAATTGCCGTAAAAGAATGGTTGATCGCCAACAAAAAGTCTGGGACAATAAAGTTTTTTGGAACACCCGCTGAAGAAGGCGGCTCGGGAAAAGTTTATTTAGTTCGCGATGGTTTCTTCAACGGTGTGGATGCAGTTTTTCATTGGCATCCGAGCGCCAAAAATTCAGCAACTTACAGCTCATCCCTTTCAAATAAATCAGGAAAGTTCAGATTTTACGGAGTTGCGTCTCACGCCTCCGGATCTCCGCAGCGAGGTCGCTCCGCACTGGATGCTGTAGAAGCAATGGATGCAATGGTCAACATGCTTCGTGAACATGTGGAGGAGAGAACACGAATCCATTATGTTATTACCCGGGGAGGTGAAGCCCCAAATGTAGTTCCGGCATTTGCGGAAGCCTACTATTACGTGCGCCACCCTAACCCTGAAGAAGTAAAATCAGTTTGGGACCGCGTGACTAAAGCAGCGCAGGGCGCATCAATTGGAACGGAGACACGATTTGAAGTAGAGGTGACGGGCGGTGTTTATAATCTGCTGGCCAACGAGGTGCTGGCGAAAACTGTAGATGAAAATTTGCGGGCGACTGGTGGTTATACTTACACACCTGCTGAAAAAGAATTTGCTCAGAAAATCCAGCAGACATTTTCTGTCAAGCCTCCACTTGAATCTACCGGTGAGATAGCAAAATTTGGACCTGGTGATGACATTGGCGGAAGCACTGATGTGAGTGATATCAGTTGGGTTGTTCCTACTGCCGGACTTGGCACTGCTACATGGGTGCCGGGTACAGCTGCTCATAGCTGGCAAGCCGTTGCCGCAGGTGGTATGAGTATCGGTTCGAAGGGAATGATGATGGCAGCAAAAACGTTGGCTGGTTCAATGATCGATGCTTTTAGCAACCCGAAATTGATCGAAGACTCTTGGAAGGAATTGAATAAGCGAAGAGGCGAAAATTTTAAGTACGAACCTTTAATCGGCACCCGCAAACCTGCGTTGGATTATAGAAAATAAATTAGGGATTAGGTGTTAGGGATTAGAACTTAGGTATTAGGATTTAAGGTTGGATAAACCTAGTATTTCACAAACCTTCCTGTGTCGGTTACTTTGCCGTTCGACATTAATTGATAGATGTACAAACCTGAAGGCAGAGTGACTACGTCAATGACATCGTCAAAAAGTTGAATATTCTTTTCGATGATGGTTCGCCCAAAGACATCAAGAACCCGAAATGTTCCACTTCCTTCAGAGATAATATTGAGATCACTGCTCGAAGCCGAGACCGGATTCGGGTAAAGAATAATTTTTCCCTTTTCTTCTATTGGTATTTCGATAGCGTCAGAAAAAATAGACAATCCGTTTTTGAAAAATAGTTGAGCCTGGTAGGTCATAGTACCGGAAATCAAATCAACATCGAAATAACTAAACTGAGTAGAACTTGATGGAAAAATAGTTTTAAAAGGAGTTTGAGTTCCGGCATTAACTGTCTTAAAAATAGTAACATGATCAACGTTATACCAGGAGCTTATTGCTAACTGAATTTTCACTTGAGATGCACTAAAGCGTTCAGCAGCAAAAAGATTTAAATAGCAAAATGCGCCTTGTTGAGTATAGTCTATGGTTTCGCTCTTCAAACCAATTACTCCGTTAAACACAGGCGCAACTGAGAAAAATTTACTGTTCGATTTCGGTAAAACCTTGAGAGTATCGGTTGTACTGGAAATTGGTTTCAAATATTGACTGCCCATGGTGTATAGATTATAACTCACCGCGGTTTTTGAAGAATTCCAGGTAAGCCCTACACTATCTGCGCAATTGAAAGCGGAGCTCATTTTAAGTTCAGGAGAAATCAAAAATTCGCCTGACAGAAATTCGTTTGCACCAAATACCATTTTCAATTTTGCCTTAGCCAAAAGATCAGGGCTCGACCAATAAAAATAATTATTGAGATCTATTCCGCTTTTGATCAACTGCCAGCTGCCTTGATTTATTTGCAGATACAAATCACCTGTCTGATCAGGGGATGCTTCCCACACAAGCAAACTTTTTTTCCCGCCCTCCACGATTTGGGTAGAATCCGGAAAATCCCAGCTGAATTGTTTTTGGTCATTCAGCCAGTAAGCAACTGAAACGGTTTGAGAAGAATTCGTCAGAGTTCCCGAGTTCAATACCAATTGATATGAACCCTGCGGTGGATAGCTCAGCGTGATGTACTCAATATTATTAAGGTGATCGGCCTTTCTTTTTGGGGCTGCAAGCAGTGAATCAGAATTGGGGTATGAACTTAATGTCCATGGGAGTGTGATTGTACTTCCATCATAAAGCCAACTGTCAATGTCATTGACCAGAGCTTTATTTGCATTGACTGTGGCCGGAGGATCACTCCACGCAATGGCAATTTTGATTTCGGAAATGGAGGCAGGAACAGTTATTGGCAAACTGATCTGATCATTACTCGAGAGTGTAATTTTAGTTGTTTGATTTAGCTCAACTAATCGCAACGCTTTATAGGCATTGATACTTCCGTAGCCATATAAATAATCAATCCCGCCTGGCCCGATGTCATCTGCCGATGCGATGAGAACGGCTTTTACCATCGATGCATCAGGTAGCTGGTTGTCCGCAGTAAAATATTTTTCTTGAACGAGTGCGCTTATTCCAGACCCAAGCGCAGCTGCCTCGGATGTTCCTCCCTGTCCGAAGGCAGTGAGTTCCGGTTTTAGCCTTCCGTCAAATGCTGGTCCACGTGAGTTGAGTGTATTGATTGTTAACGTTGTATCTACTGCATTTACCACCAAAACATTTTTGGCTTGTTTGAAATTTCCGGTGAGGTTGGCAAAAGTCAAGTTCGAATAGATTCCGGATGCAGGTTTGGATTGGCCTGAGTTCCCTGAGGAAAATACGTGAAGCAATGCAGGATTTTGATAAACCTGCAGATCGTATGCGACTGCTTCATTGCCATAGTAATTTTCGATACCCACTCCGTAACTGTGATTTTGCAAATAGATGTTGTTGTCGTTAAAAATGATTGCATTATCGGGAGACAAATTGCTAAAGTCAGAAGAAGTGAAGTGCGCCTGAGGCACTACTCCTGTTGCGCGCCACGATGAGTTACCGCCACCCGCAATCAATGTTGCCATAGTGGTAGCATGTTGTGAAGTGGTTGAAGGTGCCACCGTTGTTGCAAAGCTTCTGTTCTTCAAATCAATGTCAGCTGTGTCGAGGCCTTGCTCCTTAATCGAAATTTTCTGATTGCTTCCTGCTGTGCCCGGGAAAAAAAAATGCGCTTTCGTGATCCGGTTGAAATTTGAATTCACGTGATCAAGTGTGGCTTCTTCTTTTACTTTCTCATGGTGATCGATAAACAAAACATTCGCATCCTCTTTTAGATCATCAAGGAGCCGCGGATGCAAGCCGGAAAGTGTAATCAGATTTGATTGATCTTGCAAATTATGGATGACAATTTTATCCACATATTTCTTTTTAAAAGTTTCGAAGTCCCTCACGCGTACAGAAAGTACTGTGTTATGAGTTTCAAACTTGAAATTATTTTTCAATTGTGGCGAAAGCTTAACTTGACTAAAGCCTACAAGAGGAAATAGTGTGATTAGGAAGCGGAGAATAAGATTTTGTCGAAACATCAGGCCAAACAATCTTTCAAAAATGACACCTTTTGCATAATAACCATTTGGTTTTGTTAAAAATTTCTTAAAGAAAAGTTGGATAATCGAAATAAAAAATATTTTTTCGTGCCCATTAATTATTACCTAATCCAAACCTAAACCTAAACTTTATCTCTATGAGAAAGACCCTTACCTTTTTCAGCGTGCTAGTTGCGTGCTCAGGCGTGTTCTACTCCTGCTCGGAAAACCACGAAGAATCATTGACTGTTTCTTCGTCCGTGCGGAGCCAACTCACCAGCCTCGGATTTGATTTGATCAAACACCCTCCGATTGCTTTTGACAATGGCTACCTAGTAGAAGGCGACATTTTTCTGACCCAGTCGGACCTGAACAACATGAAGCCCGCTACCCGTGTTCCTGTAGCTGAACAGTATTCCACTAATCAGTTAGTGACAGCACTTCCAAGAACAATCACGGTTTACATGCCAACCACTTTTAGCTCTGCTAACTTTGCAGCAGTGGATGAGGCGATCAGCCGTTACAATCAGCAAAATCTTCTGTTGCACTTCACTCGTGTAACTACAAGCTCTGCTGATATTGTGTTCACAAGATTGAGCAAGTCTCAAGAGCGCCAAGGTGTGCTTGGCTCTTCAGGATTTCCTACTTCAACTGGCAATCCTTACGGACAAATCAAAATGAGTGGGGTTCTTGAGTCAACTTATCATTTGACTGTGAATGGTATCGCTACCATCATGGCACATGAAATGGGCCATTGCATCGGCTTCCGTCACACTGATTACTATGATCGCTCGATCAGCTGCGGTGGTAGTACATCAAACGAAGGTGCGAGCACTGTCGGTGCTAACTTGATCCCCGGTACCCCTGCAACGGCTACTTTGGCTGCTGCGTCTTGGATGCTGGCTTGCACTGACGGCAGCAACCGTTATTTCAACAACGATGACAAGACTGCTCTTAACTACCTTTATTAAAAAAGAATTAATTCAAAAAAAATGCCCTGGCAATGTCAGGGCATTTTTTTTGTCATTTGGCAAAGCACTAATAGCCACTTATAGTTCAGGGGTGAATCCCTAAGTAGCCAATTATTGTTATCCTTAAATTATTAACTTTAAGTAAGCTAATTCGGAGCACATTAAATTTTTAAGTCTATGGAGTCAATGACAGTTAATAAAAAAATGTGGCTGGGCGTTTTGTTTTTTACTATCCTTCTTGATGTTGATGTAAATGCTCAAAAAAAATTCGCTTCCGAGAAGGGAGAGGTTAGCTTCACCTCAAATGCAAAACTGGAATTAATCAATGCATCGACCAAAAGGGTGGCCGGAATGATCGACCCGGCTAATGGGCATTTTGCATTTATTGTAAAAGTGCAATCGTTCGAGGGGTTCAACAGCAGTCTTCAGCAAAAGCATTTTAATGACAAGTACATGGAATCGGATAAATATTATGATGCTACTTACTCGGGCAACATTGTGGAGCCTATCGATTATTCAAAGGATGGAATCTATGACGTGCATGCTAAAGGGAACTTGGTTATACACGGCAAAAAACATGAGCGCGTCATTCCCGGCAAAATTCATATAGAAAAAGGGGCTCTTACCATTACTTCAGATTTTGAAATTCCCCTGGCAGATCATGATATTCAGGTGCCCGAGATCCTGAGTACAAAAATTGCTACGGTCATCATCGTAAAATTGAACGTATCGATGACTCCGAGGTGAAAACCCTCTTCATTAATTTGTGAAACCCATTTGATCGATTTGCGTTTAGAAAAATTAGTTTTAACTTTGAAAATAAAAGTACTTTTAAATGAAAGAGGTAAAAGAATACGAAAAAGACCTGGCCTCCATACGTTCGATTATGGAGCGGTCTGTAAAGTTTATCTCGTTAAGCGGGTTATCCGGGGTGCTTTCCGGAATTTATGCCATTGCCGGGGCAGCCTTCGCTTATAAAATGATTTACTACCCTCTTCCTCCCCTCGGCTACCATTACATTTCTATTTTAGATCATCCCGCGTCTATATTCAAATTGGAAGTAACCGCTCTACTCGTACTGCTAGGCTCCTTAATCACCGGAGTCTTGATGAGTCTTCGCAAAGCCAAAAAACTAGAAACTTCCATATGGAATGCAACCAGTAAACAATTACTTAAAGACTTGTCTTTTCCGCTACTAGGAGGTGGAGCTTTTATTCTTATTCTTCTAATTCGTGAATATTACGTCCTCCTCGCCCCTGCGTGTCTTATCTTCTATGGCCTCGCATTGGTTCAAGCCAGCAGAAGCACTTATCAAGAAGTACTGTATTTGGGTGTAACTGAAATTATTTTAGGTCTTATCGCTGCTCTGCTTCCGGGGTATGGATTGATTCTATGGGCAACCGGTTTTGGTGTGATGCATATCATTTACGGGGCGTTAATGTACTTTCGACACGAGCGGTGAAAAATCCTTTTGACAGCCTGGACAAAATCCTGGAGCACAGTGTGCGCCTGCAAATCATGTCCGTACTCATGGCCAACGATTCGTATGATTTCAATTCATTGAAAGAAGTCATCGGCTCCACAGACGGTGCTTTGGCCACACACATCAAGGCATTGGAAAAAGAGAAATATATTTCAGTGATCAAATCTTTTATCGACAAGAAGCCAAATACCCGATACAAGGTGACCGAGCGCGGAAGGAAAATTTTCAAAACACACCTGGATGGATTGGAGCAATTGATCAGGCTACAGAAGAAATAGTTTTTTTTATCATTTAACTTTTAAATACAAAGTACTTTTAAACAATTATATATATGGAAACCAAAGAAAACCAACTCAACCTTTTCGAAAGGTTTAATCGATGGATGCAAGAGTCCATCACTGTAAAATTGATCTCCATCGGATTTCTGGTGTTGATTCTGCTCATCCCCTCCTCATGGATTCAAGACCTAATGCAAGAGCGTCAAGGGCGTGCAGAGAGCGTGATGAGTGAAATATCCGCCAAGTGGTCGGATAATCAGACGTTATCGGGGCCAATCTTAGTCATCCCTTATAAAGTCAGGAAGAAGATCGATCATGGAAAAGAAGGAGTTGAGATTCAGGAGTACATCGAGAAGTTTTTTTTGCTTCCTGAAACCCTCGACATCAAAGGAGAAGTAAACCCAACTGTGTTGCACCGCGGAATATTTGATGCTGCGGTTTATGCATCGTCTCTAGACATCAACGCCAATTTTGGCAAGCCCGATTTTCAATCCTTCAAAGTTGCAGACGAGCTCGTGTTATGGAAAGATGCTTACATGATTTTCTCTATAACCGACTTACGTGGCATCAGTGAGAACCCGCTATTTAATGTTGGGGGATTGGCAAAATCATCGGAACCGTCAAGCACCGTTGGGGTTTCTGTTCGCAAATTCTTAAAAGACATCCCCTCTGCTTATCCCCGGGGAGTGGAAGTTCCCAATGAATCCAATACTGATTTTTCAAGCAATGGAATTATTGCGAAGCTGGGTTGGCAATCGGAGAGTGATTTCAAGGGAAACACTTCGATAAAAATAAATCTAAAAGGAAGTACTCGTTTATTTTTTAATCCCACAGGCAAAACTACCACCCTGCAACTGGCGGGCCCGTGGAGTTCACCAAGCTTCGATGGCGAGTTCCTTCCCGAGTCGCGCGAAATTTCTGATACCAACTTTTCAGCCCGTTGGAAGATTTTGCATTACAACAGACCATTCGCACAAGCATGGACTGACGCAGACGTGCGATTGAGCGGATCGGAATTTGGTGTGAAACTGATTATTCCCGTAGATCAGTACCAAAAAAGTATTCGCACGTCCAAGTATGGCCATTTGATAATCATCCTCACGTTCGTTGCTCTTTTCCTGGTGGAGATCACCAAGAAAATCCGGATTCATCCTTTCCAGTACATACTCATCGCGGCTGCGCTCATTATTTATTACACGTTGCTCCTGAGTCTTTCGGAGCAAGTGGGTTACAATGTTGCCTACGCCATTGCTTCGATAGCAACGGTAACGTTGATCTGCTTTTATTCTTTCACATTTCTCACCAGCCGAATGCTTGTAGCACTCTTCACGGGTTTGTTGTTGATTTTTTACTCTTTCATTTTCATCATCGTACTTCAACAAGATTTTTCGCTGCTGATTGGAAGTATTGGTTTGTTTTTGATCGTGGCCGCGCTGATGTACTTTGCCCGAAAAGTAAACTGGTACGGTGAGGCAACTTCGTAGGTAACAAAAGAAGAGGCCGTCTCAAAAGTTATTAATCGATGTCAGCCTGAGCTTGTCGAAGGCGACTCTGCTTCGCAAATCAGGTTTCGACATGCTCAACCTGACAAATCAAATCAGGTTTCGACATGCTCAACCTGACAAATACCCGACTTTTGAGACAGCCTCTTCCTTGTTTTTCCTGGTAGCAGATTAAAAAATCTCTAAAGGATATTAAACGGTAAAAATATCTTCACATCCGTGCCTTTGCCAACCTTACTGATGATTTCGATTCGCCCGTTCATTTTGTCCACCATTTTCTTGACGATATATAACCCAAGGCCATTGCCCGTACTTCGCTCATTCGCTCTGAAATACATTTCAAAAACACGAGGCAGGTAGGCGGCATCAATGCCCTGTCCGTTGTCCTTTACCTGAAGCCTCACCTCTCCACTTTTTTCACTAGCGGAGAGATGTATTACAGGTTTTTCATCTGTACAAAAAGAGATGGCATTCTCTATTAAATTTTGGACAACCACCTTTATTAGTGCGGGGTAAGAATAAACAGGTTTATTTACTTCCACTTCAGAAGTAACAATAATCTTTCTTTTCAAGAATTCATCCTGAAAAAAATGAGTCTCCGATTCAAAAATATCTTTGAAACTGATTTCAGTTTGAGTTAGCCCTACGCTTGAAATTAAATTCACTGATTGCAGTTTACCTAGCATTTTGTCGAGATTATCTGCTGTTTCTTTTACTTTTTCAAACAACTCCAGGGCTGCCGCCTCTTTAACAGATACTTTAGCTACTTCTGACAAGCCCATGAACGTGGTGAGTGGCCTGCGGAAGTCGTGCGATGAACGATAAAAAAATGTGTCAAGCTCGTGATATGCTTCTTTCAAGGCGGAGGTCCGCTCTTTGATTTTTTCTTCAAGGCCTTCATTAATGCGAGCAATTGCCCGATTGCTCTCAGCCAGCTCTTCCGACTGTGCTTGAATCTCTTCCTTTTGTTCTATGGTTTCCCGATTGAGTTTGCCTAGCGTTTCATTTGCCTCAATCAATTCTTCTGATTGTGCAGAGATCTCTTCATTCTGTTCTGATATAGCTCTGTTTAATTGTTTGACTCTTTTGTAATAACTAAAAATAATGTATGCGCCTATTCCAACGGATAAGAGAATAATGATCACCACCACGATTATAATTCTTTGTTGCCTTATCTGATTGTCTTGCAATAACGTTTGCTGGTTCAATATCCTTATCTCGTTGTCCTTTTTATCAAGCTCAAAATCATATTGTAAAGTCAGAATCCGATTTTCCACATTGGTGTTGAAAATAGAATCTTTCAGTAAGTCATATTTATCAGAATACATCAGCGCCCGCGGGTAATCAGCGCGAGCACGCCAAAGATCACTTTTGCTTTTGTACACCTTTACTATCACATTCGGAAAGTGGATTCCTTTAGCGAAAGCTTCGCATCGGTCTAAATAATCTTCTGCTTTTTGATATTCATGTTTTTTTAAATAGAGCTGACCAATCGACAAGTAGGTGTAGCATTTGCCCAATGCGAAGCCGGCCTCTTCTGCTATTGCCAATGCTTTAAAGCTATATTCTTCTGCTTTCTGCAATTCGTTCGCATTCTCATACATTTCACCAATGCTTCCCAAGGTGCCGGCCACTCCCACGCGGTTCTCATTTTTCTGGCGTAGCTCTAAGGCTCTGTTGAAATGGGAAAGGGCTACCTCAAATTGTTTCTTTCTCATGTAGAGCGAACCAAGCAAGTTCTCGGCAAAAGCCTCATCTAACTCCAAGTGGTGCGCTGTTGAATACGTCAAAGATTTTTTTGCAAATTCTTCAGAGATCGCGTTTTGTTGCAACAAATAGTACACGCGAGCAATTCGAAAATGTAACTGAGCTACTTTCAGATCGAAATGATTTGCTTCCGCCAGCTTCAAGGCCTGGAAGTAATATTTCAAACTGACTTCAAAATTCGATACTTCGGCCTGTGTAATTCCAATTTCCATAAACAAGTCAACCAAATTCCAGCCAAAAGGATTTTGCTCATAAAATCGTTTGACTTTAGTAAAATAGTTAAGTGCAGCTATGTGTTCACCCTTGTTGGCACTGATGACTGCTTTGTTTCGGTAGATCACGCTTGCCTCCTCGCTTGTAGTATCTCTCCCAAGTTTCTTTTGAGAATAGTCCACATAAAACAGGGCGCTGTCATAATTTCCTCGCTGAATGTAATAGTTGGCAAGATTAGCGGCTGCCCAAACCAGCGGATGAGGGTCTGCTAATTTTTTTCTGATCTCCCAGCTCCTTTTTAAATAAGGTAGTTGAATGGCGTGATTATTTCTTAAGTCGCTAAGTTCAGCCATGCGCAAGTATAAAAAAGATAAGTACAAGGGGTTAAGACTATCTTTTAGAAGAGCGTATGACCGTTGATAGTACGAGGCAGCGGAGTCTAACTGATTTTTATGTTGGTTTGCCAGGCCAACGGCTGTGAGCACACGACCCTCTAAATGCTTGTCGTTGATTTTCTTGCTTTGTATTAGTGCCTCCGAAAAAAATACAGATGAAAGTGAATCCATGCCTATCCGATCTTCAATGGTGCCTTTATACATGAACGATTCGCAAAGGCCTTTTTTGTAATTCAATTTTTCACTCAGCTCGTAGGCTTGCTGAATTATTTTCCGAGCTTCAACATAATCGTAGGACAAAACGAAGTAGCCATATTCGTTGAGTGCGTCTGCCCGCTGAGTTCCTTTGCTGTTCTCAACAAGATTACGTAAGCTATCACCTCGTGGCGATTGGGCGCCAACCTCATCAAATAAAAAGATAAATAACAGCGCCAACAAAAAAATAAAACGCACGTAAAAATCGGTTTGTGTAATTGACAATTTAATGAATTAAATGCCAACGTTGAATCATTTTATAT
>WNFL01107733.1_pt1 | contig 13310 bp, 11 predicted proteins | sample 5400361 | NCBI WGS metagenome assembly WNFL01 (sample SAMN13153351, study PRJNA577476) | soil metagenome | isolation source: 40 cm soil on Douglas fir-dominated hillslope | place: USA:California | collected 2013-09-17
TCAGCAATCTGGGCATCGGCCAAGAATATCAAGCCTCTTGTTGATGCAAACTGCCACACGGAGGCCATTGAGTCTGCGAATCACCGATCACCAATCCGGTTTTCACCAATCTACTATTTAAATCCTGGATCTGGATCACCTTCTTCAAGTGGCCAAACAATTCTATTTGGGTGTCCACTAGAGCTGCGTACAGTTGGGGGACTGAAGAAAATTCCTCCTGTTTTGGAATATCTTTTTGATTCTGTTCCAGATGATCGGCGGCGAGAGTTTCAGGAGGAATACCCAGTAGGTCAAAAGCACAGAAACAGTTACAACTAACTCACTCCACTGAAAGGGAGAGGAGTGCTGGGCTTTGGTGAATGAGCTTGAACAAGCATGGGCAGGTGTGGAGGGAAGCGATCGCACTTTGATTTCCAAGCGTGTCCCACAAAGTCATCTCATACCCGTCATTGCTGTTTGTCTGCCCTTATACACCAGTACAGAAAGCTAACAGACCCTGCAGACATACCTCAACTCCCTTCCAAATCCAGTATTGTCAAGTGATGATATTTCAGTCGTTCGGGGCAATTTTTCCCAATCTGCAAGCCTGACTTGGGAAGTTTTGAGTGAAGACCCCATCAAGGCAGCTGTTCTCCAAGCCGTATTCTCTTGCCAAAGGTTAATATCTCAATCTGTTGATGTGGGGATAGTTCGGGCTCTGACTCAAAATGCGGTGTGTCCTTCATTCCTTTTATTGAACTTGAAGGAGGCGCATTACTGAGTGTTTTCAGTATTCTCCCGAGATTTCTACTCTCCTCTATACCCTGAATCTACTTGTGACGTCTGGATATCTCCTTTAGCAATTGATGTTCAAGAGGAAAACCAGTAGCTGGGCTGTGCCGGCGGAATGTCATGGACCATCTGTAGTACTATCCATGCAAGTGATGTTTGATAGCTCTGAATACTGGGATTGTCAGGAGACCTGGTTTCGGTAATGCCATTATGGGGACTTTCTATACTAAACCTTCTGAATTTTGCTTTGAGACCTTTGTGATTGGGTAACTCCAATAGTTGTGGAGAGATCAGGTTTTCCAATCATAATTTGGTTGATATAATATCCTGTTGTGATAACCCCATGCCTTTGTGGGACACATTAATATCGATTTCATACAGTATCCCAACTAAATAATGTGCACTTCCTGTCAAGATTTAGAGGACTCTTATGGCTAGGATCCAGGAATTGGCCGGATCGCGTAAAGGATACCTCAGACATGTCATAGATGGCCCACCCAACAGCAAAAGACAGTTAAATAAGCTCCAAAAGATTGCATTGGATGCCACGATTACCAACACACCAAATTAGGCACAGTAGCAAGACCAACAGGAGGAATATGTAGAAAGAGAAAGCAGTAGCCAGACCTGGGGTCGGTGCGTTACATTCCCTCTAGGCAACCCAAGTGGAGGAATAATCAGCTACAACAGAACGAGCATTGTGAATAGGACTAGCTATCGACTAGAAGACAGAAGGACAGATAACCAACAGAAATGAGCATGGCGAGAGCAAAGGAGGGAAAGACGTCCAATGGGTAAGCTAAGGCATGCAGCAGACTACTGCACTGGTAATGAAATGAAGTTTGAAGTTAGAGCTACAAGGATCTTTAAAGACTTGTGAGCCTGACTAGACCACGACTACGTGGGAAAGAACTGTGAGGCCGAGGGTAGTCTTGTGATAATTATATTCGATTTGCAAAATGTGCCTATCCATGTCATCGGTCCAATGGGGACATCAAATATTCATAAGCAGGTACAATCAGAAGTATATGTATCTAGGGTGCACTGCAGAACCCAACACAGTACTCAACACGAACCCCTGACACACCACACAACCCCTAAAACGTGGGGACCGAGTATCTCACAGATGCGATTGAACTTGCCCTTGCCAAGTGATCTAGTGGATATGTCGGCAGACTTGAGGTCTGTGGAGTCACAGATCTAATGGTACATTATTCGATTAATTGTAATTTCTTAATTCATTCCAGTTTAATTGGATCCGACCCGATGAAATCAATTTGTGTCGGATTTCCAGAGAGCAATTAAGCAGTTTTCATAAAAAATTTAGAACTTCACAAAGTAAAATAATACATGATACATTGTTAATGAATATTCGTGAATCCCAAGGGCATAAGTGTGCCATAAGGCATGAACCATAAGCATGAACCGACGAGTAGCGAACGTCATGAAGAACCCGTGCTATAATATAGCGATTTTGGCTCCAATGCAGAGGTAATTACAATGCGTATTCCATCGCATCAATACGGGGAATGCACGACTTGGGCCAATTAGAAGCATTAGCTGCTTCGCCAATGCCCCTGGTTGCGGGGCACGTGTTGGGTGCTTCGGTAGATGGGGACCGATTGCAGGGTGATGTACAAACTTCGACAAGGGGTCCTTGGCTGTGCGTGGAGTCTGGGGCCTCTCAGGATGTCCGAAAGTGGGGAGTAGGCTGTATTCAAGGGTCACAGGCATGGGGCTTGAGGTGCGGATTCCGGGTGAGGTTGGGGTCAAGACAGTTGTCCAAGTGGGTCGAGCTGGGCTTCCTCCTCAAGATGGGGGTCACCATCGCACTAGTGTAACTGGGGGATGTTTTTGCGATGGCGGGCTTGTCAATCGGAGGTGGACCAACTTGCTTGATACCCGACAGCCCGGGTTGTCAAGAAGGGAGGTCACCTAACTGGAGGGTGTCTTTGCAATCGTGGGCTTGACAATCGGAGGTGAAGCAAGGCGCTTGATAGCCGACAGCCCGGGTTGTCGGGAACGGAGGTCAGATTCCGGGACACGGCGATAACAGAAATGACCTCCCTGCATGCGTAAGAGGCTCAAAAGACCCACCCCTTGTAGTCACTTGGATACACGATGAGGATGCACTACACAGCATGCGGTTCGAGGGCGATGCGTGAATCCTTCTGCGGGTGAGAGTATGCTAGGCAGCCAACGGGGCCCATGCGCTGCATGCCACATAACAGGTCGTGAGAAGCAATTGATGGCTGTGGTGGCCTAATTCTGCTCAAAGGGGGAAAGGGGGTGCCGCGTCGTCCACTAGTTCAGAGAGCCCGGGTTGTGATAAAATGGGTAGCTACACATTCGCCTAGAGTACGGTTCATTCGCTCTGCGAGACCCAAGCTGCTGAGGAGTACCGGGTATTCACGGCTGACCCCTGAAGATCGATCGGCTGAAGTATACTCCCGCCCCCATCACCAGGGAGTATACCTATTCCCCGTTTAATGAGATTCTCCGCACACGCCTTCTAGAGATCGAATATGCCGAATATAATGGGCCCGACTTTTTCCTATTAAAGAAGACGCCGGGAAAGGCAAGAAATGGTCGATGAGGTAGGTGACCCGACAAAAGTTGCGGCGTCGATTCCGGATTGGTAATTAACCGGCCATGCACGTCCGTGTACACCAGGGCAAGAGGTGCCTTCATTTACTAGTGCGCTTTGAATAATGGGGAGCATGGGTAAGTCTTACTCTTCACAAAAGTCGTCGCTGTGGTGCAGATCCGTTATACGGGTAGGAACCCTTGTCAACAGACTTGTCGAAAAATGGGAGAATATTGGGAGGGATGGTTGCAATAAGCTTATTAATAACTGAATCTGTGTGACATCTTATCTACATTCTCTTCAGGTACTTCAGAATCTCCTGTATGTTATGTGTGGCGAGGCACCTTGCGACATGTGTCAACTTAATTTCCAAAAATAAGCTTGCGGTGAGATGAGGAACGTAGGGAACGGAATGTATTATAATTTTGTGGCCATAAGTCAAGCCGAAAGGAAATGAATCAGGCCCAGACACTACGAAGAACCGATCATTCAATCAAATGTGAAACTGAAACGAAACGCAGACAAGCATGGGCGCTAGATGCATGCAGCCTTCTCTGGTCATCTTGCCCTCTGATTCACTCTAGTGATTTCCCAAGAGAGAAGCACCCCTTTGTGCCTAGATCTAGGTGCCTGCACCCACGTCTGATGCTTCGTTTTCCCGAGCTGGGAGCTTGTACTCATATATGTGCCTCTGGCTCTGAGCAGGAGTGCGATGGCATGTGAGGTAGCTAGATAGCCGGAAGGGAAGTACTTCTCTGAGAAATACGGGTTTATTTAGGCTCCCGTTGTGCGCGCGCGGGGTGCTGGTACCTTCCATCTTCCTTACTCTTACTTCCATACTTCCATACTTCCGTACTTCCGTACTTCCTCGCGACGGGGACTGCTATGGCAGGGCGTGGACGGGTGATGTGGATGTGTGATGGTAGCGATGTTGGGTAATATTTTATTTGGCAAGTGTGGCTGGCTGTGGGCGTGGGCCGTGGGCTGTGGGCTGTGGCTGGATGTGGATTAGTTTCAAGATGTATTTACGTGTTTTCAAACTGGCTAAAATAGTCGTCCTTGTTTTGGTTTGTTTGAGACTTGACCACCACCCGACCACCACCACCACCACCTCAACCACCCGTCGCGAGCACCGATTCGCCGGGGACGTCAGCGACAACGACGACGACGGTAGAGAGCCAGCCAAGAGCGTGGATAGTTCGCTGCGTTTGACGCTCCGGTAGTATTCCTCAAAACCCAACAAAGACCGACTCGATTCTGGTCGCTGTCGCTGTCGCAAACCTCACTGCCCTCCCGCCTCCACACTCATTTCCCCCGCCCTCTCGCTTTCCGTGGCGCACGTTCACGTACGCTACCCTACCAAGTACTCACCAATATCCCTTTAGTCCTACTATTATGACTCTCTCCTCGTCCTGGCCCGCCAGGTTTTCCCTCCTCGCCATCGTTCTTATCCTCCACTCGTTCTCTGTCGTAAATGCAGACGACCACCTCAAACCTCGGTCCGTCTGGAGCCGCAGACACCGTAACCTTGACGTCGGACGCAGACAAAGCCCCCCTGGAGGTTCGTATCCCCCCAATCGCTTTCTCAGCTCATCTACATCTCCTACTTGTATTTCCGTGCATTCTTTCCGCTTTCCGTAACGGAACCGCAGTTCCGTGATGCCGCCACAGACCTTGCCGACGGCAACCTGCTCTCGTTGGCCGCCTTGGTTGGCGCTCGCCGCACCGACTCTCGCACAGCATCCCCTTCTCCTAGTAGATTAATATACTACAACATTGCGAGACCTCTTGATCCACAGTCCTTGTTGCCAAGGGCTTATTCCAAACTTATCTTTCTGAAACGCTTGCTTGATTCCTATTCTGACCACACCAATTACCAGACGGTATACCGGGTTCACAATCAAACTCACCTCTACACCTTGACGGAGATACTACATCAGTCGACCCTGAAGCGCTTCCCTCGAGTACCAACGACTCGAACCCGACTTCGAGCCCAAGCCCAAGTCCAAGCGCGGATTCGAGCTCGAGCGCGACTTCGAGCCTAAGCTCAAGTTCGAGTTCGAGTTCGAGCTCAAGCCTGAGCGCGGATTCGAGCTCGAGCACGCCTTCGAGCCTAGGCTCAAGTTCGAGTTCGAGTTCGAGCTCAAGCTCAAGCGCATTTTCGAGCTCAAGCGCGGTTACAAGCTCCAGCACGTATTCGAGCTCAAGCTCAAGCCTGGACATTGGCAGCATACTCGACAAGATTCTCTCATCATTGACAGCCTCGACGGACTCTACAACCTCGCCTACTGATGCCACTCCTGAGACATCGGCGCAAACATCCACGGTGCCACCGACAAATCCGTCGCCGGTGCCCGCGACGGTATCCTCGACAATTCCCCCAACGGTACCCTCGGCGGTGTCCTCGACAGATCCCTCGGCAGATCCCCTAACGGTGACTCCAACGGTACCTTCGGCGGTGTCCTCGACAGATCCCTCGACCGACCCCCTAACGGTGACCCCAACAACGGTGCCCTCGGCTCCCAGCGCATCTAGCTCATCATCAACCACAAGTGCACCAGATCTCGCTGTCATCCCACTACCTTCCATCAACTCCGTGTCAGATGCACAGGTCGACCCCGACATTCCATTCCTCAGAAAATCGACCACGTCCCAGCAAGTGTCATCAGGTGATCCACAAGTGTCAAGCACACCGACACCCACACCTGTTCTTTCTACTTCGGTTGACACGGCCACCACGAGCAGCGCCGTAGAAGGCATTAACCACTTGTCCATTTTTCCCCTCCTCCAGCCGTTTGTCGACCCCCCCTCGAGTTCTAGCTCTGAGGCACCCCTGTCGACTAGCACCGGACTCCCTCTGTCGACTAGTTCCGAGGTCCCTCTTTCGTCTGACGCTGACGCCCTTCAGTCGTCTACAAAACATGACGCCAATCCGTCGACGACTACCTCTGAACTGCTAGACTTTTTCCCACACGTGACTGCCTTGCTGCCACTGCCAAGCTCGTCTACGAGCGAGCCGCTAATCTTGACCATCGACCTTCCGATAAGCTCGTCTATGACCGAGTCGCCAATCTTGTCCTTCGACCTTCCGATAAGCTCGTCTACGACCACGCCGCCAATCTTGTCCAACGACCTTCCAACAGGCTCATCTACGACCGATTTCCCGGCGATCTCGTCAAACCCCAATGAGCTCACTACCCAGCCACCCCCGGGGTCGACAGAGCTCCCCTTCATTTCATCCAGTACAAACACCCCAAGAATCAGCGGCGGCGGTAGCAGCATCTTATCATTGAACATGTCCGCGGTGCTGCCGAGTGGCCCCCCTACGATCGACACCGAAGGCCTCAGCACCGTCAGCATGTCAGAGTCGATCAGTGTCAGCATCCGCCCGGAGTTCCACTACCTGACCGCGTCCTCGCTTGACATCCAGCCAATCCCGACGACCAGCATAAGTGTCACCAACACCAATCCCGACGCACCTCTCACGTCTGTCAGCTCTGCAACTCAGACGGACGGCCTCGTGATTGAGACCGTCTCCGCGATCCCGATCCCGACCAATCTCCCTCAGTTCATCAAGCCGAGTGATCAGAGCGATCCAGTCGATCTTAACTCCAAACCTGAGGGTTATACGCTCATCACTATACTCTTCCAGAAGGACGTCGGATGGACAAAGGTGCTGAGCACGTCTGATATCGCTGGGGCCATGATGGCGTACCTTCCCGCACTCGTGGCGGCTATTTTGAACATCGATGGTGAGTTGTATAGACTCATAATTGCTCGTCCTAATTATGGTCCCATAGACAAGTCTGTGAAACTCGTGGGTTTGAAGGCATACGCTGGTCCCGACTATCAAATCTCCCAGAACCTTGATGACGTTCAAACTCAGTTACTCTTCTATCTCAAGAATGACCAAGTACAGACGCTCAAGGTGCGTTTCCCAGCTTGGTACCTAGAAAAATATATAACAAGTTGTTGCAGAGCTACTACACGACATCAGGTTCAGTCTTCTATACCACTGGCAACACTGTGACCAAGCAGCTGACTGCGTTGGTCGTCAAGACTTGGCCGATCGCTGCAGCCTTTGACTTACAGACCGGTACGCAAAACGCGGCAACCAATCAGACCACCACTACCATCGACAATGGGCGCAGGAACGCTATAATTGGCGTGTGCGCTACCTTTGGAACGATCGCGCTCGGTGTATTCATCTGGTGGATGTTCAAGACGCGGCAACGCCGCCAGGACGTGCACAACCGCCTGAAGTACCAGCAGGCGCCCAATTACGGCGCCACTGGCGCACCACGGATTATGGAAGAGCGGCGGAACAACGTCGGCGGCGGCGGTTCGGCCGGAAGGAGGAATTCGTTCTACGCGTTTGGGCAGGACAATGAAAATCCCGAGGACGACACCTTTGACTATTTATCACAACACTCGCACGGCGGAAGTGGAGGACACGGCAATGCCGTTAGGAGGCCCGTTGCCGGACAGCCGATTTCGCAGCCTATCCTTAGGGAGACAAGCATGGGCCAATGGTGAACGAGCCACGCGCGTTCAGGCCATATTTCGTCTTTCCCTTTGTGAATGGGTTCACGAACCTGCGATGTTTTCACACCTCCATACCATACCTCTACCTCTACCTCCACCTCTGCGCATCCCTCACCTTCACCCAACCCCTTCTTTTTATTTGATATCTTCTGGCTCTTTGCCGTTTTGAGAAATCAGGTCATTTTTCGGAAGTTGGAGGAACAGGAAACACGGACCTTGTGCAGGGTTCACAGTATTTCCCTCTGCACATCATTGCATACTATCACACCGTTCTTCCTCCTGCGTCTGCTTATTTTTTTCTATTCCCTTCTACAATTCCCCATTGCAAGGAAAATGGTCCTTTGGAAACCCCGTCGACCTCCAACCCTAAAATTGTTCAATCACATTTTTCGTATATTAATGGAGCCATTTACTGTTGACAACACCCTCCAGCACCTCCAGCACCCTCCATATCTTAATGGTCAGAAGCTTGCTCAGCACTCCTCGCGCAATTTGACCAGTGTTCTTTATTGAGACCTATTGGCCCCTCTCGCAAACTGCTGGATGAAAACTGCTGATGTAGCGCGTTGGGCGTTGTCGTCTCACGCCGGAATTTTTACGACTGTATCGTCTGTGTTTCTCAATCTCAGTCTCATATTTGCTTTTTTGCATAGAACTCCCTTCATACCCTCTATGGTATTAACCCCGACCTCTTGTCGCTCGCTATTACATCACCCCTCTCTTCATCCTTCACGGTCTCTGGTTTTTTTGGTTGCTTCAAATGAGTTGTTATTCCTTGATGAGGTTACGAATGTAGATACCCCAATCCGACGGGCGTAACTTCGTAATAAAACGGGTATCGGGATCGTTCATACTGCCGGAGGTGAAACCCGAGTAACCGGACGACTTGTCGGGAATTGGGAACAGGCGGCGAGCGCTCAGTGCCTGGCTGTGGAACGCACGGCTGGTGGCTGTCGGCACTGTCGTATAAAAATAAAATGGACTCCGCTTCGCGCTCGTCTTGTATAGGTGTTTTGTTTGTAGCGGATCCCGATGAACACTATTTTTGCTCGTACTAGGAAACCCCGGCCGCGCGAAATTTGTCAACCGATCAATACCCTGAATAATTAATGGTTCTAGTGCACATCGGAAAGGGAAACCACGTGGTGAACGCCCCACATGGTGATGTGCGCGCATGGCATACACGAATCGAGGGGCCTTGAATACTCGGAATGCTGTCGTTTTAAGCGTACGGATTTATCCGTTTGCTTCCCGGGTTACAAGCCCCTTCTATTGCTTCCACACCGCAAGCCATTGCCGTCATGGTATTACCAGTGAGGTTTGGCTGTCGACCTGGTGCTTCCTTGGTGTATCATGGTCATGAGACTGGGTAGTTGTCTTCTCCACTCACTCCAAACGTGCAGCGGGGCCGTCATGAATGTCTATATCCCGTCCGACAGCCGAGTACACTGTAGTCTATAGAAAAAGGGAAAACATAAAAAGGTCTATCAAGATCACGAAGAAAGACCCCAGATCGGCGCAGACCCATTATCGACGCAACAATTCCGAACTGTTAGCCCTCCACGTGAGAGACGTCTGGTATCCATTGAACTACACTCTACTAGTAATGTGAATATGTGGCAGCTGCAAATGACCCATTGTTATTACGTGCAACACCCTCAACGCGAGGCCACCGCCCGCCTCTGGGTGTACTTCCCCAAGCGAAATCTAACATAAATGCTCGACTTTGTGTCGTACCCCATATCCTTGACCCCTCCGTGACCAACCCATACACCGGACTCCGATCCCCTCCAGGAGCGTAGACCGACCACCCAGCGCGGGGGGAACGAACGTCCCAGATGGCCACGACGGAGTGCTGCGCTGAGCCTGCGGTAATATAGTGGTGCGAATGGGTCCCCGACGAGGAGGGTACACCCCGTGCCGAGAGACTGTAGATCGCGTCGAAGGAACGCCAGGGATCTGATAGGGTCAGGACTGGTTTGAGAAGGGATGGTGGAGTAGATGGTGGTGAGAGAGCGGAGGAGGTGGACCAGGCGGAAGTGGCGGGAAGTCGTAAATCGTGTACGCGAACTTTGCCATCGTACCAACCTGTGGTGACGATATCGGGTGATGAACCAGGTAGGAACGCGCTGATGGAGTATACTGGGCAGGCGTTTTTAGGCCCTCCTAGACGCGCAAGTGATGAAGTGCTCGAGTCGAGTCCGCTTGGTCGAATTGGGATGATGGAGGCACCGCTATGGAGGTGACAGGTCCAGCCCGTCTTTTCTGAGTGGTAGGTGGAAGGTTGCACCCATGGAGTATTCGCGTTGAATAGCGACAATAAACCAGACGCCGAGATGGTCAACGCCATGGAGCCGGAAGTGGAAAGTGCCTTGATGGCCTCGTGTGGGTGGTCGTATCGCGCGGTCTGAGACACGAACGCAGACTTGCCATACCATGACCCAGAGAGCCGAGGCCGACCGTTCGGGAATGTAGTAGCATTGGCATCAGCTCGTATTCGTACCACACGCCCACTCATATCGGTTATGAGCATCTGGCGCGTCGCCCCAGTGCTGGGGAGGAAGGCGAGCCCGGTGATATCTGTCGCAGGAAGGTAATCACTGTGGACTTGTATCGCGAGGTCTTCCCGCACATCCCCCTGCGAGAGCAGGTACGTGTAAATCGTGTTTCCTGCACCAACAGCGAGTGTCGTGGAAGACATCGCAAGAACGGAGTGGTACCGCGCGCGCCATGGGGTGTTGAGCACCCAAGGAGTAAACTCTTTCGAAGCCCAATGGAGGTTCGTCTGGTATGCATGGCGTGCCCGTTCCCGCCAAACCACATTCTCGGAGTCCACGCTCGAAATTGGTGCTTCGGCGGATTCGCGCCGGTGCACGTCCTTCCAGGCAAAATCCTCGACCTGGTTTTGGTTTCAGAGACTGGTCGTATAAAAGGTGAATGACGAACGATATGATGGAGCACGCGACAAGTGCAAGAGAGGCTTGAGACTGTTCGGGGATCACAAAACGCGCAAACGTTAAGCAATATTTCGATAGGGAGGTCAATTAGGATGCATCTATGGTGTCGGGCGCGCGGAAATGCGCGCAAGGCACCTCGCTGACGAGAGTGGCTTGAACTTGTCGAAAGTTGCCCTCTTCTCATGTTAACGTTGAGTTTGTACGGTGTAAAAAAAGTTGTAGTTGGACCTATTAGATGCTGAAAGGCGTCTAGGTATTTATGCAGAGAAAGTCATGACTCAATGCCGGGATGCTGTGGGGTTCGCCAACGATCGGAACCGAATGGGCGCCTGTATCTGGTAGGTCGCGTTCGGGGTTGGGTTTTTTTAAAAAGAAGAATACTTACCGTTGCAGTTTTGAACGCAAGGCAGCTCACTAGTGCATGTAGAACTATTCGCTAATAAAACACGGCGACCTCTATCGACGAAATCCCGAATTGTAAACAAGACAAGCGGGATACACGATAGTATGAAGAAGTTGTGCTAATGTGACGATTGGTTTGAGTTTAATTCGACAGTGAATTCACTCTCATTCACCAGAACGATGCCTCAGGTTCATGCATAAGGCAACAACCTCCTGAGATGTCTCGACTGCCATGAGTTTGAATATGCAGCTTGGCCCAGGTTGTTCAAATTGGACGGCGATTTCTTCACGTTGAAATGCGACCGTCCTTCTTTCCGCTGCGGTCAATATTGCCATTTCGACGTGTCAGTTTGGTTGGTTAGGTAAAATAATGGTATATTTACGCGTTTGAACAGTCCAGACGCTAGTGCTTTCCACCTCTTTGCCGCTGCGTGGTGGGTTTTCAACTTGTACTTCTTCACGCGTGCTGCTTGAACCAGCGGCGAGGTAGAAAAGGTACGAATATTGACGAGGAATGAGCCGAAAGAGGCTGGTGCACGTATTGGTCTGACTACGGAGAGCCTGGCGAGTGCGGACGAGAACATTGTAAGACGAAGGATCAAGCTTGAACCCGCACAAGATGAGCGACCAACCACCAATCCCAACTCCGCAGTCCGACGCCGACCGAGTACTATTGCCACCGTCCTAGATATCCCCAAGACACTGATTCAATTCTCAGATTCGCCTAAAACGCCTCGCAAAGCTGCAAGCACAGGCGGCGCCTTCACCATCGAGTCAGGCCACCCCATCGGCCGGTCCATCGACACCACCTTCAGTTCCTAAATCTGTACCCATTACTATCAAACGCTTCCAAACACCAGTACCCTCCCCTTCGCCTGCAACTCCGCAGAAGAGGCGCGCCTTAGAATTTGACCTCGTCAAATGGGAACCGGAAGTCGTCGAGAACGTGTTCCATGTTTCCCTCATTGTACGTCTACCTTGCTTGTCTGTGCCGATCGCGCGTGCTGAGGCGGTTCCAGCGCGAGCTCAGTGTGAAGAATGGTAGTGTGTGGCTTAAGAGTCTGGAGAACGAGATACTATCTGAGACTCCTGGTATGAAACATAAATGTTGTAGTCGACCCATAGGTGCTTATGTACTACTATTTCGTGACCAGGTGTCCCGCGACCTCTACGCGCAACGGCGGACATGGCTGATCGAATTCTCATTTCGCGATTAGAAATGGACCCTAATGCTATTATGTGAGCTTTAAACTGTCCTGTGTATACTTTTATATCTAATGGTGGACCAGCGACGATTCTGAGGTCTCCTCGAGCCTGCCAGTGGATCAGACAGTCTTCGAATACCTTATTGGATGCTGGAAGCGGCTCAGTGCACAGCGTTCGGCTTTGTTCAAGAGGGTATGGTCTATCCAACTCTTTTCCCTTGTTCCTGATCGACTCGAATAGAATCCTGCCCCGAAATCGTTGACTGCGGCAAATGAAATTCTCGACAAGCTTAAGGAACTTATTATCAGCTACGCCGGATTAACGCTCCAGGACCCGTCGATGTTCCCTCAACCTCCGAAGTGAGTGAAATTTAGTTTCAGTTCTATTCTCGCTGACTAACCCAACTCTTCATAGTAAACCTCTGGGATCAGATGAGCTTTTACCGTCCCTCGTTGCCCTGGGAACTGCAAATTCGATGTTCTCAGCACCAAGCAGCGAGCTCCTGTCGACCTCAGAAGTCTTGCCCTTCCTCAACGATCTCGTCCAGCGCTGGGAAGCAGACGAATTGCAGGATGTCCTAGGCGGTGTTGTACGGTCGCTGGCGTTCCATCCAGTCCTCAAACACGGCTTTTTCGACCCCACGAACCAGTGGCGGGGAATTGCTGCGGCTCTACAGGAACTCGTAATTATCAAGCCTATTGCGCGGATGGTAACGAGTATGGATGACTGGACCGTGCCGGATAGTTGTCCCGCGAACGAGCTGGAGAGCCGGTCATTACTGGGCCCATTGTTCCGGATGGGAGTCTATGCGAGGGAATGGGTACGTGAATCGAGGGTAGGAT
>WNFL01158461.1_pt1 | contig 13309 bp, 11 predicted proteins | sample 5400361 | NCBI WGS metagenome assembly WNFL01 (sample SAMN13153351, study PRJNA577476) | soil metagenome | isolation source: 40 cm soil on Douglas fir-dominated hillslope | place: USA:California | collected 2013-09-17
AATTCCGGTGCTCAGTCAAAGCGTCCTGCTCAAAGGTGTGAATGACGATCCCGACACGCTGGAAGCTCTGATGCGCGCGCTCGTCGAAGCACGGATCAGACCTTACTATCTGCACCATCTGGACCGCGCGCCCGGGACCGCCCATTTCCGCGCCTCGATCGGGGAGGGTCAGACGCTCGCCCGCGAGCTGCGGGCGCGGGCTTCAGGCCTCTGCCAACCGCATTATGTGCTCGATATTCCAGGGGGTTATGCCAAGGCGAACATCGCCGAAAGCGACCTTCGCGAAAGCCACGGGGCATATCGGGGGCGGGACGCGAAAGGAGAATGGCATGCTTATTCCGGGGAATAAAGAACCCGAACCGACCGTCGTTAAAGGTTGAAAGTCGGCTGGTAAATCATATGTGTCCCAGAGTGCACGTTTGTGTTATTTCATAACCTTGAGACTGCTGCTGATGGCCACTCGGCAGCAGGCTCGCGCTTATTCCAAGGAGAACGCGATGAAGACCAAGCTTCTGGTGTCCGTGCTGCTGCTGTCCGCGGCTGCGATCACACCCTCTTATGCGAACTATTTCTCCAACCCGATGCTGGGCATCAATTTGAACGTCGGCTCGGCCCCGAGCCCGACGCCGCAAGATGTCCGTGAAAATCGTCAGCCGATCGTGACCGAAGATGTGGACGACAGCACAACCGTCGCCACAGCCCCGGCACAGGCAAAGACCGCCAACACGACCGAGCAAAAGACGTCGCAGCCCGCAGCCGGAAGCGCGCGCACCGCGCAGTCATCGCCGTCGCGTTGAAACGAGATTGCGGCAGCAGGCTTTGTGAGCTTTGCTGCCGCAATGCTGCCCTAATCCACGCTCGCGCTTGCGCTGACGCGCCATCGATCGCGCCTCAGGCCTTGGGCAATTGCGTTCATTCCGAGGCAGACGCTTAACTGCCTGAAAAAGCAGATAGATTTGCCTCTGACCGCATCGCAGCCTGCGGCCGGCTCGCGCGTTTTCTTACGTGTAGGCTTGGGGAAAAAACTCAGCCAAGGGAGAGCGTGCGATGAACAAGACCATAATGTCCCTCCTGCTGTTGTCGACGGTAGCGGTGACGCCGGCATTCGCGAACTGGTTTTCAAACCCGAGGACCAACACGATGCTGAACGTGGGCTCGGCGCCGTCGCCCACTCCAGAGCAGCTCCGCGCCATCGGTGATTCGCCCTATCCGCCGAGCGGCCCGTATTATCGCGCACCTGCGCGGCCGTATTCGTTTGACACCGGCCCAGCGACGGTCGCTCCGGCGCCTGTGGCCTTCGTGCCCGCTGGCATGAGGGCGACCGACGTCGAGTACAAGCCGGTCTTCGGCGTTCACGGAGAGCAGCTCGGCAGCGTGATCGCGTTCGACGAAAATGCACAGCTTGCAGAGCTGCAGCTTTCGACCGGTGTCGCGATTTCAATGCCGGCGACGCTGATCATGCAGGGCACCAATGGCCGCCTCATGGCACCGACGGTGTCGCACAACGACACGCTGGCGATGGCCAAAACCCAGACCGGCCGCATCGTGGCGACAAACGTCGTGATAAGGCCCCGGAACACCCGGGCCTGACCGGCGGTCTTAAAACCCTCAGGGGCCATGGCAGAGATGCCGTGGCCCCTTGTTTTTGCCCGTAAAATCAAATAGTTCCGGGCCCAGATATTTTTCGCCATAGCGCCCGCTATGGTGTAAATAACCCCGCAAGAGGGCTGTTTTCCCGAGTCGTGCCATCTCCCGCGCGACGGCAGTCCCTGACCGGTGTCCAAAGCATGAGGGTGACCTGATCGAGTTCGGCTTGGCCTGGTGGCGACGCACTAGAGAGATGCGGCAGATACGTTGGAGCTTTGTTCATCGATATGAGCGGTAATGCACAGGCTGCGACCGATTCTGCGTCGCGATTGGATCATGGTGGTCGCGTTGCAGAAGAAATTCCAAGGCATGATTCGGGAATGAAGCCGACCGATATCAAGGACCCGAATTACTTCCACAAAGTCGTCGATTGCCAATGGGCTTGCCCGGCGCACACGCCGGTCCCGGAATACATCCGGCTGATCGCGGCAGGCCGCTACAGCGATGCCTACATGGTCAATTGGGAATCGAACGTGTTCCCGGGAATCCTCGGGCGCACTTGCGATCGCCCTTGCGAGCCCGCCTGCCGGCGTGCACGCGTCGAAGAGGGAAAGGCGGCGCAGCCGGTCGCCATCTGCCGCTTGAAGCGCGTCGCGGCCGACTACAAGGACGACATCCGCCACCGGCTCCCGCGCGCCGCCGCTGCGAAGAACGGCAACCGTGTCGCGCTCATCGGGGCGGGTCCGGCTTCGCTCACGGTCGCGCGCGATCTCCTGCCGCTCGGCTACGCCTGTGTTCTTTACGATCAGGATCCGGCCGCCGGCGGAATGATGCGCACGCAGATCCCGAAATTCCGGCTGCCGGAAACCGTGCTCGACGAGGAGGTGAACTACATCGTCGGTCTTGAGCCGGAGCTGAGGCTCGGCGAACGCGTGTCCAGCATGACGGCGATCCTCGCTGAAGGCTATGACGCGATCTTCGTCGGCTGCGGCGCGCCGCGGGGGCGCGAGCTCGAGATCCCCGGGCGCAAGGAAGCCGCCGCCAACATACATATCGGCATCGATTGGCTCTCCAGCGTCTCCTTCGGGCACACGACCAAGATCGGCCGGCGCGTGATCGTGCTCGGCGGCGGAAATACCGCGATGGATTGCTGCCGCACCTCACGCCGTCTGGGCGGCGACGATGTGAAAGTCGTGGTGCGCTCGGGCTTCGAAGAGATGAAAGCATCGCCGTGGGAAAAAGAAGATGCGATGCATGAGGGCATCCCGATCTTCAATTTCCTCGTGCCGAAGGAATTCACTCACAATTCCGGCAAGCTCACCGGCGTTGTCTTCGAGAAGGTCAAGGCCGAATACGACGCCAAGGGCCGCCGTTCGCTCAAGCCCTCGGGCGAGCCCGACGTTCATATCGAATGCGACGACGTGCTGGTCGCCGTCGGCCAGGAAAACGCCTTCCCCTGGGTCGAGCGCGATATCGGCATCGAGTTCGACCGTTGGGACATGCCCAAAGTCGACACGGTCACGATGCAATCGACGAATCCGAAGATCTTCTTCGGCGGCGATGCGGCCTTCGGGCCCAAGAACATCATCTGGGCGGTCGCGCACGGCCATGAGGCGGCGATCTCGATCGATCTCCTGTGCAGCGGCGACGACGTCAAGGATCGCCCGCCGCCGATGGTCAATCTCATGAGCCAGAAGATGGGCATCCATGAGTGGAGCTACGACAACGATATCTCGGCCGACAAACGCTACAAGGTGCCGCACGCGCCGCCCGAAGTGACGCTGAAGAACGTCAAGGTGGAAGTCGAGCTTGGCTTCGACGTCAAGCAGGCTTTCCTCGAGGCGGAGCGCTGCCTGAACTGCGACGTACAGACCGTGTTCGAAGGGCCAAAGTGCATCGAATGCGACGCCTGCGTCGACATCTGCCCGATGGACTGCATCACGTTCACACCCAATGGCGAAGAGACGGAATTGAGGACGCGGCTAACCGCGCCGTCGTCCCACCCACAGACGCAAGACCTCTACATCTCGGAGGATCTCAAGACCGGCCGGATCATGGTCAAGGACGAGGATCTCTGCCTGCATTGCGGTCTGTGCGCGGAGCGTTGCCCCACCGGCGCGTGGGACATGCAGAAATTCCTCTTCGACACGGCAAAGGCCGGCTGCCATGTCTAAGGCGGCGGCGATGAAGGCGATCACCGCGACGAACGATTTCGTCGTCAAGTTCGCCAACGTGAACGGCTCGGGCTCGGCCTCGGCGAATGAGCTGTTTGCCCGCGCGATTCTGCGCATGGGCGTTCCCGTGGCAACGCGCAACATCTTCCCCTCGAACATCCAGGGCTTGCCCACTTGGTACGAAGTGCGCGTTTCGGGTCAGAGCTGGCTCGGACGGCGCGGCGGCGTCGATCTGATGGTGGCGATGAATCCGCAGACCTGGGACAAGGACGTCGCTTCGATCGATAGCGGCGGCTATCTCTTCTACGATTCGTCGAAGCCGCTGCCGGAATCGAAATTCCGCTCCGACGTCCACGTCATCGGCATGCCGCTCACGGAAATCTGCAACCGCACCTACAAGGACCCGCGGCAGCGCCAATTGTTCAAGAACATCATCTATGTCGGGGCGCTTTCCTCGATCCTCGACATGGACTTGACGGTGGTGGAGAAGCTCATCACCGAGCAATACGGCTCCAAGCAGCAGCTCTTGGATTCCAACATCCAGGCCGTGCGAATGGGACACACCTATGCGCGCGAGAATCTCTCGGCGATCTGCGGCTTGAACGTCGCCAAGTCGGACGCAGTGGGCGATCGCATCTTCGTAGGCGGCAACGATGCGGCGGCCTTGGGCTGCGTCTATGGCGGCGCGACGATTGCCGCCTGGTACCCGATCACGCCTTCGACTTCTCTCGCGGAAGCGTTTGCGAAGCATTGCCGGAAACTGCGCGTCGATCCCGAGACCAAGAAGAACAAATACGCGATCATCCAGGCCGAGGACGAGATTTCGGCGATCGGCTCCGTCTTGGGCGCCGGCTGGAACGGTGCGCGTGCCTTCACGGCGACGTCGGGTCCCGGCATCTCGCTGATGCAGGAGTTCATCGGCCTTGCCTATTTCGCCGAAGTCCCCGGAGTCATCTTCGACGTGCAGCGCGGAGGCCCGTCCACCGGCATGCCGACCCGCACGCAGCAGTCGGACATCCTCCTCTGCGCTTATGCCAGTCACGGCGATACCAAACATGTGCTGCTGTTTCCCGAGGATCCGGGCGAGCTCTTCGAATTCGCCGCTGTCGCTTTCGATCTGGCCGAGCGGCTGCAGACCCCGATCTTCGTCATGGAAGATCTCGACATCGGCATGAATGACTGGCTGTGCAAGCCGTTCGAATGGGACGACTCGCGCAAGTACGACCGCGGCAAGATCATGTCCTATGAGGACCTCGAGGCCGGCAAGACCTTCGGGCGCTATCTCGACATCGACGGTGATGCCGTTCCCTACCGCACGCTGCCCGGCACCCACCCGACCAAGGGCGCCTATTTCACGCGCGGCACCTCGCGCGACCGCTTCGCCAAATACAGCGAAGAAGGCTCGGTCTATGTCGACAACATGCAGCGGCTGGTGCGGAAATTCGAGACCGCGAAGTCGCTGGTGCCGGCGCCCGTGCGTCGTCAAGGCAAGGAGCCATCGCGCTATGGCGCGCTTTATTTCGGCTCGACATCGGCCCCGATGGAAGAGGCGCTCGCCGCGCTCGAAGCGGAAAGCATCCATCTCGACACGATGCGGCTGCGCGCCTTTCCGTTCTCCGATGAGGTGGTCGAGTTCATCAACGGCCACGATCAGGTCTTCGTCGTGGAGCAGAACCGCGACGCGCAGATGCGGATGCTGCTGGTCAATGAATGCGCCATCGACCCGGCTCGCTTCATCTCGATCCTGCACTACGACGGGACGCCCATTACCGCCCGCTACATCAAGAGCGCGATCGCCGAGCGGTTAACCCTGAATCAGCGAAAAGAGGCGGCCGAGTGAGCGTTCGGATAGTCGACCGTTCCTAAAGGAATGTGATAGACACGCTGCCCAACCGACCCAACGAGCCCAGGCCCGGTTCCTAAATGACCTATATCGCCAAACCGAAGTTTCACCATCCCGCGCTGCCGAAAAATGCGCTCGGCTTCACGCATCGGGACTACGAAGGTTCGATTTCGACGCTGTGCGCGGGCTGTGGGCATGATTCGATCAGCTCCGCCGTCATCCAGGCCTGCTTCGAGCTCGACATCGAGCCCCACCGGCTGGCGAAGCTTTCCGGCATAGGCTGCTCGTCGAAGACGCCGGACTATTTCCTCGGCCAGAGCCATGGGTTCAATTCCGTGCACGGCCGCATGCCCTCGGTCTTGACCGGCGCCAACCTTGCGAACAAGGACCTGATCTATCTCGGGGTCTCCGGCGACGGCGATTCCGCCTCGATCGGCCTGGGCCAGTTCGTCCACTGCGTCCGGCGCTCCGTGAACATGCTCTACATCACCGAGAACAACGGCGTGTATGGGCTGACCAAGGGGCAGTTCTCCGCCACAGCCGACAAGGGCTCGAAGAGCAAAGTCGGCGGCGTCAACAGCGATTCGCCGATCGACCTCGTGGGCCTGGCGCTTCAGGTCGGCGCCACTTACGTCGCGCGCAGCTTCTCCGGCGACAAGACCCAGCTCGTGCCCCTCATCATGGCCGGATTGAAGCACCCGGGGCCTGCCTTCATCGATGTGATCAGCCCGTGCGTTGCGTTCAACAATCACCCCGGCTCGACCAAGAGCTTCGATTTCGTGCGCGCCCACAACGAAGCGGTGAACCGCCTCGATTTCATCTCGCCGCGCGAGACGATCACCGTCGACTATCAGCCGGGCACGGTCAGCGAAGTCACCCTTCACGACGGCTCGGTGTTGAAGCTCGCCAAGCTGCACGCCGATTACGATCCGCACGACCGCATCGCTGCGATGACCTATATGCAGAGCAGAGCCGCGGCCGGCGAGGTCGTGACCGGATTGATCTACATGGATCCCAATCCGCGCGACATGCATGCGGGCCTCAACACGGTCGACGCGCCGCTGAACCGCTTGAGCGAGAAGGAGCTCTGCCCGGGCTCGGCCGCGCTGGAGAAGATCAACGCCAGCCTGCGCTGACCGTGCCCTTTTAGGGGGGTGACAGTGGGGCGGATCGTTTTCCTCAATCCGTTCGCCAAGGGCGAGATCACCGGAGGCATCAAGACCGCCTATCGGGACGTGGAGCTCCTCGAAGAGCTCGGCTTCGAGGCTTGCGTCTATCAGCCCGACGGTCCGCCTTCGTGGTTCGAGACCCGCGCAAAAGTCATCACCACGCAAACCTTCACGGGCGCTCCGGACGACGTGCTCGTCTTCCCGGAGGTTCTGGCGGGCAGCTTGCGCGAGATGGCGCAGATGAGAACGCCTGCCGAGAAAGTGCTGTATTGCCAGAACCAGTACTACATGACGTTGAACGGAGCGGCGGCCGACGGATACGCCGAGATGGGATTCCGCCGGTTCGCGGCGTCGAGCGTGCGCGCCAAGGAGTTCATGGAAAAGGTATTCCGCCTCAAAGAGGTCGGGATCATTCCGCCCTACGTCGATCGCGATCTCTTCGCGCCGCAGACGCGCAAATCGGGAATAGCGCTCGTCCCGCGCAAGATGCCGCGCGAAGCCGCGCTCATCCGCAACATCTTTCAAGCGAAATACTCGCGCTTGCGCGCCATCTCGTGGAACGCCATCGACAACAGGAGCGAGCGCGACACCGCCGCCGCTCTGAGCGGATCGGCGGTCTGCCTTTCGCTCGGCTTCCTTGAATCGCTCGGGCTCGTTCCGCTCGAAGCGATGGCCGCGGGTGCCATCGTCGTCGGCTTTCACGGCTATGGCGGGATGGAATATGCGACTGCGGAGAACGGCATTTGGTTTCCTTCCGATCATCTGGAGGAGACCGCGGATGCGCTGGCCGACGCGATCATGGGAATCGAGAAAGGCGAGCCTCGCTTCAGCGCAATGCGCGATGCGGGATTTGCGACCGCGGCACGCTATGGCAAGGACCAGACCCGAACCGCCTTGGCCGAATTCTTCGGCTCGCGGGCCTGAGAGAAGGTTTTGTTTCTGATAAGCAAAACGTTTGTCATTCCCGGCCGAAACGATGCGTCAGCATCGCGAGGGGAAGGGAACCCAGACGCGGCTGGATTCCTTCCCCGGATTAAATCGGGGTCGAACTCGCTGGGGCGACAATCGATTTCATAAGCCGATCGGGTACGTCTCGGGCACGCCCAGACTGACGAGGGGTCCAAGAGGCGCAATCGCATCTGTCTCCGCAAACCAGACATAGGCGTCGAATTGATCGGACAGAACCGCCTTGAAGTAATGGCTCGCGAGCTCGCTTTGCGGCCGATAGATGACGCCGATCGCCCGCTCGAGCCTCGGCTCCGATAGTACCTGCCGCACATCCTCGCTCTGCGCGCGCGACCAGTCGGTGAGCGAGAGGGGCACGCGGGTTTCGCGGAACAGGGCCTCGTAGCTGTCGGTGCGCGCTGGAATAACCGTCATGACCCGCATCGGATGATCCCACGCATCGGCGGCCGCGACACGCCCTTTATCGGTGCCGAAGCCGATTGCCACGCAATCGTCGCCATAGGCGATGCGGGCGAGCTCGCCGATGTTGAACTCCCCGTGCCAGCCCATCGCCGTCGCCGCGGCGTTGCCGACATGGGAGTTGTGCGCCCAGACGATGGCCCGCGCTCCCGGCCCGCGCCTCTGAATGACACGCTGCAGGGTATCGAACATGTGGCGGTCGCGCAGGTTCCAGGATTCGACCGAACCGTAATACATCAGCCGGTAGTACTCTTCGGCCGCGCGCGCGATGCGCGCGTTCTGGGCAGCATCGAAAAAGGCCTCGCCCCCGCTCCTTTCGTAATCGAGACGTTTTCCGAGAAGATCCTGCAGCTCGGCCGTTACCGCCTCCTCGCAATCGGCCTTGCCGGCGAGCGCAGCGGCGCCATATTCGGACGGATCGTTCTGCCACGGGGTGAGACAGCCGTAACGTCTGCGCGCACGCTCTGCCGCTTCTTTATCGACGCGATCGAGATAGCGCAGCACGGCCTGGATCGAAGCGTTCAGACTGTAGACATCGAGACCGCGGAATTCGACGCGTGAACCCTTCGGAAGCCGTTCGTTGTAAGCGCGCAGCCAGAGCACGAAATCCCGGAACTCCTCGTTTCGCCACATCCAAGTCGGAAAACGCGAGAAGATCTCGGCCTGCGGAGGCTCGGGATCGATGTGCCGGACGAAGCGATCGACGAGCGCCGCATCGGGCCAATCCGCTTCGGCCGTCACGATGTTGAAATCGTGATGCTCGATCAGCTCTCGGCTGATGGCGGCGCGGGCGCGGTAGAACTCGGACGTGCCGTGCGTGGCTTCGCCCAACAGCACGAGCTTGGCGCCGCCGAAACGGCCGAATGCATCCGCGAATTCTATTGTTTCCGGGCTGGGAAGATGTTCGGCATGAGCGCGCAAGATCGACACGCGATCCTCATCCGCTGTGCTCGCTTGGGCGCTGCGCGTGGAAATCCGGGCCATGTTTACCTCTTGTCAAGGAACGTCCGTTCGATAGCCAGGTTCCGCACGGCAATTCCGCGAAGCTTCAGCCTTCATTAAGTCTTTTCAAAAACTTCAGTAACCAATTTCACTTAGCTTAATCACACCATGGGGCGAGGCTTTTTTACCATTGTCGCGGCTCTGCTGCTGATTTTTGGCGGCAACGCTTCTGCTTCCACTTTGACCGCCCAAGTCATCGATCAGGACGGCCATCCGGTGGCGAATGCCGTCGTCGCTCTCGTTTCGATATCGGGTGCAATGCCCGCGCCATCCAGCAGACTTGCAAACGAGAAAACCATCGATCAGCGGAACGAGACTTTCATTCCGCTCGTCACCATTGTCCCAAGGGGCGGCCGCGTCCTCTTCACCAACAACGACCAGACGACGCACCAGATGTATTCGTTTTCGCCGGTGAAGCGATTCGAGATCACGCTCGCCCGCGGCGAAACCTCTTCCCCGGTCGGATTCGACGCTATCGGCGTGGCAGCTCTCGGCTGCAACATTCACGACCACATGATCGCTTACGTCTACGTCGCTGAGAGTCCCTGGACCGCACTGACGGGTGCGGACGGTCGCGCCGTTTTCGTCGACGTGCCGCGCGGCGGCTACCAGGCCCAAATGTGGCATCCGCAATATCCCGCCGGCCGCTCCGCGCCGGGCGTTCGCGTCGACGTCTCGGGCGATGATGCGCGCCTCACGCTCACCGTAAAGCTCGCGTCTTCTCCGATGGCACGGATGGCGCACTCCCACGCCGGCAGCTATTAGGGGCGCGGGAAGATGAGCTTTCGCAACCGCCTCGCTCTCTTCCTGATCGCCACGCTCGTCGGCGTGCAAATCCTCACGGCTCTCCTCGCCTACGGCATCGTTCGCAGCAATCTCGTCCAGCAAGGCCGCCAGGAACTTGCCGCTACGGCTGGTGTGTTCATGCGCCAGCTCCGGGTCCTTTCGGGACGCGTCGCCGACGACGTGGAAGTGCTCTCTCTCGATTACGCGCTGCGCAAGGCCGTCGCCGAACACGACAAGGCGACTGTGCTCTCGGCGCTGAAAAACCACGGCAAACGCGTCGGCGCGACACGTATGCTGTTGCTCGACCTCGATGGCAAGATCACGACCGACACCACGCGCAGCGACAGCGTCGGCAACGCGTTCCCCTTTACCGGCCTCTTGGAAGCGGCGAGCGCCGGCGATCAGGCGACGTCTCTCGCGGTTCTCGACGGCCAAATCTACTGGATCGTGATCGTACCCGTGCGCGCGCCGGTTCCGATCGCGTTCATCGCCGCCGGTGTTCCCGTGAACGATGCGTTTCTCGAAGAGCTCCGCCAGCTCTCGTCCGTGCCCCAATCGCTCGCGCTGGCGACTCCCGACGCCAAAGGGGTCTGGACGGCGATCAGCAAGACCAAGGACTTCGAACCCAAGCTCGCGATGCCGGCCAGCTTTCCGAAAAATCCGTCCGATTCGATCGTGACCTACGAGCAAGGCGATCACTTGGCGATGGTCGCGCAGCTCGGTACGACGGAAGGAAGTCCCCCCATCGCCGCCGTTCTCGATTACCCGCTCGAGGAAGCATTGAGCGCATATCGCGCGGTGATCACACCGATGCTGCTCGTCCTCTTCGGCGCACTCCTCATCGCGCTTGCAGGCGCCGTGATGATCGCGCGCGGCGTCTCGCGTCCGTTGGAGGTGCTTGCGGCCGCAACGAGACGCATCGCCAAAGGCGACTATCGCGCCATCCCCTCGATCAGCCGAAGCGACGAGATCGGCGAGCTCTCCACCGCGCTCAACAGCATGACCCAATCCATCGCCGATCGCGAAACCGCGCTGATGGGCGCGGTTACCTCGCTCGAAGTGGCGCACCAGGAGGCGGTGAAGGCGAACGAATCGAAGTCGCAATTCCTCTCGAACATGAGCCACGAATTGCGCACGCCCTTGAACGCGATCATCGGCTTCTCCGAGATGATACATCGTCAGCTCGTCGGCCCGATCGGCCAACGCTACATGGAATACGCCCGCCACATCCACGACAGCGGTAGACACCTCCTGGTCCAGGTCGAGGAAATGCTCGACCTCTCCGATGCCGCGGACGGCAAGCTTTCGATCACCCGCCAGCGCGTCAAGCCGGGCGGGCTTCTCGCGGCCAGTCTGGAAACGCTCTCCCCCGTCGCCGCGGCGTCTCGCGTCGCGCTGATTGCCCCAGCCGATGCAGCCGCGTGGCCCATGATCGACGCCGACATGGCGAAGCTGCAGCAGAGCCTCGCCAACATCGTTCACAACGCGATCAAGTTCACGCCCTCAGGCGGAGAAGTGCGCATCGCCGGCGAAAGGACCGGCGAGGTACTCAAGATCGTCGTCACCGACACCGGGATCGGGATCAAGAAAGAAGACCTGCCCCTCGTCGTTCGTCCCTTCCACCGCAGGGAACCCGCTTTCGACGCGCGCTATCAGGGCGCGGGCTTGGGCCTGCCCTTCGCCAAGACGATCATCGAGCTCCACGGCGGCAAGCTTATGATCGAAAGCGTCGAGGGCAAAGGAACCACCGTCACGATCGAGCTGCCGATCGCGGTCGACGCAGCTTTGAACGACGCGGCGTGAGAAAGATGCGCAAGCTCCTCCTCGTCTCGCTCCTCCTCGCCGCGGCAGGCTCCGCTTCGGCGGCGGAATTCCATTTCGACGGCTATGCCGATTTTCGCGTCATCAAACCCTCGAACCAAGGCTCCTGGGAGACCGGCGAGCTCGGCAAGACGCGCTACGGCGACAACCTGCCCTCGCCCAATTTCCGCTTCGCCGAAGCCATCGGCCAAGGCGTCTTCGAAGTCACGCCGGAGCTGATGGCGATCGGCGTCGCGCGCATCGAACCCGAACAGAAAACGTTCTTCGACGTGCTCGAGGCCTATGTGCGCTACCGTCCGGTGTCGACCTCGCGCTGGCGCTGGACGTTCAAAGCCGGCGCTTTCTTCCCGCCCATCTCGCTCGAGAACACCGAAGTCGGCTGGACCAGTCCCTGGACGCTGACGCCTTCCGCCGTCAACAGCTGGGTCGGCGAGGAACTGCGCACCATCGGCGCCGAGGTGAAGCTCGAATGGCGATCGGAGGCGCGCACCATCGCGGCCTACGGTTCCGGTTATGGCTGGAACGACCCGACCGGCATCCTCCTGGCAGACCGCGGCTGGGCGCTGCATGACCGTCCGACGGGATTGATCGAGCAGCCGCATCTTCCCGACGTCATCGCTTACCAGCGCCATCTGCCCGAGCCGCTGCACACCTACGAGTTTCTCGAAATCGACGGCACCCCGGGCTGGTATGCCGGCGGCTCATGGGACGAAACGGGCTGGGGCCATCTCGATTTTCTCTATTACAACAACCAGGCCAACCCGAAGAAGATCCGCTACCAGGTGGCGTGGGACACGCGCTTCTGGAACGTCGGCATGAGCACGAATGTCGGCCCCGTCACGCTGCTCGCCCAAGGCATGATCGGCGACACCTTGATCGAGCCGAGCCCCTTCTTCACCAGCGACACCGATTTCGGCGCGGCCTATCTGCTCGCGGGCTGGATGATCTCGGACGACTGGCGCGTGGCCGCACGCGCCGACGTGTTCTCGACTTCCGAAGACCACACCGGCAGTTCGCTCCGCATGAGCGAGCATGGCAATGCGCTGACCTTCGCGGTGAATTACCTGCCCTTTGACTGGCTGCGGATTACCGCCGAAGCCTTGCGCGTCGAGTCCTGGCGCCCGCAGCGCACGCTCGACGCCATGCCGGCGCATTTCGTCGAGACCCAGTTCCAGCTCAGCGCCCGCTTCTACGTCCCGTAAAAAAAATTGTCATGGCCCGGCTTGACCGGGCCACCCAGCCGCGGCGCGTCTGCGCCGCGAATGACTCCTACACGCGCAAGAATGGGCTGTTGGAGCTACGATTTACTTCACTCCAAGGGCTCCCCGCGCAAGCCATCCAGCCGATAGACCGCGTACTCGTCGAGCACCGCGCCTTTGCGATAGCGCGCGATATGCGCCAACGGCTCGACATCGGCAAAGCGCTTGCGCAATGAAGCGGCCTCGTCGTTCCTGATCTCCGTCACGTAGATCAGCGGCCCGGCAAACCATTCCTTCGGCGGC
>WNFL01091478.1_pt1 | contig 13307 bp, 10 predicted proteins | sample 5400361 | NCBI WGS metagenome assembly WNFL01 (sample SAMN13153351, study PRJNA577476) | soil metagenome | isolation source: 40 cm soil on Douglas fir-dominated hillslope | place: USA:California | collected 2013-09-17
CCGCCCCAACCGACCGCGACCGCTGCCGAAAGAACGGCGCCCAAGCCGACATACATCACGAGGTAAAGGGCGAGAGCGAATCCCAGTGCTGCGATGATGACGAGGCGGAATTTCATGCGGAGGGCGTGATCTTACGCCGGGCGCTTCGGCGACCGCATGAAACGGCGCGCCAAGCCCGCCAGGGCCGGAACGGCGAATGGTCTCAGCAAACGCCGATCATACGGACCCATGCGCCGCTGGTTTTCGGCCAGACAAATATCGATCAGCTCGGCGACGTTGATGTCATCGCCCACCGACTTTGCCCCGGTCATGGTGAAATTGTTGTCCTGCACCCCGCTTCCCATATCGCGGGCGATGCCGATCCGCTCCCAGATGAGAAAGAGCCAGACGGCCAGCACCTTCAGCTCGAAGAAGGGGCGCCGCCAAAACGGCATGGTGCGGCGATGCCACGCCGCCCAATTGACGAAAAACAGGATGTGGCGGGCTTCTTCCTGGATGACCGGTTCGAACGTGTCGACCAGCGCCTCCGGGAAAAAGCCGGAGCGTTTGGCCGATTGGAAAAGGCCGAAGGCGAAGAAGCTGTCGATGCATTCGCTGTAGCCCGTGACCATGAAGGCCCATTCCGGGTCGCCCTTGACCGCATATTCCGGCTCGGGCGCCAGCGCGATGCCATAGGCCGCGACAAGGTTGGAGAGCACGTGCTTGTGCCGCCCCTCCTCGAAAGCGTTGAGATCGATGGCTTTGCGCAGCAGGGGATCGGGCGTGACCGCGGCATAGGACGCCACATTGAGCCGGGCCCGCCCTTCCGTCTGCACGGCGATGTCCCAGATCGGCAGGCTGACCAGACGGTCGCGCGCCTCCGCATCGAGCTTGGGCCAATCGATCACGGCCGGTTTGTAGGGATTGAACGTGTCCAGCAATGTCCGGCAGAACAGCGCCTTATGCGAGTCGCTGCCCAAACGAATCGGCCCTTCCGAGAAAGAGCCTTGCGCGCTCGAAGGTTCGGAGATCGCCGACATGGGAGGGCTCACGGCATCAAACTCCTGCTCAGCATCGCTCCATGCGATGCGCCCGAATGTATAGCCGTCTCAAGCCCTGGGAAATCGCGGAATCCGCCAAGCTTGAGCGAAGGATCACGGGACGCGGCGACAATTTCGGGGGCCATGAGCGCGTCGAACTCTTCGCGATAGTGATAGTTGGGTGCCGCGCCGGCGAACGAGCCGGTAGCGGGATGAAGATAAATCTCGCTGAGCCCGGCAGGCAGATTGCGGATCAGGCCGGAGAGACGGGCCTTGGTCATGTGTCCCGACCATTGGAGACCGAAAACATGATCGGGCGCGATAAGGCCGGCGGCCCGAACACGCCCGCGCAGCAGACGCGCGAAGGGCGCCGTAAGCCAGGCGGGTCCCCGTGGCGTCTGCGGCTCGATCTTTCTCAGCACATGCCTGGGCTCTAGCGGTATGCGCACGGCGCGCAGGCCGAATCGCTGCCCGATCTGAACCATCAGTCGGCCGATCACCGGATGGAGATGGAAATGCTTATGCGCGTTGCAGTGATCGAGGGTCAGGCCCGAGGCGCGAAAAGCCTCGAACTGTGCTGTGATCTCGGAGGCGAGTTCGCGCTGCGCTTGCGGATTGAAAAACATGGCAGCGCCGAGGGCCGCCATATCGCGACGGAAGACTCCGCTCCCATCCACGAGATGAGGCACCGCGGACGCGGGAAGCGCCGGCCGGCCCTCCACGAGCACCAGATGCAGCCCGACGCGCAGCGAGGGCATAAGCCGCGCGCGGGCAACGGCATCGGCCGCCTCGGGCGCTGAGACCATCAAGCTCGCCGCGGTGAGAATGCCGCCGCGATGCGCCGCCTCGACGGCGTCGTTCACTTCGCGAGCGGCGCCGAAATCATCCGCCGTGACGATCAATCGTTTCAAGCAGCATCTCGCCGCGCCCGCAGGAAGTGGAAGAACTCCACGCCCTCGCGCAAACGACGCTTCATCATTTCGGGGCTCACGATCATCTCGGCCACGATGGAGGCGATCTTCGAGGGTCGGAAATAGAATTTCTTGTAGAAATCTTCCACCGAATTGAAAATCTCGCCGTGGCTGAGATGCGGATAGTTCAGCGGTGCGATCTGCGTGCCCTCCTGCGTCAGAAGGTCGATTTCCTCATTGTAGAGCCAGCCGTTCTCCTTCGCCTGGCGGTACAGGAAGGTGCCGGGATAGGGCGCCGCGAGCGAAATCTGAATCGTGTGCGGATTGATCTCCTTGGCGAAATCCATCGTCTCCTGGATGGTCTCCTTGGTCTCGCCGGGCAGGCCCAGGATGAAGGTGCCATGGATGACGATGCCAAGCTCGTGGCAGTCCTTGGTGAAGCGGCGCGCGACATCCACCCGCATGCCCTTTTTGATGTTCACCAAAATCTGCTGATTGCCGGACTCATAGCCGACCAGAAACAGGCGCAGCCCATTGTCCTTCAGAATCTCCAGCGTCTTGCGCGGGACATTGGCTTTCGCGTTGCACGACCAAACGACACCGAGCTTGCCCAGCGCCTTCGCCAGCGCTTCGACGCGCGGAAGATTGTCGGTCAGCGTGTCGTCGTCGAAAAAGAATTCCTTCACCTGCGGGAAGGCGCTTTTTGCCCATTTCATTTCCGCGACGACGTCTTCGACCGAGCGTACCCGATAACGATGCCCTCCGACCGTTTGCGGCCAGAGGCAGAAGGTGCAGCGCGATTTGCAGCCGCGGCCCGTGTAAAACGAGATGTAGGGATGTTTCAGATAGCCGCCGAAATAATTCTCGATGGTCAGATCGCGCTTATAGACCGGCGTCACCCAGGGCAGCGCATCCATGTTCTCGAGGATCTCGCGGTCCTCATTGTGGACGATCACGCCCTCGCGGTTACGGTAGGAAAGCCCTTTGATGTCGCTCCAAGCCTTGCCGTCTGCGACATCCTTGATGGTGAAGTCGAATTCGTTCCGAGCGACAAAATCGACCGCGCGTCCGGCGATAAGGCTCTTCTCCGGCTCGACTGCGACCTTGGCGCCGATGAAGCCGATTTTGATGTCCGGATTGACCGCCTTGATCATTTCGGCGGTCTTCACGTCCGATTTGAAGGATGGGGTGGAGGTGTGCATCACCACGAGGTCGCGGTTTTCGAACTCGGAGGCGATGTCCTCGAATTTCAGGCGGTGCGGGGGGGCATCGATCAGCTTCGAGCCCTCGACCAGCGCCGCCGGCTGGGCGAGCCAGGTCGGATACCAGAACGAGCGCACCTCGCGCTTCATCTGATAACGGGCGCCGGCGCCCCCGTCGAAACCGTCGAATGATGGGGCCTGCAGGAACAAGCTACGCAACATGGTCAAATCCTCAGTCTCTCACCAGCGTGCCGCGGGCAAGGACTTTGTAGCGATGTCCTTGCCAATCGACTTGCCGAATAAAAAAGGAGCTTAAAAACACGATAAAGGATAGCACATCGCGCTCGACAAGAAGCCAGGACGATAGGCCGCTGATGCCCAGAACGCGGTCGATCCGGTGCTTCAGCCAGAGCCGGGCGGCAAGGGCGGCCACCAGCGCCGCGAGCGCGGGGTAGGAAAATCCCAGCAACAGCACGGCCAGCATCGCCAAGGGCACGGGGTGCGTGATCACGCTGCCCAAATGGCCCAGGGCATCGATGCCCCGAATGGTACGCGCCCAGCGAAGTTCGTGCCGGAAAAGCTCGGCCGCACTGGCCTCATTGGCGCTATGGGTCACGACAAAGGGCGGCATTGCGATTCGGTAACCTCGCTCGCGAACCGCGCGCCCGATCTCGTAATCGTCGGCCAGGCGCTCGCCGAACGCGGCGAATCCTCCGATCTCCATGAGGACGGATTTTCGCATCGCGATGGTCGAACCGAAACAGGGCGTGGCGAGGCCCATCCCGACGCCATACAGCACGGCCGGAAGGAACTGATAATCGATACCCATCGCGGCCATCTTGGACCAGAAACGATCCGAGGCGCGCCCGGTGTAGCAACAGGTCACCGCCCCCACGCCCGGCTGCGTCAGCGTGGCCATGATGGCTCGCAAGTAATGTGCGGGAACGCCGATGTCGCTGTCGCTGACGACGAGAACATCATGCTTGGCGCGAGGAAGCATGGTGATGAGATTGGCGACTTTCGGGTTGGCGGCCTCGCGATACGTACCCACGACCAGGGCGATGTCGAGATGCGGATGTTTCTTCTGCAGCGCTTCGATGATTCCGATCGCCAGATCCTTCGCGTCCTGAACCCCGAAGAGGATTTGCACCGCTGACGGATAGGCCTGGGCGCAGAAGCTTTCCAGATTTTCGGCGAGGCCGGGTTCGGCGCCATGTAGGGGTTTCAGCACGGTCACGGGCGGATGTTCCGCTTCCGCCGGGCCGGCAGTCCTGAAAAAATGCACCACGGCGCGCGCGGACGCCACCGCGTAGCCGGCCCCGATGAACGCGCAGGCCACCAAAAGCCAGCCTATTGCGGTGGCAAATACGAGCATTGCAGCATTCTCGTTATGTGCGGCCGGCTCGCACGGAATTGTACTGGCATGGCTCGGCAAGCTAGTCGAAGGGATTGATCCGATCCAGCCCCGGCCCACTTTGCCTTCCGCAGGCTCGGGCTGATCGGTTAAATTGAAAGCAAGATACGGAGTTTCCAAAGGCAAAGCCGCCTCTAAAAAGTCCCGGTCATAACGGGCGGATCGCCGCGCGAAAATCACGAGAGACCAAGACAATGTCGGCAATGAGCCAAATCCAGCATGCCCCGTCCGCCTTCCGGACGGACGACGAAAAATGGCGGGCGGTCCTCAAGCGTGATTCCACCGCGGACGAGCAGTTCTATTATTCGGTGCGGACCACGGGCGTTTACTGCCGGCCGTCTTGCGCCGCGCGCGCGGCACTTCGAAAAAACGTCCGGTTCCATGCGACGACCGCCGAGGCGGAACAAGCGGGGTTTCGCGCCTGCAAGCGTTGCAAGCCCAAGGAAGCCCCATTGCGCGAGCGCCAAGCCGCCGTGGTCGCCGAAGCCTGCCGTAGAATCGAGAATGCCGTCGAGCCGCCATCTCTGGAAAAGCTTGCGAACGCCGTCGGATTAAGCCGGTTTCATTTGCACCGGCTGTTCCGCGAGATCATCGGCGTTACGCCCAAAGCCTATGCCGCAGCGCACCGGGCCAACCGCGTCCGCAACGAGCTCACGCAAAGCGCCACGGTGACCGAGGCGATCTATGCCGCGGGGTTCAATTCCAACGGGCGGTTCTATGCCAATTCCTCGAAAATCTTGGGCATGACGCCGCGCGACTTTCGCGCCGGTGCGCCCGCGGCCGCCATCCGCTTTGCGTTAAGCGAATCTTCGCTCGGCTCGATCCTCGTGGCCGCCAGCGAAAAGGGCATCTGCGCCATTCTGATCGGCGATGATCCGGACGACCTTTTGCGGGATCTCCAGGATCGATTTCCCAAAGCGGCGTTTGCGCCCGGCGATGCGGCGTTTGAAACATGGGTCGCGAAAGTGTTGGCGTTTGTCGATAAGCCGCGAAACGGCCTCGATCTGCCGCTGGACATTCGCGGCACCGCGTTTCAGCAGCGTGTGTGGCAGGCCCTGTGCGAAATCCCGCTCGGGTCGACGGCTAGCTATACGCAGATCGCGGAAAAGATCGGCGCCCCGAAGGCAGTGCGCGCCGTGGCCCAAGCCTGTGCCGCCAACGCGATTGCCGTCGCGATTCCCTGCCACCGCGTCGTGCGCAATGATGGGGCAATTTCCGGCTATCGCTGGGGCGTGGAAAGAAAGCGCGTTTTGTTGAAGCGCGAGGCGGAATGAAATAGGCGCGCTGCGATCACGCGCTCAGAGATCGCATTGTCTGCGGACGGCGCCGACATTCATCGGTACCATTGTGGCCGCGTTCATTTCCGCGTCGTTGGCATAGCTTTTCGGCAGAGACCGCAACAGGACCGCGTAATTGCCGTTGCCCATATCCCGAGCGCCGATTTCCGGGTGCCGCGGATCGTCAACCTCGACCGGCGCGAGGACCGCGATCTTCAGGTCCGGCGCGCGCTGCTTCAAGCGTTCGACCGTGCCGAGAAAGCCTTCGACGTGGAACGCGCCTGTGATGTGCAACACTTTCTGCCCAGGGTGTTTCTGCAGATAGAGGAAAATCGATTCCGCCATCGTGTCGTCGCGCGTCACCTGGGCGGCAAAACTGCGCAGCGCGGCGGGCGTCGGCGCACCGGTCATGTCCGTGGCGGTGCCCTCGCCATGCCCGTTGTCTTCGGAAAGGAAGCGAAAGAACTTGTCGCGGTACGCGCCGCCGTCGAGATGCAATTCCGCCGCCGCCCAGTTCCGCTGCTCGGGGCGCATACGCGACAGGAATTCCGCCCCTTCCTGGCCGACGCAGCGCACGACCCTGGTCGGCGCCTCCGCGGCAATGACCGACAGCCCGTTTTCCTTGGCGTATTCCACCAGCGGACGATAGCTCTCCGGATAATTGTTCCAGGCGCGGCCGCGTCTCTGCAAGGCCTCCTCGCCGATGCGGCCCGCCATGTAATCGTCCACCACCGGCTGCACATCGCGTTCGAACTGTTCCAGAGAGAGCGCGAGCTGCGGGCTGCGCTGATGAACGGCACGGAACAACGCCATCTCGGCGAGGTGGTTGCCGGGGTGGTCGTGCCATTCCCCGAAGAAGACCACGTCGTAATCCTTCAGGGCATCGGCAAGCTGCTCGACGCTGAGGGGAGCGGACGTCCGCTTGGCTTGATTGATGCGCATCAGCGCGAAGGAGGTGAGGTCGTTCAGCGCCGGCGACGCCACGCCGCTCCGCTCGTCGCGCCCCGAAATGGCGCAAGCCACAAGCGACGCGGACAAGAGAAGGGCTGGAAACGATCGGCGCACGACAAACTCCATCATCCCGCGAGCTTAGACTGTGTGCCGCCGGGAAACCAAGGACAAGCGTGCCCGAATCATAGGCCGAATCCAGAATAGGCGTGCCATCGGCTTGATGCTAATTTGCCGACAGATAAATCAAATCCTTGTGGGATGAGGGACAAGATTTGAAACACCGGATCGCTTTGTTTCTGGGTGCGAGTCTGGCCGGCGCGATGCTGGCCAACACGAGCGCGAGCCCCGCACCCGCGCCCGCACCCGCACCAGACGTCTCGGGAATCTGGTGGACGAGCCAATATAGCGGCGAAATCCGCCCCCGGGACGGCGGTCCCGTCCCATTCAGCTCGGCCGGCTTGGCCGCCTATCGCAAGAATATCGCCGGCCTGAAGGACGGCAGCATCGAGGACGCCGCGAGGAAATTCTGCGTCCCCGACGGCGTGCCGCGCATTCTCGGCACGCCCTATCCCTTCCAGTTGTTTCAATCGCCCGGTTTCGTGACGTTCGTCTACGAGCAGAACCACGTGTTCCGGACCGTGCCTTTGGATCGCCCGGTTCCGAAGGATGAGGACCTCCTCGCCTATCCCTATTACTCCGGGAATTCCTTCGGCCATTGGGAGGCAGACACGCTGGTCGTCGTGACCAAGGGCTTCAATGAAAAAACCTTCATCGATGCAACCGGGATTCCGCACAGCGATGAGCTGCTCGTGACCGAGCGCATCCGCAAGATCAATGGCGGCAAGGAGCTTGAGGATGTTGCGACCGTGGAAGATCCGCAGGTTTTCGCAAAGGCCTGGAGCGCACGCTTCGTTTATCAATCGCAGCCGCAAGTGCGCATCGATACCTCATTCACTTGCGGCGAGAAGCACCGCGATCTTTCCATGGTCAAAGGAGCGCCGCGATGACGGAACGGATGGCGCTTATCGCGGCCGCCACCCTGTTTGCAGGTGGCGCTTTGATGTCCGGTTTGGCCTCCTCGCAACCTGCGAATGCCCCCGCGCCGGCAGTCCCGGATTTGAACGGCTTCTGGACGCACGGCTTCAGTCTTGGTTTCGATCCGCCGCCCGAAGGCGGACCCGGGCCGGTCCAGGACATCAAAGGCAAGGCTCGCATGCGGGCCATGGGCCAGTTCGTCATTTATGAGGGCGATGCGAACAATCCCATCCTCCAGCCCTGGGCAGCGGCCGCGGTGAAGAAGCGCGCCGAGGAGGAAAAGCGCGGCGTCCATACGCCGACCAAACAGGAGATCTGCTTTCCCTCGGGCGTGCCGAATTATTGGACTCATCCTCTGCTGATGCAGGTCGTGCAAACCAAGGACTATGTCGTCTTCCTGCACGCGCGCGATCATCAGATCCGGATCGTCCATCTGGGCAAGCCGCATGTGCCCAATCCTCAGCCGAGCTGGTATGGCGATTCGGTCGGCCATTTCGAGGGCGATACGCTCGTCGTCGATACGATCGGCCTCAACGATAAGACGCCGGTCGATGTCTTCAACACACCGCACACCACGCAGGAACATGTCGTGGAACGCATCCGAGTCGTCGCCGGTCCGAACGGCCAGAAGAATTTGCAGGTCCGCTTCACCGTCGATGATCCCGGCGCCTTCACCATGCCTTGGACCGGCGTCGAGACCTACCGCGCGGCAGGCGGACTGGCGGGCGCGGCGGACCCGGTCGGCGGCGGCGATGTGCTTCAGGAAGAAGTCTGCGCCGAGAACAATCGCGTCATCGGCATCCCGGATGTCAGCATCCCGACCGAGCTCTCACCGCAGCGGCGGTAGCGCGGGCCGGGTTCGCCAATCACGGAAGGCGAAAGCTATAAACCGCTTTGGACGGACCATCGCGTGCAGGCCCGTGGGAGGCTTGGCGAAAGTCGTCCATCGATTGGCCTTGGGATCGAAGCCTTCGACTTCGTCGAACGTCGCGCGCGTCGTCGTATTCTTGCATTCGCCGCCGAAATAAAGGATCAGCCCGCGGTAGAAGGTGATGGCGCCGCTGCTGCGCTTGGTCGGCATCGGCGCGAGGCTTTCCCATTTGTCCGTGGCCGGGTCATAGACGTCGGTATAGGCCGTGTTGTCGACGGTTGCGTTCGTGCGCCCGCCCACGACATAAATCTTCCCATTCACTGCCACGATGCCCAGATGATCGCGCGCGACGGGAAGCGGCGCGGCCAGCGTCCATTTGTTCGTCGCGGGGTCGTACACTTCGTGGGTCGCGACGGTGTTCGCATCCGGACCGCGTCCGCCGATCACATGCAGCTTGCCGCCTAGCGCGACCAGACCCACCGAGCCCCTGGGGCCGGAAAGCGGCGCAAGCGGCCGCCACTGATCCTTGGCGACATCATATTCCGCGAACTGATCAAGCGGATTCTTGTGGACATTGGCGGTGAAGCCTCCCGCGACATAGATCTTGCCGTTCAGCGCCGCCACGCCGACATGCGATGTGCCGCGCGGCATCGGGGCCAGATCGCGCCAGCGTCCCGTCGCGGGGTCGAATTCCTGGTTGATCGGCGAATCCTCCCGCCCGAGCGCGACGCCGCCAAGCACATAGACCTTGCCGTTGAGCTCTGCCGTCCCGATTTCCGTGCGTTCGGCCGTTGTCTGCGCCGCCACCGACCACGCGCCTTGCGGCGCGCCTTGGGCATAGGCCGTCGCCGCCGCAACGGCGAACAGCCCGCACAAGATGCCGCCGATTAGAGCCGAGTTTGCCGAAATCCTCATTGCAGTCCCCCATGGATTGTGCCTCGACGTTAACATGGCCGGGGGAGGGACATAATCCTCCCCCGCGTCATGTTTGCGGGCCTGAATCGCTGCGGTTTTCCTACCAGGTCTTGGTCAGGGTCACCGACCATATGCGGCCCAGATCGGGTTTCAGAATGTCAAAGGCCGCAATGGAACGGCCCGAATTGCTGGGCCCGTATTGGAAGGCCGGATGCTTTCCCATCAGGTTCTGGACGATCAGCTGGACGCCGACGTTCTTCAGATAGGGGTTGGCGGGAGTGTCGCCGGTGTCATATCCAAAGGACAGATCGAAGGTGTACCAGGCCGGCTGGATATTCGAATAATTGCTGATCAGGCACGGGAATGTTCCACCTGGAACCGTGCCGCCCGCCGCGGCGCATTGGAAGTTGACGTTCGGCGGCCCGGATTGCGTGTGATAGTAGTGCGACTGATAGTCCATGAATCCCGTGACGCTCCACGCGCCGGTGCTCCAGCCGAGCCGAGCGCGGTAGCGCATGCGCGGCAGCGTTTCCACGCCTGTCTGCGCTAAGCCCCCGATGGGCGAGAGCGTCTGGTGGTATTGGTCGATGATCGGCGCGCCTGGCACCGCTTGTTGGTCCCGGTGCAGATAATAGGTGCCGGTGATGCCGGTATTCCAAGCGCCGAGATCGCCCCAATCCCAATCATAGCTTGCGTTCCAGTCGACCCCCTGAACCCTGAGAAAGCCGATGCCGACGGTACCGCCATCATTGATCCATTGGACAGATGTCAGCGCGCTGGTCGGCGCCGTGGCGTTGTTTGCGTCGGATAGAATTGCCGCCACCATCGTCTCGAACGGCGCGCAGAGCGAAGGGGTCGCATTCGCTGCAACGGGGCAACCAAGGTCGCTTGGGACGATGAAGTGGAATTTCTGACTGGGATCGTTGAATGAGCTCGCAGTCGGATTGTTGAAGTTCGTCAGTGTTCCATTGATCTTGACGCTGTACCAAGTCGCCTGCAGGTCGAGGCCGCGCAAGAAATCGAGCTGCGGCGCGAGCTCGAACCCGAGGGCGTAATTGATCGATTTCTCGGGCGGCAGAGTGACACCGCCTTCTCGGGAATCCGGCAGCCCCGTGATCGGATTGGTGAAAAACCGAATCTCCTTGTGCGGAGCACCGCCAAAACTGAGGCCGACAGGTTGACTACTGCAGGCGGCCCCGGCGGTGGCCAATATTGCGGCCGTCGACCCCGCCGGGGGTACGCCGCCTGTGCACTGCAGAGAGATGCTGGCGAAATTCGAACCGGAAAGTCCGAAATCCTGAACGTTGGCGCTGGCCACCGTGGAATACTCGCCTGCATTCGCGAAGCGGAACGACGTCCCCCATGAGCCTCTGATGGTCGCGCCGAGGTCCTCTGACAATCCCCAGGTGAACCCGATTTTGGGGTTGCTCGTCGCGCCAAGCAGCGTGCCGTGATACTGGTCATGGCGCCACGACGCTTCCAGATCCAATTTCCGGAACAGCGGGAAATTGAAATTGTCCCCGAACACCGGAACGTTCACTTGGACGAAACCCGCCCAGACATTGTAGGGCTCCGCATCCACGATCGTCGGCAAGATCAGACTCCCGCCGGTGTTTTGTGCCCTGACGAAATTGACGTTGAAATTGACGTAGCTGGCTCCTACGGCGGCTTTGATCTGTCCGGCGGGAACATCGAACAGCGGGCCGTCGAATTTCACGCCCTTTTCGTCGAGCGAGACCCGCTCGTTCAATCCGCGGAAGCCGGTCACATAATTCAGCGTGGCTGGCGAGTTGCATCGAATCGCAGTGGGATCGCAGAACAGGTTCAGATAGGGAACCGCGGAAGGTCTGGTCCAGGTTGCGATGCCGGGTGCGGTCCCGCTGGCGAGAGTGGCGCCGATGGTCCAGCCCAGTGCCGCCGAGATGGCGTTCTTGTTCACCGTGGCGCTTTCATACCGGACATTCGCGTCGAAGCTTCTGGAATCGTAGATCTGCCCAGTCCAACTGTGGGGCAGATCGATGTTCAGGCCGAACGCGTATCGGTCGGACAATTCATACGCGTAGCCCTGAGGCGGAATCTCGCGCGCGATATCATAGCTCACGCGCAAACTGGTCGGAGCGCCGCCGGTCGGATAATACGGATTGAATGTGGGCACACCGACCGTAAAGGTATCGTTGGTGACAGGCTGCGTAATTTCTGAGGGGCGGTGTTCGACGCGGCGATTGCTGTAATACCCTTCGCCGAAGAACGAAATATTGCGCGTCAGCCTCTGATCGATAGTGATCGTTGCGGCATTGCGCTGTACCGGCGCGACTTCATAGCCGTTGGCCAAGGCCTCCATGATGTTGCGCGTGCCGTTGGTGCCCGAATTGGCCGGTGTGTTGAAATTTGTCCAGTTCAGCTGCGAGGCGCTGAAAGGAGCGGTTGGGCCGAGACCGCCATTGATGGGATTAAAGGCTGTGCCGTTGCCCGCTGGAATGGAGAAGCAATTGGCGCAGTTCGTTCCGAAACTGGCAGCTGTTCCAAAGCCGTTGGACGCGGGTTGCCACGGGGCGGTCGTACCCGCCGGAGCGCCGCCGAACCCACCAGCCGATATGATTCCCGGCCAGGAGCCGGATATCGGCCTTCTGTCGTCCAATCCCCACGGGCTGTAGTTCGAAACATATTTCGAATGCGCGTTCCCCGGCACCGGTCCTTCATCGTACCACTCATAGCTCAGGGTGATGTCGCCCCCGTCCCATGTCCGGCCCCACAATTGGGACGCCTGGTAATGCACACCAGCGGCATCGGGAACCGAGAAATGCAGTTGCGTGAGGGCGCCATCGAAGCCGCGCTTCAGGATGATGTTGATCACCCCCGCGATCGCGTCGGAGCCATAACTGGCCGATGCGCCGTCTGCGAGAATGTCGATACGGTCGACGGCGATCGAGGGAATGATCGAAGGATCGATGGTGCAGATACCGTCGGCTTGCGGCGGATGGCGCATGCCGTCCACCATCATTAGCGAGCGCGGTCCCGAGGCATCAAGGCCGCGTATGTTGACGCGCGTCAATCTTTGGAGTTGGCCCGGGGAATTGGTAGCGACCGCGCCGGGGGACACATTGGCGACCGGAACGGAGCGGAACAAATCCGCGGTGGTCGCTGCGCCTGTTATGCGGAAATCCTGGACGCTCAAATTCGTCACGGGCACGCCGACCGCGGCGGTGCCGTGAATGAGCGAACCGGTGATCAGCACCTGCTCGGGGATTTCCCCCGGGGCCGCCTGGGCCATCTGCGCCTGCGCAACCTGCTGAGCCTGCGCTGCGAGCACATTCACCATGGTCAGCAACGAAGCTGACCCCATAAGAGTCGCGAGTCTGGATGTTGTCGGATTCACAATAGGCCTCCCCCGATGCCAAGATGGCATCCTCGGTTGCGGCCGGAATCTTCCGAACTGTTCGTTCAGCCGGTACGCAAAAGCGGGCCTAATTGTCCCTCCGGGCCCGTCCCCACTCGTCGGGCGTGATCGTCTATTGCGATCTGTCCTCCGTACTCAACGCAAAATTACCAAGAGCGCTCCAGACTTGCTCGGCCGAATTCGCAACATCGTTGCGGCGAGCTGTCTGTCTTTTTATGGGGTCATCATGGACCCAATGCCGAAATGTTGCAATTTCTTCATGCTGGCCAACCGGGAACCGGCCATTAGCGGCAGCGGGCCGGTCAGGTGTCCGTC
>WNFL01214419.1_pt1 | contig 13307 bp, 12 predicted proteins | sample 5400361 | NCBI WGS metagenome assembly WNFL01 (sample SAMN13153351, study PRJNA577476) | soil metagenome | isolation source: 40 cm soil on Douglas fir-dominated hillslope | place: USA:California | collected 2013-09-17
GCATCGACCTGGGAATGGGCAGCGTTTGCCATTGCCCACTGGGCACGGATGTTGTCTGGCTGTTTGTCAAGCACTGACTGAATGAGGGCGCGCGCTTCCGGCTTTTTCTTCTGCTCTATAAGATTCAGCGCCTCCAATAGATTTTGATCGGCGAGCATCTTAATAGCAGGTGCATAGTCAGGCTTGAGCGCCAGCACTCGCTGGCAGGCGTCGATTGCAACTTTAGGCGTCGGCGCGGCGTTTGCAACCAGCCACCACCCTTCGGCATTTGTTGGCTGCTGCTCGACGAGTGAATTGAGCATAGCAAATGCCTGCGGTTTTTGGCCCGCCTTGATAAGCGTATAGGCTTGTTTAAGCTGCTCACGCGGATCGTCGAGCACGGTAAATCTTCCCTGTGGTTTCCAATGCTTGTACCACAATTGTTGCAAACCAATTTTACGTCAATTCGGTGACAAACGATCTGACGATGTTGATACGACTTCGTGATGGCAGTCCAACGGCAGGGCCATTTTCGCACATATTGATTCGGCTGTATAGTTCAGGAGCACCACTTTGGTTTCAGGAGAATTTCATTGATGTACACTAAACGATCATTGCTTAAGATATTCGCCATCGCAGTGCTACTATCGCTCATATTCGTCGGAATATTCGGCAAGCAAAATGCGCGTGCCGCTGGAAAACAAACTTTTACAGTGATGGTAGGTAAGTCCACGGATGTAGGAGCCGACATCCTGGCATTTGCCCCGCAGACACTCAAAGTTCATCGCGGCGATTCAGTGACCTGGAAGTTCTCACCAGTGCATAATGTCCATTTTGTCGCCCAACCTGTCGATCAGATTGTGCCAATGACCATTGATGGCAAGGATGCGCTCGTACTGAATCCTGTGATAATCATACCAAATGCGCAGACCGGCGACAGTGCAAAACCGGGTATGAATACCGGCTTGCTAGGCGACCCCAGTGGCCCTACCGACTTTACGGCGGTGATCGATCTCGCCCCAGGCACATATACCTATCTGTGCGACATCCATCACGGCATGATCGGTCAACTCGTCGTTGTCGAGGATAGCGCTGACATCCTAACTCCGGCAGATGCACAGAAGCAGGGTCAGCAGGAGTTTGCTGACACGATAGCTGGCGTACAGACTGCCTATGTTAAGGCCGCCGAGGCTCAACAGTTCCAGCCAAAAGGCGACTCGATTGACATCTCGGCAGGCTTCACCGCCGGGACAGCCTCGATTGAAAGGCTTTTCCCGCCCGTTGCCATAATTTCAGCGGGCCAGTCCGTTAAGTGGACGGTTCCGGCGGGATTGGAACCACATAGTGTCACCTTTAATTTGCCTGCCGATGGCGCAATTCCGCCTTCGTTGGTTCCTGTCACGGATTCAAAGAACAATACCTATCTTTCTCCGGGACCAGCGCTGATTCCGAGTGGAAAGAGCGATGATGAATTTACAGGCCAGGAACTGAGCAGCGGTCTGCTAAACCCAACCCAGAGCTTTGAGTTGAAGTTCCCCAAAGCAGGTGTCTACAAATACTACTGTGGCATCCACCCTGGACATATCGGCACGATTGTAGTGCTGCCGAAATCCTGATCGGTTGAAACTTTAATCATCGCCAAGCCTGACAGACATGTCCTAAAATGTGTCTGTCAGGCTTTTTGATTCATTCAACCTTGCACCCGCATAGCGAGACTGCTACGATAAAGGCTTCGAGTACAAGGTGTAATACTGGCATGACGTACAAGATTGCTGTTGATCTGGAACACTATCATGAGGAATTACTGGCGATTCTGCGTGCGGTAGTAACACAGCCGACGCTTTCGCATAAGCAGTTGCTCCGGCTGCTAAAGACCTACCTCAAGGACGACGGCAGCTTTTTCGGCTTTGATGACCTGATCCTGGCCTATCGGACCTTCGCAGGAACCGATGATTTGCCTGCTTTTGACCCATTAGTGCTGGATCGTCTGCGGCTCAAGCCTGTTCGGTCCAGTTCAGGCGTTGCGGTGGTCACGGTCCTGACCAAGCCATTTCCGTGTCCCGGTGAGTGTATCTTCTGTCCAAATGACGTGCGGATGCCCAAAAGCTATCTGTCTGACGAGCCGGGGGCGCAACGTGCCGAGCAAAACGGGTTCGACCCCTATCTGCAAACCTACTCACGGCTGCTTGCCCTGTATAAAACAGGCCACCCGCTCGATAAGATCGAAGTGATCATTCTCGGCGGCACATGGTCGTTTTACCCGGAAAGTTATCAGATTTGGTTCGTCAAACGCGTTTTTGATGCGCTGCACGACTTTGGTAAAGGATTTGACGGAAGGTCAGAAGTAGAAAACTTCCTGCGCGAAGGGTCGCAGCTTTTTCCAGCCCGTACTGAGGCGGTTGCGGCCATAGATGGGGTTCAATTTGCGCAAACTTATAATCAGGTGGTGCAGTCAATTTATGATGACGAGATGCTGCGCGCGCGCCAACATGCCACGGCCATCGCTGCCGGAACCCGCGAACGGACACCGCTTGATGAATACGCGACCTGGGAAGAACTGGAAGCGGCGCATCGTGAAAATGAGGAAGCCGCCTGCCGATGTGTAGGGCTGGTCATCGAGACTCGCCCGGATCATATTAGCGTAGACGAGGTGCTGCGCATCCGGCGGCTTGGTTGCACAAAAGTACAGATCGGCTTTCAGAGCTTGAACGACGAGGTGCTGAGTAAAAATCGACGCGGACACCATGTTGCCGCGACTCGGCGGGCGGTCAAACTGCTGCGGCGTGCAGGCTTCAAGATTCATGCGCATTGGATGCCGAACCTGTACGGGTCTTCGCCAGAGGCCGATATTGCCGATTACCAATTGATGTTCGCCGATCCCGATTTCCGGCCCGATGAATTGAAAATTTATCCCTGTTCGCTCATCGCCAGCGCCGAACTGATGCAACGCTACCGCGATGGATCATGGCAGCCCTATACTCGCGACGAATTGGTGCACGTGCTGTCAGAATGCTTTCGACACACGCCGGAATACTGCCGCCTGACGCGGGTGATCCGTGACATTCCAGGGACTGACATTGTGGTCGGCAATAAGGTCACGAATATGCGTCAGGTGGTCGAAGATGAACTGGCGCGCCACGGCGAACATAGCCGCGATATCCGCGCCCGCGAGATCGGCAGCACTGTCGTTACCGAAGATGATTTGCACCTGGACGAGCAAGGGTACACCGCCAGCACGGGCGACGAAGTTTTTTTGCAATTCGTCACCGAGGATCGCCATGTTGCGGGTTTCCTGCGCCTTTCCCTGCCGACAGAGCCGCCGCTCACCGACGAGCTTGGCGGCTCCGCTATCATCCGCGAGGTACATGTCTATGGGCAGGCACTTTCGATTGGCGAATCCGCACAGGGTAAGGCGCAGCATCTTGGCCTGGGAACACGGCTGATTGAACGGGCCATTGAGATTGCGGAGGGGCGTGGTTATGCGCAGTTGGCGGTGATTTCAGCCGTGGGCACGCGGGCCTACTATCGTAAGCGTGGGTTCGCGGACGGGCAGCTATATCAAACAAAAAAGCTGCGAGATTAGCAGCAATTTGTTCTTAGAGATCATCGTCCTCGTCAGGCACAATGCCCGCATCAAGGACTTCTGTGCTAGTCAGCAGCGATGTCTGCGATTCCAGAAGATAGTCATGCCAGCGGAATGAGCCGCCACGGGTAAACAACACCCGATCTCCGGCGGGAGCATCGAGCCGCTCATTCGCAGCCAGCAGCGCGTTACCCGCCCGCAATGCAGGGAACAGCCGGAAAAGTGTATCGACTGCATCAAAAGTGACAACGATTTGAGCATCTGCGCCCGTCAGCAAAACGTGTGTTACCGCGCGGGCGATCAGGTCATGATCGGTGTCATAGTTCACACGAACCAGTGTATCCTGATCATCACCTATTTTGAAGTCAAGCCGGCCCAGGCGGTACAGTTCGATCAGAGGAGCATTCGGTAGCAAGTCGAGGAACCCGGTACTGTCATCCAGAAAAAAGATGGCTCGTCGTTCCACATCGCGCTGTTCAAGAAGCGCTTTATCCCGGTCTGCTGTTTTCCATCCAGATATGAACGTGAGCATGTTTCCACCTCTTGGACAAACTGCTTAGACGGAAGATCAAGGTTTGTCCTTTTCTTAATTATGCCATAAAAATGTACGAAATCTCTAAACAAGGCATTATAAACTTGTCAAATCTGTTCAAACTGCCAAGCTCTATGCAATTTTGATGCCACGACCCGCTGATTCAAAGTGGAAGTTCGTACAAATCCTGCGAATATCCTGTCTGCTTCACATCGTTGCCCAGCAGTGGCAGATCAGTATTCATCGCATAGCTGATGATGGTGTGGAAGCCGTCACGGAAGACGCGGTCGCGGATCGCAGTGTACAGTGGGTTCGAAAGAGGACGCGCCGACCAGCATGTTAAATGTACCTCACCGGGTTGGTCGGCTTCACGCATATAGAGAATAGCATTCTGGCCTGTCACCGTCAACTTAACGTGCGATACCAGAATATTGAGCAAATCGGGTAGCCCGGCTGCCCAATCCTGCGGGAAGAGATTGTCCCATTCCTGGCGGCTGGATTGGTAGCGGCCCAATTGTATATACCAGCCTTTGATCTGTTCAGGATTACGATCCTTGAGGTCTACCCCCTGATAAAAGGCGCGTCCCTGCTGGGTGGGGATACGAATGCCGCGCCCGCTGTGGGCTTGACGGAAATTCTGAGACTCAAGAAATGGACGCGCCGCGTCATGCGATGCGGTCACGCGTTCACATTTCATCAGACGACCCATTTCTGCAATGTACTTTATTAGTGCCGTACCTAGCCCTTGCCGCAGATGATCCGCATGAGTGACCATCACGCCAATATGCAGGTGGTGTCCGAACGGCGCTGGCTCAAAACTCTCGTAGACTTCGGCTTCCGCCAGCACCTGTCCATGATCATCCTCGGCGACCAGCGGCACACCGGAGCCAGCCAACAGGCGGTTAAGATGAACAGCGCAGGTCTCAATACTCATCCAGGGGCCGCCCTGCTGCCAGCGCTCAAAAAGAGTCAGGTCTGCGTAGTTAACAGGGACAAGCCGCCCGGCGGAATCAACTTGCTCCCATTGCGTTTTGTGCGAGGTGTGAATATCAACAATTGCCGCTGTATCAGACAGCGTGGCAAGGCGAACCGTGGTCAAAAATAGCTCCGTTCACTTATTTGCTTGCGGCAAGGTGAAACTGAATGTGCTGCCCCGACCAACGATGCTCTCAACGCTGGTCTGGCCTCCCAATTTTTCTACGATCCGCCGCGCAATGGCTAATCCTAGCCCGTGACCTTCCTGGTCGGGGCGAGTAACAGGGGCAAATAATTGGGCCTGTTCCTCTGCCGTGATGCCCGTTCCATTATCGCGCACCCAGAAGCGCACCTTATCATTATCAACAGGAGTCGCCCCCAATTCTACCCTGGGCACCTGTCCACCATACTTTATCGCATTGGTCAGATAATTAACCCAGACTTCCTCAATCCACGGCCCTTGCCCCAATGCGGCGGGCCAATGAACCGGGACCACGATGTCAGGGCAATACTCACGGATTATTTCGTCAAGCCGATTGATCGCCTCGGCAACGATAGCGCTCATATTCAGCGGCTCCATCTTGATTTCTGCCTTACGGATCGTTGCCAGCAGAAGCAATTCGCCAATCGTGCTGCGCATTCGCAGACTGGTTAGCTCGACTTCTTCAAGGCTTTTGTAGCCGACGTCATCAAACGTCGTACCGTATTTTCGCTTTAAATATTGCGCAGAAGCAAGCGTAACATTCAGGGAATTTTTCAGATCATGCGAGACTGTGTGCGAAAAGGCATCAAGTTCTTCATGGCGTGCGTTCAACTCATGCGCTCTATCGTCTAGTACATCCACCAACCGGGCATTTTCAAGTGCAATCGCGGCTGGAGCGACCAATGTTTCAAGTGCGATGGTCGTAGTCGCGTCGAAACGATCAGGGTTGTCATTGGTGACTTCCAGTACGCCTATCAATTTATCGTGGATCAGCAACGGCACAGCCAGTAAAACGGCCAGGTGTGGCGTCTTGTAAACGGCAAATTCCGGATATTGCAAACTTTCTGCGATGGTACAGGCAACCGTAAAACTGCGTGTGGCCCGCGCCACCTGCCCGACGACACCCTGTTCAGGCGATAGGTCCACGATGATATGCGAATCGTAGTGCCCATCGCGGTAGACAGCTTTACTTCTCAGGAGCGTTTTCGGTTCATTTGCCCACAGCCAGACAGAAGCCTCCGCCGCATTAGCAAGCTGGACTGCTGCCTTCAAAACCTGCTCGACAATTGCGTTCACTTCGACAGCTTCAGAAATAGCCTGAGCGCCCGTTTTCAATAACGCCAGCGTCTTAGTGTTCTGGTCGAGCGTTTGCACGTTCTGATTCTGGGCATCAACCAATCGCTGCTTTTGGAGCAATCGATCAACAATGATGGGCAAGAGGTCCAGATACATGCCGTCAGCGTCCCTGACAACATAATCGTCTGCTCCAGACTTAAGCGCTTCTATCGCAGCTTTCGTATCACCCACAATCATGATGGTAGGCGGCATCGACCCTTGCGCCGCCAGTTGCCGAAGCCTTTGAACTCCGTCATCGCCGGGTGACTGTTCTTCCAGGATGATCAGGTTACATGGCGCTGCGTTGTAGACGGCAAGGCCTTGTTCGACGTTTATTGCCGAATCAACGACAAAATTTAGCGGCTGCAACTTTTCCTGGATGATATGCGCTATTTCGGGATCACGTATGATACATATGACGCGGACAGATGCAATGTTGGGCACAATGGATCACTCCCAGGCACATCGCTGACACAACGATTTCCTTGTAAAGTATACCATAGAGGTTCAGATCAAATCGGCAATAGAGACTTTGGGATCGCCTTTAGGGAACAACGCTTTCAACACATCTTCATACTTTGGGGTGTAGCTTCCCGATGGTAGATTAGCCAGCCCGAACCAGCCACTAAACAGGCGTATTAGATCACTGGTAGGGGCGCTGATTTCAATTGGTTCCGGGCTTGCGCTATGACCGAGGTTGATGCTTGCAGTCGCCTGCTCATTTGATACCTGCAATTGGATCGCTTGCCCAGCGAAAGGTGATGCGTCAAGCCGACGCTGAAAAGTGCCGACCATGCCTTCAAGCACCAACGACAAATTGTTGAGCCGCAAAAAGCCCGCCCCCGTGAAGTTGCGTTGGGAAGCTCCGTGTGCGAGCGCATGGGTCATTAAGGTAGATTGTGGATGAACATAAAGACCGACCTGTTCCATACCATAATCACGGGCGAAGACGGCGGCTTCGGCCAATAGCGCCCCAGTCGCATCGGGATCGGTTCCGGCAAATTCGATAATAGAGAAGGGATTGGCGTCGGCCCTGAACCAGTTAACAGGTTCGTTGGTGACCATGCGCATATAGGCCAGGATACTGTTATCGTGCTCCGCAACCAGAAAATTATCGTGACCATGCCGTCCGATTTCGGTCATGTAATGAATTTGCCACAACCATGATTGCTCATCGCGCGCCATGATCGAATGGCCTGCGATTGATGATTGGAAGTACAGATCCATCACGGCAGGCAAATCGTTATAGTCAAAAGGACGGACAGTTATTTCCCGGTTACGGATACCAAGTTGACCCGCCATGCGGCGCATGTGGCTTTGTGTAAAATCCCAGACCCCGGCTTTAAGTGCGAGTTCCGTAGCAATGCTGGATTCGTAGCTGGTTAAATACAGCCCGACTGCATATTCGTATTCCCACTGCTCGTAAAAATTGGGAATGCCAAACAATATGCTGAGAGCATCGCCACGCTGCGACATTCGTTGTATCGCGCTTTCCATCAGTGTGGTCGCATAGCCCCGCTTCTGGTAGGTTTCCAGCGTCCCCACGACGCCAATCTCTGCCGCCTGAAGGACGCTATCGCCGAACTGGATCATGCGTGGAATCAACATGACATGCGAGGCGATTTCACCCTGCTCACCGTCGATGACAAAGCAGTCCGCCGGGTCAAAACCGGGCATCGTGCCATACCACTTGCTAAGCAATTCACTGTCGTTAGCGCCGTGTACCAGCCGGATATGTTCAAGAATCGCGGGACGCTCTTCGGGCCAGTTTATGTTACGAACGAGCATATCGTGCTATTCCCGTTGATGCAGCGATGCCGTTAATTCTAGATGAACTTACTGTTCTGGCGAATCAACCTGTACCACTAACCGCTCGGCAAGCCACCGCTTAAGTTCAGCCATTCCGGCAGTGCTGAGCTTATGGCCCGTTTCCATTTCCAAATAGGTGACCTTCGCGCCTGCTGCGATCAACTGGTCACGATTTTTGCGGGCAATGCTGATGGGTACCGTTTCATCCTTCGTGCCATGCAGGATGAGAACCGGAACGTTGTGCAGCAGCGGAAGATTGTTGGCAAGTTCGGAGGGGATAAATCCAGCAAGTGAAGCGATTCCAGAGACCGGGTGCGTTGTGCCATAGACATGGGCCATCGCCGCGCCCTGACTGAATCCAAGCAGCACGAGATGTTTATGATCCATGTGATAAACTGCGGGCAAGGCGTCAATGAAGTGGGTCAGTGCATCCAGGCCAATCTGTAAATCTGTCTTGTCAGTTTTCCCTTCCTCGTCAAGGGCGTTCCAACTGTAACCGTCTTTGGTGGGGTGCGGCGCACGCGGGCTGATGATTAGCCATTCTGGACCAGCAGCGCGGGCGAATATCCAGGTGACATCCTCCGTCCCGGACAGGCCGTGAAGCATGACCAATGTAGGGAATGGACCATCGCCGGGTGGAACGTGGACACGATGCACAAGGCCTAACTTTTCGTAAGCAGGGCCACTGGTAACATGGTCAATGCTACTCAAATCTGACATTTATCGCGCGATAACCTTATCGGGTTCGACCTTGTAGATGACACGGATTTGACCCGGCGTGAAGGAATAATCATGCCCGTCATATTTGTGTGACAGTTGGTTGATGTGCTCGTTGGCCCCTTCTTCCGTGATCTCAGCGATGTGTCCGCGCACTTCGACCCAATGCTGTGCATCATCCGGGTCAAAAAGCATAACAGTCACTTTGGCACGCTGGGTCATGTTGCGGTCTTTTTGTCGTCCGCGTGCCGTATTGATGCGTACATATTGCCCATCATAATCACACCAGACAGGGTTTACCTGAGGCTGGCCGTTCGGCATCAGAGTTGCCAATGCGCATATAATAGGTCTTTCAAATAGCTTACGCGCATTGTCAGGAACTGGAACCATACTGATTTCCTTTCACAACTAGAGTGATAATTTTCAGATTATAATTCGTTCTCATGTGAACAGTTAATTACTGGTCGAATCGAGAAGGTGTATGAGCAAAACCTGTGACAGCAATAGACGATAGAACTCGCATCATCGCTCTCTCCCTGACTCGCAGCGTGGGGTGGAAATTGACCCACCGCCTGCTAGAGCGATTCAGCACACTCGAAGCCATATTTGCAGCCGATGTCGAGGAGCTGCGCACGGTTCACGGCATTGGACCACAGATCGCCTCAAACATTTGCGCTATCGATCTTTGCCGTTTGGTCGAAGACCTCGAACGATTCCAGGCACAGGGAATCACGGCTGCCGCCTGGCAGGACACGATTTATCCGCTGCGGCTGCTGGAAATTGAAGATAAACCGCTCGCGTTGTTCTGGAAAGGTACGCTGCTTCCAGCGGATGAGCAGGCCGTAGCGATTGTAGGAACCCGCGAGGCGAGCAATGATTCGCTCCGTCTGGCACAACGATACGCAGCGGCCTTTGCGGAGAGAGGCTGGACCGTGATCAGCGGCATGGCACGAGGCATCGACTCGGCAGCGCATCAGGGCGCACTGGCAGCAGGTGGACGCTCGATAGCTGTGCTGGGTTGCGGCGTCAACGTGATCTATCCTCCTGAAAATGCAGCACTCGCGAAGCAGATCGCTTCAAGCGGCGCACTTCTATCCGAAATCCATCCGAATACGGCTCCATCGCCCAACGCATTGATGCGGCGCAACCGGCTCATCACTGCGCTGAGCCGTGCCGTGATCGTTGTCGAAGCTGGGGCAACCAGCGGCGCACTCTATGCCGCACGCTGCGGGCGCGATCAGGGCCGCCCCGTGTTCGCAATCAATAATAGTGCTGGTAATGTGGAATTGCTTGAGCAGTTCGCACGCCCTCTACCTGCTAATGTTGACGAGATGATCGGGCAGATTGGGAGCATTTGACGCCAACTGATAGTAATGCTACCCTGATAGTTAATTCATTGAGTTACAAAGGCGCTAAACCATGACCGACGCTGAATTGGCAATCCTGAGTTTGTTGGCGGAAGGCCCAAGCTACGATCACGATCTGAATACGGCCATTGATGCGCGTGGGATGCGTAAATGGACTGCTATCGGGCGCTCATCTATGTACTATGTCCTCGGAAAACTGGAACAGCAGGGATTGGTTGAACAGGTCTCGGAAGAGTACGGTCATCGCAAGTTTGCGATCAGTTCGGCAGGGATCGGTGTGCTGCAAACTGCCGTTTCCGATCTGGTGAGTATGCCCCATACTCACGACAGAAGCTTTGAACTTGGATTGGCGAATTTGCACGTTCTCAAGCCTTCGCAAGTGCGAAGTGCCTTACTCAGCCGTCAGCAAGATTTGCAGTCCCAGTTGGAAACGGTGCGCAAGGAACAAAGTTCAAGCGAGAACCCCTTTCAGATCGATGCGTTGTATGCACATAACATCACAATGATCGAGGCAGAACTGGCGTGGCTGGAACGTTTCTTTGCTGATTGGGAGGCGCAAGCTCCCGCCGAACCTGAAGGTGGGCAGGTTATCTTGCCGCAAGACCCTGATTCCGTCCATAAGCACGCTACTCAGCCAGTGCCACGTAAGCGCTCGATGTTGCCGAACACGAGGCCGCTCTCCCGCACGCAAAAACTTAATCCACTCGATGAGGAATGAAAATTTCTTTTGTGCATTGCACCGGGCACTAATTCGCTGTAGACTCAAACAATGGACATAAGTTCCAATCTCCACGGATGATCCGTGATCGGACGATAAAGAGTTTTGACGGAGAACGTAAGCACATGCCCGATGATGGACGGCACAAGGCACTTGATGCGACGCTGCAAGAATTAACCAAACGCTTTGGCGATGGAACAGTCGTGCGGCTTGGTGACGCACAGCATTTACAGGTTTCTGCGATCCCATCGGGATCGTTAGCATTGGATATTGCAACTGGTGTCGGTGGTCTTCCGCGTGGCCGTATTACTGAAATCTACGGGCCGGAGAGTTCTGGCAAGACGACGATTTGTTTGCACACCGTGGCAGAAGCACAGAAGCAAGGGGGCATTTGTGCTTTCATCGACATGGAACACGCGCTCGACCCGATTTATGCTGCAAAAATCGGTGTAGATATCAATAATCTATACATTTCACAGCCCGATACGGCAGAACAAGCCCTCGAAATTTGCGAGGCATTGGTCCGCTCCGGCGCATTTGATGTCATTATTCTGGACAGTGTGGCGGCGCTTGTGCCCAGGGCCGAAATCGAAGGCGAGATGGGAGACAGCCACGTTGGTTTGCAGGCTCGTCTGATGAGTCAGGCGCTGCGCAAGCTGGCGGGTGCGATCAAGCACTCCAATTGTGTGATGCTGTTTACCAACCAACTTCGAGAAAAAATCGGCATCATGTTCGGCAATCCCGAAACTACCACCGGCGGACGGGCGCTCAAGTTTTACGCCAGTATGCGGCTGGATATTCGGCGCATCCAGGCGATCAAATCCGGGCAGGACGACATCGGCAACCGCACGCGCATTCGCGTGACCAAGAACAAGGTTGCCCCGCCGTTCAAAGAGGCCGAGTTCGATATTATGTTTGCCGAGGGCATCAGCAAGGTTGGAGATATTCTCGACATCGGCACAGCGATAGAGATTATCGAGAAAAAAGGCGCATTCTATCGCTACAATGGCGGTCTGCTTGGGCAGGGGCGCGAGACTTCAAAAGAATTCCTCCGGGCCAATCCCGCTGTCGCCAACGAGATAGAACTTGCCATTCGCACTCAATATGGGCTGCTACCTGAGCCAGCACCCAAAGAAAGCAGCTAGCAGGCGCTCTTGCCAATGTATTTACCTCCCTGAAAAACGGGAGGGTAAGAATTTAAAGCTTTGCATCTCTTCTCAGTCGGGACAGAGATAATTTTGTTCATCTTCTAAACTGGATTTAGTACCCTTATTGTGTTAAAATATAATTGTCGTGTATGCCGCAAGCATCGCAAGGATCGGTCAGTTTCGGAGTATTGCTTTTTATCGGAAGATTCCGGCTGATCCGCACGTCGGTTAATTAAATATAGGTAAGCGTAACCATGTCGAATAAACCTCGATTCCCTTTTGGGGGTAGCAATCGCGGCGACGAAGATGACGATGACGACGAGAAGGGTCGTCCGTCAGGTGGTGGGTCGCGTCTACCCAATCCGCTGAACCGTAGTACTTCCCCCAACAAACCCGATGACAAGAGAAAAGATGACCGACCCGGCGCATCAAAACCCGGTTCGAGCGCTTTTGGTTCCCGTTCGCCCTTTGGTCGCAAGGACGACGACATAGATGATGATGAGGACGAACTGGAAGACAAGCCCGGCCAGTCTTCTGGACGTGCCGGGAGTTTTGGCAGCAATATAGGCAGCCGTTCGCCCTTTGGTCGCAAGGACGACGATGACGTTGAAGATGAGGACGAGGAAGATAGTCCTCCATCGCGTTCGTCGTTTGGCAGCAAGCCGAGTTCATCCTTTGGCTCGAAGCCGGGAGGTGGCTCGTCATTCGGCGCAAAACCGGGCGGCAGTGGCAGCAGCAGCGGCTCGTCGTTTGGTAACAAGCCCAATGAGCCAGCCAAATCAAATCCTTTTGGTTCAAAACCGGGCGGCAGTGGCAGTAGCAGCGGCTCGTCGTTTGGTAACAAGCCGAACGAGCCAGCTAAACCCAATTCGCCCTTCGGCGCAAAACCGGGTGGCAGTGGCAGTAGTAGCGGCTCGTCGTTTGGTAACAAGCCGAATGAGCCAGCCAAACCCAATTCTCCTTTCGGCGCAAAGTCCGGCACGAGCACACCCGCAAGCGCAGGCAAGCCAGGTTCGGCATTCGGCGCAAAGCCTGCTGACAAGCCCGCTGGTGGTGGCCTGTTCGGCGCGAAACTACCGTTTGGCAACAAGCCAGGCGATAAGAAAGATGACAGACCCGCTGCTGGTGGGATAGGCAGCCGTTTGCCGTTTGGCAACAAGC
>WNFL01310978.1_pt1 | contig 13307 bp, 12 predicted proteins | sample 5400361 | NCBI WGS metagenome assembly WNFL01 (sample SAMN13153351, study PRJNA577476) | soil metagenome | isolation source: 40 cm soil on Douglas fir-dominated hillslope | place: USA:California | collected 2013-09-17
CGCGACCACCAAATCCGCTTTTCGACTCGATCCTAAAAGGTCTTTATTCCGGTAATCAAAATACTTAGCCACCGTCGAAATCACCTTAATTGGCCTTACTTTGATTTCTTTTACCGAGTTAGAGGGGAGCCCCATCGTTTCTTGAACAATTTCTTTAGTCAAAACTCCTCCTTGAATACTAGCTGAGGTGGCGAGCCGTACAAAAGTTCCCTCTAATTCTCTGGCATTAGTCGAAAAATTATTGGCAATCAATTCATAAGCGGCGTCTTCTACTTCGGCATTGATTTCCAAAGCTCTTTGTCTCAGTATCGCTAGTCTCATCTCATAATCCGGTAGTCCAATATCTACCATCATCCCTCCCAAAAAGCGGCTCCTCAAACGGTCTTCCAAACCGACAATCTCTTGCGGTTTTCGATCACTGGTCATAATAATTTGGGCCTGTTTGTTAGTTAACTCATTAAAAGTATGAAAAAACTCCTCCTGAGTTGAATCTTTTCCGCCAAAAAATTGGACATCATCAACGAGGAGTGCCCCCACTTGCCGGTATTTCTTTTTAAAAGCCTCCGTCATTTTTGATTTAAAAGAGGCCACTAAATCATTCGTAAACTGCTCACTAGTTAGGCAAACTACTTTTCCTACTCCCTTCTTGACCAGATCATGACCAATGGCGTGCATCAAATGAGTTTTGCCTACTCCTACTCCACCATAAATAAATAAAGGGTTATGTCTTGTCCCTGGATAATCGACCACGGCTTTCCCGGCCGCAAAAGCCAAGCGATTGGAACCACCCACCATATAAGCCTCAAATGTGTATCGAGGATTCAAATTACTTCCTGGTTGTTTTAGATCCTCTATCGGCGTAAACAACCCCACACCAATATCTTCTTTTTGAAAAGCCAGTTTTTTCTTTTCGGTTTTCTCTTGATTTTTTCCTACTACTACCAAAGCCACATCACATTTCTTTTTAGAAACCTTCTCCATTGCCTGTTTAATCAGGCTGTAATACTTAGTCTCGACTGTATTATTATGGTAAGTCGAAGGAGTAGTCAGTTCGATCAAAATTCGCTGATCGTCAATTGGCGTTATAGATCTGATCAAACAAGGCTTAATCCAGGTATTAAAAGTCACCGGGGACATCATTACCCCTAGCTCGCCGCAAACCCTACTCCATAATTTATCAGTCTCTCTGTCCATCTTTAATCATCATTCTCACCACTTATCCACATTTTTACAACCCCCAGTTTACCCAAAAGTTCTGCCACAATCCACATCATCCCCTCCTCTACTATTTTTTCGGGTATAATATTGCTCACCTATGCCTAAAAGAGTCTACCAACCCAAGAAATTAAAACGCGTCCGCAAACACGGTTTCCGTATCAAAATGGCTACCCATGCCGGCCGTAATGTCATTAAACGCCGACGCGCCAAGGGCCGTACTAAGCTATCCGTCTAAAATGGCCCTTCCTCGGGAAAACCGTCTTTCTCTCCGTTTGGAAAGAGAACGGCTCAATAAAGAAGGTCAGACTTTCTTCTCCCGTCATTTTACCCTCGTTTCCGCTCCATCCTCCTCTGTAGGGGCGATTCATGAATCGCCCGCTTCTGTCATTCCTGCGAAGGCAGGAATCCATTCAATTAATACTGCTATTCCAAGATTTGGAATTCTCCTCTCCAAAAAAACCACCAAACTCGCCGTTGATCGCAACCTCATCAAACGTCGCACTTCGGCTCTCATTTCTGAAAATCTTTCCGACTTCCCCGTTGCCGACTATCTCATCATTCCCAAACGCTCCGTTCTGGACACCCCTCATTCCGAACTTCTCGCCGACTTCCTCTCCCTACTCGCCAAATTGAAACAATAGTCATTCCCGCGTAGGCGGGAATCCATCAAATCACTCCTTGTCCGTCATTGCGAATCTCGTACTCGAGCTGTGGCAATCCAGATGATATTTGCCTTTCCCCTCTGTATCTCCTATAATATGCAAAGAATTGACCTGTACATTCACAAGGAGGCTAAATGTCCACAAATTGGATCGATGACGCCAAAAATCAAGTTCTACAAAAAAGACTACAAGAAGAAGAAAAAGAGAAAAAAGATAAAGAATACATTGAATTAATCCATGAAACTGCTTTAGCAAGGCAAAAACAGATATTTCATCAAAAGGCTGACTTTGTCATTGCCGAAATTGAAGCAGTCATGGCAAAGGCTAGAAACCAAGGACTTAAGACAAGTGGCCCCTTCGAAGGAGAAATGGCAAATGGCCCCGGAAATCTGATAACAAAGACCGTAATGCCAACGAGAGATAGAGATGCCAACGGGGAAAATGAAGGGACCACCGTCTTTACCTATGGAATTGGTTGGAGTATTGAGGAACCAAATGAATACAAAGGGATGAATTTTTATAGGAATATGAATATTTATTTGGGAATAAACAGCAGAATAATAGTGAAACATTCCTTATTGGGGAAAAGAACTGTCACTGAAAGTTATAACCCTACAATCACCGCCTCCGAAGTCGAAGCTCAGATCAAAGTCTGGCTTGTCAAAATCTACTCCGAATAAAAATAACTCCCCCACCCCGACCAACCTCGGGGCTTTTTTTTAGTGCCAGTTTAATCTTTCTTGACTTCGGGTATTATTTGGGATAAATTTATTGTATGGCCACAAAAACAGAGGACCTTACCAAAATCGCTCTTTTTCAAAAAAAAGAAATCCGAAAAATCATTTACAGAAACGAATGGTGGTTTTCTGTGGTGGATGTGGTTGAGGCGCTGACAGACAGCAATAAACCACGTGTGTATTGGAACGCCATGAAAACCAGGGTAAAAGATAACGATGGAATCGAGTTGTCTACAATTTGTAGACAACTGAAACTTGTGTCTAATGATGGAAAAAAATATGAAACTGATTGTTCCACAACCGAAGGTCTCTTTAGAATCATCCAATCTATCCCCTCCCCCAAGGCCGAACCCTTCAAGCGTTGGTTAGCCAGGGTTGGTTACGAGAGAATCCAAGAAATCGAAGATCCAGAATTAGCTCAAAAAAGAGCCAGAGCTATTTACAAAGCCAAAGGTTATCCTGACGGTTGGATCGAAAAACGCATGCGCTCTATCGCTATCCGCGAGGATCTAACTGAACAATGGGACATACACGGTGTCAAACAACAAAAAGAATATGCTATCCTCACGGCGGAAATTTCCCAAGCCGCCTTTGGTGTCACTCCTTCCGAACACAAAAAGATCAAAGGTCTTGAAAGACAAAACCTGAGAGATCATATGTCCGATCTCGAGCTCTTGTTCTCGATGCTTGGCGAAGCTTCTACTACTGAGATAACAAAAATAGAACACCCGAAGGGTTTTACAGAAAATAAGAAAGTTTCTCGTCGTGGCGGTCGAATCGCTGGTGATGCTCGCGATAAGCTCGAAAAAGAAACTGGTAAAAGCATCGTCAGTCCCAAAAACTTCCTCCTCAAACCAAAAGGGTTAAAATAACCCACAATGTTCTCCTTCTACCAAAAATACATCTCCCCTCTTTATCACGCCACAGGCCACGCTTTATTTGGCTCTTCTTTCGCTTGCCGTTTTACGCCCACCTGTTCCGAGTATGCTCGCGTAGCCTACCACCGTTATGGTATTATTCAGGGGACAAAACTTTCTGTCCGTCGTTTCCTCCGCTGCCAGCCATTTAATAAAGGAGGTTTCGACCCAGTACCTGTCCGCCGGGAGGCGTGACCTGATAAAATCAACTAACTATGTTTGCTCCACTTAATTACGTTATCTACCAAGCCCTTTTCTTCTTCTACTATCTTTTTGGCGGCAATCTGGGTTTTTCCATCATTGCCATCACTGTTTTGGTGAAACTCCTTCTTCTACCTCTTATTATCCCTACCATCAAATCTGCCAAAAAGATGCAGGATCTCAAGCCTCATCTGGACAAATTAAAACTCAAACACACCGACAAAAAAGCCCTTCAGCAAGCCCAACTAGATCTTTACAAACAGCATGGGGTCAAATTCTTATCTTGATCTCCCTCTACCAAGTTTTTATTAACTTTCTCAAACAACCCTCTGTCGGCGGCTTAGTTGTTAATCCCAGTTTTCTTTATCTCAATCTCACCAAACCTGATCATACCTACACCATGCCCATCCTCGCCGGTGTGACCCAGCTTATTTTCTCTCTCATGATGCAATCCGGTGTTGAAACCCACGTCCAAAACCCCAAAAACAAAGACGCTAAGAAAAAAGAAGAAGATAATCTTGAAATGGCTCAAAGCATGCAACAGCAAATGGTCTATATGATGCCGGCAATGACTGTTCTCATTTCTATTAATTTCCAATCTGGTCTTATTCTCTATTGGGTAATTTCTACTCTTTTTTCTATCGCCCAACAATACTATTTCTCGGGCTTAGGTGGTATGAAACCCATCCTTCTCAAACTCCGCTTATTAAAAAATAATAATTAAAATGGATCAAGCCAAAGTTACCGAAATCCTCTCTAATGTCCTCACACAACTTAGTCTTAAAGAAGATCAAATTAGAATCGAACTTGCCGATGACGAGAATCTTAATATTTTCCTCACTCTTCCCACCGAATCTGCCGGTGTTTTTGTTGGTCACCACGGTGAAGGTCTCGCTGCCTTGAGGATGATTTTTTCTCTTATGATCTTTCAGCGTTTTGCTATCTGGCCCAAACTCCATCTTAATGTCAACGATTATCAAGAACGTCGCGAAGACGCTCTCAAAGAACTAGCCGATACGGCCGCCCAGCGAGCCGTCTCTCTTCAAAAAGAAATCATTCTCCCCAATCTTAGTTCTTACGAACGTCGCATCATTCACATGTTTCTCGCCGAGATCCCAGGTGTCCGCTCCGAATCTCGCGGTGAACCCCCCTTCCGCCAAATGGTCGTCATCCCCACCGGCGAACAGTAAACCTTCCCAGAAACAAAGACGGTGCAGAAGTCTAGCTAACAACCGCACGGACCATGTACATGCGAGTACTCGAGACAGTTACGCGGGAGTACGGTTTTAGCGGACTTCGAACTGTCCGCTCTCTGAGGTACAATTCTCCTTAGTGTTTTCCAACCTCCTCCTCCAACTAATAATTTTGTTTCTCCCCACCCAATTCGGTCTCCATTTCTGGCCGGACTTCTCCCGCGCCGCCGGTGTCAAAATCGATTTCCTCTCCCCCACTTTGTACTTTACCGACACTCTTTTGTTTCTTTATCTTCTGAGCTATCACGCTCAAATCTTCAAATGGCTAAAAAAAAACTTATCTTTTTGTTTAACTCTTTTTTTCTTTGCTCTCGCTAACACTCTTCTCTCTGTCTCCCCTCTCAATTCTTTTTACTGGTGGGTCAGACTTCTTGGTTATCTACTCTTTTTTCTTTGCCTTCGTCTCCAAAAAGTTTCTTGGTCACAAGTCAAAACTCCACTAATTCTTTCTACCTTCTTTGTTGTTGCCCTTCAAATTTTCCAAGCCATCCGTCAAGCCTCTCTCGGAGGCTTGTTTTATTTCCTAGGCGAAAGAAGCTATACCTTTTCTACTCCCGGCCTAGCCAAAATTGATTTCTTCGGCCGAGAAATCCTCCGTTCTCCTTCTCTTTTTTCCCACCCCAACTCGGCTGCTGGTTATCTACTTATCGTTTTCTATCTTTTAAACGTTTACAAATCTCCTCTTTGGCAAAAAATCACTCTTTTTTTTGCTCTCCTCCTCACCTTGTCCAAAGGTGCTCTTTTAGCTTTAGCTTTGGTTATTTTTTTTAAGATTAGTCCTCTATTCTTAATCTCTTTTTTCTTTCTGCTCTCCCTCCTCGAACTCTTCTCGCCTTCTTTCCCCCAAGCAACCTCTTTCGTTTCCGATCGATTATTCTTCATGAAATCAGTTAAATCTCTTTTTCTTTCCCATCCTCTTTTTGGTGTTGGCCTGGGTGGTTTTATCCCCTCCTTAGCTAAAAATCTCCCTGGATCCTTCTTAACGCCAGCCAAACTTCAGCCAGTTCATAATCTTTTTCTCTTGGCTCTCACAGAACTCGGTCTTTTTGGTGTCTCACTTATTTCCTTTTTTATCTATCAAAAACGCCGTTTTTTTAAAAACCCTCAACTTTTAGGACTCCTTGCCCTTATTTGTATCACTGGCACCTTCGATCATTACTGGTGGACCCTTCCCCAAAACAGACTAATTCTCTTATTTTCTCTGTCCCTTTTGCTTTAGAATACACTCATGACAAAAACCTTCGATCTTCTGGAAATTAATACCGATGGTGGCTCTCGTGGTAATCCTGGCCCTGCCGCCATTGGTGTGGTTGCCTCTTCTGAAGGTCATCAAGTCTTCACCCTCTCCGAAAAAATCGGCGAAACTACCAACAATGTCGCTGAATACACGGCGGTTCTTCGCGCTTTAGAAGCCATTAGTGAGCAAAATCTTTTTGCCGAAAAAATCCGCTTCATTCTCGACTCAGAGCTCATTGTCAAACAAATCACCGGCAGCTACAAAGTCAAACAACCCCACCTTCAAGAACTCCGTCGTCAAATTATTGACCTTATCACCACTTTGCGCGCTAAAGGTCAAATAAAATTACTGGCCTTCGCCAACGTCCTCAGAGACAAAAACAAAGAAGCTGATAAGCTTGTCAATCTCGCTCTCGACTCAAACTAACCCGTTTCCCTTCTCCAACAATTTTCCATTTTTCTTGTGGGCCTGCCCTACGTAGCAAGGTTTCAATTCGAAGAATTGAACGCTGCGAAGTATGGGGATAAGTCTAATCATACTCAAGCCTATATTTTCACATGTGAAACGTCATAACAAAAAAACTAAAGTTTTATGCCTAAGAAGTTATTTTATCTAAAGCTAAATAAAATTAATAATTTTGTAAGAACGTTAACTTTGGCAAATAACAAATGTGAAATATGGAACCTGCCTTGCCGGCAGGCAGGTGTAAAATAGTTGTAATGCCCGGCTCAAAAGCCCAAATATCTACTTGGAGCAACAACTCTCTTTTAGAGGAAATTTTTCACGGATATAGTTTGACCAGCGGAATCATCTTTACCAAAAACAAAGAAGTCAGTGCGCCCTATCATTTATTTTTAATTGATCTTTCTCAAGATCTTTCCGATGTTAGCCAAAAACTCATTACCGTTTATAAAAATTGTCTAGAGAATAATCAAAAACTGGCAGTTGTTTTAATTCATCCCTATCAAATTGATACCGAAAAAAATCTCTATTTTACACAGCTCCTCGATGGTTTGGGCAACGGACACCCTCTTCATCGTTTAGTTTTTGTCAAAGATTTATTTCAATCTAGTCTTCCTAACCCCGTCACCTGGCTCGATAGTTTTGTCTTAGAAGCTGTGGCCAGCCGTAAGGTTAACATCTCTTCTAAAGGAAAAAATTATCTCTATCCCCTTTCAACTAACGATTTAGTCGGTGCGCTTTTAAAAGTTCTTTTTCTTTCCGGTACCGCCGGCAAAACCTTTTGGCTAGTTGGAGACCCTATTCCCGATCTTGAATTTGCCTATTTTCTCAAAAAAAGTCTCGAAGATTTTGAAGGACCTAGTTTTGAAATAGAAGCTACCGGTGAAAACCTAGTTTTTGGTCTCGACCTTAATTCTCAAGGCAATTCCTCTCGAGCTTTTTTAAATTGGAAACCGGAAGAAGATACTTCAATCGTCCTCAAAGATTTTATTCATCGGCTCGGTGAGGACCAGGGGACTCTGATTTCTAATCTTCACAAAACACCCTCACGTCATCGGCCTTATATGGCCACCCTTTTTTCACTTCGTCATAAATTAGAAAAATTTATCGAAAAACGCCAAAAGGGGACTCTTTCCTCCTTTGAAAACGGACCCTTAATTCTCAAAAAAGCTCTCGAAAATCTAGTCGGTGTTATTGTTTTTATTTATTTTTGCGCCACCTTGAGCTTTATCGGTTTTACTGGATTGTCTCTCAAACTACTCGAAACATCCATTAGTGATCTACGCACAGGCAATGTCACTGGCTCTGTTCAAAAACTTAACCAATCTATCTTTTATAGTGAGATAGGGGAGACAAGCTATTCTTTTGTGTCTCCTTTAATTTCCCTTATCGCTCCAAATGTCCACAGCAAAAACTATAATCTCTTTACTTTTGAGCATTATTCTCAAACTAGCTTAGGTAATCTTCAACAAACCTATTCTTTAGCCGACAAAATCCTCCATTCTATTAACGATCCCTCTATGAGCCTAAACTACGTAGACGCCAGCCTAGCCCTCCGCTCCAATCTAATTCAGACTTATGAAAATTTAAACCAAATAGAAATCCTCTCAGAGAGCGGCAAATTGCCCTTGGTTTTAGAGAAAAAAATAAAAACCAACCCTGAATTCAACAACCTGAAACAAATTGAAGACCAAATACTTCAGTTAACCAAAATCATCGATTTAATACCCAGCCTATTGGCAGGGGATACCGTTAAAAATATAGTGGTTCTCTTTCAAAACAGCCACGAACTCCGCAGTACCGGAGGTACGCTTGATTTTTTCTTAGTCCTTTCTCTCGATCATGGCCGAGTTGTTTCTCATCACCTCTACCAAGATAGTGAAATAAACTCTCTTACGGCCGACCTTATTCCAGCGCCGCCCCTCATTAAACTTTTTTCTGGCTCCGATGATTGGAAACTTCGCGACATGAACTACAATCCAGATTTTCCTCAAACTGCCGAAAACCTATCCTGGTTTTTTGACAAAGTGCTCAAATTTAAACCTGATGTCATTGTGGCGGCCAACGACCATTTAATCCTAAATCTTTTAGATCAAGACAAAAATATCCAAATAAACGATACCTCGATTGCCTCTTCTGATTTGGAAAAAGATCTTAGTCTTTCTAGTAGTAGTCTCTTATATCGTCAGCTAGTGGAGACATATTTAAACAAATTTCTTCAACACGAGATCTCTCTTTTAACTACCGGTAGGGTACTGGCTAAAGAAATTGGGGAGAACCAATTATTCTTCTGGACGAGAGATAGCTCCGTTGAACAAACCATTCTCGATCAGCCTTACTCTGGCTCGGTGATACCTCATATCTGTCACCCCAGCCTCCATTTTACGCGGTTATGTCTGTCTCAAACTACCTATCTTAATGAATCAAACTTTTCCCTCGTCCCTGTCAACCATGACCTTAATCGCCAAGTTACTCACAAAGTTTGGTTAGAAGAGGGCAATATTCGTCATGAATATTTAGTTGATTATCAATTTATCAAAAACACCCCCAATCTCAACCGAGCTTTGACCGAAGCGATTCAGCTTTATACCCCAGTCGGCTCTGTTCTTGATGAGGTCACCCTGGATGCTGAGGTTGTCCCTTTTCGCACCATTTCCAAACAAACAGACCGAAACCTTGATCGCTTCCAAATTCCTATTTCCTTTTCCTTCAACGTCGATCATCATCTTTCCATCAAATTTTCTACCCCCTTAGTTGAACCAGCTCTTCTTCCCATCGCCTACTCATTAACTGAATATCGTCAGCCTGGCCTTGTCGGGCACAATGTGAAGCTCCAGATCAATTATCCAGAAAATGCCCGTCCTGCCGCCATTACCGCTCCTGTCATTACCGGTGTGAATAATATTGTTTACGACTATCCACTCCGAACAGCCACTTTCGGCGTTAATTTTATCCCCAAACCTCTCTAATCCTTGAGAAGCAGAGGCGTGTAAGTTACAATAACGATCATGAACAAATTCAATTTAAAAGCTGAAAAACGCACTGTCCTTGGTAGTAAAGTCAAAAAGCTCCGCCGACAAGGTGTCATTCCTGCCAACGTCTTTGGTAAAACCATTGACAGTCAGGCGATTCAAGTCTCTCAAGTCGAATTCAATCGCGTCTACAAAGAAGCTGGTGAAACCAGCCTCATCTGGCTGAAATTAGAAGCTGAAGACAAAGAACGCCCCACTTTAGTTACCGCGGTTACCCACAATCCTATCACTGGAGACAAACTTCACATTGATTTTCACCAAGTTAATCTTAAAGAGAAAGTTAATGCCAATGTTCCTGTTGAAATCGTTGGTGAAGCTCAAATGATCAAAGACGGTCTGGCCGTTCTTGACAAACATCTTCATGAAATTGAAATCGAAGCTCTTCCTACCGATATTCCTGAAAACATCGTTTTCGACATCTCTACGCTTAAAGAAATCGGTGATCATCTTAAGGTTTCCGACGTCAAACTTCCCGAAGGTGTTACTCTCGTGACTGATCCTGAAACTACCGTTGTTGCCCTCGGTGCTCTTCAAAAGGAAGAAGAGCCTCTTGAAACCGAAGTGGTTGAAGCCGAGGTTGTTGGTGAAACTCCTGCTGCCGAAGGTGAAGTCAAAGAAGGAGAGAAACCCGCCGAAGCACCCAAAGCCGAGTAATTTTCTCTCCGTAGGGGCGGGGTTATTCCCGCCCTCTCCATCCGAAATTATTTAATCCCTGGCCATCTCTGAGAAATCAGCAACCCCTCTTCAGGGAACACTTCTTGCCACACCGCCTCCGTTACAAACGGCACAAACGGGTGTAAAACAATAAGCATGTTTTTTAATCCTAATTTTAATTGGGCTGCGCTAATCTTTCCCGCTTTGGCTTCCTCGATATATTTATCACAGAAATTATGCCAAAACTCGTCATACGCAAGTTCCGCGGCTAATCCAATTCTGAAATTATCTAAATGTTTAGAAACCGAATCGGGAACTCTTTTAGAATAAAAATATTCGAAATCCAGATTATTCTCGGCTATGCCATCAAAACTCTGGACATATCTTGCGGCATTCCAAATCTTATTCGCAAAATTCCTCATTCCTCTCACCTTATTCTCACCTGTATTAGAATCCACTCCCGGTGCTGTACTCATTACTAATGCCATCCTCAAAGCATCTGTCCCATATTTATCACATAGTTCCAGAGGGTTAATGACGTTACCGATACTTTTACTCATTTTCCGTCCTTGTTCGTCTCGAACCAAACCATGAAGATAGACCGTTTTGAAAGGGGATTTTCCTGTCATATAAATTCCGAGCAACATCATTCTTACTACCCAAATAGGCAAAATATCATAAGCTGTCTCCATTATGTCCGTGGGATAATAAGCTTCAAAATCTCCGACCTTTCCGGTTTCTAGCGTCAATACGGGCCATTGACCCGAGGAAAACCAAGTATCAAAAGTATCCGTCTCTTGAACCCATCCCTCACCCGGACTTGTCTTGCTCACCACATAATCATCGTCTTGAGTTCTTGAGTTCTTGAGTTCTTGAGTTTTATACCATACAGGTATCCTTATTCCCCAAACTATTTGCCGGCTAATATTCCAATCTCTTAAATTTTCTAACCAATGACGTAAAATTTTCTCTCTTCCTGCACCCAAAACGATTGTTTCTTTAGTGTCCAAAGCTTTTAATGCTTTCCCCGTCAGAGATTTCACTTTCACGAAGAACTGTGCCATAGGTAGTGGCTCAATTACCCGATGGCAACGATAACAATGCCCCACGCTATGCGTATACGGTTTCGTCTCTACCAATAAATTTCCCAAATCTTCCACAATTTTTTCTCTTGCTTCGGTAATATTTAGTCCGGCATATTTTCCTGCTGCTTGGCTCATCTTGCCGTTAGTACCAATGATCGTATATTTTTTGGCAATCTCACTCAAGTTCCAGCCCTGGCGTACCGCCACCTCCCAGTCATTGGCGTCATGTGCCGGGGTAATCTTTACCGCTCCGGTGCCAAATTCCACGTCTACCATTTCATCCGCAATGATCGGAATTTCTCTGTTAGTCAAAGGTAGTTCCACCATCATTCCGATCAAGTCTTTATATCGGTTATCTTTCGGATTAACCGCCACAGCTACATCACCCAAAAGTGTCTCTGGCCTAGTTGTAGCGACTGTTACAGGACCGTACTTAATGTAATAGAGTTTGTCCTCTTGCTCTTCATGTTCTACTTCCAGTTCGGAATAAGCCGTTCCACATCTTGTGCAGTAATTAACTAATTTCTCCGATTTATAAATTAAGCCGTCTTGGTGTAATTTGATAAAAGTATCTAAGACTCGATCGACAATCTCCGGATCCAAAGTAAATTTGTATCGACTCCAATCGGCACTTGCCCCCAACCTTTTCATTTGATTTACAGCTACTCCTGAATTTTCTTGTACATAATCCCAAATCATCTTATACAAAGTGTCTCTATCAAAATCAAACCGACTTTTACCTTGTTTAGCTAGTTTTTTCTCAAAAACAAACTGTGTCTCAATTCCGGCATGATCAGTTCCCGGCAGCCATAAAGCCGCTTCACCTTTCATGCGGTGATAACGAATAAAAATATCCTCAATGGTCACAAACATGGCGTGTCCCACATGCAATGGATCATTGGCGTTTGGTGGCGGCATGATTATCGTAAAAGGTTTTTGGCCATTTTTCTTTACTTCACTACCACTCGGAGGTGTAAAGGCACCACTCTCCTCCCACTCCTCGTAGATTTTTCCCTCGTATTTCTTATGGTCGTAGTTTTTATCCATCTCCCATATTGTACTAAAAACCCAGTGCGATATAATCCGTTTATGTCTTTATCAAAAACAGAACATGGAACAATCAGTTGTTATGACCAAACAGCCGAAAATTTTCAGAACTTTCGAAACCCTGATTATTGGCAAAAAGAACTAGCTCTCTTTAACGAACTTCTTCCTTCTGGAAAAATTGTCGAGATTGGTTGCGGCACCGGAATTGAAGCCAAGAAACTTGTCTCTGCAGGATACGACTACGTTGGTCTGGATGCCTCTCTCTCAATGTTGAAGATTGCCAAAAATAATCTTCCAGAAGGTCAATTTCTGTGCGAAGACTTAAAAGATCTTAGTTTGAAGGAAAAATTTGACGGTTTTTTAGCCATCGCTTCTCTTTTGCATTTGTCTAAAAACGACATGTCTCCTACCCTCACCAATCTAAAACTTCACCTTCAGCCGCAAGCTCTTGGTTTAATTGTGATGAAAGACGGAGAGGGTGAAATCGTAAAAGACAACGGATTGTTTTTTAATTATTATCATGCCATCGATTTCTTCGATGTCTTAAATAAAGTTGGTTTTACAACAGAACATTTAGAAATCCGTCCTGATAGAAACCACGACTATCTTTGCTTCTTTGTACGAAACACTTAAACTGTTTGCAAACTTGGCTCTGGCCTCAAACTCAGATTTGCCTCTTCTGGCCTCAAAATGGCCGCCGCTCCAATCATGGCCGCATTATCGCCACAGTACTTCAGCTCAGGTACAAAAAACTTCACATCCGCTATCTTTTCAACTTCCATTTTCAAGCTCTCTCTTAACC